>JGI24158J21664_10013480_pt1 | contig 10781 bp, 9 predicted proteins | sample Ectturendosymbi3_FD_21664 | JGI IMG/M metagenome (IMG submission 21664)
ATAGATACGCTTGCAAGTTTTAATCGTCGCAGAAGAATGAAAGCAGAAAGCAGGCAGATTCCTCAGAAGCTTGCCGCAAGGCTAAAGTTTGCTTACTGTACGTAGGAGCAAGTAAGCTTCGATGTAGCTAAAGCGAAACAATACTCGGTCTAGCCAGCAGGCACCCTCAGATTGCTACGTTGAGGCCCAGGTTTGCTACGTTCGGTATTGCCATTCTCCAGTTCTTATTTTGAAAGCTTGGTGATACCATGGATCACGATGACCACAAACTAGCAGAATATTTCCAAACTTGTTTTTTAAACGAGACTTAAACACCTAAACATTTCATGACGTACATGCTGTTACTTGGCTGAAGCTGTCAAAGTCATATTTGAATCTACGAAATATTAGCACGTTGACGTAGTCTGATTCAATACAACTGGATTGGGCAGAAAAATAATTATCGAAGTGGAATTTTTGCCACGCAGTCTGAAAACACACACGTCGCGCCGCAGTTACCACAGAACATGTGCAACTGCCAACCTACAGTATATAGCTATTTTACGTTGGTGGTGTCCCTTCACGCTAAGCTTCTTCTAAATTTTCATTGGGCAATACAAACATTTCTTTGTAATTTTTACTTGAGCTGTCGAGTCAATTATTTTATTCTTCTTCGTCGTTTGAGCAAGTTGTTGCGGTCCACTGCTGGGCCCACTTGATCTCGGGGCAGGTGTTGAGCAGCCATTCGATTGTCTCATTGTCCAGAACGTCAGGCCGTGCAGTCCATGGTGAGGTCGATGGATTTTGGAGGACAACATGGTCGACGCATTTTGATACTACCAGGGAACAATCTGTTACTAAAGCTTGTTTTTTTGCACCCGCGTTAGCAAATGTTTAGAAGTATAACTAAGATACACTCGCTCAGAGCAACGAATTCAGGCTACGCTATCACTTATAAGATACGGTAGTTTTAACCCATGGCTGGTTAACACATATTTTCAAAAAAAATTTTAGATCACATCATGGTGATAGTTTTATTATACTCCCTTTATACTCCGTTTTCGAGTGTCACAAGTGGTCTGCGGCGCCCATTCCCCGCCTGCTTGCGCCGTGGGCCACGTGGCTGCTTTCGCAGTGATGCTGCAGTTGTGACGAGTCAATGTTAGAAGCGTGGGTGAACCGTTCGCTTGCACGCACCCATCAACGTCCAGCACGAGGCTGGGCAGGCTGCAAGTACCGTTTTTCAAGTCTTCCGTATGACCCGACTGGGAATCGAAACAAACAATCGCTGCCCAGTGCCCACACCTTGCTTTCCAAACGGATCGTCACGACGTTGTTCTGTTGCAGCGTGAGAAGTGCAGTCCTTGTTCGTTGCGGTAGATGTTGTAAGAACTTGTGTGAAATGCAGTGAATTTTTTTTCCTTCAAAGGGCAGACGAAGGTCAGATGAACTAGTTCTAAAGTTTGGAAGCATACCCTGTCGCGTTTTGTAACCGAGACATTTGAGTAAAGCTTTGTTTTTTGAGTGGGATACTCAACTGATGAATTGTCGAAACCCTCTGTGCCTGCTCACTATGCTCAGTTGCTTCTTGGGTAACAATATGGTTTTAAAAGTTGGTCCACGCGTTTGTTTTCTCTTTAAATTACGAATACTGATGTGAACTTACGTTAGCCGTGGTTTGAGTGGTCTCAGCACTGTCAGTATGGTTGCTACACGTGCTTCCCACAAATACTAAACAAATTGTCACAAATTGATTCCGACATTCGACAAGTCGTTCATAGCCTTGAAAGTCTTTAAGTATGTCCTAATACAGTGGTTCTCAAATGGGGGTACGTGTACACCTTGGGGTACGTGAAGGTGCTCTAAGGGGTACACGAATTTTGAAAATGCCTTCATATTGAAATTTAGCGTAGACGTACAATAATTAATTATAGGTACATTTCTAATTATTGTGCTCATGATGACAGTCAAGTATTACTTGATAGACAAAATATTGCCCAAAGGGTACATCACTTCAAAAAAGTTCAGAACCACTGATCTATATATAAAGGAATGGCGACAGTGTCAGTAACAGTAAAAAACCTGGATCACATAGCATCAGTTGAATGTGTAATTGTTAAAAGCAACTGATAAAAAGCACTGCGAAACAAATTAAAGTTTGCTGTGCACTTCCAATAGTTGTTAGGAATGGACAAGTTATGCAGTATCAAACAATAAAGGTGACGTGTTTTGCGATACTTAAGATAGTGGCGAAAATTTTTGTTAAAAGTTTTGCTCAAAATGACAACATGTCATAGACCATGTATTTTTTAAGGTTTAATCTTGGTGACTTCAATGACATATTTTAAGAGACCGCAACTATTTTATATAAATGCCAAGATGGTTGTGAAGTAAAGTTTTAGTGTATTTTGGTGGTGATCGTAAAGCGAGGTTATAGTGTATTTTGAAAGACGGTTGAAAACATTTGAGAGACCGTTTCGGTCTCTAATTATTCATTTTTAATATGAACTAACAAAAGATGGCGATTTTGGGCAATAGCTTCCAAACCAGTAACGCTAAATGGCCAATCAAGGGCTCTAAAATGTGGATTTTCGCTTAGTTTATTTTAAAAGAACGAACAGGTAATGGCCACTTGAACTTTTTTCTTAGTGGAAGATGACGTCATTTGTACCACCCGTGACATCAGGCTGCCCCACAAAAAGTTCAAAACCCAAACAGCCCAAGTAAAAAAAAGCTGAACCAGGAGACTTTCCGCATCGTAAAGGGTTCGAGACTTTCCGAATCTTCAGAGCTCTCTAGCTCTATCGGTCGGCAAGTCATAACGGTAAACGTCCGAGCCACCACAGTGGCTTTCGCGGTCCCTTAAAGGTTGAGTTGTTAGCCTTTGATAAGCTTTGCATCAGCAACACCCATCCAACCCACTAGGCACCGTATGGAACCCAAATACCAGCGATTATCGTAACTTGTTCGATATTTCAGACAAGGAAGATCCATGTGACATTCCGCGGGAATGGAGAGGAAACACAAAATATTCCGACCCTATTTGCTATATTTTCACTTCAGGAACTACAGGTTCAGTTGCTGATTCTCTTCTATGTTTGATGTTGCTTAAATAAGGTGTGTTTGAAAGTTTTGCGCGGAATATGCGTAATATTTACTTTCTTTGTTTCAAAAACAAAAAATTACGAAAACCGTTTTTCGTTTACACAATGCTTTTTAGATGTGGATAGCTATACGTTGCCAGCTTAAGGAGACACAAAGGATTCTTTTATTTGACAATTATTTTCATATTTTCTAAAAATAATTCCATAGTTCTTAATGCACTGTTGGTGAATCGCCAGTGATGCAGCGTTCCTGGTACACTTTCCGTGATACTAGTTAAATTCACACGAAATGGCCTCTTTCACAACACACGAAATTGATCTACTTAATTTTAAGTGCGTGAGGTTTGATTGTTGATTGTAACATTCTAGAACGCTAGGAAACCCCATTACTTTGCATATTTCGTTAACCAATGATTTACGTCAGTTGGAGATGTGGTCTGATTTGTTAAGTGTTATTGTTAATGCTACAAAAACCCAAGTTCTCACCATGACATATAATCCATCTCTTCATCCTCCATTACGATTCTGCAACCAAGCACTAACTGAAACTTTTTCCAACAAGCATCTGGGGTTTATTTTTCATCGGTCTTTGAATTGGCATTTGCACATCCCAACCTTGTATCATAAAGCCATGTCAATTAATGCGTTGAAAAAAAATTGAGCACTTTCTTCCCAGGTATTCACTACTTGTACTTTATCGCGCATATGTTTTGCCCATCCTTGATTATGGTGATTTTATTCATGATAACTGTTCGACTGCTGACTCCAATCTCTCGAAAGCGTTCAGACTGTCGCAGCTAAGCTTATTCCTGATTATCTCAAGACAACATCACATGAGCTAATTCTGAAAGAATTAGGTCTCACGCCATTGTTTATCCGTCGTCAGGTTCACATCCATATAGCCTTCGGTACCACTCTTTTTGGACCATGCCCTTCCTTCATATCGGCCCTTGCAAACAAATTTTAAAAAATGTTTCTGAGTACTCTTCACGTTTTCATATGAATGTTCAGCTTCCCTCCACTAAAACTCGTTCCTTACATAATTCTTTTTTCCTTAAAGGTTCGAAACTTTGGAACTCTCTACCCACTGCCCTTCATAATTTAAGTTCACGCGAGTTCCGCACCAAAGTAATAGGCTTGTTCCTTTCCAAAAAACTAATGTTTGGTATTTACACGGTTGCAATACTAACGCAATTGCCATCCTGTGTATGCTTCGTTTAAGACACAGTAAATTGAACATAGATGGCCATTACAATCAGATCTGTCAATGTGGTGGTGTTAATACTGAACTTCATATATTTGTTTAATGTCCCTCCACCTACACATCACGCCAAATGTTGGTTTCAAAAGTTTGTAAGATTCTTGTTGATGAAAATATATTTACCCGTTCAGAATTTCCCTCACTAAATCGGATCGAATTAACCACAAAATGCTTTTATTTGGACATCCCGATCTATCTAAAATCCCGTCCTTATGCCTGTTTAAGCAGACGTGCTTGTTTTTATCAAAGCACCCACCCTTTAATATACCTTTACCATCTACCGTGGCTTCTCCTTGTAATGTATTTTTTGTGTGTGTGCCTCTGTTTTGTTTGTCTTTGCGTTGCCAATGATTATTTCAGGCCTTGGCCTGCCATCATTGGCTGTTTCTAAATAAATAAAAACATAAAATAAAGCATTCTTTTTTGATAGAGACCACTGGCCATGCTTGTTTACAAATAATCGTAAATGCGTGTCAAATAAGAATATTTGCTGAGTAAGAAACTAATTGTTTTCATATTTATGCACTCAGTACCGAAAACATACGCTGCACAAACTCACTAAACCTTAATAAGCATACCGAATTTTGGGGGATTCAAGCACCATTTTCACAGACATGTGCTACACTGCTTTTACCAAGATTCCAAAAACTTTGACTGCATTTCTAGCAAAGAATGGTGTATGTGTATTGTGTGTTTCTAATTGCACGCTGGATGTGGGGTTCCGGCTACTTCTCTGTTAGCAGTGTTTGATATGTCGAATGCTAACTTTTAGCCCAAACAAGTCCAGTATTTAGTGAATTTTGATGCTCATTTCAGGCTTACCAAAAGCAGTCAACCTCACAAGCTGGAGGGCTTGGGGCTCGGCTTTGCTGTTGAATTTCTGCAAGCCAACGCACGAAGACGTCGTTTACACGTCGTTGCCGCTCTATCACACCTCAGCATCTATGGTCTGCTTCTGCGGAGTTTTGACGCACGGTTGGTAGCACTGCTGCCGCTTGGAAACCGCACAAATCTTGCTCACCAAGTCTCTGCGTTCACCAAACTGCATTTTGTGCAGTGGCATCACATTCGCAGACGTATTTCATGAGTTGTGCAACCTGGGAAAACCCTACGCAAAACATGGTCACAGAAGCGCGTGTCATAAACGTTTTGAAATCGGCTGCCTTCAGGGTTTTTCAGATTCTAAACGCTTTGAAGGCAAAAATTCTTCGCCTGTGAAACTATTTTCTACCAGTTTGTCTCGACGTTTACAAATATTTTCACTGGACATACAGCAGGTGTACGAGTAAAACAAGAATAAGGTCTTCAAGACTTTTTTCCCAATCTACACACAATTCGTGCCCAATGTCCGGCCAGACACTTCTCATCTCAACGCGAAACTCCCTCTGGCGACTAACGTGCAATCAGAAATCTGTGCAAAAACGTTACTTGCGCGATTTCACAAATTTTTTGATCATGGGTGGACGGTTGTCTTTCGAGTTTTTGGGAAATATAATATGAACGTTTGATGGAAATGATCATGAAAATATAAAAAAGAGGAAATTTCTTCGAACGTAGGGATGTTTCTGAAGAAAATACCCCTCAAGTCAACATTTTTTTGTTTTAATGTTCCCACAGCGCTTCTTGAAATCGTTACACCTTTAAAATTGCGAAACGGTGTTGCCATTGTCGTAAGATTCATGTGACAACCTCAAAATTATTTTTTCAACCATCATGTTCCATATTTTCTGTCGTCTGCTTGACCTGCTTTCGTTTGCACGTTGCAGGATGTACAATGGTCTTGCGAAAAAAGTTCTCCGCGTCGCATTTCTGGTCCGACTGTCGCAAGTACAACGTCACGATCGCCCAGTACATCGGCGAAATGATCCGTTACTTGTGCAAGCAACCGGAGGTCAGTTATCAGACTACACGATACCTGTTGGTTAACTCGGCCTGAACCCCGAGTCTTGAAATCAGTTGTCCTCAGTCATAGTGACGAGTTCGGTAGCTGACGTAAGGGCGCACTAGCTTTCGAAACTCTTCTGGACAGCCAGTAAGATAAACAGCAACCATTCTTCTGGATGCAAAAGCGAGTTGAAACTCAGCCTTTAAATCCGTATTCAGTGCACACGGCTGTATACTGCGCATGTGTCCCAGCAGTTTCAAACTTAAAAAAAACTGGAAAATCTGCAAGTGACGTTTTTTTTCTTCAGCATAAAAACGCTTAAATGCGGACGCTGTGGCTGTGTAAATGCAAACATCGGCATCGGCCGGCTTTAACAAAGAATCTGTCGAAGTGAAAGTGTCTGAAAGCGGGTCAGCCCACGTATAAGTCTACCCTAAGATGCAAAACACAGTGATTGTGGACCTAAAGCCTCGAACGAATTCGCAGTGCCGTTTTCGGCAGTTTTCCTCGAAAATCAGTTCACAGGTTGCTTTCCTTTTTTGACGCAGACAGCGGAGGATCGCAACCACAAGGTCCGTGCTATCATCGGTAACGGGTTGAGACCTGATGTCTGGAGGACGTTCCTGGATAGATATGGCGCTGGCATCCGGGTTGTGGAGTTTTATGCAGCGACTGAAGGAAACGCCGCTTTCGTGAATATGTTCAACAAGTTCGGATGCGTAGGAACGTTTACACCTTTGATGCAAGTGCGTGCAGTTCGCTTGTAATACGCCTTTCAGCTTTGTTTGCGTTTGAAATTTGGATATTCGTACAAATATTCGTTTTGCGATAGCTGGTTCGTGCACAGTAACTGACAGTTGTTTTGGTGTATTGCAGTTTTTTTACCTTAACCAGTTCTTTTCGGAAACCTGGGACTTTCTGTGGTTGATTTATGGCGGGTACAAACAGTTTGCAAAAATGCTATGCTAGTTCTTTACAGAAAAACGTTTCCAGAAAAGAGGTAGAAATGTGAAAAACAGTTTTTGGCAACCTGGTGAATGCGTGCAGATGTCTTTCTTTTCTTTGTGTTTTTTTTAAAGAAACACGTGCTTTTTCAGAGACTCAGCACAGCTGCTTTAGTGAAATTTGACCCTGTCACTGAAACAGTTGTCAAAGACAAGAAAGGTCGGTAAGTGAAGTGCAACGCTGTCATGGAACTAACAGCAGAAGAAAAAGTAATTTTTACTGAAAGCGTCCTTCTTCGCTCTCGTGTTGTAAGCGTCTATCTTTCATAAACGTTCGTGTTGAAGTTTTTTCGCGAAGTTGTGCTGCAAAAGCTTTGGTGTCGGGTTGCGAAGACGATTATTTAAAAATATTTTCGTGCATCACACCAAATCAACGTTGCAAACACTCTTGTCGTGCTTAGGGCCAATTTTGGCGACGAGCATGCGGCGCGTTGATATTCGGCACGGCCCGCAAAGTTCCAGTGAAAATGACTAACATATTACTCTGAAGCAGAGGTAGCCGGAGTCACTTTGTTAGATTCCGACTTCGCTCTTGCAAAAATTCTTGAATCCAGATCCGGCAATTTTTCAAATTTGAGAATCCGACTCCTGTTCAGACTCCGGTTACCATCGATCCAACTGGGGATTTGTCCATGTTTTTACTTAAGAAATGACCACGCTGACTCCTGCTGCTGCCGAATTTGAAAAGTGACTCCGGATCCTGGTCCGGTTTTTCACAAGTTTTTGACTCCGGATCCGGGTCCGAAAGAACAATGCAGAATCCTGCCGGAGTCGACTCCGCCACTCAGGATCCATGGCCACCTCTGCTCTGAAGCAAAATACGCGATGACTTTGAAAGACTGCGAATAATTACTTTCAGTTTATTTTACATCTTTAAAACTCTAATGTTAACATTTCGAAACACAAACCAAGTTGAATTATGAACTCAAGTTCTTTTAATTTTGTTAGAGCCATCCGAGCATCTACCAACGAACCAGGATTGCTCGTTGGAAAGATTACAAAAGCGTCCCAGTTTTGTACATACAAAGGACAAGACAGTCTCACGGAAAAGAAAATATTGAAGAACTTGTTTAAGGTATAGCATCAACCGATAGAAATATTCTGACATCTAAAATTTTATATTCCACATTGCACAATGAAACTGTGGTGACCAGTGGTGCCCAGCTGGAGTGCGGAAACAACGCGGTTCCACGAGATCCTAAAGTAAGACGAAGTACATAAACGTCTAAAGCACAGCTACTAATTCTGTTTTACAACCACTAGAAAGTAGTGCACAATAATATTCTACGAACTATTACATATAACAACTATAGATGTCATATTACACCTCTGTATAAATCTCTCATTATTCTGAAACTTCACGATATTTATAAATTAGAATTAGCTAAACTTATGCATAAATTTCACCATGAAATGTTGCCAACATCATTTAAAGACTTGTTTCAGAAAACGGCTGAAGTCCATAGACATAATACAAGATATGCAACCAACCAAAACTATTTTATACAAGTTTCAACAAACGCTGGCAAAAAACAATTTCTTATCGAGGAGCTACTCTTTGGGCAAATGTAGATCAACAATTCAAAGATAAATCCCATAACGCCTCTAGTAATCAATACCGATCATTTTTGTTGTTGCAATATGGATGAATGTCTGAAAAACTATATTACTGGATGCATCTAGTTAAATTTTCAATAAAAATATTATCACTGCATCTGTCTTAACGTTTACGCATACGTTTGACATGCGTTTCGGATTACTCGTATGGATTGTAAAGTGGCGCTTGGCATTTTGTGGTAGGCAACTGAAGCATTTCCATGATCCTTATCTCAGGCCTGTTTCACTGCTTTACGCAATTGTGTCTTTGTTTACACTTTTGGCAATCACTGAGATGTTTTCTTGTGCTGGGGCACTTCGACTCGATAACCGCAAGGTTTTTCGGTGTCCCGGCCGCAAGGTTTCACTTGTTTTGTGTTTGTTTTATGAATAAGTACGACTCTACATCGTTAAAATGCTTGTTTCTATCTACGTCGCCGATAGCTTCGTCTCGTGTGCGTTGGGTCGTGCATAATTGCCTTGAGGATGATAAATTCGCAAGTGTCTTACTTTGTTTTATATGTGCGCAAGCCAGCGCCGGATTTAGACGGTGGGGGCCTGGGGCCCAAACGTGGTGGGAGGCCCCATGTGCGGATACAAAATGTTTAGGTCGGGGATGATCGATGATGTCACTCGCATTCCCACATATCATTAATATTTGTGACGTAATCTTGCGACGTCACATTTGTTAGTAAAGGAGAAAAACAAAGCCTGCTTCTGTCAACGAATTCGCCATTGTGGTTCTTGCGGCGAATAAGACCTGTGGTACATTTCCGTGACAAGTTTCTGGCTTTCCTGTGTTGTGGAACATCATGTTTCAAAAAAGACTTTTCATCACAATGTCAAAAAGAACCTGTTTCATATTTCAACCGATATTAGCGCATTTTTATATTGGCTGACCAGAGTGCCCAGAGACCGATATCGTTGCCTCCAGTGATAGCGCCAAGCCATCTCATGAATCGTGTTTTTCGATGATACATCTTGACGTTCTTCTGCTGCTGCTCTGCTGATTAAGATAGCTCTGTCGCTTCTTTAGACGTTTTCTGTCCGTATTTTCCTCAGGAAGATAAAGGTAGAAATTTTAGACCAAGTTATTTTTGCGGCCCGCCAGCGATGTTCCACAATAGGTTCCCCATCCTGCACTACGTCCATGCGAGTATTTTTGTCAGCTCCGTTTTCTTGCCTGTATTGGTTGTTATCAGTAGGCCAGGAAAAAAATTATCAGCTCAAACCACGAAGTGTACCACAATGATATTTTCATCGGTAGGTAGATCTTAGTCTGTCACATGTTTCTTCGATTTTCTGTCCTCTTACAGGTTCCACAGAAATGTCTCCGCTGGACTTCACTGCCACTGTAAAATAGTCACTTGAATGTTTCTTGACTTAGCTGCAATTTCTTCCTTACTCAATGTTGCCTCTTTTGCTTTTGTACGTCTTTTAGAACCACATGGATAAGCTCTACACTTGTAAAGATGACGATCTCCCGTTCTTTTGTCCATGTTTATTTACTAATATGCTCAATAATGTTGCCATGTTTTCATTGCAAAAAGGGAGGACAACTTACGAGTGTCAATTACTTGAGTGTACTATCTACACTTAACCAATCAAATAGCAATTAGGCCTATTGATGTAAGACGTCCTGTACGGACGATGTTTCAGTCATAACACACGAAACAAAATCCTTATTTAGTTGTCCTATCTTGCTCATGAATATTTTGCACTTTCCTTAAATTTCTTTAAAATGTAAAATTGCTTTAACAATATTATGAAACTAATTGCATGAAAGACGTTTCAGATTGCAAACCAGCTTTAATAGAGTAGAAACTGGTTCAATTAGAAAGATTTCTCTTTTATTTAGGTTTGTGGCTGCAACAAGGAAAAAATCGTTCCACATTAGCGTAATGAGCCATAACGCTGCAGTAAAACTGTGCAATCTTTATCAGTTCGTTGAA
>JGI24158J21664_10013481_pt1 | contig 10781 bp, 4 predicted proteins | sample Ectturendosymbi3_FD_21664 | JGI IMG/M metagenome (IMG submission 21664)
TTGTAATTTGAAATAAATAGCTTTTTAATCAAAGTCACAATTGAAATTTTCATGGGTACACATCTTTTTGGGTCACCCTGTATTTTATTAACTTGCAAACTTTGGAATTGGGGTGGCATTGCCCCGTTTCCCTCCCTGGCTACGCGCCTTGTGGCAACCTCATTGCGGGCTACAGACCAGCGCAGGAATTCGTGATTGAGCGAAGTTCATGTGCAGATCAATTCGGTAATTCAAATTAACCAACACAATTTTCAACAATCATGACAATTCAGTTTACCTAGTCAATTTGTATACTGTGTTTACAGATAATCCAGTGAGAATGTTAATTTTTCTCATTTATTCCCTGGTTTTATGCGGGGGAAACGTTTCCAACAGCAAAGTAACATGAAATTTGCAAAACTACATTACTTTTTATCACAAAATGTTGGGGGGGACAAAACATTTTATGTCCCCCTGTCCAAAAGTTGGGGGAGACATGTCCCCCACGTCCCCCCCATAAACTCGGTACCTGGGACCAATTAATAAACAAAGAGAGGGTCCATGGCCCACTGACTATACAACTTCTCCAATGTAACAACCGCTGCACATGCATAGAGCAGGAATAAAAACAATGATAAACAACATTTAATAATGCAACGTGCGCTACAATAAATGCGAAGGCTGAGCCTGTTTTTGTTAGAAAGCAAAGTTATTCGAGACCCAATACTTGATAATGCACAGATCAAGTCACCTTCCCCATTAAGCCTGCTTCTAGATTTTGTTTTCATTGGCAACATAAGCCCCTGTTTTCGAAGGACATCTTGCAAAACGTACTCAAATTCAACAATACAAGGCCGTGGCCCGTCAAAAAATTTTCCGTAGTCCACAGGTTGAGAAACCTGCCTCAAAATCACTGATCCTGATGCTGCTCACAAAACGTGTGTGCGTAGATTTTGTGCTAAAAGACAAAGTGATATGATTGATTATTTTGTTTTGAAAGAATCTTTCAGTGTTAACTTATAGCGAACGACGCAAATGAACATTCATTAGTCGACAAAGGTAAAGGGGACGTCGTAATTGAGAAAAAACTTAACACCGACGTTGAGTCTATATCTGGTGAAATAACTATTTTGGAGAAGCGGGTCACTGCGGGTCATTAAACATTGTTGATGCTCAAGACGCAGGAAGAAACGTTTGTGAATACATGTTCTTCTGTATAAACACAAAATATGGATTTGTCTGGACGTAAAATTACCTATTCATAAAGCGAAAGTGACCTTAACGACCTTATTACTTATAGACAGTTTCTTGCTTTAAATGAAGATGTATAAAATTTTAATCATGCAACCGCTAATCCATTTTAGGTTTTAATCCACAAGCAACACTCGTTGGTAAAAAAGAACGACTAAAAATGCAATATATTTGCAAAATATAAGAAAATTATAATGTTTCAGTCACACACCATGGACGTTCAACGAAATTTGTCGTAAAAAAATGTTATTGCATTTCATGGTGTAATGGTAACGGTGTTCACGCTTGGGTATCAGTGGATACAAGGGATGTACTTTGACTGGGATTGACTTGTTATGAATGTCGGGTGAAAGTTTATTGCACCTATTACAACAATGAAAAAAACATGCAAAAGGTTGTTGCATCTATTAGAAATTGACCAAAACGAATTAGCTTTCACGGATTGATTTTTCATCAGTGAGATGGCTGCAAAAATAAAAGTTTTTTCTGACACTTGTGACCCACGGGTGTGAAACTCTCAAGTATAATTTAAATTTGCAATGACAGTGACCAACCAAACACTGGATCCTTTGATCCACCCACAAGTACTGTTAACATGTTTCGTTGAAATTCTGAATCATTTTTAAATCGAAAGAAGGCTATAGCCAGTCAAACAGCCTGACAGATCGAAAAAATCAGAAAAGTTCGGAAGAAACACATCCGGTCAAGATGAAAGTGTCATGCTCGGAAGAAACATGTCACGCTCGCCAAACATCATTCGAAGCAGAACTTTGTTGCATAATACATAGGTGTTCTTCGTCATCAACCTAAAATTCACCTATACACAAATCTGCATCGCATTTAAATAAGTGTATAAGATCTTGTTTAATATTCTTGGCTCCTCCTTTGCCTGTTTGTGGCAGATGTTTTGTTATACTGCAAAATACATTTTCTTTCGAATATTTTTTGTAATGTTTTCAGAGTGAACTTCTGATGATGTCAAGAAGCACCAATCACAGGTGGTGGAACCGGGAGGGCCGCATGTGCCCCCACTTTTAAATTTCGAATTTTGCCTAAATAAGTTTAAGCAACACAATTAATATTGGGTCCATTGTTACAGTAAATCGTTTGAAAAACATTTTGTGGAATGTTGGCAATGCATTTTGTGATATATTATTTGTAATTTAGCAGTGAATTTGGCAGAATTTCTTAAATGTTTGGCAGAAGGCACCGTGCATTCATGGGCGTACGAAGAAGGGGGGGGAATCGGGCCTTTGTCCCCCTGGAAATTTGGACTAAAAATCCAAATTTTCTAGAAAACCTGAAATCAGTAGCTTAATTCCGATTGAGTGATTAATTCTTGCATTGACAGTTTATGTTCCGGTATGACACTCACACTGTACAAGAGCCACATTCAATATGCTATTGTCATGCAGTGATGAGCTTGCAGTTCACTCATGTCCTCTCATTTTCCTACAGAGGCAGGTTGCGAAACTTCCGTGCGGATTGTTCCATCGCTGGTCTTTATTGCATAACAATAACGTGGCAACATATCTTCAAAGGTTCACTTCAAGTGACGATAGAAGGCGTTTTGCTGCATGTGACTGTTGAACGCAGACATCTTGGCGGGTAATTTAACGAGACAGTGACTGCTGATAGCGGAAAGGCACGTGGTTTTATATTGTGTGAAAAAAGCATGGGTGAATCTATAGCAATTCTTCCACAAGTTTGAAAAATCCATGGTTAGTGTGAGATGAGTGTGAATAATGTGCCTAAGTGAATAGCTTATTAATGAAACTATACTTATTCAGGCTTCTTTTCACACACTTTAAAACTTCTTGGCTTGTTAGAATACGTCTATGCAGGAGCCTGCATGATACTCTAACTTTAGTAAATTGTCCGATAGTCGTGTGCGTGTCAACATAGCAGTCCACACCACTTGTCCGATTTATGTATGATGAGCGTTTCCTGTGAAAAAATCAGCAATAACAAGCGAGGTTTTCTTGAAAGGGTGATCGACTGCTTTGAACGATACCCTAAACGTTTGCAGCTATTGTTTCTAGGTGACACTGACAAGCAGTATTGCCACTTCGGATGTTTTAACATTAGATCTGATTTTCGCCGGCAAGGCAAAGGAAAACCATTGATGAAAACGTTAAGGCTCCACAAAACTGTGATTGAACGGTCACAATAAATGTCATCACAAATAAATGTCTAGAAGGAATGCTACTGTTGGTAAACAGTGACTATGGCGCAATGAAGAAGTCTTTGAAACTGAATCGCTTCTTAGCCAAACTTTGAGATTCAAGACATGTAAAATGTATGTCAACGCCATATTCACGCATGTAGTTTTAAAACTGTGCAAAAACAAAAATCTACGATATTGATTTGAGGCTATGCTGACACTGGAAACGAGGATAGGTTCTATTTGTAGCACCCACCAACGGTTATCAAAGAGAAATTTGCGATGATCTTGAAATGAAGCTTACATAACCATTAATTGCGGCTGGAATTCGTGATTGAGCGAAGTTCATGTGCACACCCATTCGGTAATTCATAATTATTATTTATAAACAATCATGACAAATTCAGTTTACCTAGTCAATCTGTATACTGTGTCTTCAGATAATCTAGTAATAATGTTCATTTTTCTTATTTATTCCCTGGCTTTAAGCTAGAAAACGTTTCCAACAGTAATGTAACCATGACATTTGCACAACTACATTATTTTTTATCACAAAATATTAGGGGGGACAAAAGATATTATGTCCCCTCATAAACTCGGTCCCTGACCCAAACCAATAGATGAGATTTTCGTTCTATGTGCTGAGTTGACCAGATTTCCCTGTTTTCATGGTCTTGTCGAGGTTTCTTAGTCTATTACTTGGTTGCCTCGGAAAACTAAGCCGGCTGCAACCAAGAAGGCATCGACAGTGGCGGGATGAAGCGTGTAAAGGCGGTCGGAAAATACGAAGATGAAATTCGCATAAAAAGTGACTCGCTTACTGGCTAACTTCACTTTTTAGGAAAAAACATAAATTTTCAACAAAAATTTGATATACGTAATCAAGTAACAGCACTAAGTTTGTTTCGACTAATTGACAACACTTTGTTTTACAAAAATATCAGTATTTGAAGTCTTTTTCAAGATATAAAACTCCATAATTGATCACAGAGCGGCCGAAAGCGTTCATACAGAGTCGAGTGACATTATCCAATACATGATTGTGTTGTTCAATAACTGAAGAGTTTTGAGATGTTTGCGCCAATAAAATCAACTCTTTATTTTTGGGACGAAAAAGGGGCTGCTGTTGTCACATTTACAGGCCAAATCAAATTGGAACTGATGTGCACCAATGTGTACTCTCTTTTTCGCAGCAAAAAAATTTAAAATCTTCTTAGATCTGGGAAAGGCCTTCCTCATCTTTTATTCTTATTTTTTGCAATTTTGAAATCTGGTGTATTTTCTAAGAACATTTTACATCGTTCGTTGTGAGGTTTACTATCCCTCTCTGAAGAACACAAAAGTTCCGAAAAGAAAGCAGGTGGGCCTGGGGCCGGGAACACATATTTTTATTTTGTGTTACTATGCTCTTTTATGAATTTATGCAGACGTGCAGGTATAATTATTAATAACCTTTATCCTGCATTCAAACTTGCGGAAAGGTTATTTTTTTACGTAAAATTTGTAGTTTTCATGTTAATCGCTACTTGCAATCAATGTGTCGGAAAATGTGAATCAGAAACCATTTGCCTACGAGTTGGAGAGTACTTTCAAACTTTACAAATAATTAAAATCAAGGATTGGTTACATGCTTCAGAGACATAATAACATGACGCAGTTCTGTGGTTTCTGCAATAGTTAATGAAATAACGAAAATTTCAAAGCAAAACTAAATTTCAATATTCAAATGAATGACAGTCGCGGGTTTAATCAGAAACGAAAAATGAATTGTTTGAAAACAATACATTTTCAGAGGCTGCTTTTCAAGTGTGGCCCTTTTTCTTTTCACGGTTGACCAGATACAACTTTTAAATAACACGTCATAATTGTCATATCATTTGAAATTCCAAGATCTTAGTAACAGTTCACATTCACGAGGACTCCAAAATATCTTTTTACGCAGGATTTTACATGTGGGACACTTTTTTCTGCACCATCCCAATGCAAGTTGTGACTGCCCTGTCCCATGCAACTTATATTTAACTACTAATATAAAGTATATCATATCATATGCATGTCTACTGACTACACTCTACAGAGCTGTGGCTAAGGTACAGCGATCCCACAATTAGGAATGAAAATTCCGCGATCATTCTTTTACTTCCCACATAAAAATGGCCAGGAACCTTATTTTCGGACTTCACATCACTACGCCATGGCTCTGAGCCTCTACGTCTAATATCTACTGCACTGTGAGTATATATTAATGGTACTCAACTAACAAAATTTCTGCTACATTACGTTAAAATTACTCACGATGGGACATAGTACAAGTTTCAAGTCGACTGTCACGCTTCATGAGACAAATTCCGTGGGATTTCCATGAGAATCCCATTCCCACGGAAAAACCTGTCTTTACGTATATAATCCTTGACTCTGCTAAGACGATTGAAGTACTGTTGTTTCCTATAGTTAGTGTTAATCAGAATCATGCAGTGTTGTCTCACTTGCTAGGGCCCTAAAAGAGTTTGCAAGACCACATTCGACTATTGCTGGTATATCTCGGACTCGTCTTGCCACTTGAGCATAATTTCGAACCTTGATACCGGAACAAGGAGGTGCATTTTTAGGAGAAATTGCTCTTAGTCTGAACTTGCAACGATAAAATCAACGAATGAAAATTAGCATGTCACTGAAAAAAATGAAAGTTAGGTTGCTACTGAAAAATACCCTGCAATTCTCTGAATAATTTTGCCACAAGCTTGCTAGACGAAGATTATGCTTTTTGGAATAAATACATTGGTGAAAGTGACAATTTATTCAATGATGAAAAAAACATGCACTGATAAGTTTGTGAACATGTAACATATTTATTTGTCCGACTTAAAGATGATCTTACGCAAAATAGGTGCTTTGCGCCTACAACCATAGAATACACAAGGGCGAACATTACATAGTTAGCATTAGCGCGTATTTTGAAAAATGTAGTTTAGTACTTCTAAAAATAATGTGACAATCGTTCATAAACTTGTATTGTTTTCTGATGTAAAATGCATTAAAAGTTTGCATGCGCATTTAGTTGCAAAAGATATATAATGACTGTTTGATTGCAAAACTTAGCAGAATATATGCCGGTCAAAAGCGGTAAGTTAACAGCACTTATTAACCAAAGATAACTTCGTGCATTTTGATAATATACCTGCTAAACTTGCACAAACATTTGAAAAAAACGGAAGAAAAATGTTGTGCTTGTGCATTCTTGAACTTACGACTGATTATAGTAAACGGCACTGACACACACAAGCAATAAGTACAGCTTTAAAAAGTTGTTGCACTATTGCAAACAAACTACCGGATTTTGAAACCACGAAAGATTTGCTTGTACTTCTTATGTACACGAAACAGTATAGAGCACTTTTGCAATACGTTTAGTATGACGAAACAGATACGATATCATTCCGTGAATGACTGAGTGGTCACCAAGCGGAACGTCAGTAAATGCAGCGGTGAAACTGTTGCCAACGTCTGTTCTTCACAATTTTAAAGAAATGATCAGAAATTCTTTGGGCATAATTTAGCTTCGCGAAAAGCTTTTGGCTAATTTAGCTGATCTGTAACTGTTAACTACGATTTTGAGAGCTTGGTTGGAAGCTGAAACAAGAAAACGTACGCTTTCAGCGCGTTCTGAGTAAATGCGCACAGGTTGGAAAGACGTCAACGGATAAAGAAAGTGCAAGAGTAGATTAAAGCAATGAAAATAATCTCTACTAAACAGATGGTCGCAAAACACACAAGAGCAAAACGTGCGAGTAAGACTTTGGCATTTACCAAACATTGGTAAAGCAGCTTCCGAATTATTGACAATATTTCTTTGTTTACAGTTCAGGACAGACCTTGTTTTTAATAAAACGAAAAAAATCTCAGTCTGGCGTGTAGTCCTGCGTTAAAGTGCACAGTAAAGTTGTCTTTTTCTGCAAGAAAAGTCCTCACATTGCTCGGGCTGCAGCGATAACAGCAAAACTTTAGCAGCAACTTCAGCTTCTTTCCTCAGGCGTGTATAAAAGCGTTTGGTTCCTCCAGTGGTTTTCCATTCTTCACAAGAAATAGACATGTAATTAGAAAGGCTGCATTAAGTGCAACACGTATGAATGCAAAACTGAGATGATTGAAGCGACAGGCGCACACGCGTGAGGCGAAAAACAATGCGTGGTTTGGGCCAAAACTACGTCAATCACGAAAAGCATTACTTCCAACCATCTGGACGAAGAAGAGCGGTACATAAATGAAATGACTAACGGTCATGTGTTTGGATCGTTACTGCAGTAGATGCTGCTTTTTTTATTCATTTGATCCTCTATAACCTCTAAATAAATACTGTTTCCTTGGCCTCGTTTAATTAACCTCCACATTGACACCGTTAGTTGCACGAAACACGTGAAGACGGTAACAGATTTCTTTCCACGTTCTATGCAGCATAGTCTCATCTGTGCGCGCAATGGCATCAGTGGTCATTTTCTTTGGTACAGTGATGTCCCAGATATTTGTTCGACACACGATATTCAGTCACTTTTATGGGGGTTACAACCATTTTTATAGCAAAGTAGCCATTTTAGGGTTTCATTTAACACTATCTATTTCATCGATAGGATCCATCAAATACATATGCAATGTGATCAAATTTGATGACCACTGAGTACACAAAACAAATTGAATAAAAATTTCTCATAATATTTGCCTTGATAATAATGTTTTCGATTGTAGGTAGAGAGTGTTTGTAAACAATGTGTTGCAGCTCACCTTGCACGCACATCTCTCTTTGTTTAAAAAAATATATAACTACAGTTATGTGCTAAAAATAATAGAGACTACACCATAACTTACAGGCACGGGTTCTCGCAAAGTTTCTCAGTAATGTTGCTCACAAGTTGATCGTTTAAGTTGAGGAAATTCCTGCCTGGCATGTGCACGTAGGATGGTTTGCTCGCTATTGCTCGAAGCTGCGGTTGGTTAACGTCTCCGACACCGATGACGTAAGTCTGAAAAAAAAACATCATTTGTATAAACAATCAACTGTACATCTTATGCTACAGTACTCCTGCATTGCGCGTGCGCATGCAGTTCGACACCTTCAAATTAATAAGATTTCACGACTAAGGATGCGTAGTGCCACGTGAAATCGATTTCTTAATGAAACAAAATTTGTGGGTTGATTCAATATTGTCGCTTTTGTGGAGACCAGTTACTTGTGTATCAAAACGTTTTGAAAATATCAGTAACTCAATTTCGTAAAAGAGCCGATATTTATGAAATACAAGGTGATGACTTTAGCTTCCTAATATATTCAAACGCTGCCGTTTCATGGTCTTGAATTTCTAATCACTAATACAGATTTTCAGTGGATTAGTCAGTTGCATATCATGCCATGATTTGTCCTTTCGTGTTTGTTACTTGAAGTATACCGTTCAGTATTAAAAGGTTTCATTTCAGGTTAACGACAAGAACCCTTTCTGGCGCTTCTTTCAAGTAAAAGAAACATTCATATTAAAGTAACCTAGCCAAGGATTTCAGTGCATACCGTAGCCTTGCTTTTGAGGGTAGTTGCAGGAGTGATGACGTCATCTTGGCTTGCGCCATCAGTAATCAGAATGACATAATCTCCAGCATTTGGTCGGTTGCTGGATGAGGCCAGGCTGCTTTCACTGAGGTACCTCAGCGCCCGTCCAGTGTTTGTTCCTGCAAGACAAACCCAATATAAAGTATATAAAGTATTACTACAGCGCACACATACTCAAATGCGGGATCCTTTTGTTACGTCACAAGCGCTGCATTCTGAAACATGGTTTGTGGTTTCAGTCTAAAGTAAAGCTATAGGTTTACTCATTTTTGACAAGTTAGAATTTTCCAAGCATTGTTTAGTGACTCATGAACGTCGAATATTTTTAAGAACAGCTGCTAGATGCCGCAACAAAAACCTACACGCACTACTTATGAAAATGTAAACCTACTTGAATGATGCGATGTAATCTATTTTAATTATCGCGCATAATTAATTGAAGGGGAAGCGGGCATGTCGTGCACCACCATGTCACCCACGCATAATTGTTTTACGACGTTGCTTCTCAACAGATAGAATAACTGCGTCAGCTTAAGATTGTCTTGAAACCACCGTAGAGACTACAACATATTTGTGGCAGGTAAATCTTTGCTAAAATCCAAGTTGGCGTCAGCAGTTTTTAAGACCGCATGCACAGTAAAAGCATTGTTTTTGAGGTCGGTGTTGATGCCACTTGACCAACCAAAGAATCCCTTTAGGAGCCAAAAAAGGGTATTTTAAAGTTGCGTAATAAGCAACAGCTCATGGGAGATATTTAAGTGGAAACATAGGCACAATGAAATCCAGCTCTGAAAGATTTTCGGGGTAACGCAATGACGTGCTTGATAATAGGACAGGTTACAAAGATGCATGGATAGAGTTTGAGTTCTAGCAAACTTAGTAAGTTTGCTGTAGGAGATGGCAAGCTTATCTTTTTGTTAAAGATAAGAATTTATGCCAACTTTGGGCAAAACTCACAGGATGGAATATCATGGATTTCCAATAAGCTAGGAAGTTTTTACAGTATTGCAGAATGGGTTGTCACTATATTTATTGTATTACATGAGTAATTAGGTGGTTCTGCATTGGTAGTACAAGACCACTGCAACCAGTGCAATATAAATGTCAATGGAAAGTATGGATCGCGACGTACATATCCAGCTAAAACGCAAAAGACTTTTCTGGCATAAAATTTGCGCATTAAAAATAACTACACAAAAAACACAGATTTGAATGAAATCATACTGGACGTTCTTAAAACACTTTATTTTCAAAACGTACAACAAAATTCATTTGAATATGCTATTAACGTGTTATTGCCGTTTAAATTTTTTTCCAAGTTTTAACCTAGTCCAAGAGGCGCACATTTGAAAAAAGCACTTCGCATTCCATTTCAGCTATCGTTTTTAAGTCGTGAAGAATGTCGTAGTTGTTACATGGTCTCTAAGGTTTGGGTTTTGTATACCGAGCCTAGTCAGTGTTTGTTCAAATGCATGGCCAGGGCTACCATACCGTCCTTATTTCGAAGATTTGTCATTATTTTGCAATGCTACGTCTTAGTAAATCTCAAAGTCCTTATTTCTAAGAAATGTCCTTACTTGTTACTTGCGTCCTTATTTTTCTTATTTTCTGTAACATGACAGTCTTAAATAAGCAATATCTCTAATAGACAATAGACATACAAACAATTTCTATTTCATCGTAAACATTTTGTAATCAAGGTTTTGTGATGTCATAAAAGTAGTATAATCTTGCAGCAAAGAAACGTAACGCACTATCAGACATTTTCAGAGCACTGTAAGCTGACTACTTTGG
>JGI24158J21664_10013482_pt1 | contig 10780 bp, 8 predicted proteins | sample Ectturendosymbi3_FD_21664 | JGI IMG/M metagenome (IMG submission 21664)
TAGATGGAGCTGCCTTACAAATTTTCACTTAACTAAAACTATATGCATGTTAAATTGTACCTTCGCCATTTCCAAAATCGGAAATACTTACTCGAATTGCGGCAGTGTAACAGTTCTTTTAGCGCTGAAGCGTTTGCTACATGTAGAACAATTACGAATTCGCAACAGCCCTTTTGAGCTAACAAAGCCCTTTGTTTTGCCAAAACACTGAAATCAAATAGCTTGGCAACACACGAACAATTTGAAATTTTTGGAAAGATATTGCCAGTTACAATCTTAACTTGCAAGCATTGAGTTAATAATCCAACGCTGTGCGTTTCATTAAGGTAAATTAATCTTTTATGCGGCAAGATGCGAGTGTGAAAAAACAAAGCATCTTCATCGGACAGTTTTCGCACTTGGCGTTTGCAGAAAACATGGCCAAACCAAGTATTCGCCTCCCTGGACACTTGTAGAAAGTTGCAAACGGGCAATAAGCAGCAGGTGATTATAAACAGAGCAACGACTGTGTAGTTTCACAGCTGCAGCCAACACAACACACTGTGGCTGCGAAAGGATGGTGCAGCGGAGTTTCCGCTTTTTTTCACGCAGAGAGAAACGTCACCACATGTGTCAAGGCATTTGAAAATTGTTTTCTTCTCAGTTGATTTGTGTAAAAAAGAAATACAAAAATTGTTTTCCTTTTTCTCCTATTTCACGGGGGTACTTGTTTCCAGCTTGCATGCGCTTAAAAATGGGAATTGTTTCCAGAAGACCAGACAAATTACAGTTTTGAATCGAAATTTTGCATGTAATAAATGTTTTTCTAAGTCGTTTCATGCCAAATCGCATTTTTCCACTTTCATGCTGACTGGTCCGAAATATTCCTCTTCTGAGAAGCAACTAAATGTATTGTTGAGCATTGCTGATTTTAGTTGTCTTTTGCTAGCAAAACACATGCGTTTTTTGGATCTAAAGTATCATTAGGACTATTTTGCGAATATGTGTTAAAATGAAGTGTTGCAGCGACATTCATATCTTAAGTTTTATTTACAATAAGAAATAAAACATCAATAAAATGTACAGGCAGTTTGTGTGTCGAAACCCTGTTGATACCAACTTGGTATTTGTTGATTGTTGGACTGCTGTACGCTGTAAGCATTGTGTTTCTCAGCATTTTCCATGTTTTCTTATTGTAGGCTATACGTTTTGGTAGGTGAAGAGTGATGACAAAAATACGATGTTGGATACTTTCATATTTTGAAGAACTTTTATCAACCAACTGACAAAACGGAAAAGGACACTACGATCTAAACTAATTTTGCAATTAGTTTATGATCTAAACCAATTACAAAAGACTTGAAATAGTCGATTCTCTGGCGGTATGGCCTTCAAGTGCATAACAAAAATGCTGAAGAAGCCAAAATCTGTGCTTTTGTTTTCGATAATAGCAATGACAATAACTTATTTACTGAAGCACAACTCTTTGGCAATGCATAGAGCTTTGAAAGATCACTGGTGGTTGCTGCCAACGAAAAAAACTTGGTTTATGGAAAAAGCCGTTTGCAAGTTCAGAATGGAGAAACCTGTATATCTTAATGCAAAACCAAAACTTGGTCAGAAGCATGTAAGTTATTACCTTAATTTTGATTCTCAGTGTGTTGAGCCAATCTAAGGACCACAAAGTAGGTAAATTTTCACGTCGATTAGCAACAAAAACTTTTTCACTCAACGAAGAGTAGTAAATGATACAAAACCCTGCAGGCCTACGTTTACGTGATGAGTGTAGTAGAGCACGATAGGTTTCAAATCATTGGTTAGACACCTTTACAGTTAAACAACACTGTTAGTGTTGGGTCCATTGTTAAAGCAAATTATTCAATTCATGAATATAATATTCCATTTTTTGACGTGCACTTGTACACAACACTTTGAAAAAGGTTCCTCCACCGCTGGTAAATGTTTTTGGAAACCTGATCTGGATCAACAGAAAAATCAGGGGCGGATGTAAGGGCGGACAATATGGGCACATTCTCAGGGGTGCCCACAAACTGGGAGCCTCTGCGTCATGAGCCGTGAGTCCCATAATTAAAGCTGGTTTAGCATATTTAATGTGAATAATCATAAAAGTAGATAATAACAACAGTATTAGGAATGAAGAAAAGCTTGGGTATATTGAAATTTTTGTCATTTTTATCTTTTTACCGACGAAAACCTACAACGAATAGAACGAAAGCATTGTTTGGGCGAAAGTGAGCTTTACGTGTCCCTAAAGAAAAATACAAAAAACAAATTTAGAGATACCAATATTTCAATATGTACCGTAACAATTTTCTCGCTGAGGCAAGACTTTCATGACGTAATAATGGTAGTCTTCCACAACGTTCGGCCACGTGCCAAGATGTCGGCATGATGCGAACTACCAGAGAGATACGTGGATGACGAGAAGCTGCGGGTGTTGAAAAAACCTGTATCCCACCAGCAAGTTACTAAGTGGCGAAGCCCAACACGCTCTAAAACTTCGTGTGTGCGCGTAGGCGTGTTCAACAGTTGAAGGCTGTTTTCTTTACTTAGTCGTGCACACTGTACAGTATAACACTTTCTATTAAAACCTTTATCTTATTAAAATTGAACAAAAAATATGTCTTTTCAACTTTGTCTATGATCTTGCATTCATCAAACTTTAACTAAGTTTAGTGTACGACTTTACTTGCGATTACACATTTACGGCTAACTGATAATAGTATTTCCTTGACCTTGACTAACCTTTCCTTGAGGTATTGAAGGCCTCCACACAAATGCTGCCCTGGGACAAGGGCTTACGCAAGGGGTGTGTTTTGGGGTTAAAGCCCCCTTGAGTGTTTTGGCGTTAAAACCCCCCTTGATATTTTACAAATCTTTATTACCTGCGAAAAGAAGATCATTGTTTTCCCATACATTTGCTATTGATTTGTTGACTTAATGCATATAACAAGGAATGAAATTGCATGCAACTTTCAAGGAACATGGTAAAATGGGCCAAAAGGCAATAGTTAGGTTTTGGTGGGACACTGAGTTATCGTCTGCATCCAGAAACCATCTCACCGCATTTTGCAGACCTTTCACCCAGTACGCGCGTTTAAGATTGTGTTCCGCGATAGTTCACTTTATTCAAAACAATTGTCTTTATTTTGTCCGCTATGGCTGATCAGCTCAAGCGCTGACCGCATTGGCTGCATTACCTATTTTTGTTTGTAGCATGATAGAAGTGTTGCATGAGCTCGAAAACCGAAGTTGTTAACATAGAAACATTCAGGCATTTGATAATGTCTCAGCAGGGAAAAAGGAAAACTAAAAGTTTGCTGGACTTCCATACGTAACAAAAAAATTGTTTTCTTGCGCACTTTATGCGCATTCTCAATTCTTGTGTAGTTTAGCAAGATTCGATCTTGCAAACCGGGGAGTGCTCCAGCCAGTCCAGCCGCACACTTTCTATGCTCGACTGCCCGTATTCAACAAGACGTCAGCACAGCCTGATTTTGCAGTTGTAAACTGCTCTGACGCAATGACGAATGTGTTATACTCCCCTGTTTTATTGCGCAGCCTGATATTTTTGCAGTTATGAACTTCTGTGGCGTAGCGTTGAGTTTATTTTCCTCCAATATCCTAAATTGGAGCGCTGATAGTTTATATTCAGTGCTAACAGTTATACTCACATAAAATAAGGGGAGTGCGTGTAGCAAAATATGCATATTATCTCAAGCAACTTCGCCAAAACATTGGTTTGGAAACATGAATATGACGTCAAATTATGACGTCACAAACAGCGCACACCAAATACAAATGACACCATATGCCACTGAATGAAACCCCCCGATGAAAATTTTCTGCGTTCGCCGCTGCCCTGGGACCTCTACATGCCTAAATGCGGCCCTGAGAAAAAGCTTGTGCTTTTAATGAACGACTGTCAAGCTCACAATACAGTAGCGCAGAGCCAATACCTGCGTAGAACCTGATCAGGACAAAAAAGCACTTCACTGCAGTAGTATACCATGCAAGTCTGACACGCCATTTCTGTAGGTGATATCACGTTTTGCTGGAGGTGAAGTCACAACGTACGGTGTCCACTTTGTTTGTCGATAATTTTGTTTGATCATTTTGTACGGCTGAGCGAGGCAAGGTTCAGCAACGTGTCACTGCAAGCCCTCACTTGTTTGATGTCTAAACAAACCTAATTCAGTCGTTCTGCAGCGTACAGACATTGTGGAATGACGTCAGGAGGCAAGGTTCACCAGGCGTCATTGCAAGCCCTTCCTTGTCAAAGTTTTATGATGGCAAATCGATCTGAGGTAACCTCTTGTGATGCTAAATTAAATTATGCTGCTTTTTCAATCATAAGGAGTTGTAAGAAACCCTAATAAGTCTGTGACGCCAATTGCCCCAACAGAAACTAGGCACTTTTTAAAGCAACCCTGACTTGTTAAAGACTCATGTCAAATCGCCCTGTGCTCATATGACTTGTAAACCCTGTAGTAATTGCGGTTTTGCACTAGGTGTGAATAGCGTCCAACACTTCCTATTTCAAACTTGGCAGAGTATTGTGATACTGAATCGCGCCATACTGATTTCCTAATTTTTTAAGCAACATTTCGCGATGTGTCGTCAGACGCTCTGGTGTGCGCATTACTTTGTGCGACAGTTGTCGCACTCGCATCTATCAACCATCCATCATTTTTGTTAGAGATGAATCCGTGGCAGTTGACTGTGTCAGGCTTGAGGCGCAAGTTTTGATTCTAGCAAGTGAATCACTCTTGTGCAGCATGTCAACTTTGTTGTACAAATACACAAGATATACCAAACAATGCAGGGTAAGCAGCATGTTTTTCATGCCTTGTAATAAAAAAAAGACATGTCGGTATTTTGAAGCTTCAATGGCGTTGAAATATCCATCAAAGGCAACAATGTTCACTGTTTCTGGCAAGGCGTCGGCGAAACGCATTTCTTGTCGAATCGAAACGCGCTTGTCCTGATTGAGGTGAGTGCCTTCGCTGAGGTCCAGGGTCAAATCCAACGCACAGAGCGTTTGCCCGGAATTGAAGTCTTCAGGCGAAGTTTGATCTCCTTCATCTTGTAAAAATTGCGCTGTTCCGGTGAAAAGCGAAATATATTCGGGCAAGTACGATTTTCAGAAAAAATCGGTTTGAATGCCCTTGCTGGGATTTCTTGACCGTCCATGTACAAGGCGAGAAAATGCAAGCCGCAGTGTTTGGAATTGAGCAGGTTTTTGTTGCGGTTAACGTTGAACGCGCTGATCGCTGCGCAACCCAGAACCATGCGTTTGGGCGGTTGACCGAGAAACAATTACTTTCGATTTTAGCAAATTTTCCGTATGTTGAGAAAATTCAAAACACGGTGATTAAAAACGCTGCGTAAATAAAATCTTGCAAGTTTTCTATGTAGTTTCTTTTTCTAACCAGCCCCAGTGTGCATAACGTTTACTGGTATTCAGCTTTTGCAAGTCGGATCAGAGCCACTTTGGCATATTTTAAAATAAACACGAGCATGGTTTTCGTTATTTCAATGCTTTTGCATAACGTAGGACATCATTTAGTCATCAGCGTTATTTTCTTTCACATGCTCTCTTGAAATTTCTGGAACATTAAGAAAAATCAACGTGCAGTTTTCTCATCATGGTAAAACTTTTTATTAATGGATCGTTATGTAAAAATATTTGCGGTGAATCATTGTCGTGACATTAAAACTAATGCCACCGCGTAGTTGTTATTTTAAGTCTCGCAAAAATGATAAGCAGCGCAACTAAGTCTCATTCTCGCCGTTGAGTTCATACCATTTTCTGTGCAAAACATTCCTGCGTTTTCATTATGACCAAGACACTTCGTCTACCGCTGCACAACGAAGCGAACAGTTGTGCTCGGCCATAAGAACTCTAGGCTTGGATTGCCAGATGCAGTTCACATAAAATAAGTCTCAAGTGCAACTGCAACTTATTGAAAGTATCCAAACAAGGGTAAAATTTTGCACGTTGCCGAACAAGTCAATAAACCCCTGTTGGCGCACCCACCGTTTCGGACCGGGTACGCGCAACAGGTTTGAAACTTTTTGGGTCATGCGCAGACATTGATTTCTTTTCAAGATCGGGAAATATAACAGTGTTTCCTGATAGTTCCAACATGTACTTTGATCCAGCCTGCTGAAACATTCAACTGCTAACAGCCCACGAAAACGGGGTAAATATTTGCACAATCGTACGTCCAACTATTTCAAGAACTGCATTGTAGCACAAGTCTCAAATTACACATGCTGGCAAGCTGATCTAGTGGCAAACTCTTAATCCACTCTCAGAAAAACACAGTACACAGCAAAAACTGTGGAAAAGCATATCCTTTCCACTGAAGGATTGCCGCACCATCTACCTTCCAAACTTTCGGCACCAAAATTCAAATACGTCGCAGTCGCGCAAGGTATTTTTTTGTAAAATATTTCCACATTGTGTTTTTGTTTCTGCGTTTCGGTTTAAAGCGTTTTACAACAGACGCTTTCCAAAGCACTAAACGTGAAAAATTCGATGCACTCCTTTACGTTTCAAATACTTTTTCATTGGATTCGTCCGAAACTCTGTGCCTGTGTTTGTTTGCAAATAGTTTTGGTGCTTGCTTTTTGAAAATAAGATGAAACGCAGAAAAAACAGTAGAAGCCGTTGTATGTTTCAACGGATTTTTTTTAAGTTTGGCTCTTTGCAAAAATATTATTGCGTTGGTAGTTACAACGAGTGCTTATTTAATTCGTGTAAGGAAATTATATTTTGTTTCATTTCATACATACTGCTCATGTAAAGTCATTCTTCAATCTTGTAGAGCTGAGACTCGCTTCGCATTTCACGGACTTTGCAGAGCGCAAGTTGACAAACTAAGTTGCTCACTCCTAAGAACGCATGTACTTCGAAATAATTAGAACTTTATTCAGGGGTGCAGTGGGGTGGGAACGCTTGGGAACGGCGTTCCCACACCTTTTTGCACTATAGCAACGTTACTTGAAGATCTAGATTTTTCATTTAAATTTCTACGTGCAGCGGTTTGCGAGAAGTGAAGGAGCTTTTTACGTGTAAGGGCATCTAAACAATAATTATTGTTTATTTATTATAATTAGTTTTATAACAATAATTATAATTAGTGTTAGAGTTCGGCTTTAACCTAAATCAGCGGTGTAGTGGGGTGGGAAGGCGTGGGAACGGCGTTCCCACACCTCTTGTTGTAGCACTACACCCTGACCTTATTGCTTAACAATTTTAGCTTCATCGGTGAGAAAGTAGAATGATTGTTCTTACGAGTCTGTTAGTTATATTTTCACGTATCTGAATGCCAGGACGCGTCTGAAACCCAACTAGATTTCAAATGCATTGAAAAATTTCCTGGTGACAAATTTACCATTCGCAACATCCGGTGGGTGACAGACAGCCTTAATCGATTGTTTGAGGATATATTCGCTAGAGAATAGTCGAAGGACAAATATACACAGTATACAGCGTTTTACACCTTTATAGATGAATTGTATTGGAAAAAAATTGAAACACAGCAACATGTTTTGTTGTGCATTTTTTGATAAGCTGCGAGGAATGAAAACATTAATTTTTTTACCGAACATTCAAGTGCTACAACTAGAAATTTACAACAAACAAAATGTAGACGACACAGTTTATCGATTAACATTCGTTCACTTCAAAACGGTTTGTTGTAAGTAACATGAACTTCACGTAAAGTCAAGACCTGCAATTCTTTTGAAACCATTACAGCTAACCTAATTTGCAGCACATTGCTAGTTTGATCTGCACTTTCAAATAGTTCAGTTTGCGAGATGCGCACAGTTTCAATAACTGCGCATAAATTATTCAGATCTTTTTAAAAAGATTGCGCGATTCTGCCGCAGAAACATTTTACTTTTTGTGTTTTTTCGGAGTAATGCATTCGAAACAATTATTGCTTTTGTGAATATTTAAACACGATTGAAGCTTCAAAAACCGACATGTCTTTTTTGACTACGTCTACAACACATGAAAAACGTGTTGCTTACCCTGCTGTCCTTTTGCTTGAAAATCGCTGCTAACCTATAATTTTTGCGTTGTCTGAAAATATTCTAGTGTTTCGAAAATAATTCATTGCTAATGAAAACTAAACGCGCAATGAGGTTAGCACGAAACAAAACGAACAAACAAAACGAATGCTAGTGAATCTGTAGAATAAATGTTATTCATTTCCAAAAAACAGCTGGCTCCAACTAATGCGAACCTTGCGATGGTGTTTATCTACAAGCTTTTGCAAAGTCAAAGCAGTTTGCAAGTTGGTCAGTTTAAGTCGTATGGAGTTTCCACGGTCTTGTTCAAGTCAAGTCGATTGAGGTATTTATTGCGGGTGTGTAATTCTTGGCAGAAAGCCTTGCTCACCAAAATACGCCGTGGGAAACACCAGTGATAATAGCTTCACAATTCCTCAAAGTGCTGGAAAACGCTCACTGCACTCAGGTCCTTCCCTAGCGGATGCAGGACCCAACGCAAGACGTAGGCGCGGAACCCCTCTGAGCAGAGGCATTATGATGTCATCGTGCTCGGTCGACCATTCTACGACCTTTTTGATGAAGATATTTTTCAGCAAAATGATATAAATATGAAAAAGACGGAAAAAGCATTCTGCTGTGGTGGACATCAGACACTGCGCCGCTGCCACTAAGCCGCGAGTTGGAAAGGAAACTCGATCTGCAATTAAGATGCGAGCGCAAGTGCAAAGTTACGTCAATGAAACCGAACTGACAAGTGAATTGAACTAACTAACAATGCAATTACTTCACTCTTGTTGAACAGCACTTTCTTTCGAAGAATGACTGACTTCAAGAAAAATGCTGACATGAACTGATTGCCCTTTTCGCTTTCGGTAACCACAAGCCCATACTTGTTCTTTATAAAGGTAACGTCTGGGTTTACACTCAACTGTTCGGTTTACACGAAAACAGACTTCACAAGAGGGCAGCTCATGCATCCGTCCAAAGATCCCCAGAGCCCAATTTTATAGTAATTCTTAATGCACGAACTTGCCTTGGATACTAGTGCAAACTTTTCTTTGTGAATTGGAAATGTAATGTACAAAGATTTTACAACTGTCACGCAACAACTGTAGATACAACTTATCAAACGCAATATATAATGCGCATGGTTGATTGATGAAATAGAGGTATATAGCCGCCCACTATAATTATAAACAGGAACGAGTGTGGTGGATGGCATTCATAATTTTTGCCTTGCCTAGTTAAGCTGCAGTGCAGCTTTAAGTGTCCTTCACATTTATGTACCTGGACTTTTGAAACAGTGAATTGGCAATAATCGGGAATTTACAACACGAATAAGAAATCATTCATGGCAAAGCGCCAGAGCACCGAAAAACCCGGAAGGTTTTCGAGTCGTTGCCCATCGACTGGTGGATAATCTGTATCACAAACCAGGTTCAGATCGAAATGTTGCGTAGATGTGGAAAAGAGCTGCCAGATGATCAACACAGCTGTGCAGGGAGTACCAGATCCGCAAGGATCTGGACATGGCAAAGAAAGTATAAGCTCAGCTGAAGTGAAACTCTGCTCGGGTTGTCATAACCCTTTCGCATTTAGCAAGCTCTGCAATTGATTGCAGTTGTTATAGAATAAGGATGAGCCAGTTGGGTGAGTCATCCAATGAAGCCATCATAATGTTGGAATGGAGTGGCTGGGAGCTCGTGGGAGGTCGGTTTTCTGAAAATTCCGTGTTCGAGTGATTTTCTAAATATTTACGCGCGCAAAAAGGGAAAACGCAATGAAAGTTTGATGGAGCTGCAAATGATAGAAGTACTTGCACGACCGACAAATGACCCGGAAAAATTTTGTGGACAAAGAAATGGAGGCAAATTTCAGTGCACACTCCTCACAAAATTTCGCTTTGGTTTTCATAAGATTTTTGGCTACCATACAGCGGCGCATTACGGAATGAATAAAACCCTATATTCATCAGAAGATTTTTTGCCCTCCGACAGCAAGCATCACGAACCTGGAGAAACCTACAAGTGATGCCACCCATACGAACCAACCCTGGTTTACGTACCGAAAGTTGCAACCACTCGCCTTAGAAAAACACCCTGTGAGATTTAAAAATTGCAATGTCTCTGATCATCTCATGATATTCCAGCTGAGATGCGACTTCATTTTCAATCGACTTTATCTTCTTCATTGCTACCACTACGGTAGGTTCTACCTATATGTCACGCTCTCTTTTCGGCATTTTTTTGTAATGTGGAACGTCTATGTTCCTCTCAACAATATTTAGTTATTTCAACGAAGTCGCCGCACAACAAATACAATGAAAAAATCTTTCAATATGGTAGTTTTTTTCCATCGGTTTTGATTCGCGTGTGAAGGCATTAAACATCAATTGCGATTAGGTGGGATTTTAAGCTTTGCCTTGGCAACTTCCTACAAGCTATATTTTCCTACCGGAGGCTAATGTTACCGCCAGCAGTAATCCACAGAGGCATAACAACCGTTTAATGTGGATTGCGATTTAGGGGTTTTGGGCTGTCGCAAATGAAGACGTTGGGTCTCAGTGAAAACAAACTCTATAACCAAATCGTGGCGCACTATACATTTTTCTCAAAGCAAAGGCCACAGCTTGGAATTGTTTCAAAACAACGAAAACAATAGTTTTTGCACAACTAGCGTTACTATTTAACAGCAATTGACCGACTGCCCAGTGACCAGACAGGCTCGCACACTTCAGTGTCCAGTACAAGCC
>JGI24158J21664_10013484_pt1 | contig 10780 bp, 5 predicted proteins | sample Ectturendosymbi3_FD_21664 | JGI IMG/M metagenome (IMG submission 21664)
TTATGACGTAACAGAGTCTAGCATGGCCTAGAATTGAGCGTAGAAATAAACGTTATAGGACTCGCTTAAAAGGCTAACAACCTCTAATTCTCTGCTGCAGTTCCAAAAGTTGGTTATATTTTGAGAAACCTTTGGAGGAATTTGATAGAACGTTTTGGTCCCTCAAAACACCTTAAAAAACACTGTTTGTGAGTGAATTCCATTCTTGTCTTACTGAATTACTGTCAGATCAACCCAGTCGATTGAAACAACTTCTGACTAAAAGCAGCAACTTTCGAAATTCGGATTAAGGATAAATTTCCGCCTTAAATCTAACAGCCTTTTACCGCACAAGCCGAGATGCAAGTTAAACAGCAGTGAAGCGTGAGTATGACAAAATCAGTCTAGCAACTACAGATCACATGTGTAGATATATTTTTAAGCATAGCCATCCATAATAGTGGCTTACCTTTTGTCGAGTGAGTTAAGTAACTACACACATATTTGAATGATGGAATAAGCTTTACTAGTAAAGGTTATTAAGATGTAAAAGTTTCAGCATTAAGTAACTCGCTTGAATAGGGGAACCACTTCGAAAGAATTGTAGATCCCTTTATCGCGAATATTAAAGGACATAATTAATAAATGAAGATTATACGAGCATTGTGACATTTCGAGAAGTCTTTGAATATTATGATACATCGTATATTGGTGAGTACCAGTTTGTGTCATTTGAATATATTTATTGTGATGAATAAAAGCTATAAAACCAAAAATTACATGCTTCACTGGTGTGTATATTTTATAGCGTGAACCGTTGAGAAATATTTAATATTCAGGCAATTAATGGGGGCTGTTAAACAGACATAGTTTCTGCGAAAACGGTCCTTGATTCAGTAATGAGAACCCATGCATTAATGACACCTATTGGTCAAATGCGCCCTACGATGCCTCCCCATAGAGGACGCATCTGGTGTTACAATTCTTTTAAGTTTCAGAGACTTCTGGTTGGTTGATTGAATTTCTTTTAGTAAGTAAGGCAACTAAGGACTTAAATAGCGATGCAACTGTCCATAATGGTGATTTCCATTAATCAGCAATTGGTTTGTAACTTTGAAGAGCAAAACATACCGCGAACGATATCCGATAATCATCAAACATTCAAAATGCGAACTTGAAAACGCAGCTTTTGAAAACATGACTTTCATGAACATTGGGTGAAACATTTCGCAGGTATGTGATTTCCTTCCTTTTGCTTTTCATCATTTTCGTTTTGATGTTTGGAAGCACATTCTGCAACTGGTGGCTGAGCTACTGGATTAATCAAGGAGGAAAAAGGACGACATGTCTTGATGAAAGTAAGAGTTTTCATGAAGAGTTATACAGTTTTCTTTGAAACACCAGCACGAAACCAATTTGCAACAATAATCATTTTCAATTTTCACCAATTTGTGTTTTTCTGAGAGATGTCGATTCAGAAACAAGATCTGCTTTTAATGTAGTCGACTACTGGTAATGTCTATGCGAGCTACGCGAGTATGCAACCTGTTCTAATGAAAATGCAATCACTTGCTGAGGTCTGCAATCAGGTGTAGCTTCTTTCTCACAAAACAAGCGGAGTTATGGTATCTTGCAGTGAAAGAGGGCATGCATAACAATGAAGATAAGCAGATTTCTCAAACGCATCTAATGTTGTTCTGGGATCCACAAATGTGCTCTTTGATAGCATTTTTTAGATTTTTTTGAAAAAAGGTGGGTGGATAATTGCGTCAGAAATTCGAAGAATTTTCCGTTTCTTGCGACCATTTGTCTGTTTTGATTTTAGTATCACTTGAGCATCATAATTGCAAAGTTATTAGTTCTTGAAATATTACAACGAATGTGGGCGACCATTGTAACGGGATTGCAGCACTACGTTTAGTGAATGTAACCGAAATCTGTAACCTCTGCGCTCCCGAGGCTTGTCCCAGCGCTGGAAACGTTCTACAAATTTCAGGTTGTCTTTTTTCTGCTGCAGATACCACATTTTCTCCAGATATTACTACCAGGCCAGGAAGTAACGCAACTTGTGTACCATATGTTGATCCCAATATTTCGACTGGGAGCAATCTTGGATTTTACCAGGTGTGCAGTTTAATGACTTTTTGGCATAACATGTTTTTGGCATCGAAAGGTCTGCTCTGTGTCTGGTTGTTGGAGTTGTGGTTGCTGATCATGCTGATTGCGACTGGAAAAAGTTGCAAATCAGTCACAAACGTTTGCGCATAGCTGTGAACTGGGAACGAATAATTACTCGCAGCTTTATCACAGCATAGAAACATGGCACTTCCATCAGGTCTTCAATTTTGCAACTATAAGGTCAAAAACACAGCATGAAGAATTTAGTGCATGTTTTTGCAGATGTTTTGTTAGTTTTCGCTCAACCAGGACACCAACGGAATTAGCTGACCAAAATTTAACAGCGTTTTATCATCTTAGTCATTAGTTTTGCTCCAGATGGGCTGCAAGAAATGGCTTGAAACCATCCACTTCAAATGCTGAATGTCATATTTTACAAATCTGTCGTAAAAAATGAACTGAAGAAAAACGTTTTTGGTGGTGTATAACCACCTGATTTGAATAAGTGTCTAACAAACCTTTGGCCGTTTAGTAATCCAAACTGTTCTTCCGCTGATTCTTACTTTTTACGTTCTTTTTCGATAGTGCATTACTGCGAATATGTTTTTAAGAAATCCAGGTTGGTACGTTTATACCATTGTAAGGCGTCACTTATACTTTGTGAAGCACTTCGCATAAACGCGGAGGTTAAAGAACTTCACAAGGGTGAAAAAAGTTATGTTGGGTGGAAAGTCTAAAGACATATCTTCATAACGAAACGTAAGCTTCGGAAGGTTTTAACCTGAGTAACTAATTGTGCAAAAGCAGGATGGCTGAAGATTCAGGAAACGAGTTGAGACATCTTAAATCAGTTTGCAAACGATCTGCCTGAAACTACCTCCACGTGTGATTTTGATCTAAACTTAAAGTAGAACAGTTAAACTGTCATATGAATAGAAAGCTATAACATCAATTCTTCACCTTACCCTTAGCTCGAGCCTCGAACTCACTGAGACGAAGCCCTGCTTGGGATAACTAAGGTAGAAACGTTTAAATATATGAAGGAAAAAACGTCTAATTTTTAAGTCTTGGGCATTGCAGGATAAGACAATAGCATTATAAGTAGCTACCAGACCATATTGTGCCTCAAACCGTCAACAAAAAAACTTTGTCTTGGAATGCATGGATTTGACACTTGCAGGCTAGTTGTAAGTACAGACCGTTTGCATTTTAGTACATATCAGCTACCTCTGCAACAGTTCCACCGCTCAAAGATACGATGCGGTAGATCTCAGAAATTCAATACTGCAGGACACAGCCACCTACGCAAAACGACAACAGCAGCTCACAGTCAACCTCGTTACCACACCATCACGAGTTTTCACACAGATATTATTTTGGAAACCCTTTCACCGCTAAAAGTACCTTTTTGAAAAGTCAGACAGCGTGACTAATATCCATCTTCAATACCTTGCAAACTTCCAGGTCTTGAGCTTATCTTAAACTTCACTTACGCTTACATCATCAAAAAAGTTTCAAAACATTATGAGCACGTTTGCTCGCTCAGGTTCAACGGAATTGTCAAAAATGTGAAACTATACTTGACAAAAGCTTTGTTGAGCATCCGTAACATGAAAGTGCTTATGTTGCTGCAACAGTTTTTGGTGCCACCATACCTACTGGCATAGGCAAGGTTGACTGTGGCCTTGAACAAATGAGACAACCATCGATTGTGTTTTAGACGGCTTTGCATGCGCACTTTGTTTCTTCGCTTATAAAGGAAGCTAGCATATGTTTCACAAAAATGTTTTGGAAGTTTGTCTAATGACAAATCATATGCACAGATAACATCCATTGTTTTGCAGATTGTTTACTTCTCTATATTTCTGGGAACTTTACTTGTTGGAATTGTGAAAGCTTTTCTTTTCGTTTATTGCGTCAGTGGTGCTTCTTCGAATTTGCATAACGACGTATTCAAGGCTGTCTTTGCAAGCCGCATGTCTTTTTTTGACAGCACACCCACTGGAAGAATTCTCAACAGGTTGGTGTTTTGTTCTATAAAGGCAACCGGTTGCTTGATAATGAAAGGCAAATTAACGCAATTAAATTAACGTTTCCTGAAATGTATTTAGCTCAAAAAGTGCCACAATCCATTGGTTTGAATTTCTTTGTATGATTAAATTTATTAAGTGTTGTTATCACTTTCGAGTTCATACTGGTTACAGCTGTAGATCCTATGGTGCTGCACATCGTAATTATTCTAAAAGCCGTTTTCAACAGAGAGCATTGGTCTTAAAGTAGATTTGCATAAACAATTAACATTACAGCCAGCCTTACAAACATTTCGTAGCAATTAAATATTTGTGGATACCGTAGTTTTTCGATTCGATGTACTGACTACATTCATGGTTCCTGTGTGTTCCAGGTTTTCTCGCGATCTTGACGATGTCGACGTCAGATTACCTCTCATTTTGGACATGTTTTTACAACAGGTATGGTTCCTGCTTTGATTTTGAAGTACAGAAATTTCAGGGCTTAACATTCGGCTATTTGAGGCCTTTAGGCTAAAAATATGTCGTCCAGAATACATGTGTTTTTCAAGATAACACAGATTCTTCGACTGGAGTTTGTGCATTTTACACACAAAAACAAGCCATCCTTGTTTGTATCATTCATCTTTGTTTTATCAGGTGACTTTTGTGATCTTTTCTCTGATAACTATGGTGGTTGTGTTTCCCTGGTTTACTATCATGATAGCTGTTCTGGCTGTCCTCTTCGGTTTCATCTATATGTATTTCCGAAGTGCTGTCAGAGAAATAAAACGAATGGACAACATCACAAGGTCAGCGTTTTGGAAGTTATGCAGAATTATTAACGATTTTGAAGTTATGCAGGATCATTCAACAGGGCTAGAGTTTGAAAGTGTGTTCCGAAACCTGTTTTTGTGAGTCTCCGTCTCGAAGGTTCAGGTCTCGTCTCGCTCTCGAAGCACACAGGTCTTGTTTCGAGCCCTTTGTCTCGAAACATGAAATGATTCGACAGGGCTTGGCAAAGCTCCAGCCATTCAATCTTTTCCCTGTTGGACTTGACCTTGGTGTAAGAAAACCAAACAGTTCGCTAAAATAGATGAAATTTAATAAAATTACACCTCGGAATGTTTGATGTCCGTTTTGCTGAAAATTCAAGAAACATTATATCATAGCCGACAAAACGACAGATCTCGAAACACCGTAGAAAATGTTCAAGCCTCGCCTTCGGTCTCATTTATTTTGGCAGAGTATTAGTCTCGACATTTTAGCCAAGTATCTATCTCGGATCTTACAGTGTCGACTAAACGAGGTTGAGACAAGCGTGAAAATCATATCTGCCAGTCGGGGATTCAGATATTGCAAGAGATTGCAAAGGTTTTAACAATAAAAATAATCCAGTAAAGAAAGGGTACATGAAAGACAGAGTAGGTTAATTAGTGATCTAAGTAGGTCAGGTCGTTCAGAAAATAAAAATAAATCATATTGTAGTGACATATATCCACTCATCATACATATGAGACATGGCCATATAATATTTCTATTCAAATTAGTTTGAAAGAATTATGGACCTAGGAATATAGACTGAAGTAAAAACTCAATCAATTTGCGTAAGGAGACATCAGTTATTAATTAATTTCATACGCAAAGTGTTTTAAAAATGGAGGGATTTTCACTGAAAGGGTTGAAAGTGAACTTGTGTTGACTTCAAGTACAGCAGTGAAATCGTTTTTTTTTGTGTGGTTGTTGGTGATATACCATTCATCGTTTCTTTCTTCCAAATCTGCGGAAGTTCTTGCTTTTGAAATATCAGAATAAAGGAATGTAGTTTGGAGGGCATGTTGGGCTAAGTCACTTACTCCTGGCAGGAAGTAATGTTGGCTTATCTCGTACATGTATCTGTAAAAAAATTTCTGCACTTATCGTTTTCACCAAACACCACGCCAAACTATGTAGTTGTTGTAGAACCAGACACGGGCGTCAGAAAGGGAGCAGGGGGGCCTTAGCCACCTCTGAATTTTGAAATTTGACATTTTCCCATAAAATGTTTACCAGAAAAGGTTGTTTTTGAAATTTCGCCACTTTTTCCATTCTGCAAAAATATTTTAGCCACCCCTGGAAAATCTACTGCTGCCCCCTCCCTAGAAAAAATCCTTGCGACGTCCATGGAAACAGCTAGTCGCCAAGTTGAAAAACAAGAGTTAAATAAACCCTTATTTTGTGCAAATGCGTTTCTGTGAGATTTCTCGTCAAGTTATAAAAGCGTCTCCCTTTGTGTAACCCTGCGTTTGCAAACGTTGCGGGATTATTGACTGGAACATTTTCACCTCCACAGGACCACAGAAGTTTCATTGTTTGTGATTTCGGTAGAAGTTGCTAAACATCATCACTAGGGCAACCAATTTGTTGACCTAAAAACTTAAAATTTTAACTTTATTATTTATAAATTTGGACTTTATTTTGACCTATAAACTTCCTGCGTGTGCAAGTGCAAAATAATTTAGCCTTAGGTCAGCGGTAGGCGCCTTTTAATACAAGAGCCATTCTGTTTCATCCTCCAGCACACATGACCGGCGAGGAGTCACAAAATGTTGATTCGGTTTTATTTTTCATTCGACTTCATAGGAGCAAACGCTGAATTGCAATCAGCTTAATCGTCCAGTAGTCGTGGGGAAAAAAACATTATCACGTCAGAAGCGACAATAAACCCATTATTATTACAGAATTGTAACTAAACATGCAAAAGCGCGTCAATATCTGTTGTTATAGTTTCAATAAAATATCGCAGAGAGAAAAAAACTGTGCTGCAAGAAAAGTTTGACCAAACGATGAATTTTGACCTAACGATAAATTTTGACTTTTTTTGACCTAATAACTTGGGCGTTGGTCATGGTATCAGAGTGAAACTTGGTTTGTGGACGTTTCATAAACTTTACAAAAGGCAGACAAATTTTGACTCTATTGACTTTTGGTTGCCCTAATCATCACTGTTCTTCAGCGAACAACTATGATTACAGTTTTCAGACGTAGAGCAGTTTCCTAACATGGTTGTATAATATCCAGAAACCCTTGCTATATCTAAACGGAAAACAGTGAGATGCTGCTAAATGGGTGCGTATCAGCTTTGACAAAATGTTGTTACCTTTTCTTCATCTCATTCATTATTTTCGTTTCAAATAACACTTCTGAAAATTCGCAGGTCGCCGTGGTTTTCTCACGTCTCTTCAACTGTGCAAGGACTCAGCACGATTCAAGCGTACGAAAAAACTGATGAAGCCATTGCCACGTAAGGGTGTTTCACTGTATGTTCCACACGGTGTGGAAACAAACTTAGAGATTTACGACAATTAGAACCTCTTTTTTTCACTAGTTTCGGAAAACATCTTGATGCGAACAGCTCTACTTTCTATGCTTACCTGAGTGCAACGAGATGGCTTTCAGTGAGACTGGACGCGATGACCATATCTCTGACTTTCGCTATCGGACTCTTTGTGGTGTGTTCCACAATCTACCCCGAAGTGCTGGGCGAGACGTCGGCATCGTTTGCTGGTCTTGCTCTTTCCTACGCCATAACTGTAAGCGAACAACCTGAGAACCAGCAAGTTTGATAAGCGGTAAACGTTTTCGACGAAATGTATCACTACCACACGCGACCGAACAAACCAAAAGCGAAGTGATCGATGAAACATTTTAACTGCACAAAATTATGCTTCGTGCGGAAATCATTGACACTTACCGAAGTCCATCCGAAAGATTTGAGTTTTTCACATTTGTCTTGCAGCGTAAACCGTTCCTAAGTTTGAACTAAAATTTTTCACGACGTTGCCGAGAGTTTGAATCTGAGGCCACGTGAGTTGAATAACTATTTTATTCCAAATAGCACAGCAGAAATCCTGTTACCAGTTCGTTGCACTAAAAGAAGATTGATAATTTTTTTGCTGCTGTAAAAGCAGCGCTTGCAAATAGCAGCTTACACAGTTTAAGCGCATTATTGCAACGTATCCAAAATCGAAATATAACGAACAAGTATATTAAACAACAAAGATTCCGCAAGTTTCTTCAATCCACACGTTTTTCGCAATAACTTCTGTATTTCAAAAAGTCATTTTTGTTTTCAATACACTTTCAGTCTCAGTTTTTCCGCAACAAAATTCTCAACAGTGACACCAGAGAGCGTGGGAATGACGGGAGCATTGCCCCCTGCCCTTTCTTAAGGGGGCAACGAGGGCAGAGGTTCCTTTTCATAACAGTATCATAGGTCAATTCGTGGTTCATAAAGATCGAATTCAAACAAATTTATTGCAGCTATTCGCGCACCCAGAAACTTCACAATAGTTTTCTATAATTTTTGAGGTCAAAATTGTTAATGAACAGAAACAGGCACAATTGGTAACGATTTTTTGCTTTTTGTAAGTTTCCCTTGGTCTCAACTCTTTCGCTGCCCCCCCCCCTGCCCTACCGCTGCTCCGGCGTCCCTGATGCTCAGCATAAAAGGTGGAATGTGGTTGCAAAATTCTTTTCTATTTGATGATGTTCCATCGTGTTTTTACAGACGACTGGCCTCTTTCAATTTTGCGTACGCTTCAGCGTTGAAACCGAGTCTCACTTCACTTCTGTTGAACGAATTTGCGAATACATTAAAACCTGTATCCCAGAGGAGTCGACCAACAAAGTAATTATACAAAAGCCCCCGTCGGAAGACTGGCCTGGCCACGGAGAAATAAGGTACAATGATTTTTCTTTAGAAAATCTATGGTTCACTTCACGATCCATCGCATGTAATCATAGTAAACTGAAACGGAGTTCTTTTTTGACTTTTTAAAGTTTAGTACACGACAAGCGGAAGTGCTGAATAGCCTTATAATGAAAATCACGGCCACAGAAAATGATACAAATGACATGTTGCAAACGTTTCGATAACTCCTGCTATCAACAGTGCATTTCAAATTTTAAAGTTTGTCTCTGGATTGTTTCTCTGAAAAACAGATTTTTATCGCTCTAAATGTTCAGCATATATGTATTTCTTGCAAAAAGAGGTAACTTTCAGCTTGCTTTTTTCGTGATGTTCTTGATATTAATCAAACATACATTTAACATGGTAAGTAACCAGACAATGCAAAATGTTAGTGCCATTTCAAATTTCAAGTCAAAAAAATATTCTTTATGTCCAGCGTCTTCACAAAACCAGTCAATGTTATTGGGAGAACTCAGACGTTTCACTTTTTGTTCCTTCTTTCATGGTTTGATTACCATTTAAGGGTTGGTGTAGTGTGCTGGCAACAGCGACGAATTAACCGAGGACATTTAACTGCTTTGGACATTTAACTGGTTTGACTAGAAATTGAACATAATTACGCCACTTTACAACACGTCTTAGTTAAGTATATTCTAATTATTTGCAGACAAGAGTTTCAACGTGTTTACTGTATGTGGAAAAGCTGGTGTAATGTGTTCAGACACGGCAGAAAATCAATCTTTACTCGAACGCACCAAAATATGTTCGATTTCTAACAAAACACGCTAATATGAGCCTGAGTTTCGTAAGAATGCTACCAGCGTTTTAATCGTTGTTAAATTTCTTATCAGGTTCAACAAGGCCTGCATGAGATATCGTAACAATCTTCCGCTGGTATTAAAGGATGTATCGTTCACGATCAGACCAAAAGAAAAAGTCGGCATCGTTGGGAGGACCGGCTCGGGTAAATATGCGCGCTACTGCTCGCATCCAGCAGAACCAGTGTGCACGTTTGCGTAATATCCAGGTTTGGCGTGAGTTCAAGGAACCTCACGCAATATTGAAGTGCAGTGAAAATTCTTTTTTTTGGTTGGTCATACCCCACAAAATATGTTCAGCCTTTGTTTCAAGCTTCTCAGTAATTGATACTAAGGATATCGCGCTGAGATGACTAACGAAGCGGTTGGCTGCAGGTTCGATATAGATATTGTCGATCGTCATAATCGCAAACCCGTTGCTATTGGCTCTTGCCGATGTTATCACTCAAATGCTAATTCTACTTTCCCCCTTTTAAACACAGCGGAAGTTAATTAACTTTTGCAACGTTTGCTCTGATTCCTGTACACAAACACCTGTTCTTGGCTTCCCCGCCCTTAACTTGAAAGCCTTCCTGAAAAGCCGAGGCTGGCGACAACAGTACTCAAAAGATCAGAATTAAGAAAGTAAAAGCAAGAGGTTTTGAACGACGGTAAAATTTTACGTAGCAAATGATTCCATAATATGAAACTAATGATTTAGTAAAATGATTTATTCCAATTTTTGATATGATTGGTTTCCCTTCTTTCAGTTTCGTTCAAAAGCGTTGAAGCGCTTTCCAAATACCCTTTCAAATGAGGTTTTCTGGCGTAAAAGCGGAAGCATTCGCTAAGATGTTTCGCAGATTACGACCTCACGTAGGTTTTGTTTTAGCACTTTCTCCATAGCTGTTGGTCCTGCTTTTACTTTTAGCGATTTTGACAGGGTTGGCGGTCTTGGTTTTGACTTTGACGTCTTTTGCATCACACTGTTATTTCTCGCGTCACAGAGTCTTTCGGTTTTGAATTGCAGCATTGCCAAGTGTTGCTTTATTTTTTGACTGAAGATGGATTAAGAATAATCCGAAACGTTTCAAAATAAAACATGTATAGTTTTTTGAAGGCTTTTTTAGTGTTGATGAAACTGT
>JGI24158J21664_10013486_pt1 | contig 10779 bp, 7 predicted proteins | sample Ectturendosymbi3_FD_21664 | JGI IMG/M metagenome (IMG submission 21664)
ACAGCTTGGTGTGAAACCAATATAGTCATCGGGTCGATGCAGAAGTGACGTTTCATATATACAGATTCCCAATCTTATTTCTTGAGGTGTTTTGAAAACAACACTAATCACGTTTTGTTTTGTCCTTGCAGATGATTTACATATATACTTAAATTTTTTGTTGGACACGGTGCTGTACTTCAGCCTGCTTCCATTTATATCGTGTTTAGATGAAAAACAAGTAGGACACATCAATTGGCTTTCATCACAGCTGTTAGCTGGAGTGCCCAAAATGCTGAATCGCATGGGTCGCACGTGCATATCACTCCTTACAATAAAACATTTCAACTTTCATGCATTTTATAAGTTTGAGTCACAGCGCGATTTAATGCCTTGTTCATATCGCTTTTCGTTACAAAGACGATGAATATTTTTCTTGCACATTTCCTGTTTTCGAAAAGCTACAAATCTGTTTAATGCTACTGGGCAGCATACATGTAGCCCCACCCCTACTAAAATCTCCATTGATATCCTATAACCAGCAGGAAAAAGCATTTGGCCTAAAATCAGCGAAGCCTACTTCACAAAATAATTTTAATCGGTTTTTACTGTTGGTGGGTGGAGGATGTATCCTTTCAATCTCCCCTTGTTGGCCCCTGCCTACATACCCACACAGATTTGTAAAAGGGCCTAATTTTCGAGCCTGAACCCGGCCCGAGCCGGAAACCACAAGCCTGAACCCGGCTCAAGCCCGACATTTTTTTCTGAAGCCCGATTTAGGCCTGAATGTAAAATTTACCAATGGAGTTTCAAGATATGCGCAACTTCGGAGTAACAAAAAACGTTGTGTGCAGGTGTAGCTGCAGGTACACGGTTTATCACACCGAAAATAGCAACCACCTTGAGCAAAACATTGACATAATCTGGCACAAACGTAGCATCTTAGTCAACGATAATGCTGCGGAGTGTGGATTATAATGTTTCTCAAGAAAAAAATAAACTTTTACGAAACCATCTGCGAAGGCGCTGTAGACATAAAAGAAACTTTCTTGGATAGCTTTATAGATTTGAAAAACCGGATTGTAGGCTTCGCCAAACAAGTCAAGAATCACGTGAGTGATCTTTTCGACGCAATGCCATCGCGTACTAATTTCCTCTCTGTTGTCGTCTTCTCAAAAACAGTGTGAGACTAATCCCAGCAGAGAGTAAAACAACGCAGCTGTGTTTGCAAACAGAATTAGCTGAAGAAAAATCACAATCACTTCACTAACAGAAGTTACCTCGGTGAGTAGAACAAATATACGTCAAGAAAATAAACAAGTCGTTACTCTTAATGTTATGACAAAATTTTGATAGCAAGCCCGAAATTGACCCGAAATATTTAGACAAACTAAAGCCCGAGCCCGGCCGAACCGGCCCGAAAATCCCTGCCCGACTTACAACTCTGCACGATGTCAAAAGTGTCATTCTAAGAGTTCTTCTTGCATAACAAAACAGATATATTTGAGATTAAATCAAAATGCACAACGGTGAATTGGCAAAAACGTACAAAGTTGCACCTGTATTAACACGAAAAGAATGTCCAACAAAACTAGGTGTGATGTATCTGTAAAGCAAATGTTTCGCCCTTGGATGAAAACATTGCTGCATTGTGGGTTTGGTTAAACTCAAGTAAATCAGATGACTTACGAACCAATGCATTCAGCACAAGCACAAAATGCAAGGAAAAAATATATTTTGGATTTGTTGGTCACCATTGTCGCGACATTACAATAAGTTAGGATAAAGGCTTATTTTATCCTTATTTCCGAGTCAAGTCCCTACATTTTGAGCTATAGGTCAATGTACAGCTAAGTAAATACTGTAGTCTACTTCTCCAACGTTTTGATTGACATCCTGTTCACTAATGGTTGAAAACAGTCTTTTGCCAGACTCCTCATCCCAAAACTAAGTCTTCACAATAGTGCTTCTTTTTGTCTTCGGCAAAAGCTTCGCAGAGATTTGCCTGAAAATCTAACTTTCTAACATCATATACGCTAGCATCACTAAATCATACGTTGTCTGTTTCTGAATACGTGACAACCAACGTCACAGTAAAGCCTGTTAAATTTCTGCACGGAACAAATAATGACTGGGCTGTGGTCTCTCACATGTGCAGTTGTAATACTCTTACTGTTACAAGAAAATAACCTTTCTAACAGTATACTACACAGGGTGAAATCTCGTGCAGAAGCAGTTAAACATCTTTCACGGTCTGTAGAAACTTGAAAAATGCAAAAAATTATTTTATCGAAGCTAAAATGTGTAAACTAACAGAATCAGTGATACCACACCAAACTCTGTTTCAACATCAACTTGGCTGTGTGTGGCCTACCATCTAACATGAAAAGCTCTTCACACAAAACGTGACAAACATCATTTTTATTTTTGAAACCTCTCAAAATAAAAAACATAAAGAGAAAAAAGTGGGGGACATGGTATATTATGCCCCCGTCTGAAAAAGAAGATGGGACACACCCTTACCAAATTGCGCCCATGATCATTAAGCCTACATCAGCTGACACCTATCGGCATTGGCAACACATATTCTTGGCACGTCTCATGCTATTTTTAATATTAAGTGGGCATTTTCAATAAACAAATGCCACAAGCTACAACCTAGTCATTAGGTGGGCTTATCATTTTTAATTTTAGCTGGTGAAGTGAACAACTCTGCAAAGGTAAAGTTGCTTGGTTTCAACAGAACTGATGTGCTTCTGTATGACGTAATGCTATCTGAAAATGAAGTTCTTGAAGCGAGATAAGTGCAGTTGGTGTGTTTGCATAGGTAAGAGCTCAGGATGTAGGCTTGAACTGCAAGTAGAGTGAATCCGTGCTAGCTGACAGGTGCAGGTAACGTCAGTCTCGTATAAGGTTTAACTACTTCGTAGAGATGGCCTAGGCCACTAACAGTGCAGTCTTCGGGCCGTCCACTNAAAGTTTTGAAACAGTCCGCTAACAATTTTTATAGCGNTGACGTCATTCCGGACCGCTGTGGTTTGCTTGCCAATTAGGCGAAAACTTTTGTTTTTTGCAGTTTCAAAATCTAACAACGAATTTTTTTGCTGCTATTGTCTGCTGCTGTTGTCTTCATTACCGTACTGCTAATGTTCCGTTTCACTTGTTTCCACGCAAATCAGTGAACCATGTTACGAATAAATCAAAGCACAGGGTTGCCAATTTGACTTTTTTGAAGACAGATTTTAAAATTCTGGCCTTTTCTCAAGGGACTTCGCTTTTTTTGAAAACCAAAAATTTTTAGAAAAAATCTGGCTTTTTTGTTTTTTTTCAATTGGAAAAGGCTTGGCTCTGGCAAAACACTATTTGAGCTGCATATCCACTACAAATCTCTTTTGACGAGAGCAGGGAATTAGCGCTACCGTAAAAGGTGTGGGAACGCATCCAAAAAACACCATTTTGAAACAGCTCCAAGAAGGACGTTCCCACGCATTTCCGCCACACTACACTCTTGGACGAGAGTTTATGACCATGCAGGGTGCAAAGAATATTGCAAAGATTTTGCTGTTGCCCTAAAAATGTTGCATCTTTTTAATAAGAATCAAATGTACGACAGTGTAATTACGAGGAAATAAAATGTTTCTAAAGATTGGAATTGCAATCTGAAGATCGGAAGATGTTTCTGAGAAGTTTTAATGTCTGTTTTGTTTTTGTTTATACATGTTTTATGTGTATATGTCTTAAGAACACTATCTGGCTTTTTTGACTTTTTTCGGGAAAAGTTCTGGCTTTTTGTGGTGAAGACAGGTTGGCAACCTTGTGAAAGCAACAAACCCGTTCATTAATAATATCTCGCAGTCGCCGAGGTTTAGGGTTTGGTTTTAGGTTTAGACTTTAGTTTTAGTACGTTACTAGCAAGTGTAGTGCAGTCTAGCGCACACTCGTTGTGCATTAATGTCACATTACAGGCGCCCGATGAATCAGCTTTTAAAAAGCAAAGGTCAGCTGGCGGACCTATAGCCACTGCCCAGTGACTAGGCAAGGGGAGGGCCGCGGGCGGCACTTTACTGATTAAAAATTAATTTTTGTAAGGAGTTCAAAAGTTCTAACTCTTGTTGATTATTTTTGAATAAATTTTTAGAAGTTTCTTAGTCTTTTCAGTGTTTGTGTTGAGACGCCCTAGACTGGTGGCTAGCCTAAAAACACGACATGTGGCTGCGAAGTGAGCAAATTGATGAAATGTTTACTCAGAGTCTGAATCAAAGCCAATGCGCTCAAGAGTCCCAGTGTTTGTCTTGACATCAGGGATTTTTTACGACTCTTACGTGAGGGACAATTATGCCCCAGTCCTTAAACCTTCCTCTCCAGACAAAGATATTTCGGCCGCCCCAGTCAGAAGTCCTTTGAACAAAGGAAAGAGATGACATTCGACCGCAGACTAGCAAACATTAGGGTTCTGGTAGTTCGCGCTTTATATTGACCCTCTTTTCAAAATCTGATTAAAAAGGCTTTGCATGAAGTCACGGTAAATAGTCAAGGCTAGCTTCATCCTTTTTCTCATATCGTTATCTTTTCGGTAACGCCCCAACGGCACATCATAGCATCACTTGACACCTGACCATTGGCGACGAACATTTCGCTGGGGCGGGGCCCGCGACGGTAGCTCAGTGGCAGAGTGTCCGCCCCCTCAATCGGAAGGTTGGTGTTCGATCAACGGCCACTAAGTGAATCGCTGTAGCGCTCCTTGGGCAATGGTGTAAACCTTAACTTCACCGGTAATATGCGTATTTCAGGCGTTGACCTGCTCTTAATTGCCGTCACCAAAATTATAAAAAAACATTTCTTGGCACATCTCGCGCTATTTTTGTTCAGTGGGATATTGTCAATAAGTGATATCAGCTGTATCTTAGTCATTGGATATGCTTATGAACATCAAATTTTGGCGATTGAAATGAAGAACTCCGCAAAGAGAACGTTGCTCTGTTTCAATACAACTGCTATTTTTCTGCATGACGTAGTGGTGTCGGAAAATGACGTGCTTGAAGCGGGGCAGTGCAGTTGGTGTGTTTGCGTGGGTAACTTTCAGCTCGGATTGTCGGTTTGAACTGCAAGTAGAGTGAATCAGAGCCAGCCTATAGGCAGTGTGAGTCCGGTGCGGATCCAGGCAGTAAGGTTACGGGGGGCAATTTCAGTAATTTGGCAGCCAAATCTCGCAACGGCTTCGCTAATGTAAGAGGGATGACGTATACTTCATAACACTGCTGTGACAAAACAATGGACGAAAAATGGCCTTGTATCGCGAATGCTGTTTTCCGAATTGTAAAAAATTATGATCAATGAAGTTACTGTCGTAGGTTTTAGGGGGAAGATCGCCCCAATCGCCTCCTGGATCCGCACCGGGTGCGAGTTTCGAAAAAGTCTCCTTTGTTCAACGGTAGATTGTACTTGACATTTGCAGTCATAGAAAAATTAATTTCAACAAGAAAAGCTTAGAAAAGGTGTTGCTCTCATTTTGATGAGTTTTAGGCAAGAACCTTAATCTGAAAACCTTACTCAAGGGTAAACGATATGTTTAGATATGATTGTGGTGAGGGCTTCTGTTAAAAGTGGCGTTCAGCGAAACTGCGGTACAACTTGGCAATGGTTGTGCGGAATAATGTTGTTCAACACAATTATCGTCGAACGTAAGACGTAATCACTGCTGAGTATCAAAAAGGTTTATGTCCCACCTGGCATGGTATAGTTTTCGAATTAGACGTTTGTTGGTAACCAGTCCCGTCGCCAGGGGACTTTGGTGGCTTAGCCCCCCAAACAAAACTCCAGGTTCCCCCAAATTGAAATGTGAAATACTGTAAATCAGTGGATTTTTTGTAAAATTTTGTAATGTCACCCACCCTGCACAAACGCAAATTCCCCAGGTGAAGACGTTATAGCGATGGTTCTGTTGGTAACAAAGGCAAGGAATAGCACTTTGCACGTGTAATTCAAAGAATTCCAAGAGCTACGCCAAGTGAGCAGGTCACAAAGAAGGCCGCAAGTCAAACGTTTCTTAACCAGAGCCAATTTTAAGCCTATTTGACCTATTTTATCAAAATGGGTCCCCGCACCTATAAAGGGCCCCGCGCAAACACCAATAGAAATTAATATTTGAAGCCTTTTACATATTTTAAGAGAATTAAACCACTACTGAAACGTGAAGTGAACAATGAAACGTTCTTTACATCACTGAGATTGTATTATGAGGTCTATTACTATAGCCTGTTCTGTGCAGTATATATACTTTTTTAGATATAGACGGGATACTACACGAAATATTAATATACATAAATGTTTACATCTGTAAAGTAGGTATGCCGCCATCAAACCCCTTGATGTTTTCGTTTAATCCCCTGAAATGAGTTAAGTATTGATAAGCCATGCGGTGGGCTTACCGGAGACTAAACACGAACAGGGAAAAAAATTTGACGAAACATGTCGGGTCTGCATATGCATATGTAAAGAAATCAAAAAATAGAAAACGTAATCGTGGGTGAGGTGTGAACAAGCAAAAAGAAAGACTCAATCGACAATGAAAAACGAGATCCATTTCAGTTTGTGAGTGTTTGATTGTGATCTTCAAGATGCTGTGTTCATCCTTATATCTTTAAAAAAGCATGAAACATGGTCTTCTTTCATTTTAAATTCTTGTATGCAAATTTGAGAAGTGGAAAGGGCGGCACTTTCATGGTCGGCCCCGGGCGGCCCTTAGCCTCGCTACGCCACTGAGCCACTGCCTTATGGCTGCATGGTTTTAGTGTCCAAAGGACAAGGAACTGAAAGCTTAAGTGTTGTTACTTTGCTTTTGTGTTTACGTTATATTGCGGGCCACGAGCCGGGCCAAAAAAATAATTTGTGGTTTAGCATAAACAGGTCGGTCGGTTTCTTGTTAGCTCTGGGCGGGTCGGGCTGCAAAAGTGCTGTCCATGCCATCTCTACTCTTTTGTTCAATGGTGCACTTAGCACTTGCAGTCACAGAAAAGGTATTTCAACGACAAAAGCATACAAAAAGCATCGCTCTCATTTTCATAAATTAAAGGCGATGAACATTAGTGTTGACTTGAGCCTGGTCATACGTCATCGGTGGTCGTCGTTTCTCTCTGCTCGATTAACTCTAAATGCTTGTGGATAAGCCGCACTGTAGTTTGGCTACAGCACCGCTAAACTTCACTTCCAGCATAACCGTTGTTATACCCGCTTCTTAGAACTAATTCTATCTGATCTTGTTTCGAATCGTCCAGTGTATATACTCTGTTAGTCGTTAATTTCGTAATTCTGCTTGATCTTCGTGAAAATGTTTCGGTCCGCAGATTTCTTGGTCACATGGACAATCGGAAGTTCAACTGTTGTTTCTTGCTCGGAACGTTGTTGCTTTTCCTGAATTTTAATGCCATGTCTTGTGACTGTTTCGAATGTCACTCTTTTCATCATCTTGACTCCATTCCTTGTGACTGTTTCGTTTGTCACTTTGTCGTCATTCTGCCTTCGTTCCTTGTGACTGCATGTTGCAAGGGGTTCTTTGTCCTTTTTGTGAATCAGTGACATGTGATTATTACGCGTGAGGACATCCATTCCATTACATCATACAAAAGCTTTCCTAATTTACAGAAATACGTAATGATAAGATGTACACTCCCAACACAAAAGTGTCGATTAAACTGCAACGTCTTTATATTTTACAATGTTGTGATTGTGACAATTGTGTTTATACTGCATTTTGCAATATTTTGACCCAACATTTTTTCAGCATGATCATATATCTCAATCAGTCATGAGCGTCAGTTTTCGTATGCATTCTGTTTCAGCTTTGTTGTTTTGAAGCTGATCATGTTGTGATGCACTCGCATCTTAACATTAATATGAAACCCTAACTCAAGGACCAAAAATATGTTAAGTTATGAATGTGGTGAGCAGTGGGGTACACAGAAAATTTTCATGGGGTTTCATTCAATGGCATATTTGTGGTCATTTGTATTTTCTGTGCGCTGTTTGTGATGTCACGATTTGACGTCATATTCGTGTTTCCAAACCAACGTTTTGGCGAAGTTTGTTGACATTATATAAATATTCTTCTACACCCACTCTCCTCACTTTATATGTCACTGCACTGAATATAAACCATCAGCATCCCAAGTTAGGATATTGGAGAAACATACACTCAAAAACAGTAGTTCATAACTGCAAAAATATCAGGCTACGTGTTAAAACAGGTGAGTAAGACACACTCATCACTACATCAGATCAATTTACAACTGCAAAATGAAGCTGCGCTAATGTCTCGTCAAATACAAACAGTCGAGCATACGTGTTCGGCTGGACTGCAGCTGGCGCTATAGGTGTATTTGTAGGATCAGGCAATTTTTGAGGGTTCGAAGGAGTTTTGCCCAAATTTCCCCAAACTGGCCCGAAAAAGATTCCAAAAAATGACCTCCATAAAAAACAAAAAAAGGATTGCATTTCATTTCATTTTGGGCGCAATTTTTCAAAAATCAAAGCACATCAAGCAGCACCATTTTTGCCCACATTTTCCCTAACTTGCCCGAAAAGAATTTTAAAAAGTGACCTCCAAACGTGCCCTTAAAAAAGTGACCTCCACATTTTAAAAAGTGACCCCCAAAAAGGGCTGACCTCCAAAAAGTAAAAAAGACGTCTGCACTTTGATTGTGGGCGCCATTTTTGAAAAGTCAATGCACACCATGAGATTTTGCGAAGGTTTTCACACATTTTGTCTAAATTTCCACAAATTTTGTCCGGATTTTGAGGGATATTCACCAAATTAAAACTTCTGGGGGTGAGTTGGAACCCCCTGCATCCCCGCCTCCTACACCACTGGATGGTGCACACTCCCGGTTTGCAAGTTCGGATCTTGCGAAACTACACAAGAATTTAGAATGCGCATAAAGTACGCAAGAAAACTTTCGTTTTTTTGCTAGGTATAGAAGTCAAGCAAACGTTGTTTTCGTTTTTCCCTGCTGAGACATTAAACATGCGTAGTGGAAGAAAGGTCTGCAAAAAGTGGTGAGATGGTTTCTGGATGCAGACGATAACCCAGATTCCCACCAAAACTTAATTATTACTTTTTGGCCCATTTACAATGTTCCTTAAAATTCGCATGCAAATTCATTCCGTGGTATTTGCATGAAGTCGACAAATTAACAAGCAAAAAATCTGCGAAAACAATGTCTTTTGCGCGGGTAATAAAGTTTTTGTAACATATCAAACTCAAGGGTGGTGGTTTAACCCCAGTTCCCAACCCCCCCTTGCGTACCCCTATGTTGGTAAAGGTTTTTATTGAAAGGGACGTTTGGCGAAACAGTTGCACAGCTTGGCAGTGGTTGTACTGAACAAAGTTGTAAAGTGGGATTACTTGAACTTCTAATACATTGTAATTACTGCTTGAGCAATAAAAATACGGATGTCCTGCGTGGCAGAGTTTGGTCATACAGTTTTCGAAATGGACGTTTGTTGCTAACGAACGAAGGTACTAATAACACTATGCGCGCGTCATTGGAAGCAGCACAACAAAAGATCTGGACCACGTTTGCAGGTCACGATGAAGGCTGCAAGCCAGCACTTCTCAACCATAACTTATTTGACCTATTTTGTCAAAGTGGGTTCCGTACCTTACGAAGGCCCCATTCGTTCGATTCCTTATGTTGTTTATGTTGAAATTACAGTTGAGAACAGTTGTTCCATCAGCGTTAGAAATTGTCAGTGCTAAGCAAGACATTGCGTACATTGCAAATTTATCAAAAATGCTTTCTCCTGCAACATTTTTAAACTTCTTCACAACCTAAAATTTTGCTTCTGTATGAATATGTCTAGACTGGAGGTATACTGCTTGAAAACATCTCGTTTGCCCAATCAACAAAACACGGATTTCTATATTGTCCTTCTATCTCATGAGTACGTCTTTTGGATAAACAATAATAAGTTTCAGCATAGGCGTAGCCAGGAGGGGCAAAGGAGCCATGGCCCCAAAATTGCTAGTCTATCTTGTCGTTTTGTGCTTCGCGAGGCTGTGTCTCAAACCAAATACTGTTGTTCGCTTAAAGTCACATATTTGGCCCCACCCAAAATTTTGCGATGGCTACGCCATTGAATTGTAGAGAGGAATTTGAAACCAAAGTGACAAGTGTACACGGAAGTTGGGAAGTTCGCACCCTGCATAGTCATAGACGCTCGTCAGAATAAATATGTAATGTTGAATACCCAGAACAGTCAGGCCGTGCAGTCCATGAGGAGTTCGATCGGTGGATAGTTGGAGGACAATGTGGTTGACGGTCTGATCATCTGCGCCACACCCACAGAGTAGGCCATACCCCATTTGTGCAAGCAGGGGACGGTGTGGCCGGACCCACGCTGTTCTTTGAAGGGTCATTCCGGGACGGTGGGTTCCAATGTCGGAGAGAAAAGTGCGGAGTTCCGCAAGGTTGTCCTAACACTCCGCCTTCCATTAGTGATCCGCCCACTGCGCTGCACGTATGTTGTTGTCAGAATAACTCATGGGTTTGTGTGCGGCGAGCACAAATGTCTCGATTTGAGCCGCCATGCACGCGCACCGGTGGACGGGTGAGCGCTGAGTGGAGCAAATGTCCAGGCTCCATCGCACGGCGTGCTAGAGAAAGTGTAGCTCCATTGCGACGAAGCACAGCAGGTTGGATGTCTGCGAGGAAGGGAAGGTGGTCCGCTGGTATAGGACGCAGACATCCAGTTACAATCAGCAAGTCGTCGTTGACGGCAGGTTCAATGAAGCGGGTATGAGCA
>JGI24158J21664_10013491_pt1 | contig 10777 bp, 8 predicted proteins | sample Ectturendosymbi3_FD_21664 | JGI IMG/M metagenome (IMG submission 21664)
CTGTCTTGCAAATAACTAGTAAGAAGTTTGTGTGGTAATCCTCTAATCCCATAAAAATGTTCCAACTTCCATAGAAGCATCTCGTGATCAAGGGTATCAAAAGCCTTAGACAAATCACAGAATACAGCACAAGTAGTAAGCCCTTTCTCTGCGCCAATTGGGATGAAGGTTCTGGGTTGAATCGCTGCATTTCGTTTCGCATTCTTTCATAGTTAACAGCAATCATTAAGTTTTCTTACGCGAAACCTCACTTACCCAACGCGTTTTAGGTTGTGACTGGTTCAACAGATTTCTAGCAACGCAATATTAGTTTTTATATACTTGACTGACAGTTTTTGGGACTGCAAAACCACCAGCATTTCACTGCGTAGCCTTTGGTGCAGTTAAACTTTTTAGGGTATTTTCTTGTGTATCTTTTGCGCCTTGCAGCATGTGCTTATGTTCATTACAGAACCTGCCAACACGTTGAGAAAAATATAACCTTTGGCTCAAGTGTTCAGAACTTTAAAAACGATGCCGACATGTCAGCAAGCTGACAGCAGGCTTTGGTCCGGGCAAATCGACGATTGTACTTGTGCTGTTATCTTTTGTGATTACACTGATGGAATGATCGAACCGCGTTTGCTGCACGTAGACAACATCGTTCGATTCCGGTTCAGAATGCAAAAGATTTTATTTGCAAACCTGAAAATTTATTTTTTGGTAAAGCTGATGTTCCTGATCCTGAATCTAAAAATACTCCCATCTCTTATCGAAAAATCAAATTCCCAATGCCACGATTCATTATGCCTCATACGACGACAGGCTATCAGGGCCGTCCCCAACGGGAACCAGTGGTGCCCGGCCCCCCCATTTCAAATCGGTACCCCCTCATTTCACGTTTGGCCCACCGGTTGCTGCATACGTCTAATACTGTATTTTAAAAATGTGGCCCCCCTTCTGGTTTTTGGCCCCCCCTGCTGCTAAATCCTGGCGACGGTCCTGCAGGCTATTGAGAAAATAAGCGGCGCTTAATGCCCTGAGTTGTTTAGCAATTTGCAGACCAAAAGATTGATTGAAACTTTGCTTCCGTCGTTAACTGATGCAATGAGCATGATTGGGTCTTGTAGGCCAAACGACTCTTGAAACTTTGTTTAAGTGAAGTACCAAGCACCTCACGAAGGTGTGACCGAACATTCCTGATGCGCCTTTTTTGCATTCCAGGAGGCGGGAATAATGCTGACCAATGACGAAATGCAGCAACTCCTGGACCAGCTCGATAAAGACGGAGATGGAGAAATCAACTACAGGTCAGTTTTGTGTGATTTTGCCTGTCAGCGAACCGAAGCTTTACGTTCTTGTGGCAATGCTTTCATTTCATTTTTGCATTGCTTCCGGAGTACAATAGAAGGCAGGAAATATGTTGAAAAAATGAGATGTCTATCTGTCTGTGTTGATTGATGTACGGTGTCTAAACCGATAACAAAGAAACTCAAATTCGCGTGAGCGGCAAAGGCGTGTTGAAATTTCCTACAGGGCAGCTGCGGTTGTACACCTGTGTAAAAGCCATGCACGTCTATTTTTTAAAAATGCAGTGGCCAGAGTGGTCAACGAAAGATGCAGATTTGACAAAAAAAATTGCTTGGAAAATTGATTGGCGTTCGCGGCTTAGTGTGTTTTGTTGTATCATGTACAATTGCGAGTTCATGTAATTTTTGTACACTGAAACGAACGATTCCGTTTGGTTGCACTGCTTTCCAAATCATGCATGTACAGTATGTATTGTCTTTGCACTAATTACGCTGTACGCCAAGCCCTGACGTATCACTTGTTGAATTCATTTTGTACAGCTGCTGTGGCTACGTAATTTGGCAAAAGAACGTTTTCTGACTTTCTGACATGTGCAGTAAATGGAAATCCCCGTATTGCCACTTGCCGTCAGCTTGCCCATACAGTTTGCTTGATTTGGAGCTTGAAATAATTATTTTATTAATTGCTTTTTTTGTTTAGTTGTGTCGTTGTTGTTTGTGTTTGCGTCTGACACTAACTACTTGTTGCCAAAGAAAGAGTTTTTTAATCAGCATGTTGTTCTCATTGTCACTGACACGTATGCGTGCAATCAATCAGCTGCTTCACGGTGCTTTAGGATCCTTTGATGTTCAAAAGAATCGATGGGTGAATACGTGCGAAAATGGACTGATTTGAATGGGTGCGCGATTTGATTTATGATAATAGGTGCGAGACTCGCACATCGACACCCTCGAAAACCTGAAAATTAAAAACTAAACTTAGAAAACGCTAGCCGGACAGGTGGCGAGTAACAAATCCTTTTGCTGCAGTTGGGTACATTCTTTAAATTAAATCATGTCCGCCACTTAACAACCCTTATGCATCCAACAAGGCAAGTGGCGCAGGGAAGATTTCTGAGCTCGTTCGTTGATCTCGAACATGCATCAGTCACTGACCGATGAGCAAGAAAGGATTGTGAGGGCAGGTAGTCTCAAACATCAAAACACATTGGAGAAAATCAAAATATGCTGAAAATGCGAAAACATGGGAGAAAAGCTTCGGCCAGAACTAAACAATTTTGCTGTTTCAATTGTTTTTTCAACCATAGCTGCGGCTCTGCGCATAGCCGGAAGTTCAAAATTAGTGCTTGCACGGCCTGCTTAAGACATCTTAAGTAGGTCGTGGTGCTTCCATCATTATTTGCGGCATGGTGTTCACCGGTTCCAAGCTTTCGCTTGGGGATTGCCTGCGTCTCACTGTCCTACCGTGCCCACTTTCAGCACAGCATTCTGATTGGTTGATTCACACTGACACTTAACTAAACGTGCATGCATGTGTTTGTTGCTGTCTGTGTTTCAGTTTTACCATGGCCACACTTGCGTTTGCCTAACAAGAAGATACGGTGAGTGCAGTTGGTTTCGCTAATCCTATGTGTAATTACTGTAATGTGAAGCGTTGAGCTTTTGTAGATGACAAGTTGGTTCGTCCACGCTGCACTTTTTGTTGGAATGTTGGTGATTTTCACGGTTAATTAGCTTAATTTCACTGCAGTGCACCTCTTTTTCTTCAGTGTATATGTGAGCTTAGCCAATGACTGGCTAATGACTGAGCGTATCAAAAAATTTGCAGTGGTGGTTTTGTGGAAATGGACGTCCAAATTACAGTTGTGATTTAACGACTATTCTAAACCCTCCTTTCCAACAATCAACAACTTTCCTTGAAGCAACGGAAAGACTTTTCTTCTTCTTTGCAGTTGTTGGATACCTGAGCATCATCGTTAAGGGTGTTGTCGTGTGAAGTAGATACCAAAGATTCGTCGAAGTTTTTGCAAGCTTTTTTAAAAATAACAACCGGTCCTAAGGTTTTCATTCAGCGTAATGAACAATTTCATTCAGCGTAAAATAAATACTGGCCTATGTGTGTTCTTAGTGAGATGGTGATCGGCAACCTGGAGTACATGCAAAGAGAGAAAGTTCGACGGGAACAGGAATCAGCTGGAAGTAACGACTAATTTCTGCGTCCTCACTAAATGATGCAGTATGCCACCATAGCCCAGACAAAGGGTTAGCGTTTTTTTTACCAGGATTCCGTTCCCATCTCCTACTTTTGTACTGCGTTTGTCTTCCTGCGTACACATCGAATAGTGCTATCAGAGCGTTAGCGACATCATGTTTTTGACTAGTTTTTATTGTTTCGTACACCAGTAAATAACGCAAATCTGCGTCTGTTCTTTTTTTTCTGAAAAAAGTCCTTTTGTTTTTTGAAAGCTCTTTGTTGTCTATTCCGAATCGTAACATCTCCCAGTCCGAGTCAATGCAATAAATCTTCGAGTCAGGTTGTTGGTCATGGCAAGTCAAATACGAATGGAGCCACAACTTCTGAGTCATTTCGAGTCTTTCAGTTTTTCGGGCAAATAATTTCAGGTCCTTTAATTTTTCTTACCGAAGTTGGCTCAATATATACTAAGACAGAATAAATTAATGGGTAAAGTTTGGCGTAAACTGTAATTGAGTTTGCGTTTATTGGCGTAACTTGTTAGATTATTGTGATTGCGACCAATAAACGAAAATGCCGGGACATCAACATCCTTAGGTTATATCCAGCCGAATGACGCTGATTTATACTTCCATTAAAATGTGACTGCACGACCTCGCGTAGAAAATTCCAGAGGTGGCAGGAGTCACATTTCCAGACTCCGTTCCTGTTCCAAAATTTTTGAAACCGGGTCCGAGTCCAAAAATTTATCAAATTTGAAAATCCGACTCCTGTTCAGACTCCGGCTACTATCGATGCAACGGAAATTCAAATTCAGCAATGTTTTTACTTAAGAAATGACGTGCATGAAGACCATGCAGACTCCTGCTACTGCCGTAAGTGACAAATGACTCCGAGTCCGGTTTTTCACTCATTTTTGGCTCCGGGTTCGAAAGAAAAACGCAGAATCCTGCCGCAGTTGACTTCGGATCCGTGGCCACCTCTGAGAATTCCTCAACGAGGGTTACCTCTGCGGAGTCAAGTCAACATTTTTCGAAAAAAAGTGAATCGAACCGAGTAAGTCAGCCTCAAGTGAAACTCGAGTCATGCAAAAATACCACTCCAGTCTGACGTGATTTGAGTCATTGTGTCTAGTCACATTACTGCAAAATACAGTACAGCAGAATTGCCTTATAACGTCACTTCACGGGACCAGAGAAAAAATATCGTTACAGCCGTACTACAATAAATCGTTCCTAACATGAATTTTTAGTTCAATGCCAAAGCCTGGTAAGGGTTAAAATTTTTTTTATTAGGATTGCCGCTTGCCGTATCGTGTTTTCGCGTATACTTTTCAAAGTTGTTATCAATGTCGTTCTTAGGATGTCGAAATGTTTTTCGAGTTTTGCCACTTTCGCACCATTTTTGCTTTTGAACGAAATGATGTCATACTTTATCCATAATGGGATACTACTTTTATTCAACAATGCACCCACTGCTCCACCAAGACTATCCATCAAACGGAAAACAATCACAACAATCAGGGCCGTCGCCAGCGGGGGGGCAGTGGTGCCCGGCCCCATATTTAAAATCTTTGGCCTCCCGGTTGCTGCATACATCCAATATTTTATTAAAAATTTACCCCCAATTTGTAGTTTTTGGCACCCCCTCCTGCGAAATCCTGACGACGGGCCTGACCACAATCCCTAATACTGTAGCCTACAGTAAAACGCATGTGATGATTTGCCCCCATTACTGCTGATGGCGCAATCCTTGATGCCATTCTTACGTCACACCTGTCACAGCTCAACGACTGGCCGCTTAATTGCATTCCTATTCGGTCATAAAAGATTTGTGGGGTGCTTCACAAAGCCGAGCTCACACTTTAAACTAATTAAAACTTGCATCTAACATTATAAAGGAACAAAATATTCAGCGGGGACAAAAGTGCCTCGTTAAAGGCGAATTCTACTGTATTTGAAAGTTTTACGCAACACATTACGTCAAAGTAGCCTAAATCAAATATAATGTATGGTACATTTACCTTGCACTGTGCGCTCCATATGTTGTCGTACTATTGTATATTATCCGCGATTCTAATGTCATATAACGTTGATTCCACGATTGTCACCAAAAAACTTGTTTTTTAAACTTGTATACGGAAACAACATTGCACAACATAAAGCAAGCTTTGTGCGACACTGCGTACTTTATCCTGAGGTAGAGACCAGTAATTTTTAGAAGACGACTTAACGTTTTGCTGATGCTTTCTCCTAAAGGAGGCGGACTTTCAGGGCTTTTATTGTTGTTGCAACACATTTGTTGTACATTATTTTGCAGTAGTGCAGCGACAAAAAAATGAAATACGCGCTGTCAAAACAAAAATGCGACTTTCTACAGACAACGTAGCTTGCTTGAGAATATTTTCTGCGAATAAACTCAAAAAAATGACATAGGCCCTGCTATTTCGGTACTACAAGAAAAATCGTTTACGTTTGATTTTAAGTGAGTAGTGGAAGGTACGGATAGTATTCAATATGCTGTGTGTAAAGCAACTACGTACAGGAAATCTACGTCAGATCAATTCTATAAGGAAACATCCTTCCTAAGCGATAACTTTGATTGTTTATGAGAAAGCGCGTAGTAGCTGCTACAAGATGCTGGCACGATATCATTTTGTACTGTGCGTTAGCATCAATTGGGCTGTGTTACCCTCCGTGTGTATTCTTTGTAACATCATTCCTCGACACTTTTCACGAAAGAGCTTACCTCATAAAGTCATCATAAACTCACGCAACTTCACAAAATGCGATGTGCGCTTGATGTAATTTTTTCAGTCGTTTCGCTTTTGAAATTGTTGAAAAATGTTGTTACTAGTTCCAGCTTCTCAACCGACACAAAAAAGATGCCGACCCTGTCTCATTTTTCAAAAGTTATCGTGTATTTCAGAGAGTCTGTACTTTCTTACCAAGAATTATTGAACGTTCTTTTTTTGGTTTGCCACTGTGCTAGTTTTCTTTAGTGTGTTTTACCTTCGATAGTGATAGCAGCAACCAATTTTAAAAATCAATGCGTCTTTCTTGCTCTAATCTACGCTCATGGCCGTCGGAAGGGGTGAGCAGGGGGACTTGACCATCCCTGGATTTAAAAATTGTATATTTTCCTGTTAAATTTCCAGCAAAAAGGATGTTTTCTTAGTTTCGAGTGCATGGGTAAGATGAAATTTCACCACTTTTGGCTCACCCTGGAAAAATCCGTGTAAGTACCCCTGGAATAATCCACTGTGGGCCCTCCCTGAAAAAAGTCCCTCCGACGCCTATATCTACGGTCAGTGTTAAGGTTTTTGTGCCGGCTGTGTGTTACGCTGTGTTGACATCTCCAGTGCTCTCACCATGCGATTTCTGACCTTTTATCCATGAGGATACGATTGCACTTGTCCTCGCTAGTGACGTCAGCCTAGTTCGAACTAGGTTGGGCTTATTGAAATGGTCGGAATTGTTGTGCGCTGTCTTTGTTGTCGGTTACATTTTTGCATTTGCTCGCAAAGCGTGGCCATCCAGTTTTTTCTCCGTAACTTTATTTCGTGGAGCAACACGTTTGCCATTACTGAAGAGAGGAAGACGTGCTGCCGCGTACTCTCACTGTGCACCGTGAGCAGGTGGCTATGAGTTATAGTTTCGTTTGTCTCCCTTTTGCGCAGGCCCGTAAGCAGGGGTGGTGAAGACCCCCTACAAAATATTTCGCCCCCCTTGGAAAAATGTGTTGAGCATAGGTCAAAACTATTGGACAGTTTAAAAAATTTGGGCCTCTCAGAAAACTCTTCGCCACCCCTGGTGGCCCAAGCTGGTTACGGGTCTGCTGTTGCGTTTGGGGCGTGAAGCACACCTGCGGCTTTACGGACATCTGCAAGCGCTTGCAGCAACTAATGCATGTCAGTTTATAACAACTGATGTGTGACGTCAAAGTCGGACGTTTCAGCATTTTGTTACTACTATGTTACACCTTTTGAGGTAAAACTGCTGTTGATAGATTGTATTGTGTTGTTCTAGCTCGCACTGACAGATTTTGATTGATCGTTCTTACCCGCTCAATTAACTTCACGCGTTGTCATGGTGCACAAAATAAAATATTCATGAAACAGTTTTATCGCGCTTATGCTCGGCCTTCTCTCCCTTGTCGACCACACGACTAAGGGTGATCTTTCATTTGATATCAAGTTGAAGAGCTGTGGGCAGCAAACCCGTCTTTTTCAGCGAATCAGCAACTGCTTGCGGCATGTCACGAGTGAGCGGAGACATGCGTGATGAAACAGAAGTAGCACGTTCATCGTCGAAGGTAGCCTATAAAACAACGAATAGAAATTTTGAATTTATCGTTAAATACAGACGTTGTACACGCAACTGCGGTGATTGAAACTTTCAGGCGGGTTGCTTATGAACTAGTCTATCAGGCTGCAGTCGGTCTACCTAAGCATTCCTCTTCAGTCGAACTGATTAAATTCCCGTCCTTGTGATCAGGGCCTATGAGAGGGGGTCCAGCAGGTACACTGTTCCGGGGTCCGAGACTGAAGAAATATTTGATTGTTACTAACAAACTCGGAATAATGTAGCGAAATTAATCCCGGTGATGAAACAGGTTTGGCCTAAAGGATTTGGTAAGCCAGTGGGATGTATTTAATGTGCATTGCTGGCAGTGCATTTTCCTGATATGATGCATTGAAAATTACTAACAGCAGTTAGTTCTGCTGATCTTGAATGTTTGACTACTTTGTCGAATTTAATAAATTCACGATTACTGTCCCAGTCTGTCCACTGAACTGAATTCTCCTTACGTCTTTCATTTTCAAACATATCTTTACTAAAAACTCCAAAAGTTTCAATCTAAGAGATACTTCAAGTAAAATTTGAATGGAAACATGCCAGTTCACAATAAAATCTAATAACAGTAGCCCTCGAATGTTGCGCATGTGTGTAAGATAACTAAAAATCTTTAAATAAAGAAGTAACTGCAATGCAGAACGCAAGTGCTTTTAGCGCACCGCGGCGGTGTACTGTGCATTTTGCTGATTGTTGCGCCGCAAGGAGATACATGCTCTAATCGAATGTGAGTTTAGGATTAGCGGATTGGCGCTTTATAACTACAATGGTCTTGTAGCGCCACGATTGAGTTTATACAGTTTCTGGTTTCATTTCCCTCGGTTTGTTTTTGTGTTCTGCATGTGTTCTCTGCAGCTCTTCCAAACACCGGGCGAACCAGAAGGCTACAGTACCAATTTACAAGGTCTTAGCAAGACCCGGCCGAGGTGCTGGTAGGTCGAACTCTCGACCTACCAGCACCGAAGTGGACGCACTTTCCACTAGACCACGGACTGGTCCAGGAGAAACTAACTACTTACAGTACTTCGACAGAATGCTCTAAAGCAGTGGTCGTCGGCCTGTGGCCCGTGTGTCTATCCATTGTCGCTCGCATAGTCAAAAATAGAAGCAATAGTCGGTTGACAAAATATCTCGTTCTGTCCCTTCATTCTTGTTATAATAAGTGAGCTCATTGCAAGGATAGGCCTTTAGACAGTTACTCGATTGTCATTCACTAGCAGCGTTTTATTCAACCTCGATCGACTCCATTCATTCTGAGACTGGGGCATTTTTCCTAATTTCCTCCTAGATAAGATTTTACCATGAACATTTATCCTAGAAGTCATGTTTAAAAAGTGGTAATATTGTCACATTACTTGAATACCGGTATGTTTTAACATAATGTTTCATGTGATCAATAAACGAGCACTTCTTGTTGAAGTTTGATGCACATTAATTAGCCTCAATTTCTATTTATTTCAAAAAAATTTGCAAGTTTTAGGGGCCCCTAATGGGTTTTGTTGCCTAAAAAGATTTCTCTTGGAGGCCCTGCTTGTGATTAGGCAGGTAATGCCGCAAGTGTCTCATGCTGCCATACACAGCAAAAAAGGGAGCTACGGACATGGGCGTCATGAGGTCATAGATGGCGCCCGGGACAAGACGCAAGTTTTTCGCCCAAATGTTCGAACCTGTGGTCTCTCGGAGCAAATGTACTGTAGTACTTGTGACAATGTTGGGAATTTTTGGCGTTTCCCGCAGTCATTCGGCGCCCGGGGAACTGTGACCAACTTGCCCCACCCCCCGTTACGCCCCTGGCTACAGAAAATCAGGATTCCTACGAGGAGGAAGTATCTCTACTCTATGCACTGCCTATGTTGCACTGATGCACAAACGAGGCATCATTGCAGATACGTTTTCTGCTTGCATCAGCTCTTGCGCGGTCAGCCCTTCGACAGAAGGGATAAGGTATTTCACAAATGTGGTCTTGGAAAAATAGCCTGATTTTGCCAAGCTTGCGATATGGAAATGAAGAGTTGCATGACATTACGGTAGCAAGTACACTGTTGCTACCATTCTCAGTTGAAAATGTATTTGTCAAAGTCAAAGCAAAAAGGCATGCAAAGAATTGTATAGTTTGGAACTTACGTCTTAGGTTGATCTTCTCAAGGATTTACGAAATGAAGTTGACCAGCTGAGGCTCGAAAACAAGGACTTAGCACGACAGCTTCATGCCAATAGGTAAGACGAACTTTCGCTTGACTTTCAATTTGTGCATAAAATGACAGACTGATAAGTGACCCTTGCAAGGATGTAGTCGCCACTTCGTGAGGTCTAACTGGGATAGAATTTTGCAGCTTTGGGAATGTATGCGATTAGCTTGGGTAACAGCAATCTCAAGACACGGCCTCAAAGGACGTAAGTCTCTGTCTTGACCACTTTTGTCTGGAACTTGCAGTGTTGTGTGCAGGGAAAACATTATTCCGGAAATGTCACTTGAAAACATAGCTCTGAAATGGATTGTTTACATGTAACGTTCCCGTAGCTCAACATACTCGCAATTACGTTTATCCGCTGGTGAGAAACACCAGATATGTTGATGAAAACAAATGCAGTTTAGGAGGTGCAAATGATCTATATTTAGTCGTTCTCGGAAATTCTGGAAAACGTCAACAAAACCATGGTGGTGGGTTAGATTGCACAGGAACAACACCTTCGTTCTGAATCCTATTCCCAAAAAAACGCAAAAATCAAAATCACTAAACAGATATATTTCTAAAGCACTAGAAATGGAAACGGGTATCTTATTTTCAGACCTCTAGTCTCTGATTTGTCTCGCTTTTTTGTTTTAAGTCTCGGTCTCGAAATTTGAATCAAGTCACGCTCTCGCGGAATAAGTTGCCGATTACATCATTTTAGTTCGCCGAAATATTTTGCTTGAGCTTTAATGTTGGAGGATACCC
>JGI24158J21664_10013490_pt1 | contig 10776 bp, 11 predicted proteins | sample Ectturendosymbi3_FD_21664 | JGI IMG/M metagenome (IMG submission 21664)
TTCATCTCTTAAGCTCACTAAGTTAGTAGGCAAACTCTCAGATATACAGATGTGGCAGTAAAATGGTTCTGGGCTTGAAGTTACTTCACGCATATTGCTCATCAGTTACATTGGAACATATTTTGTGTAGCCAACTCTTACAGATACTACAATAGATAGATTTTGCTTCTTGATCAATTAGTTGTCCACAATCTGGGCAATTATCTATATCGATATGTGGTTTACTTAGTTATATAAAAAATTATATAGAAAAACTAAAAGCAACAATACCATGTCTTACCAAATCTGTTTCAGTTTTGATTGCGAAAGCTGTGGTTCCTTCATCCTTCCGTAAGTATGTTATGCCATTCTTTGTCCATATGAACTTGAAGTTGTTTTCCTTTTTGAACGGTAAGCATTGGTTGAAGCGACGACGGTTGGTTTTGGTGAGGCTTTCCTTAATAAATAAGCGTGCATAAGGATGGTCCTTGTTATGAGCACGCAACCGATGTCGATTGTTGAAGACTGAATCTATGATTCTCCTTGAGCAAAACCGTGCAATGATGGTGGGTTGCCAGTTACTCTGTAACCGTGCAATGATGGTGGGTTGCCAGTTACTCTGTATTCCTTGCTCCGTTGTCTAGTGTAAGAAAGGTCTCCCAGCTGACATTGATATTGATGTGTGGTTCGATAGTTGTAAACGTTTTGTTCAACTATTTTATATGCTGTTTGGTAATATGTTGCAAACCACACCCCTTCAAATGACCATTAGGATATTTCCATTTAAGAAATATCTTTGTTTTGTGTTCGATTGTATATCTCCTTTTTAAATCCATACGCTCAATATTAAAAATTCTGCAACTGTTTGACTTTCAAATTTGTTTCCTTGTCACTGATTAATATGATTTCCCGTTATTTGTTGTTTGAATTATTGATTTGAAGATGTGCAAATCACCACAAGGCCACAACACGTTTGTTGTGGAATGTCTTTGTTGATGCAGATTTCAGCTAGTACAGTGTTCTTCAACAGGGGTTCTGCGGAAGCCTAGTGTTTGGCAAAACATGTAGTGGGGTTCCGTGAGTTTCAAGGGTTTCGTGAGGGTTCCTCGTTCTTTAGGTGTAATGATTTCTTGCTTCGGTATGTTGATGCGTCATTATGAAATTGTTTAGATCACCGTGCCGCATTCGGACCAAGTAGGCACGTTAGTTATACAGAAGATTAAGTGCAGTTAAAGAGCCGAAAAAGAAATCTTGATAGTTGTTGCATCACCTATTGTCCGTTGTTGTGCAATTAAAAGGAACGGTATTGTTGCATCGCTCTTATGCGATGTTACCGATGGACAGTTCAACAGTAGACTGAGTTGAGGACAGTGATGTAGTCTCAAGACCCATTTGTGCGCGTCCTGGTCTCGGCCTCGAATGTTTCAGGTCTCGTCTCGGTCTCGAAAGCTACAGTTCTCGAGACTTTGAATATTGCACAGAAGTGGTTGAGTAAAACTTCTATATTTCAACGATTTTTTCGTTGTGTTTGCAGATACGAAACAACGAAAATACGTCGGAAAATTCCAGAAATTTGAAAAATATCAACCTAGAAGTGATGGCCATGTTTTTTTTTTTTAATTTCGCCAAAACACACAAATTTTGAAGACTCGAGTCTCGGCGTCGGAATATTTGATGAAGTCTCGGTCTCGTCTCGAAGTTTTAACCAGGTGTCGGTCTCGACGTTTGCCGTCTCAACTTCATCACTGAGAAAGTAAACTACAGCCAGACTAAAGCTGCTGTTCAACCTTTGTGGGAATAAAATCAAATCAATGTAAAACCCCACTTTTTAGTATTTAGTCAAGTAAGATTAACCAAAATAGCACATTTCTTGTGCATAGCGAAATAATAATAACAACAGCGAAAGTGTGGACGATAATGAGCAATGTATTCCAAATGTAAAAGAGGCACCTCCTCGGCAGCGGACCAAATGTAATGAAATTGCCAAAGTTAGAAAATGGGCGATACATATTTGAGATACGGGTTCTTTTTGCCGGATGTCCAAATTCTGAATGTAGCAGCTGAATTCAATAAATGCAAGAACAACCGAGGCATTACATTTCTTGTTTTTTTAACTTCTGTAATGACTGTTTATTGGTTAAAGTATCTAATAACGAAATATTTGATTTTCTTACAAGTAACTCGTGTTTTTCAATTTTTGTTAATGGGTGTTCCTTGACAAACGCGAAAGTGTATCAGGGGTTCCGCGATTGCAAAAACAATAAAGAGTACTGAGCTGGAAGCATGATTTGATGAGGTTTCGCGTTGAGCAGCTATCGTAAGCGAATTCCACCGTGCAAAAGTGCGTTACTTTCGCACCATGTCAATGAATGACATATTTCATGATGGCTCCATCCTGTGGTTTCAATTGTTTGATTGCTCCCAGTAGAAAACGTTTTTCTTGTGCTTTTCAAACGTACATAACAAACAACAGTACTTTTGAAACATCAAAACAAGCAACATTTGACATTTCACTTCCTCAGCAAAGAACGAAAAACGCGTTTGAAGTTGAGAAAGTGAAAGTTGATCAAAAAATAGTTTGATAAAGCATATTCAAACTTAAGAAAGAAATGACCGCGTTAATTCCAGAGATATGTCAACCACTGGTAGCTTAAATAAAATCTTGTTTGTTTTCTGCGTAAAATCAACACATAACATCTGTGCGTTTTTCATGAAGCTTTTTGTGGAATATGGAAATTTGTTTCGGCCAAAAAGCACAGAACCTGAACTCGACCAGAGCTGTGGGAACAAAGCGTTTCAAGTAAGTTTTTCATATGATTATTATACGTGTATAAAACTAACAGTGAAACCCTCATTGGTGACGTTTATCGAAAGATTCATCTCCACAACAATCGAAATTAAAAATATTTCTATTGTTTAGGAGCTAATGTTTTTGGTAAGGGATTGGATACATGAAGAGAAATACGGGCATGGGTTTGAGGGTGGCAATGCTTACATGAAACACAGGGTGTTCCAAACTGCCAAACCAGATAAATCTGGTAGCACACCACTAATGCTGAATGATATCGCCGGTGCATTTGATAAAGTTAGATGTTTCCTCTTGCCAGAACCTAGCGGAAACGTGCGAAAAGGAAATGAAATCAATCCAGAAGGTAAGCAAGCAGTCATCTGGATTTAAAATAACGCCAATACTTGCTTACAGGTAAATTTATGTTCCATAATACTAATGCATAATTTGTTAATGAAAATTCCAAAAATCATCATTCAAATTTATTTTCTTACTGATTTGCTCTATATTAGAGTGAGTAATTTCCATAAAGCCTGTGATTCTGTGTTAGAACATTATTTGACCGCAGAATTGAGCTAAAATTTTGATTTGTTTCCAGAAGAGTGTAAATTTGTATTGGCAAAAATTAGCTATATGTTAAACTCCCAACGAGGTAGTTTGCAGATTCATGTTCTTATTATTAAACTGGATTTTAACCAACATGCTTGTTGATAAAGAAACTAATATGTTTTTTAAAACACTGCAGTTGCAAAAATTACAAAATCGCCATAAGCTGTTCTCACATATAAAATAAAAGATGAAAAAATATTCTAACCATTGTTGATAGTTTTTCTCAAATCTTGGCTTTAGTCAGGTTTGTTTGCCACAATGAAACACCAAGTAAGTGACAATTCACAGTTGGTTTGTTGCACTCATGATCTCCATCACTGTGTCAACTCTGACAATTCGTCTAAACCAATCAACATGTGACGTATATAGTTCACTAGTAGAGTGTCAGTTTCTTATATGGATAATTTGTATTGGATGCAAGGCCACTCAAGTGGTTCGAGTTAGCACATTTTGGGAAAGAGCTTCAACCTCCCTGGCAAGAAGCAAAGCACAAACAAATCTTGCCATCGAAACTGTGGTATCTGAATCACTGCGTTTAGAAATGTACTTTTCCAAGAATCCCACAATGAATCTACCACAATTGAACATTTTCACAGAATTGTTCAATATTATGTTTAGAATACCAGGAATGATGAAAACACTGTTGAAGCAAAATGTTCAACCTTTTCAAATTCAAAGATTTCACACGCTTTTCTAAGAGTATGTTTTCAAAAACCCGTTTTTTCTCAAACAAAGGAGGCGAAGGTAAATATTTTTGATAAATTTTTGTAGTGGAGGTTTTTTGTTTTGCAGAAATGGGAGATAAATTCATAAGTTACATCGAAGCTTTGGCTGAAGATTTGTTTGACCCGGAAAAAATTGTTCCAAAACTAAATCAAGGAAGTCCGATGAAGTGCTCCGAGTTTGGCCAGTTTTTCTCTCATTTCAACATAACAGAGGGTGATCGTCATGTTGAAGTGAAATCTTTGTACGAGGTAGTTCGTGAGAAAATATTTATTCAAGTAAAATCTTCATATGAGGTGTTTCATAGGATGACCGACATTTTGATGTTGAAGTAAATATCTTTATAGTAGGTATTTTCCATTTTGTGTAATTGCATGGTTTTGATTTTAATAGAAACTCTTGAGGAATATTTTTAGTGAAATAGCCAGTTTTCACGATTGTTCAGCAAAATAGCAAAGGTGTATTGATTTTCTGTTTTTGCAATTTTTCTTGTAACAATCCCTGTAATTTGGGAATCAAAGCTTTCAGAAAACCTTCGATTTCTCCAGATTTTTTTGTGATGCTGCAGTGAAAGCATTATGCTTTTGGCAACAATTCTTTTTTCACTATAGCAAACGTTTCATATGTAAATAATTGACAGGGTTTTCATTTCAAAGACTGTGTTCGGTGCTATCATGAGAAACATATCTTAATGCATGTTGTTCAACCATGCCATCGGTTTCTAATAATATTTACACCCAAGGTAAATAAAGTTATGATCACTGTGCTGACGTTGACGTATCGAATAATTGCCATTAGAGCAATCGATAAAGCAAGAAATATTCTAAAATTGATTGGCGAAAAGCATGCATTTTTGGTTTACTACAGCTGTTGTGGTCTTTACTGTTAGAAATGTTTCAAGCACTTGTGCTTCTGTGCATAAGTATTCTCGCTGAATTTTTTTTTTTTTTAACTACAATTTTATCAATACACTTTGGAATGCATCCCTATTTTGCACTAATTCAAACCACCATTAGCAACTGAAATGTTGGAAAACCCAAAAACTTAGGCACCAGTTGAAATACTATTTGTACCATTTTTTCAATGAACTTATGTCTGGATGTTTCCTAACTATAAAAGCTGAGGTGGTGTCAGTTTCTCAACAAACACAATTCTTTCCCACCCTTTGTCTTTATTTTCTTTCGCTAGTTGTTTTGTGAAGCAGAAGTCACTGGTCAAGAGAAACTTAGGAGACATGTAACATGATTATAGATTCGACGCCAGTTTGAAGTCGATTTGATGTATTCCTCTTATGCTCTGTAAATAATTGTGATGCCTAAGGATTTCCGCTTTGGATGATCACTTGCGGAATAAGTTGAGTTTAATTGATCAAACTAGACCTACTGCCATGTTTTGCACACTGTCCAATGTGCTAAAATTCAAGTTGTGTACAAAATTTATCATAATTTTCTAAACGATTTTAAATATATTATAGAAAGCAAGATGGTAGCGTTGAAAATGTTTTATGGTGTTCTTAGTAAAGTATTGAAAACCAGAGTTGGAATACAGTAACAAATTAATACTGTGTTTACCGCCATTTTTTTTAACCCGTCGTTTACCGTGGTGTTGAAAATGCCAAACAATGCCAAATCTGATCAATTCTACACGAATCCATCCACATTCACTATGTTTGTAAGTAATTTGGTGTTGAAGTAAATGCATTGCAAACCTATGCGACAAACTCTGACACATAAACAACTCATAAATTTTGCATAATTCTACAACAATAGTGAAAATCGTCATGGCACAGTACTGCACAGTAATGTGAATCACACAGATGCCACCAACATAAAACGCATTTGCTGCAATTTTGAAAACAAAAGTGTAAATCTTTTTCCCTATTTTCCACACCAATGTGCATCTGACATGAAGAGTGCTCACAGTCAGTTTGTTTTGAAACTACAGAAGAACATATGCTACAGGTTGGTTTCTTGCATGTGATGTAAATTGTTGCATCTTGTTCCATGACATTTTCTAGGTTTTCGAGGAAAATTTAGGTTAATGGACGAGTGAATGTCTATATCTGCTAGTACCCAAAACGTGATACGTATTTATCGGGTTTCTTTGGCATAAAGGTAATGAGAAGGCAACGTGAGTTCAGAGACATCGACTGCTCATTCACAGTCAAGGAGAAATGTCAGCTATGTTTTCACTGATGCATGGATGCAAATGTCTGGAAAACGACACGTATTGGTGCGAATCATTCTGTGCCTTTCTCAGTGGGTCTTAGGTTCGGTTTATCATCAAATTTCAAGTACGTCAGCATAACAGCGAATCTGCCACGTGAGAATGTTTCCCAAAAAATCAGAATGCGTGAAGATTACCTTGCAAAGAAAATGAAGTTGGTAGTCATTCAAGAAGGTGAACAGTCCTCTGACAAACAAGTCTAGTTCACACATGCTCAAGTCATAATCATATTCTCCTCTGTGAGCTTCGTCGATCGCGTATTTCACAACTGAGCCATACATCACTTATGGTATGAATTGCTTCCATGCAACATAGGTACTGTAGTTTCTATATTGTGATACACCGGTGGTATCACTACAAAAGTTGTTTACTGAATTTCTTCCTACCCGTGATGATGAAGATTATTTTAATGTTGTCTTTTTTTCTTACATAAACAGTAGAGTTTGCAGCCAACACACCATCAGAAGTTCTTAAATATGCATAATTTTTTTTCACTGCTACTAGCACTGCTGTTCTCACAACTATGTTCGTCTGAGCTGCTGGTCTGTTGGTGTAGCATGCCATTAGTCAGTATAGCTACGTCGTCATCTGATTAACGTTTCTCTTCGTCCCATGTGGCACCATCAGTGCACCATTCTTCTTCTTCTTCTTTTGAGCCAGTTCTTCAAACCACTACTTGACCGCACTAGATCTCGGGGCAAATGTTGAGCAGACATTCTATTGTCTTGTCACCAAAACTGCCAGGACGTACAGTATATGAGGAGGTCGATGGATTGGACATTTGAGGACAACATGGTCAACAGTTTGTGCAGCAGTCAAGAGCCCTATCAGCCTCCGCTGTCATTCACACGTGCGGCATAACGGAAAAACAACAAAACACGTTCAGCAATACGAAACAAATTCACAGATTGCACCGTCCAAACGCAACCAGCACTACCTGAATACAACGGAATCTCTAAGATATATGTAATAAAACGTGACAAACAACAATAAAGTCTGGACAAACCGTGTGTTTGTTTCCAGATTCCAAAACCATTTGGTACCAACACCAGTCAACCTATGTAGATGTGAAAAAAGTACCACGAGAAGCAGTGTACATTAGCTTTGGCTATCACCTGGCATTGGGTGTCAAAAACCACATTTTGGTAAACGGAGGGGTTGAAACTTTAAAGAGATCAGAGATCATTCAATTTAAAGATCAGATCATTACCACAACAAAAATGAAACATATTCGCATCAATCATATTTCTGACAAGAAATATCAATTTCAGGAAAAGCCAATAAATCTTGAATTCATCAGATGTTTAGCTGTTGCAGCAATTGAATTATAATGTCACTTGGTGTCGAAAACGACACCTCGGCAATTATAGGCTTTTGCCCATTCTATAAGTTTTAGGCTACCATTTTTCATTCATTTTGTGAACGACTTTGAATCGTTTCAATTTAAAAGTTATTTTCAAATATATATCCTGCAGTTCATGTAAAATATAAATCGAAAACAAATGTGCGGATGCCAAAAATTAATTGAATGATCCGAATACGGTTCAAGAAGCGTTTCGGGTATAGTAACGAAGATCCATGTACTGATGCTGGCAATTCAAAGTGTTTTGGTTGAATCAGCGTAAACTACTGAGCGTTTCCATGATAAAGATTACATTCATGCTAAAGTTCTTGAATTTTGAATTGCACATAGCATTGCACATGTGTCAGCAATGGTTCAGATGTTCAGATTATTAAATATTGATATAGAAAACAATCTAAAGTGTTGCGCGTTCATCTTTTAATAACGAACAAACAGGAATTGAAAAACCATATCAGATATTCATTCGTCGATCAATGTAGTTTCCAAGTGTATTTCAGTTGCTTTCGAAATATGCGTGTCTTACATGTCTTATAGTTCACAACTCAAGCAACGCTAACCAATTTAGTTGAAGAAGGAAGAGAAAACTGCAAACTGGAGATGACAGAGGTGAATTTTAAGTTCAATTGTTGGTCAAACGTAACTGTTTTCCACTGCCATGCCGATAGTTATTTTGCAGGCTTTGAAAATACATTACATTGATGACCATGAATTGAAAAGTTTGCATGAACGCTTTCGAAGCAAAGCTGGATCATGGTATGATCAACGGAAAAAGATGGGAGACTTGCCGTTGGTGAAATCTTTCAGACAAAAGTTGTTCGAAGGCATTGACAAAGACTTCGAAGACCACAAGAAATTCAATGATGCTAAAAAAGTTGGTTTTTCTCATGCTTTGCAAACATTTCCTGTTTTTCTTATCCTTAGTTTATTACAGCTGCAAAGCTTCTTTAGCAGGCTAGGTATCAATTTCCGTTCATGACTTTTTAAGACAATACATTTTTCTAGACATTCCGTTTTTACAAAGCTTTTCCTAAGTAGTTTTATTGGTACACTTCAGCAAATCTTTCAAGACCTTTGAATATGATTTTGCGACCAAAACTACTTGAGAAAAGCTTATCATTTTTTATATCGTTTGTAAATGCAACTGCGAAGAAACACATAACCATCTTTGAACGTCCCTTCAAACGGCAGAAGATGCATAAGATCAAGCGTAGTGAGGCTTATATTACACTTTAGGCAGGAAATTTAATGACTAACTTTGAACTACATAAAACGTTCCAACTATAACTACAAATGTTGCAAATAACTGTAACGCTCGTGCAAGCCACAACTGTTGCTGTTAAGGACGTTTCCCGCTGTAAATTCCGGATCATTGAAGCTACATCGACATGTAAGTCATTACCGGAAAGGTAATACAGCAGCGCATCTCTTCAGGTATATTCAGCGTACTTGTGGTTTTATTGTAACGTTATTTTTGGGGGAAACCCGTTTTTCTCGTAGCCAAAGGTTTTGTTGTTTTGATTCATATAGCTGTGGAGAGAAAACCACGCACATTGGAAAATACGATGCTACAAAAAATGTTAGTCATGATTGAAAAACTGAAAAAATTAATGTGTATATTTTTTGGGGTTGCAAAACCCAGTATTAGTGGTTACAAAGGTTGCAAAACCTAGTATTAGTGGATGTTTTTGTTATTTTTTTCTTTGAAAGGTCTATTGTTCCAATTCAAAGCACCCAACAAATCTAAAAAATTTCAAATATAATTCTTAGGAGAAGAAACTGTGATGGCATTTTAACTAAAAAATTGACAAAATGTTTGAAAAATATTGACAAAATTCTGAAGAAAATTGTCTAAAACTTATAACTTTTGCTTACTGGATTTTTGTGCTTTTTCAATTGTGCCTTCCAAAAACCGCTATTAGCAACGTGTACGGCGTAAAAAACAAAATTACATTTTCTTTAGATATTGAAAAATCTATTATTTACCCAAACATTTTTCACACAAGGCAACAATGAGTTGCTTTCGTTGGTAATTTTGGTTAGTTGGGGTCGTTACAAGTAGTCCAAGCCAAAAAGCCGCTTCGAAGAAACTTACAGGTGAGCTTGAAAGAAATTTACCCTGTTCGAAAATTGCCAAACAATGGCTTCCAATAAATCAAAATTTACATGTTTCTCAACGTTTTCGAATGTTGAGGTACCTACTTTAGGTTCTCCTAACAGACCACTGTCTTCCGCATCCGAGGTTCTCTTCATTGACTTCCTAGCTTATCGGACCGGAGAAATTCCCGCACAAAGCCACGTACATTTCGGTGTTTGTTTCGCGAAAATCCCCGAAAGCGGTCGGACGCCAAAGTGTTAATGCGTTCTCCATTTATAGCCAGAAATGTCTTTCAAAATCCAGAGTTTTACTTGCGCGGGTGCAAGCACAAAGGGCCACTGTAATTGTGATGTTATTGGAAAGTTTCGCGCCATTCGAATATCAACAGTAGAAATCCGTTCAGTGCCAGTAGAACAATTGGAGTAGAAACTTCAAAACTAGGAATCAGTTTTGTACCGAAATGTCGGTGGACACATGAAAACATGTCGTTACGCAGTATTGATGTGATAAAGTAGCACTGAGGCCAAATGCATCAAAAACGTCGAGTTAAATTATCGAAATATAGACCGGTTGCATTATATTGAAATAAAAACCTTTAACTGAACCGCACATGACCTCTGACTGGGTTGTGAGTTGGACATAGCTGGCTTCTAGTTCTACAATTGTTTCTGTTTTTGTTCATTGTAGTAAATAAAGTATGAATGCGACGAATGAAAACAAACAACAAAGACATCCCATTAAGTTAAATATCCTAGCATATATCTCTATTATACCATTATCAAATCGTACCAACGAAATCCTTTTCAAAAAGTGAAGTGTTTTTGACAAAAAAAACGACGATAGCTTTGATTTGCTCGTCGATAATATTTGTATTTCACACCTTTTTTCAGCAGAATCTCATTTGCAATCATTTTATTGGTACAGGTTGTCGTAATATGTGACATGGGCTTCACACTTTCCCTTGGTGTGTTTTGAGAAAAAGTTGCATAAAAA
>JGI24158J21664_10013493_pt1 | contig 10776 bp, 7 predicted proteins | sample Ectturendosymbi3_FD_21664 | JGI IMG/M metagenome (IMG submission 21664)
AAGTTGCCGTAAGTAGCCTATAGCCTAACGCTTTTTGGTTGATTTTGAAACGGTGGTTTTCAGAATGTACCGTACGTTTTTTGTGTTTTTAAAATGTACAATACAGGGTGGGCCTAAAGTAGACGTGCTCTTAATTGCTTTTTTATATTTATGGCTGAAATTTTGGGAGGTTATTGACAAATACTGGATCGTTCCGGTAAGAAAATTATTCTACTTTCACCACTGATTTTAGGCTAGATTTGGGGGATATGCTATGATTATTGATAGCAAATTTAAATGAGGTGAGATTATGTTTCGGAGAATTTGCAAAAAGCATATCGCCCTCTTTGCGTGGTGGTCAGGAAACGGTAGATGTCAAGAGCTCCGCATTGTTTTCAGTTTTCAAATCGGTCTTCGTTCCTGTCCTCACCTGTGGTCATGAGTCGTGTGAAATGGCCGAAAGAGCGCCCTCTCAGGTTCAAGCAGCAAAGATGAGAGTTTTACGATGAATCGACGGCGCGACATTCGCCGGCGAAGTGCACAGCTGTGATAGTCGTAAAAGCCTAAATGTTGAGCCTCTTCTCTGAATAGAGAGATCTAAGCTGCGATGGANCGCTCACGTGACCAGAAGGCCACAGGAAGCATCGGCGAGTCGATTCCTGCTTCCTCCACCCCTGGGATATTGACTCANATGTCGATCAAGACCGGTGGTGTGATTACATCTCAGACCTTGCTTGGTCAAGTCTTGGTGTTGAGTCCGGAGAAAGAGGTTTTTCACTGGCTTCACATTGTTCTGTTTACTGTTTAACGTCTTCACACACACATACAGCGGATTACAACGTACGCAGATACGAAGCTAGAAAGGAGCATTTACAGAGATAAAAGAACACGTCCACAGCATAGGTGTAGCCAGGGGGGGCCAAAGGGGTCATGCCCCCCCAGCGTTTTGGAAAACGTAGTCATTTCGTGCTTTGAGAAGCGTTTTTCCAAACAAAATAGTGTTATTCGCCTAGAATCAACATTTTTTTGTTTTTTTTTTCAATTTGTTTTAAACATACAATAAAAACAAAAATATTCTCCGTTTAAAACGCATATTTCCCCCCAAATCCTTAAAACCTGGCTATGGGCATGACTGCTGCTCTAAATCAAGCTCACCCGAAATGTAATCCAGGATTGCCCGCGAGGTGATTGCGACTTCACGCAATAATCACTTAGTTATTGCCATTGCAATTCAAGCTGAAACCAAACAATACCCTGGTCAAATCACCATACCAATCTACGCCACCAAGTGCAAGAATAACCTTGCCGTAACAAGGGTGGGAGCCACATTCTTGGGAGCCGCATGCGGCTCCCAAGCACCCTTGTGGGACCCTCAGCAGTCTTTCAATAAAGCCTCTAACATCCTGTGTAACAGACTTCGTTCTGCTATAAAACAAAACGTTTGACTTGTGCTAAAATTTCTTTAGTGCGGCTCTCTAACAAAGTCGTAAGTCTGGATTTGGCTCCCTTCAGCGAAAAGGTTGAGAACCATTGATATAGATTTTCGAACATGCCATCAAATAACATGATATATTTTTGCGCAGATAAAGGTAACATCAGTTGATCATTCAATTTTTCGGTGGTTCTTTGAACTTATCAATCAAAGCTATGCTTTTGGCATTTTGTGTTTATATGCGCAACCATGCCATCATAGACCGTACACTGCTTATAACAATAAAAAATGACGCATTAGTTAGGTGCGGGTAAAGTACAGTGCAAGTCCTTTGCACCGCTGAACGTTTAATACAGAGTAACATGAATAAAATAAACAGGCCAAGAAAATTTCTTGTAGTACTTACTTTTCCTTACGTCGCTAACTAAGGAAATTTCCTACTCCAGCAATACGCTTCCACAAAGACGACACAGTCCAATCAATCAGCAAATTGTTTAAAAACTCAATTACATGTAATTTAGGCATACTTAGTCGCGAAAACTACAAGCAAAAGCTTATGAGTGAAGTGAATGACCAAAGCAAAACTCAGAAAAAGCAAACTTTGTTTTAAACAAAAGCTGTGACCGTGATGCTGGTCTCATCAAAACCGACAAACAAAACTGACGCCAATTACATAACGACTATACCTTCAAGCAACGCGGTGACGAGTTTTCTGCGTCTATGGGATGCTCAGCTAAAAACTGCTGGTCATAACGAGTTTTCTTAAGTTTTTCTCTGCTTCAGCACATTTCAAACATTTCTGGAAAGCTGAGTTGGCAGGAAATTTCTTGCATAGGAAATCTCTTATATTCGAAAATTTCTCAAAGGAAATTTCTTACATTGCTAAGGATTATTAACCATATCTTAGCAAATGCTGCGCACTCATTATGTAAGCATACAGGTGTGTAGTGTGAAATAAGGGCTGAGTCATTGTTGAGACATATAAAATATTGAGCCTAAACGGGACGGTTTAGGAAACAATGGCGTGGTCTGAAATTTCATTATTTAATCACCAATTTAGACAGTTCTGAACAAAGCACGACGCCCACCTGCAAGAAGTTATAGGGCTGCATTTCGGAAGGTCTGCAGTTTTGGGTGAACTGGAATGCCTTTAACCATCATTTTCCCCAAGCTCACTCCGGCCCGAAATGGTGATGTCTGACAGGGCTCCAGCTATGTATCAAATAGTCTTTTCAAGGGTGAGATGAGCTCTTCCGCAAATGATAGACTTAGTTCATGATTTTCCAATGCAATTCCAGATCAAATGTTTTGTAAAATTAACACAAATGTTTCACGAATAGTTGCAGCAACAAACGTTCGAAAGTTTTTTTACGTTGCGTGTTAGGACTTGCCACAAAAACGAGCCCTTTTTACGAACGGAAAATTACGTTTTCAAGCAGTAATCATTTTCAGTACCATACCACCAAGCTGACAGAGACGGAACAACGTGACGCTCTTGGTGAAATCTGAATAAAGACGCGGCTGGCACAGAACGATTTAAAGAAACGTTCGACGCATACTTGTCGACGTTTATTCCATGTAGCACCCGGCATAGTTGGCACCATTTATTTTTGACAGAGCTATGCCGCCAAAGTGCCCCTTCTGATGACGTTCTCCACGCGAAATATTCGCCGTAGGCGGTTTCATTGCTGTCCAGATACTGCAAGTACTCGACCAGTTTCTCCGGCGTGAACGCCTCAGCGAATATGAAAGAATGCGCGGGAGCAATTGCCTCGTAATCGCCTTTGGTGGCTCCGAGCACGACCGGCACTGCGCCGTACAGCAACGAATTTTTGAAAAACTTCTCAGTGACGTAATCCCGGCAATGCATGCTGTTTTCGAAAGCAAAATAAAACTTGTACTTCCTCACAATCCCCTGTAAATCTAATGTGCTTATGTTTCTGCTGAAGCAACGACCGAATAGGTCTAGGTTCAGGCCATATTTTATCAGTTGTTGGGCGAAGCTCATTCTCTTTTTGGAATCCCTTGTTCCACCGCAGTTCGACACAACCCATAGTGCTAGTTTCGTTTTGCTACGGACGAGTAGTTCCGTGTCCTTCATCGCTTCATGTGCATCTTTTCCCCGGAGCTGTGCATCGTAGTCATCTTCCGCTCTTCTGTATGGTGCGTAGATGTCTGAGTCGCGTCTATACAGAGCAGTGATTAGCAGACGGACTTTCTCAAAATTTTGTGGACGTCATAAAAGCCTCTTTTCAATACAGACGCGCTGTGCTCAAGTATGACATCACAAATTAACAAGGAGAATTATGAGCTTCAGGTGCGGTCTGCTAAAACGACAGTGTACCGCTGCCCTCAGGTAAGGTGAATTTCTGGAAAAGCTGTATGATAACAAATGCCTCATTGCGTTTCATCAGTAAATGTTCTCTTGGCCGCTGATGTTGGGCAAAGACAGCAAAGAAAAAACGCATGACTTGCAAAACAATCACTTTTGCTTTCTTAGCTCCACAAACTAACCACTTTCAATATTGTTCACGATACAAGCGACCCATGAATGCATTGCCATCGACTCGAAGCGGACTGTCCTTAAAATTTCGGACCATGTTTCCTCAAATGGAACAGGTGCTTATGAGCATTTTAAGCGCTTGCCTATGTCCTGCTTTCTTCACACTACTATTGTTCAACTTAGGAAAGGTATGTATGATTTTTAGTTAAACTATGATAGAGCTCAGTGGCGGATCCAGACCAGGCCCGTCGCCAGGATATAGCAGAAGGGGGGGCCAAAAACCAGAAGGAGGGGCCAAAACCAGAAGGGGGGCCACATTTTAAAAATCGGATCCAGACCAGGCTCGTCGCCAGGATATAGCAGCAGGTGGGGCCAAAAACCAGGAGGGGTCAAAACCAGAAGGGGGGCCACATTTTAAAAATACTGTATTAGATGTATGCAGCAACCAGGGGGTCAAACGTGAAATGGGGGGGCCGGGCACCACTGGCCCCCCCGCTGGCGACGGCCCTGGATCCAGACCAGGCGTTTGGGGTGGGCAATCAAATAGGGGGCGCCAAAAAGGTATTCACTTAAAAATATGGATATCACATAAAAGTGGTTACCTTTTGTAGGCCACGAAAGCGGCTATTTTGTTGGTCGACCTGTGCGATCTTTCAGGGAATAAACACAGTTTGAAAACTCTTTACGTCATTAATTCACAAACTTTTGAAGTGGGTCAAAAAGATGGGCACACATTTTTCACAAGCTGCACAGTAAATAAGAACACTGGTAGTGTTCCAAACAATCTTTTACATCTACAAAATGTATTCAAATAGCATGGTTCACGCTAGTGTTTGACACTGTTTTGGCTATTCGTAGCGAGATCCTAAAGAACGATGTCTGAAATGTTTTACCGACCTGTATTGGTTCCAGGTTGTACCAGTTGCAGTGTAATATTTACAAAAGAAATTACTACTCAAAACTTGAACTGTCAATAAGATAAGGTGCTTTTATTGTCTTCGGTGTTTTTTCATTGTTTATGAGCAGCCATGACCAGTGACACGCATGACATATTACGTTTTTTCATTACAGATAAATTTTGTATATATTTGGTATATTTAAAACATATTTGGTATATCTATTGCAAGAAGAGTTGACAATCCTGAAACGCATTCGCTCTCACTAACACAGCACATGGCACAGTTCTCGATTTTCCGCTGGTCTGTGTAAAATTGCTCTGTTTTTGTTACAACTTACAAGTTTATTTGTTACTGCTTGATGGCAACATTGAAAGGGAGTAGTGAAAATAGGAACGCAATATGGAAAATTCATGACTGACGCAAGATTCTAGCGAACTGAGGGGCAGCTTCTGCAGGCAACCGGCCCGTGCATTCCACAGATTTTGTTGAGATAAGGGTCGCCTTACTCAGGTCATGCAACTAAAATTTTAAGGAACTGTTTAACGTAAGTAATGTCCTCCCAAAATTAATAAGCTACAGACTACAGCTGTGGTTCCCAACCGGGGTGCCGTTTACAATACTAAGTAAGCATACCATATTTTTGTGATTGAAAACCGGGACGTTTCAGAACAACGAGACTTAACAGATAAATGTGGTTCGTTTCTTACTTGGAGTGTGTAGCTATTTTGGGTTCCTATGGTTAAGACACAAAGAAAAACTAAAATAATACATTTTACCAAGAAACAAAACAGTGTTCAAGCATTTGTAAATTTACCCATTCGCCCAATCGTACTTTTCTGTAGACAGTACTTTTTTCAAGTCTTTGTTCGATTGTATTTTCTCGTAGAAATCACACCAGGAAAAGTCAGTATTAATTTTACAGGTAATAAGGGCTTGCACATTCTGCTCCAGCATTCTGTTTCTGTTACCAGACCACATGTTATTCATGATGGATGACTGAATGCCTGACCGGGACATTTTGGTTGACTGACCGGGACGCCGGTGTCAAGCGGAATTTCTGACCTCTGCGAAATTTCTCACCTATTGTTGTTTGTCAGTTATTTTGCTTCTCAGACCAAATGAATAAAGTTTAGAGATTGCTTTTTTGATGTGTGTTGTGTAGATTAAAACTTTTTGGTAAGATTCCAGATATCCATGTCAAGCTGCAGTACGGGAATAACTACAACCACTGAAAAATATTGGACTTATTCTTAGATCTCAATTATTTTTCTTTTTCTAACGCTAGCTCAAGCTTAACCCAACACAGTTACCTAAACACCAAACCCTAAGCCCTAATGATCAGTTTTTTCAGCGTTTTTGATATGTAGAATACTACTCTGTGCATGCGCACATGGCGTGAAGTCAGAAATTTCGCCTGACACCGGGACAAAGCCCTTTACACCGGGTCTGTCCCGGCTAAAACGGGACGTATGGTATGCCTAATACTAAGGGGTGCCGCGAGAAAATACGTTTTTCAATCTTTCATTAAAAATGCATTTTCAAAATGTCATTAAATCTCAAAGCAAATTGCTATGGTTTGGCCACTGGTGGACCTAAAAGCATATTGCCCTGAAATGCATTTAACGCCACTAATTTCGACATTGGACTACTGATGTGAAGAAAAAAGCATCAATCCCACTAGTCCAGATTATAAAAGAATTATGACACTATTCAACAGAAGTGGGAGCTAAGCAACCCAAATTCACAATCAATATCTCTAAACTCAAGCTCTAGTCTCCCCGATAAATTAATTTTCCAATTCGTTGTATACTACTAAGAAGCCACCCTAACAAGCTTAAAGCCACCCCAATGCTGTTGATCTGGCGATAGATCTGCTTCTATCCAGACCAGCAAACACAAATGAGAGTCAGCCTACTGCCTATACCAAATCTCCAACACCACACTCACCAGTAAAAAAGTTAAAATTTGCACCAGAAGAATGCTTTTCCGCTCAAATTTATGTCATGAAAGTGGAATGACTTAACCAGTAAGCTACGCATTTTGCTGTTGGTTGCAGATTTCGCTAAACATGCGATATGTGGCCGGTGTGAGCTGTCTACGGGTTTGCAATTGCAAGAAAAGGATCAAAACCACATAGCCATCCGTAAATGTTGCCACGCTGTCGCCCCCCAAGTTTTGGACTGCAAATATTTAACCGTTGAGAAAAAATTGTCATGACCGCGTAAAGCCAGTTATTTATTCCACCATGCTGTAGAGTGTAGATAGATGGTATTTTGCCAAAGTACTTGCGTTAGAGCTGCGTACAATGGTTTGTTGAGGCGTGTCGTGCTACCACGTAGTAATTCAATGCTGCGCTGGATTGTCCCGTTGGCGTAGTGAGATGCTTTACAATTGCATTGCAAGGTCATAATTCCTTGAGCTAATGGAGCGCGCTCGATGCACTTTTGCCAGATAGCGGTGAGCTGTTTGTTAACGTACATCTATAGCAGTGGCTCTTAACCGGGGTGCACGCCTTCCCAGGTTAAGTTAAGAAATTTTCAGGGGGCGCGAGCCTTACGACCTCTACAACATGGAAAGTTTTTGAACGGGAAAGTGTTCCTCCCGATTTGCTTATTTAAAGTCGGGAGAGCTTGAAACAAAGGACAATTACTTAAGGAAGGCGTGGTAGAAAAAAGGCTTAGAACCACTGACCTATAGCTTTTCACACGATGCATTTTAGTTCAATCAAGGCCAATAGTTCCAACAAGAAACCCATCCACTCATCTTTGTTGCAAAACTTCGTTGCAGACAAACTGCAGATTCGCAAACTTCACTGGCAGTGGCAACAGTCCTGAAACTGATTTTTTGCGTTGGAGGCATCTAAATCTTGCGTCAGTTATGAATTTTCCTTATTGCGTTCCTATTTTCTCTATTGCTGTTGCTTTTCAAGGCTGCTATCACGCATTAAAAATGAAGTTGTAACAAAGACAGACCAATTTTGCACAGCCCAGCGGCAAGTTGAGAACTGTGCTAGCAAAAGTGACCGCATTTGTAATTGCCTGATCTGAGTAAGGCATGAGCACTTCTCGTACGGGAAATTAATAACGGGACAGCAGTATTACGAAAGAAGGACATTGTTGATTCTATTCGGTAATACAAGCTGGATAAATGTCCAGCACCAGCACGTACATTCTGAAGATCAACAAAGTGTAAAGCATTCTTTAACTCAAGAATATTTTTTATCTCTGTTTCTATTTCGATAGGCACCAAAAAGGAGAGCATTTACAACGAAGGCGCGCCATTCAACAGGGCGCCACAGATGTTTAGGCGGGAAGTTGCCCCAAACTGCATCCCCTGGATTCGCCACTGAGACGAGCCTTACTGGTTTATTAATTAGTCTCCAATATGGCGGCGCAGTCGAATCTAACAGCAAGTTTTTTTTTATGGAAAATCGATTTCATTGCAACTCTACGCTTTAGAATAAGATTTCAGGACTGAGGATGGGAATAGTTAGTGTTTTTTAAGCTTTTTAAAAGGGTATCGTGGTGGAGCTTTAGGGTGTCAACACCATTTTTCCTTAACCGCAAGTTTCCGTCCAAATACGCTTATTATTTGAATTCGACATACACTTTTGGCATACAAACTAAAGACTATTTTATATATAGAAAGTTTCAATGTAGACCTACATACTCCTTCATTCACTCATTTTCGTGCCCATTTTTCCTTTGGGGAGAGTCGCGGGGGCAGCAACCTTAGGAGCAGGGGTTGATCCAGGGGGGGACGATTGGGCGATCTCCCCCCCTAAACGTACAAAAGTAGCTTTTTTCACCATAATTTTATAAAGTTATGAAAACAACATTCGCGATATAGAGCCATTTTGTCGTCCATTGTTTTGTCACAGCAGTGTTGTGAAGAAAAGTACATCTCTCTCACAGTAGCTAAACCAGTAGTTCTCAACCACTGTTTCGAGAGCCGCATGCGGCCCCCAAGCACCGTGTATGCGGCTGTCTGTAGTCTTTCAACAAAACCTCTAATATTGTGTGTGATACAGTGCTCTTCAACAGGGGTTCCGCGAAACCCTAGTGTTCCGCAAAACATGCACTGGGGTTCCGTGAGTTTTAAGGGTTCCGTGAGGGTTCCTCGTTTTTTAGGAGAAATAATTTCTTGCTTCAGTATGTTGATGCATCTTTATGAAATTTTTAGATCATCGTGCTGCATTCAGACGCCAAGTAGGCCGGTTAGTTGTATAGGAGGTTGAGTGCAATTAATAGTCGAACAAGAAATACATAATAGTTGTTGCATTACTTGTCGTTTATTGTTGTGCAATCTAGAGAAACCTTATTGTTGCATCACAGTTATACGATGTTGCCGATGTACAGTTCACGGTAGACTGAGTAGCAGAGAGTCGACTATAAAGACTAGAGCTGCTCTTAAGCCTTTGTGAAAATAAAGTAAAAACAGTGTGAAGCCAATTTTTCACTATTTAGTCAAGCGTGATAAAGCAATATAGCATTTTTTCTTATCTGAAGCGAAACAATAACAACAGCGAAGGTGTGGACGGTATTGAGCAGTGTAGTTCAAATTTAAAAGAGGCACCTCCCCTCGAGCGTACCAAATGTAATTAAATTGCCAAAGTTAGAAAACGGAATGATACACATTTGAGATACGAGTTCTTTTTACCGAATGACTAAATTCTGAATGTAGCAGCTACCTTCAAGAAATGCAAGAACAACCGAGCCACTGCATTTCTTGTATTTTGACTTCTGTAACAACTGTTTATTCGTTGAAGTGTCTAATAACAAAATATTTGATTTTCATGCAATTAATTCATGTTTTTTAAATTTTTGTTAATGGGGATTCCATGACAAACACGAAAGCATATCAGGGGTTCCACGATGACAAAAAGGTTGAAGAGCACTGCTGTAATAGATGTAATAGTACTTCGTTCTGATATAAATGAAAACGTGTCAATTGACTTGTGTTAAAATTTCTTCAGTGCGGCCCTCTGACAAAGTCCTAAGTCTGGATTTGGCCCCCTTCAGCAAAAAGGTTGAGAACCACTGAGCTAAACCGTTATGAGACTTGACTACCAAATATTACTGAAATCGCTGCCCCTTAACATTACTGGCTGGATCCGTCCTTGCTTAGGAGGACCTAATATGACTCACGATCAACAGCAATCTCAGTATCCCTGGGTTCACACCGAGACGGGACCAAGTAAGGTCGGGAATGTAGTCAGGCCACCTGGTTCTTGGACGACCCCTGGGCCGTTTTCCCGTGGTTTTAGCCAGTAGGACTTGTCTCGGCAGTCTTTCCTGCCGCATTCTCGACACATGGCCGAACAGGCGCGTAGCCAGGGGGGCAATCCCCCCCCGAATTCCGAACGTTGCACCAAAAATTTTCAGGGTAATGAAGGTTTTGATGCGTGAGCCAAATAAATACTTCAGTGCAAATCAACGACACTGCTTACGGAACCTATTACATCAGCCTTTAGTGGAACCTGATCAAAGCAGTATGTTTTACCAGTTGTCCATGATTAATCAAACGTTGCGTACATGAGGGTCGGAAAATGTTATCTAGGGCGGTCAATGGTAGTTATTTCAAGAGAAGCGAAGGATTTTTCTGGGGAAGCCAAAAATGATGAAATTTTATTGTTTCCACTCGAAACTAAGAAACCAAACTTTTTGCTAAAACTTTGATAGGAAAATGTCAAAATTTTCCAGAGCCCCCTTCTACCCCTCCCCTTTCGACTCTCATGATTGTGTATACAGGCCCATAACCAGCTTGGGACATCATGGGGGCGAAGAGTTTTCTGAGAGGAGGACAAATGTTTTAAACTATGTCCAATAGTTTTAAAATATGTTCAACACGTTTTTCCAGTGGGCCTACTCATAGTAGCTATTAGCTCGGTGGTATATAGGTTTCGCATAATAGATATAACAATTAAAAGGATCTACTCATGGGTTTCACTCAAGGATTTCACT
>JGI24158J21664_10013494_pt1 | contig 10776 bp, 7 predicted proteins | sample Ectturendosymbi3_FD_21664 | JGI IMG/M metagenome (IMG submission 21664)
GTCATCGTGATACGCCAGAACGACTTCGCGACAATCAAATCTGACGTGTCGGAAATATGTCAACTGGTCACCGAGAAACTGACGTGCGCGCTGCAGTCGCAAGCTCACGAAGGTGGGGGGTGCGGTGGTGCGGTAGAAAGTCCCGGCGAGTTTTGCCGTAAAACGTTCAGGTCCTGGTTGCGAGTCGCAGTTTTCTTTGTTTCGGCCGCTGCAAATCGGCGGGACGTCCCCCTCATTCATGTTACGCATGAAGCGAATCGGCAAACCTATAGCAATTTGGTTTGAGGTTTGACGGCATTTTGAAAATATCTTTTCAATCGCAATACTTACAAACGTATTTGCTTGACTATAATCGTGGAACTGGCGATCAATATGAGACTTGTTAACAGTTCCAAGCTTCGCCCGACCTTGGTTTTTGGGTCGTTGCGCGAACGAATATTTCTTTTCTCCTTACAGGACGAAAAGAAACGAACGACCCCGAAATCTACCTCGACCGGTATGCCGCCATTTTCCAGTTCGTGACGCTGGACACAGATCGACTGGGGGGGGCGCCACACCCTTGCCGAGATGTCGTCGGATCTATTTGGAATGTGCTGGCGCTCACTCTGGAAACGTACAAAGACGACAACAAAATAGTTGAAAGATGGTGCAGGTGGGTGTCTCCTTGATTTGCCGAGTCAATACCGTTTTTGGGCAGTGCTTGGTTTTATTTCTTCGGCCATTTTTCCGTCATGGACCGAACGCTTTTGAAAGGCTGAACAAAATTAAGTCAGTTCTGTCACATTGTCCGAAAATATAGTAGAAGTAGACGAATGAAAACTGTTACAGGGAATTTTAATACAATTTTGGGATAAATTGTTCGAAATATCTCAGCGAAAAAAAATTCTAGGGCCGTGCACAGCTTCAGTCAACATTGCCGATCGTTCTGCGTAGGAAGGAGTGTTCCAAGAGCTTCAGGTTAAAAAATAATTCCTTGCGGGCTTCCTGTGACACAAATGCCGCTGATTTGACCGGCAAAGCCCGGGCAACCCCGCAATCATCTTCGCCAAGGGAGCACAACCTTTTCGCTATTGCCCAACGACGCATTAGGTTGATTTTAATGAATTGCGGTCGTCAGTGGTTCAAGACATTTTTTGCATTGTTCCTGCTCTTTCACCACACGTCTGTTTGACCATCTGTGTACTAAGTATCCTCACATAGCAGCCAAAGAATTACTGTCTGTGCACGACCGCTCTAAGATATATTTAAAATTACATCTGCACGGCCGCATATTTTTTATTAATATTTTTATCGCCAGCCTGTTTTTTTTCGCCGAGACATTTCGGTCATTTGTCTCACAGTTGTGTCAAAACTCACCATAACAGAGTTCATTTTGCTATAGTTTCAGGCATTCTGACCGAAATGACCTAATTTTTTTGGTCATTTCAAAAAAATTCCGGTGTATGATGGAAAAGAAAACAGCTGCCAGCAATAAGTTCTCGTCGAGTTTTTTCATAACAGAATGCGAAAAACTAATATTTTATCGCTTCAGCAACTTTAAAATCCTTTTAACGCCGACACGCTCTGTTGCAGATGCGTTCGGTACATTGTGCGATGCCTGAAAAAGTCAACACCTCACGCGATGGTGACGTCGATAATCGCGAGTATCACGTCAGCGTACGCGACCCACCCCCACAGCTGTTTCCTCTACCTGGGCAGCATTCTGGTCAGTGACGCAACAATCTGCCGCGTTAACTTGCTATTGTGTTGTGGGTGATGACGCAGTGGTTTACCAAGGTCAAAAATATTTATTTTTTTTGTTCATTTCCGTTGTCAAGCCATATTTCTGACGTAACGTTATGTGCGCATACGCAGAGTAATATTCCACATATGAAATACGCTGAGAAAACTGATGAATAGAGTTTAGGGTTTGATGTTGAGGTAAGCGTGTCGGGTTAGGGTGAGAAAAAGTAAGTTATTGAGTTCTAAGTCCAAAATTTTTCAGTGGTTATAGTTGCTCCCGTGCTGTAGCTTGTTGTGGGTATCTATCTGACATCTAACCAAAACGTTTTAATTTACACAACACACATCAAAAAAGTAATCGCCGAACTTTATTCCTTTACTTTGAGAAGCAAAATAACTGACAAAACAATCATAGATCGGAAATTTCGCTTGACACCGTAAAGCCGGGAATTGAGAAAAAACGAAGAGGAGAGTTGGTTGATGACCTCAAACACATTTCGAAGCTACGTCACGCACGAGATGTTTTCCTTGTGTGCGCATAACCTGGTGACGTGGGTGTGCACCGCAATGATCGGGTACAAGAGTTTCCAGCGCATGTATCGTTGTTGCCAGGGATGGATGGCATGAAACTTTCATCAAAACTTAGTGCAGACGACGAAAGAGCGATGAGTTTGGGAGAGAATATGTGTTTTCACTGGGACTTAAGCACATATTTTGCCCACATACGTTGTGGTGACCGTTTTAACTCCCATTAGACAAACGCACTTTTTTCAAATACGGGCATTCCGATCAGAGTTACTTGAAGTCGATACGAGGAAAAAGATGGCGGGCTACTATGTGCGTTTAATTTAGTTTGTTGAGCGTTAAAACTTTTATTCCTTTACACTCGATTCTGTGCAATCAAAACGCTGATCAAATGCCGTTCCTGTCGAAGTTTTCCATCAGTTCCTTGAAACAACACCAGCTGCCTTTTCAACGTCGTTCGCAATTTTGCCAATAACTTAAATGCTGTGAAATGCTCTCAGTTCCTGTCTAACATACAGTGACGTAACAATAGCATTCGCTTTGGACGTAACACAATTTTCTTTGTCATCCCGAATTTGTTCTGAACGGCGCGTTATTCGCTGGAGTTCGTGCAGGAGCGCTCGAAGTCGATCGCTCAGCGTGAAAAGCATACAGTGACGTAACAATAGCGTTCGCCATGGACGTAACGCTACGCGCAAACATTAGTGCTTGATCAAAAGTATTTACTCGGCCGGTGGTAATGATGGTTCGCAAACGAATCGTCGTGTTATGAAGGAATCTATCCGATCAAGAGCTGGAGACGGAGCAGGAGAAAAACGTAAGTTTAGAAAACATGGCAGTTGACGGTTCGTGATTCGGTTCTGTGGGAGGATTCCTTCTGGTAGAGATCCTGTTTCGGAACTTCGATTCCTTTTCGATTTTCTTCGATTTTCAATCGTCGCGAAATTAACGACACAATCGCAAATCGAGTTCACCCCCCAGAGACGTTGGCCGCCGTCGCCTTGCCAACCCAGCGCCGGCGGCGAAGCGTGTCAAGTGCTTTATGACGAACAACAGCGTCTCACCCTGTTTCAGGTCGACGAGTTGCAGAGCGACCCCTCCCTCCTCGCGATGCTCACCGCGTTCGCCCCAGCGGCGTTTCGATTGCTGCACGGCGACCAGGGGTTGCAGACCCACCCTTGCACCGTTGACGACTTGTTTCGATTATGTTGCAGGTAAAACTGTTTGTGCGGAAGCGGAGATTGGGGCTTCAGGCGCGAAAACTTTGAAAAACTCGACGAAATGAAACCCTCCAGATCAGGGGGGTCACCAACATGGCCCCCGTGTGATTGTTCACGTATATATCAGGGGTGGCCAAACTGCGGCTCTTTGAGCTTTCCGAAAAATTATACATTTGTCTTTATTTTTTATTTCTATTGCAAACTGTAGAAATATTGTGAAATGGTTCTGTGGTAGCAAGCGTGCCGCACAGTATGGCTTTTGCAAGTCGTTCCAAAAAGAATTATGATGTCACAGAAGCGTAGATGGCACATAAATTCGTGTTTTGAGATTTTTGTGTTGCGGCTCTTTGTAACTTGGGTTTTACGATATGTGGCTCGCTCATACATAGAGTAGGTTTGGCCAGCCCTGATGTATAGCATTGACCTGATCAGTGACTTCACATAGATGAATATCATCGATTATTATTGATAATGTCACCAGTTAAGGTGGATTAGCAAATTTTTATTTTCAAATTCTAACAATCTCACAACTGCTGCAAACAGGAAACTGGCAGCTGTTCGCATCAATCAGCATTCAAGGAATAGTTGTCGATTTCAGAAATGATGGTGACCCCTGCTTTGGATGAGGAAGAGCTAATGTTAAGATTACGGTACTAACTGTCGAAGTTATAAGTGCCGTGTGAGGATTGACCACAAAGCACACCTTTCGTCCTGCTGCAGTGTCGCGGCCCAATCCTTGGCGCCGGCCAGAGTAATTCATATTTCCACCCCCACCCCCCCGCTCTGTTTGCCAGCCCCCCTGCGAAAACAACATCCTTTCTTTCGCAGATTCATGGAACACCTCCCCGCGCAGTTCCTTTCGCATGAGATCTGCCCCGCTCTGGTTGAGTGCGCAGTGACCGGCCTGTACTTGGTCAACCGTGACGCCAACAACGCCATCACCAAGTTCCTGGCGACGCTCATCGACAGTCGCCATAGCGACGGCATGGACATTGTCGGCCAGGTGGTGTCGCTGTACGGCGAGCAGATCGTCGCGCGATCACTAAACGCGGTCCTGTTCGAAATTCCCTCGTTTCTTTACCCGAACATCGGCGACATCTGGTGGGCGCTGATGCAGCGCAATAGACAGGTAAGGTGGCGCTGTTGCACGATTGCAAAAGACGGTTTGCCCGGAGTAATCCAGACCGATAGACAATGGGCAATGTTTTTTCTTCATGCTAAAATCTGAAAAAATACTTCCTTCACTTTTCTTAACATGTCTAGGTCGTGTGTACTGGAGGGCAGCGGTTAATTGGTTACTTTTTATACAAGCTGTTCGTAGATCAAGAAAAAATCTTATTAAATGAAAATATAAGCATTTCTTGACGGAAAGCATTTAATATTTATAACTTTCGTGAAGCTGTATTTTTGGGTCATTGACCGGATTTTTTCATGACCGAACAAAATTACGTCCATTCGATAATAATGTCCGAAAATACAGACTACTGAAAACTGTTATGGCGAGTTTTAATACTGGTATGGTGCAAATGGCCGAAATGTGTCAGCGAAAAACAAGGAAAAAAGATAGTGGTGGAGCACAGTACTGTGGTTTTGAAGAGGAAAGCGCACCTTAAACTTTTCCATTCCTTCATCTCCGCAGTATGTTTGCACTCTTGACTCAAGAGGCCTGCCTTCCCATTTTTCGTCGTAGAGGTCTCATCCATAAGCTGCATATGCTCCTCAGCGATGTGTGATGCCAAGTAATCTCGCAGGTTCTCAGGCTGTACGTCACTACCAGTGATCTCAACCTTTGAAACAATGCTTCCCAAACTTGTTCGAGTCGTTGCCCAAAACAAGGTGGCGATTATGTCTTAAATTACCCTCAATATTTCGCTGTGATCGCTCATAATACAGAACAACGTTTCACAAGTACTTTTCTCAGTACAGTGCATTTACTTCCGAAAGGCCTCAGGTTCGAACGCGGGGACGCCAGACTTGCTTCTTGCCCAGTGCGCTGTCTAACCTCGTTACGCTCCTGTCGGGGGGCAAAATACATTTTAAGGGGGGGCGGGTCAATACTTTCGTTTTCATTATATGTTTAAAACTAATTTTTTAGGCCCAACAAAATCTGGGGTGGCACAAAAAATTGTGGGGGCACTGCCCCCGTGGTTACGGGCCTGGTTGGGGCTCCATAACGGGCGCCAACCTTCAACCCGTGTCTGCGATTAAAGTTTTTCAACAACAAGATTTTCTCATATTGCGGTGGTTGAGCAATCGTACTGCTTTACCTTCTCGTCGGTGCATGTGCTCAGCAGCCCTTTGTCTTTCGCAGGCGTTCAGCGATTGGCTGAAAGCAGCCCTTCGGAACCTCCCCACAGAGGTATCGCTGGCGTCAGCGACGCCCGATCAATGCGCGCAGTTCCACGCTGCTGTGACGTCGTGAGTTTTCTGGAAAAAAATCTTTCTTTGTGTGTGCAAAAGTTTGGACCGGTGTGAAAATTACTAAAAATTTATTTTTTTGAGAAAATGCGCAAACAAAGATTTGCTCTGATAAAGTATTATTTCATTAAGATGAGTTCAAGCGATGGTGCACAACCTGCGGCCTTCGATAGTGAAGTATGCGGCCGTCCACATGTAACTTAAAATATAAGATTTGACAGCCGTGCTGACGTATGTTGAAACAAAACAAACGCAAGGCAAGAAAATCAGTCGACACGATGCGTAACAAACTGGATGGTGATGACACAAAGAGTTATAGAATGAATATGCAATTTATGTGTGAATGTGTTTTGTGTTGGTTCGCACTTGGATCTCATAAATATAACTCGAACTCATTGGCGGCCGTACTTCATATAAATAAAAGTAACGCGGCCGGCAATAGCAAAAGGTTGTACTCCCCTGAGTTAAAGCAAAGTTTACGCCAGAAACGGGATGTTTAGAATCGTATAAAGATACCACCATCCGTTCTTTTTTCAAATATTTAGAGGAAAGATACTAGTTGTTGTCTGTAATGAGCAGGGCGTGCTGTGCAGGTCCTAATGAAATCTCGAATATTAAACCCGCACAACGTTGGACTGTGTTGTTCCACACGTTGGACTGTGTTGTTCCACACGTTGGACTGTGTTGTTCCACACGTTGTGGGGCGATGCTTACACATGTGCTGGCAAAGCTCGACCCCGCGTGACCTCCCGTTCGTTTGTTTCTTTCAGTGTGAGCGAAGAGAAGGAGGTCGGATACCACATACGAGACTTCTGTCGACTCTTCAGATGATGATGCGCCCGGAGATCTTGCCAAACGTGTTTGAGCCGCCCCCCCCTGTTTGAAATCGTGGCTTTTATTATTATTTTAATTCAGTGACGTGAAAACCTCCCCCCCATAGCTGTTTTTGTTCAGGAAAACGGAATCGAATCTTGTTCAGGAATCGAATCGCTGGGCCTCTGTTGTTCGCACGTTCGCCTTGAAAAGCCCAGAGTTGACGAGAGGTCGTTATTAAGAAAAAAGTAATATCGGCAAAGGACATAATATCCCATACGATTAAAGGGCATCCTCCCTGTGTAATAGATCGAGAAAAAGAAGGCTTACCCACAATATCAGTGACCCATCTTCAGCCCCACCCAAACCCCCCCTCAGCCTCGTAATATCTGCTGTCGGATCTCGTTTTCCGACGAGAAACTAAACTTTATGCGTGGAAAAACATTTTTTGCTATTTTAGCAAAAAGGTGACGTAAGCGCGAGCACGTGATTTGGCAGCTGAGGATGACCTTCGCGTTTTAACCGAAGCCAAAGGTCAAGTGGCTCAAAACGACTCGTTCTTTTAAATCCTCGCAAATACTTTGGTTGCATGTCTTTGCAAGCGACACATCAATCACTGGTTTCATTTCGCTGCGCGCCTGGATTTATCGGTGAAAGAAATTAATGATAAATGGTTATCGCGGCGCACGAGTCACTTGTTATTTCTGAGGAAGAGTGATTTTTTGCTGAAGCCAACTTGTAAACCGACAGAAACATCAAGTAATTAAACACTGCAGTGCCGGACTTTTGCGTGCTCTCGTTCACAGCGGACAGCCCCATCTGATGGGGCCACGAGAACTCCCCCGCCCCCATTCGTCGCACGACCACCACGACTGTGTTTGTTTCTTACCTTCTTGTTCGCTGCCAATAAAGTCGTCTATCTATTCAAAGCGCCGGATTTCGTTCAGCGCCCAAAGTATGCTGGGATCTTGTATGAGCGTTTGTCAGAGTTAAGAAGGGAATGAAACCTTTGAAAATCAAGCCTCAATACCACCATAACTTTTGAGCTGCTGTTTTGTCAGAATAAGGAACTTGCTGTTTGCCACTTTTGAACCCAGGGCTGTGGAGCCGGAACTCAAATTTCGGAGTCCGGCTCCAACCTCTGGAAACTTTTGGCTCCGGCTCAAAAACGGTTCGGTCCATTAAAAACAGAAAAACAGTGTATTATTTGTACAATTAGCTTGCTCCACAAAGTACAGTATGTCTGTTGAACGGGAACTCGCATTTCAGGCTCCAGCTATCCAAAATTGCTTAAGCTCCTGCTTGAAACCCAGACAGTGTTGTCCATGCACTTACGACATTCTTCCAGCCGGTACGTAAGGTAGGTTAGCTGGGATATGTTTGGTATGTCAGGCCTGAAAATTAGCCAAAAACTATCATACTGTCCGAGGTGTGGGCAGTCGGATGTGAAAACTCAAAGTGCATTTGCACAAGGGCAGGAGATACGAGAGCATTGTCAAACAAAAGCTCCTGTTGTGTGCCATACAGGCCCGTCGCCAGGATTTAGCAGCAGGGGGGGGCCAAAAACCAGAAGGAGGGGCCTAAAACCAGAAAGGGGGGCCACATTTTTAAAATACTGTGCTGGATGTATGCAGCAATCAGGAGGCCAACCGTGAAATGGAGGGGCACCACTGCCCCCCCGCTGGCGACGGCCCTGGTGCCATATAAGTTATCCGAGAATGCACGTTCATCGTGCGGTTTAAACCGTATTGAACTGACGTTTCATATGCTCTCTACCGGAGGCCTACTAGTAGAAAACGGAATTCGACGGAGACTGCTTGTAACGAGCCTGTAGTCAACCTCGCGCTGCAAGCGGAGTTCAGCAGCAATTTTTTCAGAGCATGGGACATCGATTGTGGCACCTTCATTAGATTTTGTCATATGTTGCAAACCAGCATGGCAGCGCAACCAACCTGCATTGTTTATTCACAGTAAGTAGTGTGAAATGTTTGCAGTTATCATTTGTGATCTTTATTGGGGGGGAATTGACGGTGTTTCGGTTTGTAAGGGAGGAATGTGAAAAAAACTTCGAGAACCACTGTTCTAGACTCACTTGTGGAAGCCATATGTTGAAATGGGCCTTGGCTAAGTAGCACATTAGGTGTTGCCGTCATTCTGCGTTCGAAACTAAGGCAACACGTTCAGCCATCCAAAAATTACCCATAACATAAAAAAATATTTTATATCGACCTGCGTTATGCAGAGTGTGTGTGTTTATACTATGCCCTTCGTGTCTGCTCACAAACAAATAAATATACTATTTGCCATCCATAAAAAGAATATTCTATAAAAAATATAAACCAATTTTTATAGGTCTCAGTAAAGATAGGTCACCCTCCGAGATTGCTCTGCTACTTCTTATTCACCTAATTGCACTGGTGTAAGGGAATTCTTGAACGTGCTTTCAGTGTCTGGTGATAATATGACGTTGCCCGCCACACAGATGGGACCTTGGGGTCAAAACACCCATGGCGGTGTTGTGACAGGATTACCTGATTAAAAAACTAATACAACATTCCAGTTGTGCCTGAAAGTTAGGAAAAATGGTGAAAGAACAGCTTTCTAACACTTTAAAATAGGCTACATGAAAATATAAAAACATCACCCTGTCCCTGGCGGAGGTGGACGCCCCAGATTGCCTGTCTGAAGGAACATTCACATATTACGTAAGCACGATAGAGGAGTGTTTCAAATGCTTACGTTTTTTTATGGGGGAAGGGTTGCTGAGATGATTACATAATTAGTTTTTCCTAATATTCTTGCCGGTCTGCGTGTGGCCAATAATTTTGGTTGCAGGGCTCTATACAAGCTGCCGTGGCGAGCGAGTGTTAGCCTAGTAGTCGTCAGGTTCAATGCAACATTCCTACTTCTGTGGCTTTATTGTGAAAAAATGTATACCTCTTTCATGAACGATGCAGTTGCGCGTATGCACTCAGATTGCTTGATTCATCCTCGTTATTTAAACATTACAACCGCATTTTACTCTGTGACGGAGTGCTCGAACGTNACAGTGTTTGTTTGAGGGCGTGTGCATGCCACAGTACTTNCGTACCTTACATGGCCTTGACCAGGGTTGGACTCAATGTCTTACTCTGGATGTAGTGTTGTTACGGGTTAACGAACAATAGTGTCAAAAAAGTGTCTGTAATCCTATTGTTCTACCTCCAACGCCGCTATAAAACGCTCTGTTGTGTGTTTTTTTTCAACCTGCGTTGTGCAGGCTGTGTGTGTTTGTGCTCTATGGACTTTGTGTCTGGTTCAAAACCTTAACATTTAAATTGCTGTGGATTTTTGGTGAAGTCAACGAATGCGCACATAACCACAGGTGGAATTGTTTTGTGCTAACAGATGGGGGAGTGAGGGTCATGGGCGTCAGAAGGATTTTTCCATGGTGCCAGCAAAATTTCATTTTACCAAATCGAAACCAAGAGAAAACCATTTTTCTACTAATAAGTTGACAAGAAAATATCAAAATCTCGTCTTTCCCATTTCTGACGTCCATGGAGGGTTAAAAAATTGCTTACGCAATATGTAAACGCTCCTCGAGGTTAACATGTAAATGATTTTGCTTTAGTTCTTAAGACATTTCTTTAATCTTTTTTAGGTTTATGCTGCTACCAAGTTTCGTGTATATGTAATAGGCCTACTTCAATCTATGTCTATGGTTATATTTATCAAATGTTCTTGTTCACTTTGTAAATAAAACAGTGCTTTAATTATCAGTTGAGAATAAGTAGTTGTGCTAAATACCACACATAAGGGAGATGTGGGACCAATGAGCCACTTTTTACGTTTCAGGTCATAAGTCGCAAAGCTTGGCTAGCAAATCTTTAAGATTTAGCATGAATAACAATCATCTGTCCCTCTATCCACATACAAAATATCAATAGGATTTAATTTGAAGAAGTGGCTGTGACTGAAAATGTCCTATTAACAAAAATGTTTTTGGCTCATTGGTCCCACATGTGTGGGATCAATGAACCACCGGTGTGGGACCTTTGAACCACCTCTGAGAATCCTGTCATATTCAAGTCCAATA
>JGI24158J21664_10013495_pt1 | contig 10775 bp, 11 predicted proteins | sample Ectturendosymbi3_FD_21664 | JGI IMG/M metagenome (IMG submission 21664)
ACTGCTTCTACACACGCAAGGCTATAAACGCAAACCTCCGCTACAGCACATGCCTGAATGATTTCCATGTCGGCGTGCTGTAACTATTGTAAACTAGTCTAACAATCGAACAGCAATGGACTACGTAACAACCTTAAGAAAGTTTAAATTTTAGCATATACCATAAGTTTTCGCAACAGCTCGCGTGCCATTTTCGAATACGTCGCGTGCCACGTGTTGGACACCCTTCAAGCTTTAAAGAATGAAGGTGGATAAATAAAGACTTTGACGGTCGTTCCGGCTGATTTTATTCGGGTCTTACTCACGCAGTTGCCAAATCCAAGAAAAGGAAGCTTTCGACTGATGGAGCAGCGTCGTTTGTGCTTGAAGGAAGCGATGCAAAAGTGTTAAGTAAGTGGAGTTAATTGAAACTTTCTGTGGTCGCAAACTAAAGCTGCATTTCATTTTCTGGGCTATTGCAAGCGCTCGTAAACACAGCGAAAAGTAAGCAACTTGACAACCAGCTGATGTCATTTACGTTCAAATTATCCTATTGTTATTATCTTTCGAATAATTGCAACCGACTATCATTGACTTTACATTATTGCTGCATTACACTGATGCTGTCGTCGCAGGCAAGCCCTGCTCTGTAAGTTTTGTGTCAGGCCGAGCGTGTGTGTGACGCAACATGTTGCGCGCAGGCGGCATCGCTACCTTCCTGCAAGCTTATCCGAACGGCACTTCTCTTGGGAATATTGAAGCTTACCTGAAGGAAGTCGGCCTTTCGGTAAGATACAACTTCTTGCAGTTTTATAGACCTAGAAAGTCGTTAGCAAAGAATATTCCAACGGGAACCTTTCGGCCCCACAAGACCTAGTCGCTTGGAACATGTCTTCCAATTTGATTTTCAACATTACCTTCACTGGTATTGTTGGGATGGGTAGTTGTGTGGTGGTTAAGTTAACAAAGAGTTGATTCAGTTAACTGCATTAAAGTAGAATTTTCACGCAAGTTTTCTTTTCCATTCCTTCATCTTCCAAATGTTCGGTTTGCAGAGAAACGTTGCAAACGTGGAGGAATTCCTTTCAAAATTTCCGCAAGTTTTTGCGGAAGTCGGCAGCAATTTCGCAGACGGACAGTCTCAGAACCGCTGGAAGACGATATTTTTGTCATCTGCGATGATGTGAAGAAACAGACCTGCTTTCGCTCATCGCTGCTCCCCAACCTGCAGACTCTTTGTCCTTCTGGACGAACTTTAAGAAATAACGAAAAAGAGCCGAACGATTTGCTGGATATTGACAATCTTTCTCATCCGCTGCCGCTTTTGCGTTGTTCTGTTCTGTGAGAGTTTTCTCTGCATGTATCCGGCGTGCTGCGCCTCTTTGCAATGTACAAAGTTGTGTTTGTCGTCATTCGCGAAACTGATGCGCGCATTTCCGCATACGGGAAGAAATTTCACGACGAAGCGAAGTTGGCGCGTAGTTTTGTTAACCTTGGCAACGCAAGCATGCTGCAAAGTCACGCCGTAGAAACGTTTCGCGATTACCACGGTTTGGACAACACTGTTTTCGTGGTTGCTTTGACGGTTGTTTATTCACACACCGGTTAAAGCGGCATCCTGATTTAATCACGGCGTTGTTTCCGCTGCGAGCGTACGAAGCCAGTCAACTGACTTTTTTCTTTATGTCGGTTTCCAGGTCGGTTAGGTTATACTTTAAAGTAAAACGACTGCTGCTGTAAGTGACTGAGGGGGGTGAAGCATGTCAGTGGGCTCCGGGGACGAGTCAGCACCGGCGAGTCCGTCCAGTTCCAAGCAAGGTGGAAACGCTGAGACGGGCGGCGATGCGGTTGACGTTGAGGTGAATCTCACTGGATGCGAGGACGGCAGTGCGGCTGTCTCGATTCGGGCAGCTGTGCGGTAACGACAGCGCCAGGCCAAATATTACGTAAAAAATAATTTTTGCGCAGTCGAGAAACAGTTCTATAGAGGATCAGACTGTTCCTGTGCTTTGCGCCAACACTGTTTTGAGCTCTAAAAACGATTTTTACTCTATATTTGCGTTCGCTAATTAATTATAAAGCAATACAAATTGATAGTTTCAAACATATGTAAAGCTCTGCGTAGACGTATGTTCATGTTTTGAGTTCAAACATCTTCGCTTGGTGCTGTCAGTTCGGTGACGTAATCATAGCGCCTGGGCCGTAAAAGATGCAAACACAAACCCCCATTTTTGTCATTTTATTTCCTGGTCAATAAAGCTGCTGACGCAACAAGCCAGCACCACCATCGTCCTCCACCCCGGTTCCTCCCACCTTCGCATCGGAAGAGCGTCCGATCCTCAGCCAGTCATGATCCCGCACGTGATCGCATGGAGACACAAACATCCGGGAAACCAGCCGGTGTCACGCATGAAGCTTCTGCGAAGCGACCGCGTGAGTTGCATGTCTGCGTCAACGTGGCTGGCGTTCGTTTTCACTGGAAGTTAGTTGCTGCAGTGCGTATGGATTGCGTGCATCTACATCACCTATAATAAAAACCATTTCTTTATGACCGAAAAAATACGGAAATTTCATTTCACGCGGACATTGTTGGAGCCCTCTTTTATGGTTTGGGCTCCGTTCAGCCGTTTCTTTTGTGTGAAGTTCGCAGAACATTGTTTTTTCTCAGAAACTGTGCGAGGACGAACTCACGGGAATCGATGACGTGATTCGATCTCATGCCGGGCCGAGCAGAAGCAACTGGAAGACGATAGCGAAGGAGAACAGAAGGCGAAAACCCGAAAAGCTTCAAGAAGGTTGCGGCTGGACGTGGACAGACACCAGCCAGAAGCCTTCCTATCTGATCGGTGACGACGTATGCGACGTTCGCTTCACCGATTACATTTGATTTATTTCAACCGCACGATGGCGCGCATTGTCAACAAAACGAGTGACATTTGTAGTTGGTGAATAAATCTTCGAATCGATCGAGATTTGTTATGAAACGCACTATCTTTGACCCTATCAGCATCCTTCATTCCAGTATCAAGATAGGTGCGCTTAAGGTTTTTACTGCAAAATGGCCGATTGCATTTAAAAACCGTGTGAGGATTGTTGGCGCCAATGTTCCAGCGACTCTGGGAATGTGCAAGGCTCACGTGCACTGTTCCCTCTGAGGTGTGCAAATGCGCGGTAGCAGCACCAGACAGTTTGCGCAGTGAAATCTCATTCTCGCGCACTTGCAACATTAAAAATTTAATGCTGTATCATCTATATGCCGCATAGCCGTTTAACCGCTTAAAACGCATCGCTGACTGCGTGTTTGCATGGTCGCGCAATTGCATGCTCACTGAAACGAACATTTAGTCAGTGTAAAATTTACTCTGAGGAAACACTGGTTGACATTCGAGCCCAACTTAAATTTCAAACAACTGTCAACTATCGCGGCGCTGGCAACTGCTGCGGTGCGTTGGAGCCTTGTAGTGTTAAGATGTCGTGTAGCCATAGGTGACAATATTGTGCAACGCGTATACAGCACGGTGACGTGCAGGTACGTAACCCCGCACCGAAGGTGCAAGCTTAGTTTGTCAGTTGAAATCAAAGTTAATCCGCGTGCATTTCACTGTAACAAAGAAACGTGCTTGTGAAATCTATGTCTTCTGACAGCTCTCACATTAAAAACCTGAAAACGCGTGCGCGCCATTCAAGCTACGAACTTCTTGGTGAACCTTTGACAGAAACAAGCCCTGGTTTTTGCAAAGTCACGTGTTCATTGCAGGCGCTTTATATCGACGAGAAAGATTGCTACGACCTATATTGGCCGATCGTCGGTGGCGAACTGAACACGTCGGGCAAATCCATCACTGCCGTGCTCGCCGACCTGGAAGCTTTGTGGACAAAAGCAATCGAAACTTTTCTGGGAATTCCGTTGAAAGAAATTGAAAAATATCGGTAAGCGGTGCGTTACGATTTTTGTTAAACTTGTTGGATGTGGCTACAGACGGAACGTGTTGTACTTTGGTGTAAACGACATAAATCCTTGTTTGCTCAGTCGTACGCAGGCGCATTTCTACCGGCAGCGTTTTGCAGTGTTCACATGATTGCAGGTGTGTCTTGCTAGTGCCGGACCTGTATGCGCGGGAACANGTGAAGAAAATGGTCGACCTGCTTCTGCTCAGCATCGGCTTTTCATCGATCATCGTTCACCAGGTGGGACCGCAGTCTGGGTTTTTTTGCTGAGACATTTCGGTCATTTGTCCCATTGTAATTATTAAAATTCGCCGTAACAGTGTTCACTAGCCTGTATTTTCGGCCATTTAAAAAACAGGGGTATAAAAAAATTAGGTCTGTAATCGAAAAATAAACCCCGACCGCAGTGAACTGCGTTTGCAGGTGGCTGTGGTTGTTGTCATGGCAGCTGAAAACGTTGCGCAACAGCCACGGGCGACCGCAGTTGGGGACATTACCGCGAAAATTCTCCTTGCTGCCAAGTGCAACAGACTACCTGGTTTGCGACCAAACAGCGAACGGCCTGTTTCTCCCTCAAGACACTTCGATGTCTGAAAATCTTCCGAAATTTTCAAAAGCGTTTTGAAAACGCCCAAAATTTTTTTAGTTGGTAGGTAAAGCAACAAGTTGCAATCACTTTGCTCCCCCAAGAATATATCAGATGGTTGCCCCCCTGCTTATATCGGATTGTTTAACGGCAGAGCGCGTGCTATCGCTACGTCAGTTGCACCTGTTCGCCAACGTATCGCAAACGTAATATCATTTTTTGCACCAATCAGGAGTCGGTATGCGCGACGTACGGCTGCGGAGTGGCGACCGCGTGCGTGGTCGACGTCGGGCACTGCAAGACCGCCGTGTGCTGCGTGGAGGACGGCTTCTCTCACATCGGCACCAGGTACCTTCCGGGCGCTTTCTGGCGCCTTTGCGACCGTTGTTGTTCCGACCCGGCGTTCATCCTGATTTTTTCTGCTGTTACTGAGGCAGGATGCGCATGGACGTCGGTGGCTCGGACGTGACGCGCGCCTTCGCTTGGCTCTTGCACCGGAGCGCCTTCCCGTATCGTTCCTGTAAGATCGACGATCGAATGGACGCGCTGCTCGTCGAGGAGCTGAAGGTTTTAGGTTGTGCTTGTGTGACTTGGCTCCTTGCCCTTTGGTTTACTGAACAAGATTTATGTGGAGGTTTGACCCTGCCGACGCCCGCACCAGCACGTTTTTGTTTATCAAATGTGGTTAGTTTGAAGTAGGGTAGGGCGAAAAATTTCCGAAAATATGCGTCAATACAGTAACTATGAACAGAAAACAAGCTGGGTTCGCTACACACAACGAAACCGTTACATGTTTGTTAGTGGTGATCTTTCTTAACTTCGCTTTGTTTGTGTTTAAAGTTTCAACTCTGCGGCGTAACGTGCTGTAGATTTTCAGGCGACACACATCTGCAATATCCTCGGTGTTTGTTCTTTCATTGTTATTTTCAAAATGCCAGCTGCTTACTTTTGTGTCGGCGATTTTCGAAACAACAGTTCAGTTGACCAATCAAACGTCATGCCCGGCGCCGACAGAAGTGCGTTGAGCGAGTGCAGCATGTGTGACGTAAAGCTCTGTACCTTTCGTCTTTACTTTATCTAAACGTGCTTTTACAGGAAACGTTCTGCCATATGGACATGTCGCGTTCGGGGCCAGAGTTGCAGGAATTTAATTTGAGAAGACCAGGTCAGCTCTCCCTCCTTTATCCAATCACGCTCGGTGACGAAACAATACAAGTGAGACATTCGAATTCGCTGCTGAATGCCGTATATGGACTGCTTTTGAATGCTTGTAAGGTTCTGATGCGCCTTCGTGTGTCAGGAGAGTTTCAAAGCTTTGTGTGTCAGGAGAGTTTCAAAGCTTTGTGTGTCAGGAAAGGTTGACAACACCTTCTGTTCTCGACTGTTTGTTTCGCAGAAACAAAAACTGCCTCCATTCGCCTGCAGGCTCCGATGTCGCTTTTCTTCCCCAAGTTCCTCGGCTGCGACGACGACACTATACGCTACGCGACCGCAAATCCAGGAGATAACGAGGATCCGTTTGACGAGACGTACCTGGCCGCGACACGTACGAAGCAGGAGGAGGTTTGCTGATTTTGCTCAAAGCAGAGAACCGTGTGCTGAGTGCTTTGATTGGTTTTCATTGTTCCCATGTGGTATTGAAAAAGTATTGAATTGTGGAATCGCTTTGCAAGATCTTGAAAAAGTATTGAATTGGCCAAAGTGTACATGAAGTATTGAAAAAGTATGGAAATTCCAAATTCAGCCATTTCTTCATTCAAATTTTTGTCTTTACCGCGGACGACAGTTTTGCAGATGTTTTTTTGCGTTGTGTTCCACGAATAAAATTTTGGAAAAATGAAGTAAAGTGATGGTGTTAAAGTTTTTTCATTTAGTGTTGAAAAGGTATTGAATAAGCATGGAAAATGGTCTTTGAAAATGTTTGGGAACCCTGTTTAATTAATTGCTCGTACAAACGTCGTAGAAGTTTGTTTTTAGTGTTCTTGTGGCCCAACAGGTAGCCATAGCAACAAACATGGCTGATGCTCTGCGCTACGTTGCAGGCATGGGCATCGAAGCGTGAAAGAGCAGCCGCCGCTGCCGTGAGCGATGAAAAAGTTGAAAGCATGGAAGTGACGAACGATGACATCGACGATGACTTCATCACGTCCTACCGGTTTGTTGCTTATCCCGCATAGACATCTAAATTTGTTGTCGTCACAGGTCGCGTTGGTGAACTTCCAAAAACGAGGGGTATCGAGCGTAATTTACTGGTGTTCTTTGTTCGTTGTATAGCTGGTAAAATAAGCTGTGTTACGCAAGATTTTTGAAGTTTTTTGTTTGTTCCCCGTGATGTCATTCGTATTCCAGTTCATTTGGATCTGTGGGGCTCTCGCAATATTCCTTTCGTTGGTGTGTTAACATATTGCTCCTGTGCCTTGTCGTCATGTACCGTCTTGATCTAAATGTGTATTTGATAAGGTGGTAATGTAGTAGTTCAGCTATTTGGTTGCATTCCTGCCCTTAATGGCTGTGAGGATCGCGTGGTTTAAATCTTCAGACATTATGAGATCAATAAGTTGTTACTCCGCACGAACAGGAAACAAGCAGCAAACGTCTGAAGCAACATAATTGTTACCTTTTTCATTTGACTGTCTCCGACATTGCTGTCCAAGGCATAAATCTGTGCATCGTCTGTCTCTGACTCGTGTCGTGCTTTGAAATACAAAATTATTTCGGAGCGGGATTTGTCGAAATCAGCGGCAAATTGTCAATGTTTCGCGTAGCGAAAAATTTGCCCGTTATCAGGGTTTTTGTAAGGGAAATGTTCGGTACCCGGTATGGACCTGTAGGGACACGATTTTCTCTGATTCTAGGGACCCGAATCGTGTCCCTAAAACACTTGAAAAAGCCCCGCCGTTATTTCAATACAGGTGCGCCGAACTTTCATCGGACAAATCTCCCGCTCCGTCGGAACTGGTCGGCATCGACCAGGCGGTCGTCTGGAGCATCGAGAACTGCCCGGATTCGTTCGAGGACGAGTTGAAGCGGCGAATGTACGCTTGCATACTGATCGTCGGCGGCGGCCTGGCCAACTTTTCCGGCGTCGAGGAGTTGGTCAGGCAACGCGTCCTGGCAGCCATTCCCCAGGCGTCACGCATGGCTGCAGTTGCTCGTGTCGAGGTCTTGACGAAGCCGAAGGTGAGATCGAGGTGTCGTGTGCACGCGATATGAAGTGATCAGTAACAGGGCGGGTGAGGGCGCGCACCTTCTAAAACGCTTTTTTGGGGTCCTTCTGGTGTTTTTCTGTTGATCGCATGCAACGCACAGATATATTTAACGTCGATTGGTGGCAGACCGAAGCCTAATTAATGCTTTTTGTCGAGGCGGTTGCGTTGAACGCTCTTGCCCAAGGAGCGTTACGGTAAGCCACTCAGTGGCCGTGGATCGAACACCCAACCTTCCGATTGGTAGGCGGACGCTGAGCTAGTCGCCGCCCAGGTGTAATGCTTCCTGCATGCACTTAAAGTGGACTTAATGCAAGGCTTCTACACGAATGTGCCCTCAGCAACGCTTTTTTGTAGTGCCCCCTGATAGAGCAGAGTTGCTGTGTAAATGGCGCGGTTTGTCCAGAACCGTCGTCAATAGTGGGGCTTTACGTTTGTGCGGAGGGGCTTTATGTTCGTGCAGGGGGGCTTGACATTCAAATTTGACTAAAATTCCACTAATTTATAGTGTTTCATATTTCAAATTGGGGGGTGATTGGAGCTTTGTTTGGGGGGCTAAGCCCACCAAAGCCCTCCCGTGGCGACGGGACTGGGTTTGTCCAATGGTATAATTTGACAGACACTACCATGATCAAACAAATCCATCGCGCGTGTCACCAACCAACGACCGCGCTCGGGCTTTCGGCAGAGGAGCGCGTGCGAAAAGTTCGCGGCNNGCTCCCCATCGGTTTTCCAGAAGNGGAAGCCCCACTCAACGCCTGCTACTAATCTGGGTAGGCGAATGGTGTAAGCGCAGAGTGCTTCCACTTGGGAGACTTGAAAGCCACAAGCCAGTGACTGGAAAATTACTCCACTCATAGGGAGAGCGCACGGACTGGTCGAGGAAGCCAAACGATATTTCGGGATGTTGCTGGCATCTTTTCGACTNAGCGTCGTGGTTCTAACTCTGTAGAGTTGGAAGATGGTCGCAAACCCTTCTACTCCGGGGTTAAACCACCAAATTCGGCACAGACTCGGCCGGGGATACTTGTCAAGCCCTTTTGATTGCACTAGGACGAATGGTGTACATCAGTGGTTTTCAATCTGGGGGTGGCTACCCCCAGAGGGGTCGTTTTTTGCCCAGACTTGCGTAGGATTGAGGAAAATTCGTATGAAATGTGGAGAATTCCAAAAATTTTGACGGCAGTCGTGAAAATGCACTGAGTATCGAACGCTGGATTGCGGCTCAAAACGATGGAAAAAACATATCTTTTAACTTGACATTTTACACAAGCACGGTCGGTTACTTCTCAGGGCATTTAAGCTTAGTGTTGAAAGCTTGGCTAACAGGAACTTAAGGTTAAAGAAAACGCTGACTACTGAATTATCATCAAAACTGCGGCGCTCCTGATGTTTCTTGAAAACCGTCCATTGTTCCTTCGTCACAAGTAGGCCTACAGTAACAACCCATCGCGTGGTAACTTAGCGGCTTCGTGCAGTTGAATGTTGCTGAATTCGCAGTATTCTGAAGCAAACACGTGGCTGGTTCAAAGTGATAATTCCTCCTTGACATGAGCGTCATTTTTAGCGAAAAACATCAACTTTCATTTATCTTTGGTCAGGGCCAAGACCCGTCCATTGTTGCTTGGAAAGGTGGCTCGGTTTTGTCGTGCTTGGATAGTGCTCAGGAATTGTGGATATCGCAGAAGAACTGGAAAGCGCACGGACTGCGTTTGTTGAGGGAACAGAGTCCTTTTGTTTGGTGACGCTGTTCGACATTTTTCGCAAATAAATTTTTTTTACTGCCTCTTTCTGTTCCTGCAGTAAAAGCTACAGCAGATGAACAAAACTTTAATGTTCTACAGTGGGTGAGTTACAGTTTGCGGTAAAAAGACAAAGTGTGTGTAGAACAGAGAAAGCGCTGATGAGTTTATTTTATGGATTTGCAGCAGAGATGTTCAAACAATTTTGGAGATGATAGTTGCAAGGGAAACAGGTCTTCTATAACTCCCAACATCACTTACGTATGTAGGTACAATGACCGTTTTCATGCATGCCTGTTGAATTTTTCCATGCATTAAACACACGTTGAATGGACTGCTCAGGCAATTGCACACACTTAGAATCGCAAAAAATGTGCTCAGCAAAAATGTCATATTGAAAAACCTGGAGAAGACTTGCCAAATATGATTAACAATGACGTTCAAATACATCGTCAGCAACTTGACTGCATCGTTGAGTACTTAGCAAATTTGCCGAGCAAAAATAATTACTGGGTACAGACTCGCTTCAAGATCACAGAAATGNTAATAGTTGACCGTAATAGAAATTGTAACTTGGGAAATTTGATTGAATAATATGATAAATTATTAAAACAAGCTATACGAGAGCAATTGCCCTTCGNGTCGACGCATTTATACTAATCAGTTTTTTTCTGATACAGTAATACACAAACGAAGACCAAGCATCGCGCCAGATTGGACGCTACACATCAGATACGAAAATTTAACTACCAATTATGCTAAAGATTTTAGTATAGACCTAGTTACCGTCTAGAAAACAAATGCATTCCTCTCATTAAGACGTGTTTTGTTGTTAAATAATTGTTTATGGTTACTGTGCTTAATTTTGTTCTCCATACGAAACCTGAAATCATGAAAATTAGATGGAAAGACGTTTATGTTTACCTCACGGTTCTGGCGTATTGCGGGTTACTTGTCATCTTAACTGAACTTTCAATGTTCCGTAGACAAAAATGTTTGGGAAACACTGCCTTCAGGTGCGCAACCAGGGGGGCATTTGCCCCCCAGCCGAAATTTTCAAAACATTGCATAGCAATTTTGACATTTGCAGAAACTTTCAAAGAATAAAGATGAAATTTTATATTCTAATCATTTTTAAGAAGTCTTATTGGAATTTTTCTTTGTCCTACTGGTAAATTATCTCCTTACAAGATTTAACTTCAGACAGGTTATCTGATCGAAAATTTCGTAAATGATTGGTATTTAACCACAAATATGCAGGAAGTGTCAGGGGAGATAGTTTAAAATGTTCGTATTTCTAATGCATTTTTTATC
>JGI24158J21664_10013499_pt1 | contig 10774 bp, 4 predicted proteins | sample Ectturendosymbi3_FD_21664 | JGI IMG/M metagenome (IMG submission 21664)
TTCCCGTTTTCTGCATATTTCCTTTTGCATGTTCACACCGGTTTGATCTTTCAAACAGGTATGAACATGCAAAAGTTCAACTACTGTTGATAAAGTTAAACAGCACACGCCCAAAAGAGGAAACAGCACACACCCATGCCGGAGTCCAACACCCACAGTGAACGGTAGTGATTTTACTCCGGTTGTGAACGGTTGTGATTTTACGATGACATGGACACAAACCTCTGAGCAGGAATGCAGTTGCTTCGCGGCCAGTAATAAGTCAAACCGTACTCCCGCAAGTCGCAACACCCTTCAAAGCCTTTTGCATGAAACCCGGGTCATATCCTTTCTCGAGGTCGACAAAACACATTCAGCCATCATGGACATACTTCCAAGGTTTCTGGAAAATTTCCTGGAGAGAGAAAACTTGGTTACTGTTGCTATGGCCGGGACCAGGGCTTAGGAGAGGGAGGCACAGAAGGTACATCGTACCCGGGACAGCCAAGAATAGAGACTGCATAAGCGAATAATGACTTCCTGCAAACAGTTTAAATTATCTGTATAATTAAAAAAACTTCAAAACAATAATAAAAGGTGTTGTGCGGGACACAAAGTATCACGTCGAGGTTCTCATGCGGCTGTCGGGCCAGTGTTTGGACCATGTTGATTTAATAGTTCTGTATCGGTTTAGCGATAATGACTTTAGATCGCACTTCAACTATTAAAAATATAATTTACTATTTGTTTATTTTCACGAGCTTTATGTAACATGTTAAAGCAAACGTAGCCTATATCCTCGTTGAAGTAAAGTACGAGTGCATACTGTATGAAAAAATCTATTCTATAGGGAAATGTTCAAAATGTGTTTTGATTATTCAGGCTGAAATTTTGTTGCCACTTGATCTGTAGATAACGACGAATGCTATTTGGGAACACATAACTGCAATGCAAACCCAGCTTGCAGCAACACAGACGGCTCGTTCACCTGCTCTTGCAATTCTGGATATGCAGGAGATGGTGTCACTTGCACGGGTGGCAGCAATGGGCCTATTATAAACCAAGAACAAAGAGTTGTAGGCCTACTGCTATATTTTGCGGTCCTTCATTATGCAGTAGTTGTCATGGATTAGCCAGGAATGTACAACACTGTGCGTCCCATACATTTATTAATTTTTTACGGGCGCAACGCATTAACTGACAAAACACATTTTAGTCTTATTTTTGTACTCTTGTTGCAAGAATTTTTGGTCCATGCAAACTTTTTCATGGCAACGTGAATTGTTTTGATCAAACAGTTTTAATTTTCTACAACTGTGAGGCAAGGTTGTTGTGCAAATGCAAACCACCGCATATATTCATTTAGCGGAAGTAAGGTTGCCAGACGTCTTACTGGTTATGTCCTTGATCTTCGAAAAACCTTTTGTTGTCCTTGAGTATTTTCCGGCGTCCATAAAATTTCTTAACACTTGTGAAATTGTTTATTATTGAACTATGATTACATTGAACATTCAAGTATCAAGATTAAATAATGTAATTAAACAGAATAACGTGTAGATTTGTTCCATCTGTGACAGCTGTGTAGCAAAACGTAGCCTGCCCATTGTGACTCAGCAATATTTGTTTGAACAAATGTGCTACGCCACTACATTTAAAAAGTATTCAAAGTAGGCATGAGGCAAAATTTCAATAATCAGAAAACGACAAAACGTCCTTTAAAAAATTTCAAGTGATCTGGCAACTTTAAGCAGAAATGGTTAAACATTTTAGGTGTGAAACCTCGAGCAGTTTTTTAACTGTAGCTCTGCACATGGTAGGAGTCGAATTCAACAACTGTTAAAACCTAAATTATATTCAGGGCCTATGTTTCTCGTACCCAAGCATTCGACTAGAAATAATTTAGATTTTACAGAAATGTAGCAAAACCTTCTACAGTATATGTGTTACTGAAAGTCTACTTTTTCGTTAATATTTCTTCACGAATGAATGAATCTACACACCGCCTTGACGTTTTCAATCATGTGTTTAAAACTTATTTCGTTTGTGCGTACCTTTCCTTAAGATTCGTTCTTGACAACAACCACGACGTCCACTGGGTCAGCACATATTACACCTTTGTCTCTGGAACTGATACTCGGGGCAATGTTTCTGACGTACAGCTTACGAGAATGAAGAAATCACCATACGCATATTGGATGCAACGTGAACATTATCTTCGAAATGGGCTGTTTCTGTAAATACAAAGCTGTTTCCAATGTAGGTTCGAGAACTGCTTCAATATTATTAGAAGCTTTCCTGCGGACATTCGAGGACGATCACGATTTTCCTGCGTGAATAATTTTGGAATTTTTGTGGGACACGTTGGTTTTACGAATCATGAGCATTAATTATTCGCTCATGTGTTAAAGAAAACCATTTACAGTATTTCGATGCGGAACGTTGCAAATACTAAACTTCCACGTTTGCTTCTCGTACGTTGCTGGTGCTTTTGCGAAGTGGAATGCATAAAAAATAAACTTTCCGCAACTAATCAGCGCATGAAATGTGTTATGTATTGCAAGGACACTGCATTTCAGCAAAATGAGTGTAAAAAAGGCAGTTTTCACAATTGTATATCTTAAACAAACGCCTGCGGTAAGCTATATGCACGCAACGCCTGCTTCAAGATGGTGAAAGCAAACGAACCACCTCGCGATCTTGCTAAAAACGCTAACAATGATCGTTATGATAGTTTGTGCTACACTTTCTACGGTACAGTTAAAGTTCAATAAATACATGAAACCGAATACACGCCTCTGGGAATAACAAATGTAGATCAAAAGCAAAGTTTATAGTTGTTTACATGTTCAAACGTTCTCATGCACAATAAAGTGAGCTGGAGACAACAGAGCGGTCTGACGAATGACCTGAAAGCCTGTGACATGTCAATAAACATTTGACACCTTCCACGTACTTTAATGTTGGATCACTATTACGTGCAACTCAGTGCAGTCACATCGATACTGTTCGCGCAATAAGCATTAGGGTTTTGAATGTTAACATTATTTAGGTCAATATATATGATAAACGCTAACAGGGTAATCGAAAAGTTTAGTACTAGGTTCCTGGGAGAAGCAACTACTTACGAGAGGTTAAAAGTCTAAGTAAGGACTGTGAAGAGACAAGTCAGCCAGGGTATTCGTCTTACAGTATATGGTCTTTACTCTTTTTCCTTATCAATTCCACCTCAGTCAGCATTGGCATCCGGTCACAAGTAATGAAAAATTAGAACTTGTATTGAATTGTTTTTCTCGGTGTAATTGCCAAAATATGATGTTACTAGGGTCGTGACTCCGCTAAATCTCTAACAATAGAATATGACGTGAACACAACGCATTGTCTGTTGTGCAATGACTCCCTGTTGCAGAAATAATTCAAAGTACTGTGAAATATTTCGAACAAAAATCGATACATTCGAAAAAGAAAATCAATCAGTATGTGACAGTAATGCCAGATAATTCCAGACATGAGTAATTAGATTATAACTTATTTCGATCCTGCAATGTTTGCAAGGACAAATCGTGTTCCATAATTCCACAATTGCGGAGTCTTCTTTCTACACTGAGATGCCAAGTTACTCAATTCTGTTGGTGTTTTTCTGTTCAATTCAAATTCGTGGAGGTTTCTAATTTGTTTCGTCCTCGTTATGTCCTTTTTGCCCAAACTTTCAAAATGGAAGGTAACACCAGCCTGTAGAGAAACATGATGTTGGGGTAAAATCGAATCCCAACATACGAATGCAATAGAATTACGTAAGGCGGAAAGCTCACAATGTGCGAAAAAGTTTGGTCTGAAACTGAATAGGTTTGCGAACACATTGATTATTCAAAATTGCCCATTAGGAAGACACATCAATTAGTGTCGACGAGAAGGGATTTTATAACAATAAATAGAGAACCGAGGAACGTTTAGTTGATGGAGAGAGCTGGTATTGGGCAGAAGGTAAAATACTGTAATGTACAGACAACGGGATTTTGTAGTTATAAGTTCACGCCATTTAATATTTCAACAACACGTGGTTCGAAATATCGTAGCGGCAGACACAAACAATTGTTGCTTTTGACCACTGTGTATGTAACCAAAAATCCGGCCGCAGTTTTTCCATCCCTAAAGTGCGCATCTGGAAGATAAAAGCTCCCGAAGTTCGGCATTTTATAGAAGCATTTGCCAAAGTGCTCTGCCGCTGACGACAGACGCTGTAGTTTGCTTGTGCCAAATAAGCAACCAATCTGCTCTGAGGACGAGGCAGTGGGAGCATGACGAATTTGTCATTTATGAAACCACTGGCAACTGTGGTTAATGGTACTACAGTGAGCAAGCTGTGTTTTCTTGATTCGGAAGAGGTGAAAATTTAAAGCACATGTTATTTTGCTGTCACAAAGTTTTAAGTACAAATTCTATACACATTTTTTCCAGTAACATTTAGCTAGCTTTTTAAATCAAGTTGAAATATTGCTTTTTTTTCCATTTGCTTTTCCAGTTTTTCAAAGTCTGTGCGTGGGGCGGAAGCAGACAAAAGATTTCAATGTGCCCAAAACTCTAGCATTCTTTCGCCGTGCTCTGCTTTATCAATCAGTCTTGCAAAGTTTAGCTGAGTTTGTAGTACAGTATTTGGTAGCTTCGTTTCTGTTACGCTTCAGAAACCCCACTCAACGGTTGATAGCTACTGCTTGAAATGTTTTCAGCTCAGAGAACAATTGTTATTCCCTGCCACTGGCATATTTATGCAAAATGGCGTCCATGCAAAGTTTAAATGCGCGGCCTCTAAAATAGATACAGCAGGCACACTTTTTGTGAAAGACAAACCATAAGAAAATAAATTATTTAAAACAGAAACTATGTGTTTGTTCTTGATTTAAAGTTCTTCAGCCAATAAAATAAAAATTATCCATAAGGCCCATAACACACTACTCATTTATTTATATCATAAAGATTATGCAAAGATTCAGAGAATAACGTTATCATATTTTATACATAGTGTCGGCTGACCAAATTGTAAATCTTACAAAAACCATCACACAACATATTACAACTGCAAACGACAACTTCTTTCAAATTGAAACACTTTAAATGGTTCAGTAAGTTATTAAATGTGGTAGTGGTGCAAAAGGTCATATATTACTTGTGTTCAAAAGACAGTTCCATCGAAACATCAATCCATCCAATCTCTTCTTGTTTAAACAACATGCTAATCAAAACAACACTTTCCATGTCTATAACGAAGCAAATTCGTATATGATTTCATCAAAGTCAGTTTTCTCTGTTTCGTCCTTTTCTATACTCAAAGCTAAACCACTAAATCTGTCCTGACTCGTTGAAGCTCAGAGGAACGAAAAGATCAGTTTTAATTTACTGAAAGATCGCTCGCAGCTTGTAATAGATACTGGTATCGTCAGCATTAATTGCAAAGCAATTCAAAGATTTGGAAAGAGGCTTTCATCATCAAAATTCAACTATGAATGTCAGGAGGCAGGGGTGGATCCAGCCAACACAGTTAGGGGGGGGGTATTTCATTAATATTTGGTAGTCAAGTCTCACAACCGCTTCGCTACTGGAAGAGAGATGAACTTTGTACTTCACAACACTGCTGTGACAACATAATGGACGACAAAATGACTTTATATCGCGAATGTTGTTTTCTGAATTGTACAAAAATATGGTGAAGTAGGTTATTTTCGTAGATTTTAGGGAGAGATGATCGCATACCCTGGAGCCACTCCTGTCAGGAGATTTTCAGGACGTGTTAGTTTCGAGTTGCACAACTTGATACTGGAATTTTTCAATCTAGAATCTTCTCGTATAATTGCTTGCCATCTACATCTGAACTGTACACAGCCTAAAAATTCTCACACATAGGTTTTAGTTTTCCACAGTCAGGACCGTAACAAAGGCCTTGGATATCCAACAAAGAGCCGAATTTGGACAGAAAAAGCTAGTTATTAACAAGACTACCAAATCTCTTCTTTCATGAGCTAACATGGTTTGCTCAACTGGTACGGTAACTGTACTGACCGCTGATGTTTCGAAGACTAACTATTAGTTAGGGTTCCCTTTTTTAGTCTCTGGATTGAAGCATGGTGTTTAGCTTGTTATCAGGCACTAATGTCCATCGAAGAAGCTTCGTGAAGTCGGAGTGGGCCGCAGCCCCGACCGAAAATTTGCTTTAAGTCAGTGGTTCCTAAACGTTGGGGGGAGCGCCTCCCAGCGGCGTCAGTGTAACATACCTTCGTCCCTATTGGGAGGGAGCGTATGTATTTAAACCTAGCAATGTATTTGTCTAGTGGATTCAAAAGCTAGATTTAGGACCACATTCACAAAAGCTAAGTTTGCTTGACAGCCCTATATATTTATCACTCAGTTATTTGTATTGTTCATTTTTATTTTATTTTTAATTCTTTTGTCATATTTCAGTCTTAAAACAAAAAACGAACAGAAATAAACTGTACCTTATTTCATTATTCAGACGACACCGACGAGTCCAACTAGTTTGTCAACGTAAATTCACCAGAGACCATATTCATCAGGTTTCACGAGATAATATCTGCTTCATTCTCATTCTCAGTAAAACCATCTACGCTACGCTTCGCTTCTTACTCCACGGTCCTAACATTGCCAGTGGCTGTTAGTTTGCCAGGCTAACACCACGATTCGAAACCTTTTTTCACAGCGTATCGTTCAGGAAATTCACTGTTACTGCTTTGTATATCAAAAGTCGGGGAGTCAGAATTATCTTCTATTCGTGCTAGGCAGTTTCGTCAAGCCGCGAGTTGTGAACCATTTTGACAGAGTTCCGGGTCGTCTTTTCGGGTGAGAGTTCTGTGGTTAGTGTCCATTGGAAGTGACCTCCTTTGAATACCGAAGCATTGTCGCAAGCTTGCCACTCCGGTCTATCCCGTTCAGAACTGCCCGAATGGTTGTCCAAACCGGTCTTTCGTACTCTTTTTGTTATTCTCTCTAATTACTCTTTTTGTGGAGTCACAATATTCTGGTCATGATATCCTTTCTTTCCGGGCAACTTGGTCTGTTATCATGAGTTGGTCTCGTCCATCACTATTTAATAATTCTCGTATTTTTTCATTGGCTGTACACTCAAGGTCATCCAGTGTCACTTGAAGTTATTCCAGGTTATTTAATGATTTTGGCATGTTTAATGAGATCGAATCATGTTCCTTCTTATCTTCACAGGTTATTGCCTATTCCGTCCACGTTTCATCAACTAATTCTGGGTGCGGTCTTTTCTGTCCTTAACTTCCATTCTCTTGGTTTTCTCTGGTTGTCAAGGGGCGTATTGCTGTGTAGGTATGATGTCATGATTGCTTTCAGCTTGCTCATTAAGAGGTGTGGTTCGGTGTCGTCCTGGTCACGAGTCTTTCCGGCTTTCTTGTTGCAATTGGCATTAGTCACTAAAATCCATAATTCCAGTTCACGTTTTATCCCATCAATCTTGACTTCGTGTACTTGAAATTAATCTAACTTGAAGCAATTCTTCTCCTTTTGTTTGGCATCAAAGTTGCTTCATTTACATTTTGTACTGAAGTTCCATCTTGACTTCGTGTACTTGAAATTAATCTAACTTGAAGCAATTCTTCTCCTTTTGCTTGGCACCAAAGTTGCTTCATTTACATTTTGGACTGAAGTCGTGTTGAGACAAAACTTGCCTGCAACATTCCTCCGGGGCTCACTGAGAACTGATTGTCCAATCAATTTTATAGTCTCTGCGGCTTTTTCCAGATCTTCATATATTGATGATATGCGTCATCTTTTTGCTGGGGTCTGGATATCTTCGTTTTCTCCTTCAGAGGGGAGACTGACTATTGAGTCATATCCTGAACTCGATAGGTCTTTCAGACTTGTCAATTTTTTGGGCCTCTTTGTAATTTGATTTTGCTAGGATTCCAGGAAACTTTCTTTCTCTGATGTCTTTTCTTTAATCTTAACGTTAAGGGACGTGGCAATTTGCTTTAGTCCCATATATATAAAGAATAAAATGTTAGAAAACTGCCGAGATATATAAGGGATTTTGTCCAAACCGTGATGATATTTTCGGTGTACTGGAAATATAGGTATAAGATTTAATGATGTAGTGTGTGTATACACGTTTTTGTTCTGATAGAGGTAGTAAGGTATTTTTATCGTATTTTTTGTTGTTTTCAAAAATGTTTCCAAATGTGAGGATGTAATTTGTAATCATTTGTAAAGTTTGTATTAGTATTGGTCTCGTTGTTATGTGCATATTTATAAGCTACAAGTAATAGTATGATTCCTCCTGCTATACTTGCAGTTATAATTATTATTTTTATAGGTTCGCTCACAATATTGAGACCTTTATCGACTACGTCTGTGATTAATTGTGTCCCTTTATCGATGACACGTATTCCAACATTAGCAACGTCTCTTATTCCTCCTCCGATACTGTTTCCAATATTTACACCGGGAAATTCAATTGCTTCATATTTATTAGTAAATGTATATATTAGTATCGGTTGGAGAGTCATCACTTCTATTTCGCCAAGCTCTTGCATGTCTTGGGCCAAGTCATATTGACTTTTGTGGTATCTGATTATTCTGTTGAATTCCTGTAATCGGTTACTTTGATTTCTTATAACTAACAGATGTCTTTTGTTCCACTGTGTAAAGTTATGTCGACATTGTTTCACAAGTCTATATATTTCTATATTTAATATAGTATCATTTCGTAAATGACATATGTTTCTCAGTGTTTTCATGGCATTCAATATTAGTTTTCTGGAATTATATTCCTCAATTCTCTTTGTGTTTCACGAGCATTTTGACTCATTATCACTTTTCGATTTTCAATTGATCTACGAGTCGTAATTATTTGTTGTTCAAGTAACTGTTGGTTGAATGAAAACATGAAATTTTCGAATCTTTGTTGCCTGTTAGCAAGGTTTGCTGTAATTCTTGACAATGTCACTATTGCATTGGCTAATCTTAACTCTTGCCCTTGTAGTTTAGCAATTTGTGATTCCACCTGATTCAATTGTACGGTGAATCTGTTTTCAAGTTTTTCTAATTTGTCATTTAGTATATCATTATAGGATATTTATTGAATTTGTATAATTCTGGCAACTAGTGCACCACCTAAAACTGATATCAGTGCTACTACTGCCAGAGTTACTTCTCGTTTCATTCTTGGGAAATCTTGAATCTGTGTGTGATTGCCATATGTTTTATGGTTATTTGGCAAGAAGCATGCGTTTGCATATGCAATGGAGGGTTTGTTGTTCTTCAAGTCCAGTACTATTCCAAGCTTTTGTATAGCGAGGGATAAAGAACCCACTGCATATCTGCACTTAAGTTGTGTACTTTTGTCACAAATTTTTGTGTTGTTATGATATTGGTAACATTGTTCGTAATTTTTAGTTGCTATGTGTCGTACATTATACACGTCAATTTGTGCTGTTTTTATTATTTCACAATATTGATTGCCTCTGTCGTAAGCCATTAAGGTACTGTTAGGAAGAAGAGGATCTTACAACATGATTTCTGGTTCTGTAGCAAGAAAGGAGGGCTGTTCTTCCACGATAAAATGAATTTCTTTTTTATGCTTCTTAGTGGACCGTTTTTTAATCGTTATTATATGCCACGTAAGTATTTGTAGTGACTCGTACATTTGCCAATTTGCCCACTGGAAAACATTTGTTCGTCCTGCTCCGAGATGTGTCAGGGAACAGGGAGCAAGGTACTCGCATTGTTTTAGTTTGAAAAAAATCACCTGGAAGAATTATTCTAGTGGTGTTAGAGTTTATTATTTACACTTTGATAAAATCGCTTTTGTTGCATACTAATATTCTATTGCATTGATTTGTTTGAAATAGTCTTCTTTTTAAATTTGGGTCAAAATCCATAAGTATTTTGTCGAAGGGTAATTGACATGCTGATATGGTGTGTATTTTGATTGGGCCAAATGAATTAATATTGGTACCATTTTTTCCACTAAAATGAGTGACATTGAAATTCCATTTTATCTATTGATATTTTTCATAGAAGCCTGCCAAAATATAAATGATTATTGAAAAGGCGTCAACCGTATAGACACTCTGTATTGTTGGAATTTTCATGTGCTCGCAAGCGTTGCAGTTAAAGTAATTTTGAATATTGTATGTTAATTTTCTTATCGTCATAAATTTGATGACTTCTATCCTATTATTTTTGTTTAAGGCTTCTACTGACTTTAGTGTCGTCAACACTTCGCTCATTGGATCCTAGGTTTGTCACGTGACAAGCGGAGGATCGTCGGTAAGACTTCTATTGATAATCTGAACCCGTTCGTGGTGGATGGCATCTTACGAGTAGGTGGTCGCCTGGAAATGGCTCCTTTGGGGTTTGAAACGAAGCATCCGATAATCCTGCCAAAGCTCTCGCTTCACGCATTTAATTGTTTAATTGTGCGTGACTATCACTTCAAGTGTGGTCATTCTGGTTTGAACCACACTTTAGCTCAAGGTATTGGGTCATTGGGGGCAACGGCTACCGTGCGGCGAATTATGCAGCACATCTACTCAGACAATGGAACCAACCTGGTTAGAGCTGAATGCGTGCTTCGTCAAGCTATTAATTCTTGGAATCAGGACCAGATTTACGAACATTTAGGCAGAGCGACATCCAGTGGAGCTTCAACCCCCCGACCGCAAGACATATGAGCCGAGCGTGGGAGCGAATGATTCGCAGCGTTCGACGTGTCCTGTCATCCCTCACCAACGACCGTGTTCTCACCGATGATCAACTGGAAACA
>JGI24158J21664_10013500_pt1 | contig 10772 bp, 11 predicted proteins | sample Ectturendosymbi3_FD_21664 | JGI IMG/M metagenome (IMG submission 21664)
TTTGGGGTTTTTTTTTTTTTTTTTTTTTATCTAGTGTGGACATCTACGACATCCAGCGATTCACTATCATTTCTTAACCTTTTTCTGAGTTTTGGTTAGTGGGCCCCCCAACGGTGACCAGTGGGCATGAGCTAAACTTTCCCCCCCTGGCTCAAACCTCTAGTTACGCCACTGTTTACAAGTTTATTTTAAACACCTCAAAAATAGCAGTTTTTCAGCAGAGTTTAACTATTTTTAGCAGATTTTAGCTGAAAATCTGTTACATGGTTTTTAGCAGGATCTGGCAGTTTTTCGTGACACGATTTAGCAGGTTTTTATAACCATCTGGCAACACTGTGCTCAACCCACTGGACGGACAACCTCAGCCAGTTATAGCAAGAGTAAGTTCAAATGTCTCATGTGACGTCACAATGGACACTACAAAGAGCATTGTTCGTATTTTATCTGATGTGTGACAGATTAACGATGAATCACAGATACATGTTGCCGTGATTTTGAAGCAATGCAGTTGCAAGCTGAGAAGTTTTTAATTTTACAGTTGGTCGCGATAAAATCAATTTGTATGAAGCATGAAGCGTCCACGTACGCGTTAAATCAGTTACAAAGCAACACCTTTAAAAAATCCAGGTTTTTGACGAGAGCTTGGATCCAGTGAAGTCGATCGCCAGGGACGAGCTCACGATAGCAGTGGTGAAGAAAAACGAAGCCCGACCTCATCTTGCAAGAGGTCTTGCGTCTCCCCTTCGAATGTTTGCGCATGAAGGGAGGATGACTGTCCTCCATAGTGGCTATCTTCATTACACTGATGATGACACTCCAGACAGAGACCTAGTTTTCAACATCACCAGGTACTTTTCGCTCACATCTGTTTACGGTTTGTTGAAATAGCTCCGTCGCCATTTTCTGAATGTCGTCCTGCTGCCAACGAATGTGGCCAGTTTTATTATTTGTTACTATCACATTTTTGTCATCGTTGTGACTCGGAATAAGCTAGTAAGCTGAAAATCACTCACAGTCAGGTTCTTAAAATTAGTGCTTGGTAGTTTAACATGTGTCAACTTTCAAGGTCGTTGCCACCATCGTATGGGGCGCTGGAGCACGCCGATCACCCTCACGTTCCAATCACAGTGTTTACACAAGCAGATGTTGATGCTAATAAGATCATGTACCGTCCTCCGATTGGTGGAATACTGAGTGTGACCTATGATCTGTCATATGGCGATCTTGATTATCAGAGGGATGAACAAAGCAGATATCAAGCATTTGCTTCTGAAAGGTATGACTTGAAATAATGACTGTACACGATGTTAATTCTGATCTTCGTTGATTAGTACCAAGGTAGTGTGTGTGGGAAGTTTAGGGAACAAAGAGTATCATTCAAAGAAAGACTCATCAAGCAAAGTGACCAGAATCAGAAATTAGCACTTGTCTATCAGCTGTTTATAGATTGTCGTTAACTTTTTGTTAATAGCTTTTATATTCTCATTTATTGTTTCATCTCCAGCTGTTTTACGCCCTTTACCAGCGTCATGTTACCGTTTAGATCAGTGGTTCCCAAACTTACTTGAGTCTTTACCCAAATCAAGGTAGCGATTATGTCTTATTACCCTTAATATTTCGCGTCGTAAAAAAAGCAACCAGTTATAATACAGAACAACATTGTGGTTTTCGTTCCTCGTTACCCCCCGAAGAATTGCATATTACCCCCAGTTTGGGAACCACTGGTATAGAACGTATTACCACTACCGGTAAAATTTTTTGGTCTTATTTTTCAGGCCAACCATCCCAGAGTTTGAGTTTGGGTTTACGGTTTCGGATGGCGAACACACTTCACCATCAGCTAACTTCACCATCACACTGACATCCGGGGAATCAGATCCACCAGCTTTTATCAACCAATCACCTTATATTGAAGTTCACGCTGGAGAAAGCACAACCATAGGTATGTGGTTTTTGTTGAAACATTCGTGCTGCCCTGCTGCGAGTAGTTTTCATTTGATCATTTTTGCAGGCACGCAGCAGTTGGGAGTTCATGACCCTGATACTCCATCACATAACCTTATATTCACGCTGGTTAAAGCCCCTCGTCATGGTACAGTGGTCAGAAACATTGATGGGACAGGGATGGTGTTGCAGGAAGAAGACGCATTCACTTATGACGAGGTACGCTCGCCAATGGTGCTTTTTTCAAAACACAGAGGTGGATAAACTATGTCCTGGCTTCAGTTGCGCGCCAACTAGCCTCTGCTATCCAACTCTATGAAGAGAAATGTCTTTTCTGCAACCTCATACATTTGCCTAATTCTATCACCAAACAAGCAAGTTTTAGCACTTCAAGGCCTGACATTCTTGCTGTTTTTGCGTTTTTTTGATCTGAAATAGTGGAAACCCGCGATGAAATGTCTATTGTTAATGCGCAGAAGGTTGTTTGACCTTTCACCGCGTGTTTGCTTTGAAACGGTACGTACTCGGACATTCGCTTCGCAGACAACACGTGGTCTTGACACGTGATCTTACGCAGTTCGTCGTTTCATGTCATTTCCTTGCTCTGCTTTGTACTTGACACATTTTTTCAAATCTCACCCAATAGTTAGCATGACCTTCAATGACCTCTCATTTTTTCGTTGTGTGGCCTGCATTCCGCAGGAAATGGTTCTTTTGCTTTGAATCTAGCTTCAGCCCTGACCGCTATTCGACATACAGTAGAAGAAAATGCCGCCTTTTATAAGTTCTCACGTATTTGCTGCGATAGACCAGACTGGTCAGTGCGGTCGGTGTTGAGGTGCTCCCTGCCAGTATGCTCATCACATCCCAACACCACACCACCAACCAGCAGTTGGAGTTGTTTTTGAATACGATGCACAACATCCAACACAGCTGACAGTGGATATTCGAAAATTTCGATTCCAGACTTGAATTTTCGATTCCAAACTCTGGGATAGTGTCATAGAAAATGTCTATTGCCTAAACCCAAAATAGAAGTGATTGAAACCCACCATCTTGGTCGCTCCAAGTAACTTGATCGTCTTCTTCAGCTGAGGAGTGATTCGCTCCAATACGTTCACGACGGAGACGAAGAACAAATCACCGACCAACTCCAAGTCAGTGTCACTGATGGAACCTACACTGTCACGAAAGTTATACAGGTTCGTGTGTATGGTGTGTAGGACTACTTTGCGTAACTTGTAAGACGAGCTGCCCTGAGCTGCTTATGTTAATTGCTTTTGATGAGTTTCGTGTTCGTGCAATTACCACGGTAGGTCGGCCTTGGTAACAACTTTTTAATCAAGAAACTTGTGATTCGAGTTAAAGCAAACAACAGTAGTCTATACAATCAATGGTTTCTTAGGCCAAGTGCGTATAATGTTACGTATTTGTTGGGTCACTTCACACTTAGTCACTGATGGAATCATTTGTTCAGGTATCTTTGAAAAAAGAGGAAAGCGATATCCTTTTCCCCGAGCCTCAGAGCGAACTATCGCTTGCCACGGTGGAAGGGAGTGTTTCAACATTGACCAGAGAAAACCTTGCTTATGAGAGCCAAGAATACTCTGCAAAATATGTGAGTCGAAAACTTAATTTTTATATGCTTTATATTTCTTTTATATTTTCGCAAGTATGCTGTAGCACAGTGACAAACCTCAGTTTTTTTCTGCTGCAGATTGTCTACCAGCTTGAGTCAGTTCCCACTCACGGTCTGCTGGAGATGAATGGACCATGTGTACCGGGATCAACGTTTACACAAGATGATATTGACAAAGGAAGGGTTAGGTTCGTCACCTGATGACTTCAGTTGCATGTCATGGTTGTATGACCAGCGTTTGGAAAGTGAAGCGAACACTTATTTGCAATGAACGTGTAACTTCTTTTACAGCTTCCGGAGTCTCGCTGGTGTTGGCGCCGAAGCACTGATCGACATGGTCCACTTTCACGTCAGTATTCCGTCTGGCGATCGTTTGCCAGATCAAGTTTTAACCATCACCATCAAACCAGCTCCTCACAAACCACCATCCATATTTGTTGGCGAACCTCTTGTTGTAAGCACGCGTTATTCTCGGTCATACCATTAAATTGCGCTACTAATTCGAATATGTTTTGCAAGATTCGCTGATCCTGTAATGGATGGAATCTTGTTTTGCGTGTCCATGCGTTGTGTTACTTACAATGCTTGATGAACATAGTCGTAGTGTTAGTCTGAATACTCTTTTCAAACACTCTAGCTGCTAAAGTATTCGGACTGACCACGTCTGTGTTCACCAAGCATTGCAAGCAACACTGCGCACGCTGGAGTCTAGTTTCTTCGCAGGAACTGTAAAAACTCACAGACGCTGTGGCTGTTCGTTTTGCTATCCCGCAGCATGCGCACAATAAAATGATTTCAGCACACCTAGGAAATATAGCTAGTCTTTTGCACACCCATGTGCATAAATGCTGGCATAAATTCGAGAAATCCAGTCAGATTTGCGATGGAGACGCTAAACATTTGGTGTGAATTAAACAGCATGAAACCCGCCAATGTCTCGTCGCAGTCGCATGAAGTACCAATATATTGACCACCAAACACAAAAAATACAGCTCGATAGTGTTACTGCTCTTCTTCTTCAACAGACAAAGTAGACTATAAATGAACTAAAACCAGGCCCGCACTTAGCACGAACAGCTTTAATTCTACCGGTGATGCAAATTAGCTATTCCCACAATTGAGAACTGGGTCGAGAAAATCACAGTTCTACAATTTGTTTGTTTGGCAACGTTAAAAATCATGAAGTCCGACTAAATTCTGACTTTAATCGTTGTGACGAATGATTAAGTAAATAGTTATGATAATTTGCATAAAATTTTGCAACACGTTCGTTGTTGTAATTTGCAGCTTTGCCTTTTTCCTGCGTTTAAAATGAAATGTGTCGGTGCACTGCGTGGGCTTCGATATCACTTCACAGTGAAAGACTTCCTTTAACTGTGGCCGCGTAGGACTTTTGAGCGTTGGTTCCAATGCAGGTCCAGGGAGGCCAGGAAGCGATGTTGACCCCTCGCGAGCTTGTTGTGGTTGATGCGGACAGTGAAGAGAGAGATCTGATCGTCAGATTAATCCGCAGACCATCGCTGGGACACATGCTCAACACTCTCGCTGAAAGTAATTTGTTTTTTTTTTGTTTTGTTTGTTCAAGGTTCAAACTTTCCAACAACATCAACTTTCTAAAAGACAATTGAGAGAAATAATGAAGAAATAAATTCTTCATTGCTGCATCCAATTCTTAGTTGTATTGATACAATCGTATACGTTTCGCGGCATGCACAATTCAACTGAGTTGCTGATATTTTCGATACAAGTTTAGCTTGTACACACTGCTGCGGCTGAGATCCACCGCCAATGTTAGAAGGTTTCAGGTTTCAAAACATCTGTCTTCTCTACATTTTCACACATTGTCGTGCGAACGAAGTGTAATGCTGATGAAACTTTCATTAAGCTTGAAATTAAGTCTCGCTGCTAACCTGCTTCGGTCGCAAGAACGTCATAAATCTGCCGCCGATAGCTGAACACGGCACAACCCAGACTTGAGCTTCGGCCTCGCTCAGGAATTATCCAACCCTGTGCGATGACCGGGATTGTGACGTAGGCAGTGTTGCTTATTAGCTTCAACTGCAGGCCCGGCCAGCCTCACTAACTACCAGTTCCACGGCTTCGCTGTAATTTTGAAAGGTTGGCCTTCATTGTATCGTTTCATTTGAAATCGTTAGTCGTTCAACATGCAAAGGTTTTCGTGATTTTATCAAAAACCGTGAATCTATTTTGCAAAGAAACGGGCAGTTAGGAGATTTTATTCTACTTTTGGTTGGGAAGTGTGTAATGTTCGAAGGTTTGGGATGTTTTTGACCTCCCTTAGCTTCATTCGCCAACCCATATAAAGCTTCTGCATTGGAGGTTTCTGATGTTTGTAAAAATTTTTAAATTCTAGGGCATTACCTATGAAATTGCTTTTTTTACTCTTTGACATTCGTATTAATTAAACTTCCAGCTGTCGATAGTGTCCTACAAGTACCTGCACAAAATGTTTAATTACGTTATGATGAAGCACTTTACCAAAACTTGCTGTCTGTTTCAGTGATGCCTGTGATAAAGCCAACATTTCGTGTTTTTTGAATAACGATGAAAATCTCACGTATGTAGAAACGTAATAATACTGTATTGTTTGCGGGTTTTAAGTGAATAAAATAGTTGTTAATCGCTTGTGTTTCATTTTCATAAAGAATAACTTGTCTATCCAGTTGAACCATCAGAAGAGGACGAAGACGAGTTCTGGTTCACTGTCAGGCATTTGCTCGATGGTGGGATTTTCTACGTTCAAACACGCGAGCGTCAATTTGACGAAACAGAGGATTATTTCACATTCCAAGTTACTGATGGCTACACCACATCTACAACATACAGATTAAATATAACTATACAGGTGTTCAACATTATGTTGATTTGCAAATATTTTTGTGATCACCACTTTTTCGTTAAAAATCTGTATTTGGCGTCGTTTTGTACTAACAATGAAATAGTTGACCCTGACATTTGGGTTATAATTAGTTTATAGAAATGATGTATGATGCTAGACCTTAAATTATGTAAAGGCTCAAAGCTCAATCTCATCAATTGAATATATTTGCAGACACCCATCCAACGTGGCAATCAACCTCGACTGAGAACAAATGTTATCGAGTGTAGAAACGGACAGGCAATCATCATTCAGAACGGATCCGTGTCTGTTACAGACCCTGACACACCTAATCGTCTACTCGTATTTACTATTGTGTCTCAGTTAAATTACGGAAGACTCATGAAGTTTGATGAAACTCCTGGAATTGATATGCCCACCCAGTGGGATGTATCAAGCATGGAAATGAAAGGTTTGTCGTTTGTTCTGAAGTGATTTTTATGAACTTGTTGAACAACAGACGATGCAGAACATTTCGATGATACGTCACTGCAAAGTTTGCTCAATGCCTTGATGGATGTTTTGTTGAAACGTGGTTAAAATGCTGTCCTCGGTTTATTTCAAATGCGTTCAGAAAGCGTGATATCAGCTACGATTTTAATGGCGGAGCAACTTGATTTTGAAGCGTTGGGTACAAAAATATTTGCGCTGCAGTCTAATTAGTTTTGACTATAAGATGGTGAGAGTAGAAAGTATAAAAACTTATTGAATCCCAAATCAAATAAAATTTCCTTTTCACGAAACCCGCCATCATCTGTGCAGACCCAGAATTACTTTCATTTGTAGCAAGCCTTCGCCAAAGATCAATCAACCTTTTTTTATAATGGTATGTACGAGTTGATCAAGATTAAAAGGCCATACAACGATTTCCTTCTAAAGTGCGATCATGAAAGCAGCACCAGCGATCCTCTCAATTCGAGATGAAACTTAACATGTAATATTTCACGTGGTTCATTGACCTGCAATCCAAATGACCCCTGGTCCTTCGCAGCCTCCCACTCCCCCAGACATTTTATTAATCGGTCTGCTTGTAACTCATCGCAGCGGCATGCAGCGGTGCTACCGTGTTGGTTTCACCCACGCGTGTGTTCTTCGTCAGCTGCATGTGTGCATGTGTGTGATGTTCTTCATTGTGTGTTGTTCTGACTACTGTGACGTTTATTGCAGAGAAGTCGGGAATGGTGAAGAAATCAAGCAGGTCAGAAGTCCGCGTCGGATCATCATTCACATATCAGGTGCGGTTCTGGTGACTGTGTTGTGTCTGGCCGCAGGGCAGAGATGTAAACAAGACCAGCGCACTGCGAGAAACAAATAAATAATGACGTCGCCAAGTCTGGCCACATTGGATCAATATGACAATAAGTTTGATAAAAGTGAACTTTGCAGCAAGGACGCCAGAATACCTTGTACATTATCGAGTTGAAGTGCCCGAGCAGAACGAAATACTTCAATAAGTCATGTAATATGAGATATGAGAATACAAAACAAACCAGACCTGAGATAATGACCAGATAAGTGGTTCAGTTGTCTTTTCATGTCACGAGCTACATTACAAACCACACAAGCAATAAGAAACGCATGTCAACAAATCACAGTTCGAGCGATGATCTTAATTCGACCGAAAATTGACATCGAAATATTTCGTTTGCGTGTAATTTCCACTCATAACAGATATTTTTTCGACAAAACTATCAAGGTCCTGTTACAATTCACTTAGATCAGACAGGAGCTTGTCTCTTTCGGTGTGCGGGAAGAAGTCTGTTAATGACACCTCGCGTCGCGTCACGCATCAGTGCTTGTTTCGTGGTTGTCTTCGTTGTCACGACTACAAATGCAACAAGTACGTTAATCAGGGGTGTAGCGAGGACGGGGCAAGGGGGCGCAATTCCCCGGGCGCCGAGTCACTATGGGGGCGCTAAATCACTGCGGGGGCGCCGAAAAGTCCCAATTACTTTCTTCAATACAGTTAATCTGCTTCCGAAAGAGCTCAGGTTCGAACATGGGGCGCCAAACTTGCTTCTTGCCCCGGGCGCCATCTAACTTTGTTACGACCCTGACGTTAGTGGAGATGGTCGTGAATATCACAAGATATCTGTTCGCTTGCAAAACATCTCTAGCTGTGCTTGACATCAAATATGCGCTTTTCATTCAGGATATTCTCGACCATAAAATTTGCTACGAATCCGTTGCTGCTCGTGACGTAACCGTGAATCGGCGGCGGCGTGACACGCTTGACTTCACTCTGAGTGATGGATACAACGTAGAGGAAGGCCAGTTGATGTTTGATGTAAGTTATTTCAGAAATTGTATTCTAATAATTAGACAACTTTCATCGGCAAGGTACCGGTAAGTATGTCCATTGTCCCTACCTTAAAGTTAAAACATTAATAAAAAAGAAATTAAAGGATTTGTTTTTCGCAGGTTCGTCCGGGGAACGTAAAAATTCTTAACCCACCCACCTATGAACCCCTGGATGATGGGGGGGAGAAGCTCCTGGATGATAGGGGGGAGGCCGAGCTGGTCGCTCACAGATTTGTTATGGAGGCCAACACTGGAATAACAGTCGAACGAGGTTGAAAATTAAGTTGTGTGATTGAAACATTTTATTTCTATCAGGGCTGTGAGTCTGCAGCAACGGAAGTGTTTCTTATATTCAGCGTAGTTGCCTGCCTGCTGTGCACCAATTTCATGAAACTAGCATTAGAAATTCTATAAATGTAAGCTGAAATGAATGACATACCGACATGTAGTGTTTTGAAAAAAGTTAGAAAAGATCAATTTTCTACTTCAGATTTCCACTTTGTTTTGTCTGCAAAATTCTTCACCTACTTGAAATGTAGGATTGACTTTTTTCTTTTTCCTCGTGGTTCTCACCAGGGGACTTTCTTGAGCGTTTGCTGAGCGACCAGTATATAGAACTGCATCAGTATTGGCAGTTTTCATCATGGACAGTTTAAAATATTAGTTTGATTTGTTTCTTTCTGATCCTGAGCTGATGTGTGTTGCAATAACGGGAGTGGTGCAGAGGTGGTTGGAGCTTAATTGGATGTTGACCAACCGGAGCGATTTTGTTTCGTTGAAGGTTCCGTAACAATCATTGGTCCCGATCAGCTTCGGGTCACCAGTCCAGGTCAGGTCATTTCGTACGCAGTGACCCGTGACCCCAACGTTGGTCAGTTGCAATTGGCCAAGAACAACCAAGTTTTAAACGTGTCTTCGAGCTCAAGACACAAGTTCACTCAGCGTGATATTGACAATGGTGAGTCCTCCATTAATTGGATATTTTCAGTGAGTGTGATTATGACGCTCGTTCAATGGTTGTTGTTAATGTTAAAGCCCGGTTAGTGATTGGACATAATTTGGAGTACAGTGGTTTTCACTCTAAAATGCAGGATTGCCAATACACCTTTGATATGAACCTGCTTATTAAGTTATTCACTTCTCTAAATGCAGGCATACCGCGACCATTGTTGCATTGTGTCATCGGCGTAAGAGGTAGTGGTGCAGGGAGGGCTCCCCCTGCGCCTATGCCGTGCTTGGCGTTCAGTCGTGATTAATTGACTCTCTGTGACCGTCAAAACGTCACTAAGCATTTGGTGACCAAACAATAACTGTGAACCAGTTGGTATTATTCAGGGTTTCACCCCCCAGGCAAAACTTCCGGCTCGTGGGAGGAATGGCTTAAAAGCCATTTTGAGAGTCGATATTTTCCTGTGGGGATTGAATAACATGACAGATTTTCAAACTTCTTTATGCAAGCAAATATTTCTAATGTTTTAGGTTATTTTCGATATTACCATCCCATGGCTGAAGGTGGGGGTGATGTTTTCTTCATGTTTGACGTCATAGAAGGTCCATCCAACCTGCGATTTGATATTCATGTCAATGAAGACAGAATTCCCCCTATAATTTTGACAAACAATGGTAAGATTTTTCATAGAAACAGTTTTTCGATGCAGTTGCTTTTTAGTTTCTGACAGAATATTTGTCGACAGGGCTAACTGTGGAGGAGGGGAGCATCGCTAAAATTACAAGTCAGCATTTATCTGCCAGCGATGACTCCGGGAGAATATTTTATGAAATTACACAAGCGCCAAAATGGGGCAGAATAGAGCTGGTTTCATCACCAGGTACTTGCCTGCTTTTACAGCAATGTTTTGTGGTAAATTGAAAATAAACACTGATGTTCATGTCTATGGAAAGAAATCCTTTCTCAGCAAAGAATCAGACACTTTAAGATCTTACAGAGTATATATTTCGCCTACGATGTAGGCATCATCAGCTCTTATT
>JGI24158J21664_10013501_pt1 | contig 10772 bp, 8 predicted proteins | sample Ectturendosymbi3_FD_21664 | JGI IMG/M metagenome (IMG submission 21664)
GGTCAACGCGGAAGTGGGAAATCCCCCGGTGTTTTACCGAAAAAGTTCGAAATGGTCCGATCTTTTACAAAAGTTCGCGTCATGTAAGAACATTTTTGTGACTATCATTTGCGTTTATCATCTGGAAACTTAGACAGTTGTTGTTTTTTCTCGCAGATGAAGTAAGCAACCCTGATCATTCCTCAAACTTGACGTGGGACTTGCTATGGAACCATCCCTTAATTTTTCTTTATTTGGTTTTGAGGAAGTTGTTTTGGTACGTTTTCTTTAATGTCTAACTAAGGCAAAAGTACCCTCTTCCACGGAGTATTGAGGCAAACACAATGTCACAACCAACCTTGGTTTGTTGTTACGTGAATGGTGAAGACGTTTCTGGAAGGGGGAGGAAGTTTTTCAAATTTTACGAGAACCAACCAAAATATTATCAAAAATTTGCTGAACTTCCAACATTTCTTGACTTCGCAAAAAACTACATCTCTTGTATTTTCGCTCTTAATTGCTGTGCAGATGATTAGCTTTTCTGCCCGCAGTGTTTAACGTCATGCAAGGTCCAAGGCAATTTTTTTTATTTCACATTTCGTTTTCTCGCCACTGTGTTTTAATTTTTCAGCGAATTTGAAAATCGTATATTTCTTGTTTCTGACTTTGCTTCGTTACCGGTCAGTCCTGTTGCTATGCATTCACATTTTCAGGGATCGCGAGCAGCGATTATTGCTTTGTCATCATTTCGTCCTTTTCCGTGGATGCAGGGCGTAAATAGGGGTGGCAAGGGGCACACAATGCCCCGGACGAATTACTGGGGGGTACCGAAAAGTTCCGACAATGACGCAAGTATTTTCTTCAGTACAGTACATTTGCTCCCTAAAATCTTACATGGGGGCGCCATGAAACCCCCTGGTACGCCCCTGCTTGGATACTATACATGCTTGCATGGGCGTCGGAAGGGAGACAAGGGATCCTTGGCCCTCCTGGATTTTGAAAATTTCAGCAAAAAAAAGTTGTATTCTTAGTTTCGAGTAGGAAAAAACAAATTTCACCACTTTTAGCCCCCCCTAGGAAAAGTTTGTAAAAATCCCCTTGTTCCCCCCTGGGAAAATCCTTCTGACGCCCATATACGCTGGTCACCATTGTTGCGGGGGAAAAACGTAGAATGAGGTCCCACAATGGCAAATGCAATTCAATCCGTTGTGAAACAACAGTTGCAGGAGAAACAAGGAGAAATGAACAATTTTTTTCTAATTTTTTCTTTTATTGAAGGTCAACATCAGATTCGATGCCAAATTACGGCAAATAAAATTACACCAAAAAGCAATTTTTGCACTACCGCACCAAATACCAAATTTGGGGAGGGAACTGCGAATGAGGGGCCCCAGCATCACATCTCCTCCACTGGTGACGACACTGATGCTACGAAGACTACAAATTTGTTGAATTCAATGTCACTCGCGTGTTTGTCAAAGCTCACTCATCTTTCTCACTTCGCGCCTTGGTACTAATCACTAGTACCAGGGACCGAGTCCCGTCAATATTTTGTTATTAAAAATAACAAAATGTAGTTGTACAAAACAAACTAAGTACGCAAAACTTTAGTATTTTGTCAAATGTAGTTGTACAAATTTCGAGGTTACATTACACCACAGCATAAAGCAGGGTAATAAATAAGAAGTGTTGTGTTTGTTTTATCTACTTTGACAAAATGCTAAAGTTTTGCGTACTTAGTAAATACCTAGTAATCATTGTGAAGTACTAGAACATCACTATGCAACTGCCATGGCATGAGCACAGGCAGGGGGCCACTTGGGCCATGGTCCCCAAAATATATCATTTCCATAAATTGCCTCTCATTTTGGTCGTACTACGCCTGAGTGAACATATGGTGATGTCACGAAACTATAATGCTATGCACAATAAAAAGGCATATCGCACAATGCTTGTCCTCCCCAAAGTTCTCAGTCCTTGACTAATACTGTTTGTGTAGCTTCTCGCTTACCTTTATTGATGGCAAAGCAAAATCCTNACAGCTAAACAGCACTTATCGTTATGAAGTCGAGAACAATCATCTTAGTCAAACTCCTGGTTGGAGACTCCCGGACTCCACGTTTGATCAGTTTCCTGGAAAAGTACAGATTTTTGCTCCGAAATTTCTGTCCTTTATTCTGCAAAAATGTGCAGTTGTACTGAAACTTAAAATTAACCATTTTGGAAATACCGTACTGTTCTGGAGATTTCAGCTTGATTTTCCTTGCATATTTCATGCCCACTGTAACTTCAGGTGATCCATTCAACATCTGCAGCAAATGAGTTTGTTTCGCAATCCACTAGTGTTCATATCCAGGTTTCGCAATCCACTGGCCTGTTCTCGTAGGTGAGAAACAGTACAGTTATGAACCATTAGTTGATTTGTAACTGGTACTCTTTCAACTTTTTAACGAATTTCACAAACGAAGCAACACATCTTTAAAATAAGAAAAAGATGAGGTACTTTCACGAATTTTGTCAAAAAGTCAAGCAAAACGACTGCAACTATTCAAACGTTTTTTCTTGAAAGAGCTTCGTTAGTTGTTTATCATGGCAAAGACAGTTGTTGAAAGTTAAATTTTTGCATGTGATCAAAATCTGAATGAACACACTTGGATAAATGTATGGCAGTTTTTGTGGCATTTTGCTGATCACACTTACTGCAGCGTCAGTCGGAATCCAAGCTTCGTCCAAATCAACTTGCAGTTCGCTAAATCAGAAATTTAAAACGAGCAAGCCTACTTGGATTGCTGGCAAAATAAACACGTAGGCCTAAGCATTTGCAGACACAAACTTTAGAGAAGGAATTTGCGTGATTTTGTGTGCTTGATTTTTCGTCGTTGTTAATTTGCGTTGCGTGATTTTTCACCATTACTGATTCGTATTGGTGCAATTTATCGTTTTCATACAATTATAAAGAACGTACTTGCCTTTTTGTCATGGAACATGGTTCATTCAAAAACTAGCTCGTGAGAAAAAGATCATGATCTCCACACGAAAAAAGCCTAAACGCTGGAGACAAGGGAAACACACGTTCAGTAGAGGTAGAGGATACATGCTAGTTTGGTGGGGATAGATGCAACATCAGTTGCGATGAACCTAAAGTTTGACAAGACCATCTTGCGTAAATCGCTTACCTTCGCTTACGTAGATTTATGAGAAAATAAGTCCACAAAATCAGCTTCGTTTTGAAGTAAGGGAGTGTAGTGGGATGGGAACGCGTTCCTATTTCTGGGGTGTAGTGAGATGGGAGCGCGTTTCCACACCTTTTGCACTAGTAAAGTTTCTTGAAACGCCTGGAGCAGCATAAATGAATAAATGACAAATTATCTCGTGTATAGCACAAGGGCGGGTCCAGGGGGAGATCGGCACCCTAAAACCTACGAAAGTAACTTTGTTTACCATGATTTTTTACAATTATGAAAACAGCATTCGCGATATAAAGCCATTTTGTCATCTATTTTTTTGTCATAGCAGTGCTGTAAAGTATACTTCATCCAGAGTTTTTTAAGGTGTGTTAGGGACCCGATTCGGGTTCCTAGAGTTGAAAATCGGGTTCTTACAATCAGCGAAAATTATCATCGGGTCCCTAAAATCAGAAAACCGGGTCTCTAGAATCAGATAAATCGGGTCCCTACAGGTCCATACCGGGTACCTAATATTTTCCTTAAAAAAACTGCTTTATCCCTCTTACAGTAGCGAAGCCGTTATGACACTTGACTGCCAAATATTACTGAAATCGCCCCCCCCCCTAACCTTACTTTCTGGATCCGCCCCCTGGTATAGCACCGTAGCATGGTTGTGTAATTAATTACTGTTTGCGAAATTGATGCCACAAACAGCGGAAATTCTTGCAGGCGAATGGTTACGTTATTCGAAATATTTGGTGCAGTCTTCCTTTTTATCTGGTGTGGGAACGGCGTTCCCATACCTCTTTTTTAGTCCTACACCCCTGTGAACCAGTTACCTGAGTAATAAATCCGGGGAAAGTTAATTACTTATAAGCAGCGACACACCACAACGATTTGACTGACCTAGTGGTAGGTCCCAATCAGGTACAACGAGGACTCGGGATGGAACAGTTTTACGTGACGACATTCTTATTCTTAATGACAGTAGGCCTAGTCTACAGTATTCACAGAACAGGGGCGCAACCAGCTCTTCATTTCGGAGGGGGAAATTTCGTGAATGTCATTCGATGATGTCAGCGTGCTTATTCAACCATGGTACAATTTTTTCGCAAGCGGTCACAGATAAAGTTCTTTTCGCAACATTTCAGAAAATGAGAACTTTGCGGTTTTAATTAAGATGCAGAGCGAACGATCAGGACAGAGTAAAATTTAGTAGCCTCAAAAAACACCTGGTTCCGCGCTCGACTAGTGCAGTCATGGTTTCAATGTGGCAGACCTGCCTAACTGTTTGTCTTGTTTTAGCAAATTCGTTCTAGCCCTAGTCTTCTAGCATGTGTTTGAATTTCTATCACAAATGAAGATCCCGACTTGAGGGATAGATTATGTCGAGGGTGAGGGTATCTTTGAAATGCTACCATTTCGGGCAAAACAGATCAGGTGTCTTGTGTCTTTGGCGCATAACGGATCAGGTGTGTTTTGAGGCAAAAAGGCTTTTTCTGGCATCCACGAGTTGTGTAAAAGTTTTTACAACAGTTTTCAGCTGTGTGAAAGTTTATTTTACATGCTACATAATCAAAACTTGTAATCAATTCCAGTTGAAATAGTTTCTCAGAGCCGGGGCTAGCTTGTTTGTAGTGGTACGGCCACGATCAGTAGAAATCGTGCGCAGAGGGAACTATTGCTCCCATAGCAAGCGGTTCCTTTGCGACTCTGTGTTCCCTTGAAAAAGATGACCTTTTTTAGCCATTCGTATCAAGCGACGCCCTGTAAGAACTTTCTGCCACAGCGCAGTTGCTGAACAAAGTCCAAAATCTAACCTGAACTGAAAACTTTAATACAACCGAAACTAAACAAGTACTGCATAAAATGCTATCCATTTCCTTAACCCTAAAATTTAGAGAGGGCATTGCCCTTCACAATTCTACATCTGGAATTCTGCAAACCATTGCCTGCAGTGCACTTTATACAGTTGTTGTTCTAACTCTTCGCCATTGAGTTAAAAGACAAAAATAAAAACGTNCCTTCCCGCAAGGTTAAAAAACCTAGGTGAAAATCCGCTTCTCAAAAGCCCTTGNTTGGCTTTCTAGCGTTTGTGGTTCGAAAGTTATGATCAAAAGCCACAAATTAATTAATAAATTCTCCAGGAGATTATTTCATTAAATTGTTGTTAATTAATTACCCTGTTGTAACCCAAAATATCCAGCTAAAAACCAACGGCTTTCGCCACGATCGCACAGCAATCACGCCGTAACCATGTGTCCTTGCGCAACGTCTGATACATCTAACTATCATGGCGTCTTTTTCATGGATGATTCATGGTAAAGTCACACTTCAACAAATTTAGAACAATCAAAAAAATAAATACAGTTGAGAATTTGCAAAGCACTTTTCCACATGAGATGCGTTCACTTTAAGTTCACAATTCTTTTAAACAACCGAAACAGCCGCCATTAGTGATTGCTTCATCCAGCAGTTGGACACATCGAAGTGATTTCTTTTGACATTGATCATGTCAGATAAACCTTTAGTTCTTCTCTTTCGGCTTCTTAAAAATCTTCGGTCTTCTATAAGAAATTAGTTGCATAAGCTTGAACCAAATGGATGTTGGGAACAGGGGCGTGACGACGTTTGATGGCGTCCGGTGCAAGAGGCAAGTCTGGCGCCCCCATGTTCGAAACTGTGGTCTTTCAGAAGCAAATGTACTGTATTGAAGAAAGTACTTGTGACATTGCTGGGATTTTTCGGCTCCCCCTGCAGCTATTCGGCGCTCCCTGCAGTGATTTGGCGCCCCATAGTGACTTGGCGTCGGCGCCCGGGGAATTGTGCACCCCTTGCCCGCCCTCGTTACGCCCCTGGCTGGGAATAAGGTCGTAGAAGGGTAGCAACAGATTTGACTTGGATTTGAAAAATCTTAAATCCGCTCATCTCTGCTCTGTTGCTACTTGAAACCATGGATGACTGAACGTGTTGCCTGCTTTATTTCGAACTTCTTGGTGACGCAATCTACAAAAGTGCATGTACACCACGTAGCATGTCCATGACTTGGGCAGTCTCGTATTGCGTCACTCTTCCGGACAGTGCAGGCGCAGAGTTAAGAATTGTTTGCATTGTTGACTGGGCACATGCTTTGACCTCCACTGCTGAAAAAGTGCTTCGTTTCGAAAGCAGCTGATGCACCTCATCCGGTCGTGATTGGAAGCTTGTCGAGGATTTCGAATTGGTTTAGGAGTCAGGAAAATTTTGTTCTTGTCCCAAGGTTATTTACCAACTGACCGAGCAACGGGACACCGACAGTTTGTTCTTGAAAATTGAAGGCTGCTGTTAGCGGATGTAAATCCAAAATGACCAGCGTTAGATCCCGGCCAGTCAACAACGTAGTAAACCATCCGAACCATCCAGAGTATCAGTTTTGTCTTGCATCACGCAGGACATGTTCAACAATGCTGTTAACTTCAAACCGGATGCTGGAGATATTTTTGTTGTCACGTATCCAAAGTGTGGAAAAACCTGGATGCAGAATATATTACACTTGATACGGAACAATGGGGTCCCTATCCAAAAAGGAGATGTATTGTGCAATCATACCCCTTTCCTGGAGTTCGTTGGTGGGGTTGTTCGTCTTGAAAATTGGCCCAACCGACTCATTAGAACCCATTTATCCTATGATTTGACTCTAGACGTTCTGAAGCAAAATATATCTTCATTGGTAAGTGTGATTTTTGTTTTCTGATTTTGACTTTAATTCATTGTCTTATTGGCAAAATTCTGATTGGTTTTGTCATACCCATTTCAAATAATCGGTAAATCTTTGCATTGAGATAAAAGAAAATATAACTTCTAATTTGACCAAGGGTTGATTTTTCAGCTCGCAATCCCAACGATTGCGTGGTGTCGTTTTTCCACCACACTATTTGATTCGATGGATATTACGAATTCAAAGATGGAACGTTTGAGGACTTCTTTGAGGTTTTCATGGAAGGCAGGTGTGACGCCGGTGATTATTTCAAGTTCCTCCCTGAGTGGTGGCACGACCAAAGCAACCAGCAGCAACCAGCAGCAACCAGCAGGCCAATATACACTTTGTGCTTTATGAAGACATGAAAAACGATATAGAATGGTTTGCGGTAGCCGGTAACTTTATCCAGTGTTGTCGGGAGTGTGTTTGTACTTTATTTGCTCAGTGTCTACTGTATAAGCCTGTAGTCACTTTTATGTACCGCAAACTTGGAAAAGCTGCTTCTCTTGTAAGGTGCCTCTTAGTACAGCAGAAAACATACACTGAACTTACTGTAGTTTACGTGCAGAAAAGCTTATCTCATAACATGCTTCCAAAAGCGCAATGGCTGATAAGCTGATCCAGTTTCTGTACAACTTTCTGATTAATGTTGTTCAGTGTACAATCTGCAGAGAAACATTCTGTCACATGGATGCTGCCCTCACCATACTACTGTGCTTCACCACTTAAGACCCAAAATAAAATCCTTGGCTGTGGCTTGAATCACCAGTAGTATGGTCTGTTGCTTACCAGGTGTTGTTGATCGGTTCTTCGTTCACATAAAGCTTAACATAAAAAGAAACAAAATATTTTCATTAACATTAAAGCAAACAAACATCAAAGGAAACGAAATATTTTCATTAACAATGAAGTATACAAACCTTAAAGGGAACAAAATATTTGCATTAAAAAAGTAACAAAAATATTCCTCATTGCTTCTAATTTAAATTATCTCTTTGCGCAACACTGCAACAGAATGATGTAAAATATTGGCAGTAGACGTTTGCGCACTTTATTTGGCTGACTTCGATTGCCTCTTCTGGCGTATTTTCCGCATTAATTCAACTTTGTATAATTTTCCGTCGACTCTGTCAATGGCTTTCCTTGCAGTGAAATATTGAGATTGGCGGACTTTCTTGGACCATCACGGCGGGAAGCTCTGGATGCAAATGACAGAAAACTCCTGCTGGATGTTGTCGAGAACTCAAGGTTTGAAACAATGCATCAGGACGCCGACAAGTTTGTAAGTTCTCGGTCTACAGCGGTCACCGTTCAATGCGAAAGATGAGAAAGTCCGACGTGAACAATAACTTGAAATGAAACTAATAGCGTTTATGTGGTCATTAGTACATCACATGGTATGCCATTTATCATCAATGCTGTCCATAGTTCTATCAGGGAATCGTGTTATCTTGTCTAAAGTGAAGAAAATAGTTACCATGTATTCTATGATATTCCCGCATGTTGCAGCCGTTTCCTGTATTATGAGCAACTGCGTCAACCTCAGGGGTGTAGTGGGGCGGGAATTACGCGTGGGAACGGCGTTCCCACACCTTTTTCACGTTTTGCTTTGAAATGACTTCGAAGCTGTGTTAAAATGGCTATTTTTGCGGTTGCGTTCCCACACCTTTTGTCTTAACACTACATCCCTGGTCAACCTTCAGTTTCGCGTTCACCCAGTGTTCCTACCGTCTCACTTTCCACTCCTAAAGAGGGTTGCTCCTTTATTGCTTCATTTTCTATACGAAGTATGTCTTGTGTTGCAGTGTTTTTAAGAACGGCCAAATCACATTCCCTTTGTTCGCAAAGGTAGCATTGGTGATTGGAAAGAAACCAAGTCACGCGAACAGAGTGAGCGGATCGACGCCAAGATGCTGAAGTTGGCATCAAATTTCCTGGTCTCAACCAACTGTGGAATGCGTATGCTGATTTTCTCAAATAAGTTATAGGCGTAGGAAAATAGGAACTGCTTATTCCAGTTCCGAAATGATGTTTTGTTCGTTTTATTCTTCACCGCTCTGTTTACGTTGTTGACAGAAAGAGAACGTTTTGTACAAAGTGGGTTTACTTGTGTCCAAATCTTGTCTCAGGGTTACTAAAAGATATCTAGCTTGCTGTTTGTCTCGCGCGTTAGCTCATTCGCACTCTCATTCGTTCGGTTTATTTTATTGGATCGTCAACTATAACAAGCAAGAACCAAAACTGGTTCGTGTTCGTCAGATTCTAGTGTCGATGGAAATGCATTTACACCATGATGCGAAGTTTTGCTGCATAGAGTTAGTGCCGAAATGCGAGGAACCTGTAAACGATAGATCAGTTCCTGTATATCTGTGAACAAACTACGACCCAACAGCAGTTACTGCTGTTTGGCTGTGACTGACTTTCCTTTACCCATGTTAAATCGTGGCAGTTTTAAAAAATATATCAACTTGGTTTAATCACACAAGTCAATTCGGAGAAACTTTCTTGCTGTTTCATTTCCATAAGGCTTTTCAACTGGTCACCGTTTTGTATCTGTTATTGAACCTAATCTTCGCGATTGTATTTTTGCATATTGTGACTGTGAGCAGAATTAGTGATTCATGCATGGTTGCATGAATACGTATCGGTATCGGTTTTTGTTATTATTGTGCACTTCGTAATTTTGCTTTGCAATGGCTTCAACCGCTCTTAAGTGGCAAGCTGTGTATTTCAATTTTACATCAGTGTTGCTGTTTTCCGTTTCAGATGTCATGTGGTGTTGTATTTATTTTGTGCAGTGGTTTAAACATAGTTGAGCAGCGCCGTCGAAGCCACTGTGAAACACAGTTGTGAAGTGCACAGTACTAACAAAAACCGATACGTATTCATGCAACCATGTAGCTTAAACATAGTCAAGCATCTGCTCCACTCAGCGCTCACCTGTCTACCGAGTGCGAATGCACGGCGTCTCAAATCGAGACACCCATGTGTACCCGCCGCACTGCAACTTACCAGTTCATCCGACAACAACATACGTGCGGCGCTCTGGGCAGATCACCGATGGAAGGCGGAGTGTTTCGACAACGCCACGGGACTCCGTCCTTTCATCCCCGGCACCCACCCTCCTAGAATGACCCTTCCGAGAACAGCGTGGGTTGGGCCTAACCGCCTCTGCAACCGTGTCGGGCGTTTCCGCTCCTCTTACACAAATGGCGCATGGCCCCTTCTGCGGCCTGTGAGTGTGGCGCAGAACAACAAACAGTCGACCATGTTGTCCTCCAATGTCCAATCCATCGACCTCCCCATGGACTTCACGGCCTGACGGTTGTGGACGATGAGACAATCGAATCATGGGCGTCCGCAGGGGGGCAAAACGGGCATTTGCCCCCCCCTGGAAATTTGGACTAAGAACTAAATTTTCTAGAAGACCAGAAGTAAGAAGCTTAATTCCGATTAATTGATTTAATGCTTGCATTGACAGTTTACATGCCGGTAAGACACTCACACTGCACAAGAGCCAGGTTCACTGTACTGGTGTCATGCAGTGATGAGCTTGCTGTTCACTCGGGTCCGCTCTTTTTCCTGCAGGGGCAGGTTGCGAAACTGGCAAGCGGATTGTTCTATCGTTGGTTTTGTTTGCGTAACAATAACATGGCAACAAATCTTCAAAGTTTCAGTTCAATTTACGGTAGTTAGTAGCTGGTAGGCGTTTCGCCGCATTTGACTGTTGAACGCAGACATCTTGGCAGGTAATGCAGCGAGACGGTTACTGCTGATAGCTGAAAGGCACGTAGTTTTATACTGTGTGATAGAAAGCATAGGTAAATCTGTAGCAGTGCTTCCACAAGTTTGAAAAATCCTTTGTTAGTGCGAGACTGTGGTTGCGA
>JGI24158J21664_10013503_pt1 | contig 10771 bp, 6 predicted proteins | sample Ectturendosymbi3_FD_21664 | JGI IMG/M metagenome (IMG submission 21664)
CTACGGTCCGCGGGCCAAATCCGGCCCGCCAAGACATTTCATCCGGCTCACGAAGACATTTTGTCAATAATGAAAAATAATGCATTTGAAAAAAATTATTGATTTCGTAGAATGTAACATATCCCGAAACAATCCTATTACGTAAGATGTCCAGTCCTCGAACTATACAAATACAAACAAAGTGGCGGACAAAAATGTTGTGAAGTGGCTCTCTGACAAAAATGTTCGGAGACCCTTGGGCTGGAGCGTAGAGAGTTTCTAGAAAATAATCACCATAAATAGGTTTCCCAAACTGACGCATTTTGTAATAAAAATGCACTCGGCGTTTAGAAGCACATAAATGTGATAAATGTGCGAGAGTGGGCTACATTTTCTACTATGAAGCAAGTCAAATCCAAAACATCAATCAAATGTCAGGCGAAGCACTGTCAATAGTCTCCTACTTGATACCACTAACATATTGGTATTGATATACAGTGGCGTAGCCAGCCCAAAAATTCTGGGGGGGAAAACGTTTGGTTTTAGGCGAATAACACTATTTTGTTTGGAAAAACGCCTCTCAAAGCACAAAATGACTATATTTTCTAAAAATTTGGTGGGGGCCATGGCCCATTTTGCCCCCACCCCCTGGCTGCGCCTATGTTGATATAGGAACGATAGTGTCAGAGAAGCCTTAACCACAAGCATTGCATTGGTTTGTANTAATTTTTTANTGCTATTGTGTAATAATTTCAATGACACACTGACTTCACTCACCTATTTTCCTTTTTCTATCTTGTCAATCTGTTTTTTATACATCATTTTATGACAAGTGTCCCGCGAGTTGCCACGTTTTAGTAAATTGGCCCGTTGATCAAAAGTAGTTNGACTATACTNCTCTACACAACAGCAGCGCGGCAGAAATCAGTGAATAACAAAGTACGCGTGACGAAAGNAGTTGGAATAGACTCGTAATTGCTTGACGAAACAGCGGTAAACAGCAGAAGGGTTAAGTTTGGAGTTGGTAGGCTCAATTACTTGAGCTTTTTGTTACGGCGGTTACAGAATATTCAAATAACTTCACTTGAAAAGCCATTTGAGACGGTATCATCATGAATGCCTAGTGCGTTTTGCGACAGTGTCGCGTAGCCGATGTTTGGGGACTGCAGACCGGGAGAATGCACTTTTCCATTTTTCTTGTTTATTCAAAATCCTGGACACACACCGATATCAATAATATCGGTTACAAAACTCACAGGGGATCTGCTTTTACCAATTATTATCGGCATTCGGCAATGGCTTCAATTGTGGCTATTTTAGACAAACAGCTAGTCAGCTACTACTGACTTGCGTAAACAATCTTGGTGCAATTCCCAAGCAGTGCTGCCACATGCGTCTCGCCAAAAATCACTAGATTCACAAAAAAATTCACTAGATCTGAAAAAAAATCATTAGATTTAAAGTTTTTGCGTCGAAATTCACAGTTTTGCTTGAAATAATGTATCTATTTTGTATTTACTTTATTGCCCAAAATCCTTTGCATCATTTGCAAGTTTGTTAAAATAGATCATGCTGAAGCCTGGAAAATCTCTTACTAACAATAATCTTCAAGCTTTTCACAAGAGCTGAAAATGACACCACTCGCGAGTATTCAGAGTAATCAACCTAACAAGTAATTAATTATTTCCACTCAGTCCCGTCGCCATGTGGGGAGCTTTGGTGGGCTTAGCCCCCCAAACGTAGCTCCAAGCGCCCCCAAATTGAAATATGAAACACGCCCCCAAATTGAAATATGAAAACAAGTTAGTTGAATTTTTGTCAAAACTGTTGCACGAACATAAAGCCCTGCCATACAAACGTAAAGCCCCACTATTGACGAGTTTCTGGCGACGGCTCTGTTTCCGCTACAATGTTCCTGCTAAGAAATGGAAATACTGTCATGGCCAATGTTGCAGCAATTAAAATTGAACAGCACGGAGGTGCAAACAATGAGAAACTCAAATTATAAACACTTGTTCGATCTGTTGGTGGAAATCTTCAAGAAATAATTCGCATAAGCAATTGTTTACGTATTAAAAAAGGCTGATATTCTTTGGAAAAAGGGCTGAAAAGCTAGAAAAGAGACAACCGATTTTCTTGAAATACATACTTTGACAAAGATCACTAGATTGCAGTAAAAAATCACTAGATCACTAGATGAGCGTGAAAATCACTAGATCTAGTGAAAAATCACTAGGCGGGCACCAGTGTTCCCAGGTGCGATCGGCATGCGGGCAAGCGTGTCGACTAGATAGTTGTATACATCACTGAGCGCTATTGTTTAGCCATAATTCACAATTGACGATAGTAAGGTGCTGTGAGCCAGTTCAGAGCCTTGTTTTTCAGCGCGCTTAGCAAATAGTGTTGGATGATGCATCTCAGGAAGGGTCCGGAGCTGGAGCTGTTAATTAACCACCAGCTCCGGCTCCGGCTCCAGCTAATTTTTATAAACAACTCCGGCTCCACCTAAATGACCGGCTCCGGGCTCCGCAGCCCTGGTTAAGTTCATTAAAAATGGAAACCTTGCGATGATTTAGATTTTAAAAGACATGCACAGTGACACAAAAAGCGAGCATCCACTGCTGCGCGTCTTGTTGCGCCTGTAATGTCCATTACAAATGAAAACCTTGTGATGACTGAAATTTTAATAGATGTATACAGTGATACAAAAAAAACAGCATCCACTGCTGCATTGCGACGGTTGTATGAGATACAAGCACAGATACAAATATGAAAAAGAAAGTATTATTATACAACACACTGAAACCAAAATAAAATGCATGGCAGACGTTTATCCAGATAAAATGGAACAAGTCAACCAATTTGCGTCAACATCATAAACAGGATGGATACGACACAATACTGCAAAGTAGATGAGCATGGTACCACGTCAAACGGTACCTTATGCTTGGCAAGTGCGTGGGATCAGGTTTCATGCTGGATCACGTCTGCGAATCCTCGTTGATACCAGTAAATACGCTAATTAGTTTTTCATGAATGCGATATAAATGATCACAATTATGATAAAGTTTCTTTAAATGTGTTCAAAACTCGCAAGCAAAATGTCTGGATATCCTTGCCTACAAGGTTACGATATGTTGCATGTAGAGGTTTTAACCTCTACACATCACAAAACAACTGCATGTTATTTTATGTTATATCAATAAAGTCCATACTAGCGATACAATAAATGTTATGCACAACGCATCAAAGCTAGGGGCAACATGATAAGTAGACGTTGATGATGAATAACCGTTGTTAACATACTGTCACGTCACAATATACAGTTTATGCGTATCCATCATGAGCCACCAGATTTGGATGTCGGCGTCAGAAATACAACAAATTACAAACAGATAATATACTGTTATTGAGAATATTTACTGTATACACCGAACTGTGTTAAGTTCTCAAACCGCATTTCTTTGTTGCATCCTTTGAAGGACATCCTCATTTCAAAAACTGCAACTCAACCAACCGGGCTGAGAGACAAGGTTTTTGTACAACGGTGACAGGATCAAAAACCTTAGACAGCTAACGCTGTTTTTTCGTCACACGAAAACTCACTCCGGGTGAATTTCACCCGTTTTTGAAAAATACCCTTTCTTTCAATTAAGGTTGATGACAAAAACTAGACTGGAAATGTATCTATTATTCCGTGGTTTGTGCACTAAGGAAGTTACTTTGTACTTCAACTTGGTGCTGTTATTGATGAAAAGGAAAACCACACATGACCAGGTGGAAATCACCAGGCGCTAGTATTTCAGATAGACAAAACGAAAATTTGATACAAGAACGCTCATGAAAAAATATACTGGATTTGAAGAACCTTTCCTGCTCCGTGCTGGTAACGAGGTCAGGGAAGCATGCCCTGAGTGAATTACAGCCCTTTATTGCCACAATTACAGCCCTACAACACACTAACCATAACGTTGGGTGACTTTCAACCGAAACCGCAAACTTTTCCCCTCAGTGGAAAAGTCCAAATAGCGAGCACGCGCTTACGCACACCAGTCAAGAAGTCAGACAAACAACTGCAGCTACTGACGCGTGGAGAGCGCTGCGGCGCTTGTTTACGTAAGAACACGTGTTCACGCACCTGGTGGGGTATGGTGACGTGATACCCCACATAATCGATCCAGGGTTGAGGAAAAGGAAGCCAGCAACCTCATAAACTCAACAACCACATAGACAGAAGAGGATATAGACACCCGAGACATACCCCAAGCAGTGTGAAGATGACAAACCTGGGATTCAGAGTAGAGTCAGTATAAAAATGAGTCAAGTCAAAGATGTTGTTTAAATTCAAATGCGAAAGACATTGACGAAAGACATCGAAATTCTAAAAGGCATTGACATATGAGACATTGGGGCGACGCCTGATACCAAATGTGGCCACCGATCGGAAACACTGTCAACATATAATATCTGGCGAATCAGGCCAGTATTATTTAAACTTAAGGCTAAAACCGCCTTCATGATCCTTTTAATGTTTTGCACATTTCTCTGCCAGTGAAACCTCTCAGCTGTGAAATGAAAATTGAAAAGACCAGCGATTGATCTTTCTTGGCAAAATAAAGAAAATCAAGTTCCTCTATACCATTGTCACTTGAAGGAAAACACAATTAAAATGTTAGAATATTCCCCAAATTTGCAATGATAAGTTATAGAGTCACTGCTTGTTGGAATGGGTTACTCCAAGTTCGACATGCTCTCCTGTCCCTTCAACGTGTGAAGCGTCGTCAATATGAGGGTGACGTTTGCAAATGGAAGGTGGGTTATTCATAACCCAGTTTCGTGCGCCTGACACATATTGTCCAATGAGCCGAGAGTACAGCAATGGATTCATGGCACTGTTTATTGGAAGAAGAAATCCAGCGCTTACAATGTAAGCATCGGGGTGCAAATGCACCCCTGAAACTCTTAAGTATGACATAATACAAACTGGAATCCAACAAAAAAAGTCAGTCAACAAAAGTCTAGAAATTCTGGTTTGCATATCTTGATTTGAATCTTTTTTAGTAGATGTGGAAAATTTTGTCGCAGTGGCTTTCTTGTAAACAAGTACATAGACGACCACCATGTAGATGAAGAGCATGAAGTTGAGTGTGATGAGAAAGGTGGAATATTCCCAAGAACTTTCATTGGTAGAAGCATAGAAACGCGGCATGCAAACACTTGTTTGAGAATAAAACCCGAACTCTGCTTTTATTTCATTGTATCTGAACTTGTATGAAATGGTTTCCTTGACTTTGAACCAAGACTGAAGTGTGGAATTTGAGACCGAAACTTGATTGGCGATGGTGATCAGGTGGTGCTTGGAAACTGTGTCAGTTTTGAAGAAATGGTTGGGAAACCAAACTTGAGACACAAAATAACCAGATTTCAATTGAATCCATGGAAGAAAAGAGAAAAGTAAAGAAAACAACCAACATAAAACTCCAATAAGAACAATCCATTTGAATTTCATGGTGCGGATCAGGAATGGTTTGTAAATGGTGACCAGTCGGAAGGTGGACATTGATGCCATTATGCAAGCAGATGCTTCTGATGATAAAACTGCAACTGTGCCAAGTATCCAGCAACGAGTGCTTGATCTCCATTCTTTATCAACAAAGCAATAACGTCCTGAATAATTCACACTTTGACAAACAACTCCTAACAAATACACACCCATTAAAAAGTCGGAAATGGTGAGGTTAAAAATAAAGAATCTATTTGCTAGTTTCACAAAACTATGGCTTTTGTCAAGAGAGGTATTTCTTTTGTTATCTAAAACCATCTCCATCAATGTTAGAATATTTGTGGTTAGATTTCCAATCAAAGCCACAAAACCCATGATCCAAAACAATGAGCGAAGAACAGGACTGGCGATCATTTCATATCTATCTGAAAATAGAGTTTTGCATTCGTCTAAACCTGTATCGCAGTCTTTTATGCCATTTTGAACAAACTTCTTATCGATTGATATTGGTTTTCCACTTTCGCAGTGAAACCTTTTCTCTCCGCACAGTTGACGACTTTCATCTTCACCTTGGCTGCAGTCTTTAATTCCATCACAAACCAAGTTTTTACTGATGGAAGTGGCGCCTCCAGCCGCTGTGCAGTTGAATCGTTTGTTCAGACAATGGGTGGTTGTTTCGTCAGAATGATCGTCACAATGAAATATGCCATCACAATAGTAACGCTTGTCGATGCTGACCATACCTTTACTCTTGCATGGAAACCTCATTGAACAGTTTTCTTCCACTTCTCGACTGCACTTCTCGATTTCAACTGAACTATAGGTGACCCAGTTAATATATCCATCACATACACGGTTTCCAAACAATCTGCTACTAAACTTCCCACACTCATCATCACAAAACGATGGTCGAGGATCACATTCTGAGTCACATTCGTCTTCCATCCTCCAGCACTCTGGTCTGTGGTCGCATCGTGTTGCGAGTACAACAATGTAGTTGTCGTTTGTCGTTTGTATGGCCCGACACCGCATGGAACCACCGGATCGCTGCTCGTGACGACAAAACTTTCGGTTGATTTGGTCTTTGCATTCCACAGAAAAACTGCACAGAACCTTGTCCATGACCACACATTCAGTGGAACTATTGCAATGCATATGGCCTGGGGAACATCTTGACCCCTCATCACCAACAAGTGCTTGTGCAACTGATTGATTAGAACACAAAAGTTCATCAGAACCATCAAAACAGTCGATATTTCGGTCGCAAACCTGTTTTGCTGAAATAATTAGTTTTTCGTCCAAGCATAAAAAACATCGGAACTCGCCATTTACGAAACATATATCTGAACCATCTGCGCACTGAGACATCGAATCGTAAAGATTTTTCTGCGGCAAAACACATACGTGTTTTCTTGACTTTCCGGAACATCGGAAACCAAAATTTTGCTGTTGTTCGTCACTCCCATCTTCACATTGTGCTTTTGTGTCACAATAATGAGCATTGTCGAGGACGTGCCCGTTCTCACATTGAAATATCTCTCCCAGACATTTTCCACACAGAGATGAAATGCAGATCCATTTGGTTGATAAGTTCAGGTGATGGAAGGATGGATTGTTCATGTGGCAGGTTGTGGTGTTTTTATTTGAATTTCGCAGCAAAAACATTTTACTTTCATTTGTTGAACATCGATTGATTATAACCTGGCAATTTTGGCACCAAACTTTAATTGCTTTACATGGTTCGTCATTGTGGCTTGTGTTGCAATCATCTCTTGCGTCACCGATCCAAATGTTGGGAATGCACTTTCTAGATGAGGTACAATTGTCATTACCTGGAATGTATCCACATATATGACCCTGGGTTGCACAACATACAAACTCGTCATATCCACCTGTCATATCTACTTTCCCATCATTTATTTTCGACCTTTCAACGCACTCATCGTTTCTACAATAACGTTTTGTGTTTAAACAATACTTTTCATCAGACCAATCACCACATGCGTTGTAATCACTGCATACAAACGATTGATCTATGCATCCCTCCCTCAACCTCCCTGTACAACCATCATCAGACTTGTAACAATCACATTCGAACTTGTACGAAGGACAATCGCACATTTTCTCGTCACTGTTGTCAGAACAGTCATATCGACCATCGCATACCCTCCATTGTTCTATGCATCCCCACTTCCCTGCACAACCATCATCAGACTGGTAACAGTCACATTCGACCGGTCGGTTTAAAGGACAATCGCACATTTTCTCGTCACTGTTGTCAGGACAGTCATAGTGGCCATCGCATATCCACGATGATGTCACATCGCACGTTGGTGAAGGTTTGAAATCTGCAAAATTAAACTTTTCAAAAAATATTGACAAAAAACTCAAGAAAATGAGTCAAGTGAAAAATGTTGGTTAAAATGAAATGCGAAGGAGCGAAAATTTCTAAGAATTTATTGACTTCCACCAAACTGACGACTCATCCCACGTTTGTGAATGTTTGAAATCTGAGAAAATAACTTTCTTCAAAATATTGACAAAAAACACACTAAAATGATGCATGTAAAAAAAGTTGGTTAAAATGAAATGCGTAAAAGCAAAAAATTCCAAGAAGTTATTGCTTTCCACCAAACTGATGGCTCATCGCACGTTGGTGAATGTTTGAAATTTGAGAAAATAACTCTTTTTTAAATTATTGACAAAAACGCATAAAAAAGGGTCAAGGAAAAAATGTTGGTTAAAATAAAATGCGAAAAAGCAAAAAATTCCAAAGAAATAAAAAATAACAGACATTTTCATTTTCCACAAGATTTTGATATGAGATTCAGGCAAAAACTGAATTACTGTGATGATTTGAGATCTATGCAAGCGACACAAACTCAACGTTCGACATGGAAAGCAAAACTAACCAATTGCTTCAACTCTTCCTTCTTCAAACGACAAAAATGACAGAAGTAGCACGAGTGTCAATGACGTCAGGCACTTCGCAAACATTGGCATGGCAACGGGAAGACGCGCGTTCCATTCACTGCAAAGTTGTTTTCTAAGTAATTAAAAAAAAACTGCCTGCAAATACAACACCTGTGATTCAAAACCTCGTTTATTTCAAACCAGTGGTTTTCAACAGAGGTGAAATCGCCCCCCCAGGGGCAATGTTAAGCGTTATGGGGGTTATTTACCAGATTTGGGGGACGATTTCAGCTTCCAGAAGGGCGATTTCTGCAGATTAAACTAAAATTCTGAATTGCTTCCAAAAACAAAAACTGTGCTTACTACTTTGGAACCAAATCATTTGATGAACTTTCGACTCTATGGTTCGTAACAAAGGTTATAAAGCACAAGATATAGGACTAGTGACGTAACAATTAAACTAACATTGTCCTTTGTAACGCTTCACTGCACCTATTATATCGAAATGCCAGCGAGAGTAGCACTGCTGTTCTGACGTATTTCCAGGTATATTGTTAAGCCTAATGTTTAAAACAAGATAAAACAGTGGAGAAACTGTTGCAATAAGTACTTTGTTGACCCAGTCGTTGCATGAGCAGCGTCAAATAAGATACATCAAGCAATAACATTTGCAAGTCTGTATACATATCAGCCCCGAGGAATTTTGGTCTTTTCATGTATACAGTGGTATGCATTAGTTCATTTTATCATACTTATGTTGGACTGGTTGATAGCGACCAATACTGATGTAGCTTTCGGAAAATGCCTAATTGGTCAAACCCCAAAACTTTAGTTTTTTTGAAGGTATCAAAAATGGCTCAACAATCATACATTGCCATAGGCGTAGACAGGGGGGGCAAATGCGCCATGCTCCCCCCAAGGTTTTAGCAAATATAGTCATTTTGTGCTTTGAGAGGCATTTTTCCAAACAAAATCGTGTTATTCGCCTAAAATCAAACATTTTTGCCCCCCTCAAATTTCTGGGCTGGCTGCGCCACTGTACATTGCTACCACTAAATCATCGCATCGACTTTCGTTGCGATTGGGAATATCAAACAAAAGTTGTCATTTAGTTTAGCCTCATTATTTTTCGCCGTAACTGTCACAAATCCCCTCAACTGTATGTGTTGCTAATCACTGGCGGATCCAGAGGGTGGCAGTTTGGGGCAACTTCCCCCCCAAACGTCTGTGGCGCCCTGTTGAATGGCGCCCCTTTGCCGTAAATGCGCCACTTTTTGGTGCCTACGGAAGCAGAAACGGGGATCAAGAAATACTCTAAAAACGAAACAATGCTTTACTCTTCGTTAAATGTCAGGATTCACGTAGTGGACTTTACCCAACCTCTTATGCAGTGGTGGGGAACCTATTTACTATCACGGGCCGAACGAATTGTGCATTAACGCTGACGGGCCGCAAAATCAATTAATTCTATCCTAAAATTCTACCTTTTTCTAACTATGAGGAAGAGTGGCTTCTTTTGACTTACTATCCAAGTACCTGCTTATCATGGAGCTTCGTTTTGAAGCGATGTTGTACTCTAAGTTGGGTAACGTAAATTCTGTTGCGGGCCATATCAAATGTTCACGCGTGCCGCAGGTTCCTCACCCCTGCTCTTATGGAACAGCATCAACAATGTTGTTTTTTCGTGATAGTACCACTGTTTGGTTATTTCTTTGCCGCGTGTCCAGTCTTACCATGGGCGCCCGCAGGGGGGCAAAACGGGCATTTGCGCCCCCCTGGAAATTGGGACTAAGAAAAAAAATTCAGAAAACATGAAGTCAGCAGCTCAATGTCAGTTAATTGGTTTAATTCTTGCAATGACAGTTTATTTTCCGGTAGGACACACACTGCACAAGAGCCAGGTTCACGGTCCTGGTGTCATGCAGTAGTGAGCTTGCAGTTCACTTATGCTCCATTGTGTGGCAGAACTTGGGAGCGGATTCTTCTGCTGTTGGTCTTTATTGGGTAACAATGACATAGTTCACTGTTCACTTCAAATTACGATAGTAGACGTTCTGCCGCAAGTTACTGATTGCTGTTGAACGCACATATCTTGGCAGATAATGCAGCGAGACAGTGACTGCTGATAGCGGTAAGCCACGCAGTTTTATACTGTGTGAAAAGAAGCCTGAGCGAATCTACAGCAATGCAACCACAAGTTTGAAATATCCATTGCTAGTGTGACCAACGAGCCTGAGTGAATAGCTTATCCAGCGTGGGTCAACTACTTTTCACCTAAGCAGGGGCGGCTCGTCTAGAGGGGCTGCCGGGCTGCAGCCCTCCCTGAAAAATGTAAGGCAAAAGATTCCGCCAAACGGCCAAACTCGCCTTAAGTCT
>JGI24158J21664_10013505_pt1 | contig 10770 bp, 6 predicted proteins | sample Ectturendosymbi3_FD_21664 | JGI IMG/M metagenome (IMG submission 21664)
TGCTTGACCTTCTAGCATGTCTGGAACCAAAGGTATGGTCCAAAAACCTCATTTTACCCCCTAAATCAGAGAATGGTGTGAACATGTGAACGGTTTGTGCTCAGCCGGATGGCTCAATGAGCAATCTATTACAAAGCATTGGTTCCAGTCCGTACGTAAGTGTCTTTATAGTTGCACCACTGGCCGCAACACTGCTGTATAAAGTTCATGAAAACTTCACTTCACAGCATTAAACTGAAACATCAAAGTTTGGTAGGATGCAACATGTGAAATTCATTGAATGAAACCAATGGCAAATATGAAAAACTAAATGGTATGAAACCACAGCTACAATATTACCAAAAACATATTGCAGCTGCTGCTACTTGGTTAATTCCATTTGTGAATACTTCACAGCAACATATTTCACACTCGTAAATCTCACAACATGAAGCAAATTTGAACTATGAAAACTTTGCAGTATCATATCACAGTACACCACATTATTACCACAAAACAATTTGCAGTTGCACATTAAGTACTATTTCCAACAAGAGTAACTTCACAATATTGAATCAAAGCTACATTATTATAAAAAAGCAATTCATAGCTGCTTTTACTAAGTAGGCCTAGAAAAGCATAACAACAATACTTGGAACCTTGAAAACTCCACAGAATGAAAAAACCTGAAACATGAATACTTCACAGTATTATCTCACATCATTTGCAGCTGTATTTTTGTTGTAAAAGTTGAGAAACACTTACCAGAATCACCAGTTTGATGTCCACAACAGTTAGGGTGAGAATGGTGGGTTACCACTACAAGTTCCTAATTTTACAATGTTTCGAAGTCTACNCAAATNTAAATGAGGTTGTTTCAANTAACCGAAATTTGATTTGGGCTGTTGCAATTTACCCAAATGTTTNCAACATACGCAAATCTGAATGAAACTCTTCTAGACCACTTTACCCAGATCTTTTCAATAGTAGCCTACCCAAATTTGAATAAAACTGTTTNCATAACCCGAATTCGATTAAAGCCGTTGGAATTGCCCAAATGTTCTGATTGTATCCAAATTTCAATGAAACTCTTGTATGTTACCCGATTGGATTTAAGCTGTTTGAAGTTGTCCAAAACTGAATAAAACTGTTTGCAGTTACCCAACTTGGACTGAAGCTGTTCCACTTGGCCCAAATTTGAATGGAGCTATTGCCAGTTGCTGAAAGTTGATTCAGTGTGATAGAATTTGCCAAATTGTTCCAATTTATGGAAATATTTCTAATTTCACAAAAACTTGAATGAAGTTGTTCTAATTTGCTCAAATTTGATTGAGGTTGTTGAAATTTACCCAAATGTTTCTACTTTGATCTAAATTTACTTAAAAGTTCTTGTAGTTAACTTAGATATTTTTAATTGTACAGTACTCGACTTTCAATGGAGTTTTCCTAAATAGCCCAACTTTGAATATGACTGTTTGAAGTTACCGACAATTCAATGAAGCTGTTGCAATTTGCCAAATTTTATTTGGCTGATGGAGTTCACCCAAATGTTTCCAATTTATGTAAATGTTTTCAATGTCACCCAAATTTATATCAAGCTTTTCTCATTTTCCCAGATATAATTAAAGCTGTTGGCCCATTCCCAAATGCTCTGAATTTACACAAATGTTTCTACTTTTACCCAAATCCTGAATGACGTTTGTTAATGCACCCAAATTTGATGAAAGCTGTTGGAATTTCCAAATGATTCTAGTTCACCTAAAGAAAGTGAATATTTTGCCATAAGACAGTGTCTATTTTGCCATTACAGGCCAAAAAGAATGGCAAAATAGTCTCAACAAAGCTTTTGCCATTGATGCACTGTAGAAAAGTGTGTTGGTTGTTTAAGGATTGGGGTGATATAGTTGAAAAAGTACCCAAAAATTAAGGGCAACTTTTACCTTTGCCCAAAATAGGTGAGGTATTGTATAGTACTTACCCAAAACCAAAACATTTTTGCCCTATATGTAGGAACCCCGCTTAAGGTTTGGGGTAATTCTTGTTGCCCAAAGGTATGTTGGGTGATACATCTTTGTTACCCACCAACATGAACTATGGCAACATAGACACTGCCTCACTTAAATGTGAATGTAGATGTATAATTTGCCCAAATGTTCAAAATTTTTGTCTGAATAATGGCCAATTTTCCAGTGTTGGGGATGCGACCGCATCCCCTGCATCCCCATGCCATAGACCTACGTTTATGACATAATCGATATGCACAACAACTGGTGCTCTGTAGAATTTATTTTCAAAATGGCGAAAAGATGTGCACACGAAATGAATATGGTTTTACCATAATAAACAATGAAAATTGGTCGTTACCTGTAACTGTTGTGTGCAGTGTTAATAGATTTTGCAACATTTAGTGACTGTAGGCTATAACCTGTTCCAGTGGTTCTCAACCGGGGAGGAATTCTTCCCCAGGGAGGAATTTCATGAGTTTAGGGGAGGAATTTCCACTTTATATTTAAGCTACCTACAAATTATATGTGTTGTACGTCTTTCTTAAGTTGACATTGGCTCTTTCACTTAGCTCTTTCAATCATGAAATTAACAGTGGCGCTGTCTGTTGGATTATTATAGCATTATTGACACCCACTAATTAGATGTTCAAGTACATTCCGTGTATTCTGATTGATTCTTTGACTTTTTTCCAGGTAAACTTGCTGCTTGTTTGAAGCCACACAGCAGAGGTAATTACTAATTGTCGTATCTTCGTCGTTTGAGCGAGTTGTTACTGTCCATTGCTTGGCCGCACTAGATCTTGGGGCAGGTGTTAAGCAGCGAATCGATTGTCTCATCGTTCAGAGCCGTCAGGCCGTGCATTCCATGAGGAGGTCGATGGATTGGCCATTGGAGGACAACATGGTCAACGGTTTGTTCTTCTGCACCACACTCAAAGGCCACAGAGGAGGCCATACGCCATTTGTGCAAGCAGGAGCGGTGCGGAGGCGGTGAAGCTGGACTCACGCTGTTCTTGGGAGAGTCATTCCAGGAAGGTCGGTGCCAGTGTCGGGGTTGGAAGTATGGAGTCTCTTAATGTTGTCCAACCACTCCGCATTCTATTGGTGATGTGATCCGCCCACTGCGCCGCACCTCTGTTCTTGTTATTGTCAGATGAACTAGGGAGTTGTTTGCGGTGGGTACAAATGGGTGTCTAGATTTGAGGCTCTATGCACTCGGTGGACAGGTGAGCGCCGAGTGGAGCAGGTGTTCAGGCTCCATGGCACGGCATGCTAGATAAAGTGTAGCTCCATTGCGACAAAGCTCAGCAGCTTGGATGCCTGCGAGAATAGGATAGTTGTCCGCTGGTGTAGGACGCAGGCATCCAGTCACAATTCACAAGACGTCGTTGATGGCGGGGTCAATAAGGTGGATATGAGCACTGTGGCACCAGACGGAAGTGCAGTACTCTGCTGTTGAAAGTACCAGGGCAAGGTTGGCTATTCGCAACGTTGTTACTTCAGAAACCTAGTCAGAACCAGCAAGCCGCCTCAGGAGTGCGATGCGTGATGTCAGCTTTTTGCGAAGTAACTCGAGGTGTCGGCGATACATGTGTGTCGAACGTTACTCCGAGGTATTTAGGCTCGGAGCAGAAGGGCAGGGTTTTGTTGTTGCGGTTGGCTTTTAACTCACATTTAGCTACCTTTTTCTTGAGATAGAAGACTGCCAACACCCTTTTTGTAGTTTTGAAATTTAACTTCCACGTCTGGAGGTATTCATCTACGGGTGCCATGTCCTTGCTCTGCACCCCCTCCACTGCCTGCCAATCTCATCAGCATGCTTGGTTGCTATATTGTCAATAAATGCATACTTTCTGGAGACGGTGTTTGGCTGGTCAGAGATGTAGATGTTGAAGAGAAGGGGTGCCAGGACAGACCCTGAGAGATGCCGTTCTTGAGGTGTCTTAACCTGCTCCGTTTGTCGTTTCCGGCTGTGAGGGTGAAGCTGCGATTACGAACCATCTCCATGATCATGCAGACCATGTGTCTGTCAGGTAGCAGTCGCAGCAGTTTGCACGTGAGGCCGCGGTGCCTCACAGTGTCGTATAGGCTGCTGTGAGGTCGACAAAAACAGCCCTGCCCTTCTTTTTAGCCGTAAAGCTATCCTCTATGTTCTGTGTCAGCAGGGTGACCTGATTTAATGGTCGACTTCCCGTGTCGAAAAGTCGACGATTGCTTTGACATGAGCGTAGATGAGTCTCTCAAGGATCTTGAAGAGGACACGCAGAAGAGATATAGGGCGATGGCTCTTTGGGTTCACCAATAGCTTTTCCTGGCTTTGGGATCGCAAATATTACTGCTCTTCTCCAGATCTTGGCGCAAGCAGGAAGTGAGGAAATCGCAAAACCAAGGTTTGAGAGCCGATCCGGCGTGGAGCATAAACTCCGGGAAGATAAAATCCGGACCCGGAGACTTTCCTGGCTTCAGGCACCTGAGGGCGACAGAAAGGTCAGGTGGCCTGACAGGGCCAGAGATACTGTTTCCCTCAGGTGCTCGGACCTTCCATAGGCTGGACAGTTCCTTGTTAACGAGCCTAGTGGACTCGCGGATCCCACTCGTGTGAGGTTATCGTATACGAGCGGCTTATTGAAAGGACGCAGCAACACCGCTATAGGATTATGGTTCAACACCCAACGTGTGATCTGAGTCATTGCTAAAATTAAGCTTTAGCACTTTCAGCCACCCTGCTGAATTTATGTAATAGGGGAGGAATGAAAAGTTCCAAAATGAAAAAAGGGAGGAGCGTATCAAAAAAGTTTGGGAACCACTGGCCTACTCATTTATGCGCATGAGAGTGGCGAGAATTTGATCCCCGGTTAATGAGCCACCCGCTTAATAAGACCAAAATTGTCTGGTCCCGAGGTGGGCTTATTAAGAGGAGACTGCTGTACCGTGTTGTAACCAGGGACGACGGAATGGGGATGCATTATGGGGACACTGCCCCCTCTGCCCTTTGAATGGGGGCAACGGGGGCACAGGTGTCCTTACGTAACAGATTTCATGAGTAACTTCATGATTTCTCAAGGTCGACTCGAAGCAAATTTATTGCAGCTATTGGCGCACACATAAAATTGAGAATGATTTCCTTTGATTTCTGTTATTAGTTTTGAAGTCAACATTGTTGCTGAACATATAAATGCGAAAAGAATGACCATTATGGGAGCGCTTTTACACTGAACTCAAGGAAACAGTTTTGAACTCGTGGTACATCAAAACCATGGGTGTCCACAGGCGGGGGGAGGCAAAACGGGTATTTGCCCCTCCGAGTTGGAAATTGAGGCTAAGAACTAAAATTGTCTGGAAACCTTGACGTCAGCAGCTCAATTCTGATTAATTGATTTATTTATTGCAATGACAGTTTATTAGCCGGTACGAGATTCACACTGCACAACAGCAAGGTTCATTGTTCTGGTGTCATGCAGTGGTGAGCTTGCAGTTCACTCATTTCCACTGTTTTGCCTGCAGAAGCAGGTTGCCAAACTTGCGATCGGATTGTTTTACTGTTGGTCTTTGTTGTGTAACAATAATCAAGCAACAAATCTTCTAATGTTCACTTCAAGTTATGATATTAGGCGTTTTGCCGCGCCCGTATGTGACTGTTGAGTGCAAACATCTTGGCTGGTAATGCTTCGGGACAGTGACTGCTGATAGCGGTAAGCAAGGACGCCGGAAAGCGGTGGCATTGCCCTCTGATCTTTCAAAAGAAGGACAACGGGGACAAAGGCGTATTTTTTATAACAGCATCATCGGAATTTCATGGTTTATCACGATCGAATTGAAACAAATTTTCCATAGTTTCTTTTATTATTTTTGAGGTCAACATTGTTGTTGAATAGTAGCAAGCATATATGGTAACAATTATTTTGTTTTTCATAAATTTCCATTGCCCTCAACTTTTCCTGCTCCCCCAGCCCAATCGACGTTCCGGCGTCCCTGGTCGTAACTCACGGGGGCTGTCAGGGGTAGAGCCGCACTCCCGGTAAGATAAACGTGTAAACCGCCCCCCCTTATCTTACATTTTTATATTTAGTATTTTTTTGGTTTTCAGTAGGTTGTTGTTTTTTTTGTTTTTTTCGGGGTGTTTTCTTTTTTTTACTTAGTATAAACATCCACATCCGCAGGGTCAGCCTTAGCAAGCGCAGGGCCCGATTTGAAGCACTTTTGCGGGACCCCACTCAGTGGTGTGTCCAAATATTTTTGAGGAGGGTCATCAAATTATTAGTGATGTGAAAGAGCGAGGGCCAAAGCGGTAAATGCAATCTAGGGGTGTCTGGAGGCATGCCTCCTCAGTGTCACATTTCCAGTAAAGGCTTTCTTTGTCCGTGACATGTAGACATCTCCGTAATACCAAAATAAGGTCATGAGTCACTGCACTCAATACCGCCTGCCTGGCCATGTCCTACCGCTGGGTAGGCTACGGCTGGCCACTTCGCCATGTTGTAAATGAAATTAGCTTCTGTTCCCTTGAAGGTGCGCAAATGCGTAGCACCACCAGTGAACCAGTACTGTCGCCAGAAAGTCTTCAATAGTAGGGCTTCGCATTTGTGCAAGGGGCTTGACATTCTAAGCTTTGACAAATTATCTACTCATTTATAGTGTTTCATAATCCAACTTGGGGTCTTGGAGCTTTGGCTAAGCCCACCAAATTCCCTCGAGCGACGGGACTGCAGTGAACTCATTCTCGCGCACTTGCAGCATTCCAAATTTTAAAAGTAGAAACGGAACACTCCTAAGCATATCGCATGACTCTTTTAGAAGGTACATGAATTCAATGAGTACTTTGTTTGTATTTTGATATGATTTTACACAGTATTTTTTCAAGGTTTTTAAAAGGGTGTCGTAGTGGAGCTTTAGGGTGTCAGCACCATTTTCCCTTTTATGTCTGATACTTTTGACTGATTTTCACAAAAGCGCAAGTTTCCGTCCAAAAATAATTTGAATACGACAATCACTTCTGGCAAACAAAGTAAAGACAATTTTATAAATAGAAAGTTTCAATGTAGGCCTGCATACTTATTCATTCTCTCATTTTCGTGCCCGGTTTTCCTTTGGGGAGAATTGCGGTTGCAGTAGCTCTAGAACAGGGGTTCCCAACCTTTTTCTTACCATGTATCCCTTCAGCATTCCGACAAATGAGCATGTACCCCTACAGCGTTTCAACAGATAAGGATGTACCCCTTCAGAATTTTGACAGATGAACATGTACTACAAAAACTCCTTTATGACAAAATATTTTCTCACGATTTTTCACAGATATACTTAACAATATACATCTAATGACTTTTGAAAATAATATTAAGTCATGTATGTGTAAAGATTTGAAAATAAATAACATGTAAATATATCTTTACCTTCTATTTCTAACCTTAAATGTACCCCTTCGGACAGGCAAATGTACCCCCAGGGATACATTCACCCCAGGTTGGAAATGCCTGCTCTAGGAGGACGCAAATACATCACGGTCAACAGCAATCTCAGATAGTTCTGCTGGTTCCACACCAAGACGGGCCCAAGCAAGGTCAGAGATGTAGTCGCGCCACCTGGTCCTTGGTCGACCTCTGGGTCGCTTCCCTGTGGGTGTAGACTGTAGCCCGAAGGACGTAATTCGCCAATCTTTCCCTGGACATTCTGGACACATGACCGAACCAACATACAGTAGTTGGTATCTCTCGATTCGGAGAAGTGGCTTGACAACCCGGGCTTCACCGATTTCAGACCTGTGCCCTTTGTCACGAAGTGTCACACCGAGAACTCTTCGCAAATATCCCATCTCTGTCGTTTATTCTTTCGACAGTACTCTTTCAGTCTTCAGTTAAGATTCATGGCCACAGGTGAGGATCGGGACAAAGACCGATTTAAAGACTGAAAGCATTGCGGTCTTTGAAAGCTCCCGTTTCGCAACCACGGTGCAATGAAGCTCACGCAGAACTGCGTTTGCTTCACCAATCCGTGTATCAATGTCTTTGTTCCGATTTCCGTCACTCGTAAATACTTCCTCAGGATGCTTGGACTTCTCCACCTGCTGCAGTGTATTTCCGCTCACGTGCAGAATACACTGCCTTGGGCGTCTTGAGAGACATAATACCTCAATCGCTTCAGTACTGCTTTTCGTTCCTGCTTGGTCGCACGCAGTAGAAAACTAATGAAATGCGTGCTGGAGACCCGATTGAGACGATCCACGCATGCAGTACCAATTCGACCGCAAAAAGCAAACGGTTCATCTTGCAATTCCCAAAAGTGACACCCTCGACGCGTCTGTGACTGTCTATCAAATTCGTATAGACCAGAGCTCTCCAAAAGTTTTGGAAGAGGACCGGATGAGCTGTTGCACAACAGTTCGAGGGTCGGACATCATGCGTAATGTGATTTTTCCGGGATATGTTACATTCTACCAAATCAACGCATTTTTCGTAAATATATATTTTTTTCATTATTGGCAAAATGTGTTTTACGGCCGGGTGAAATGCCTTAGCAGGTCGGATTTGGCCCGCGGGCCATAGCTCGGAGAAACCTGATATAAACTATGAAGAGGAGTAGAGACAGTACACACCATTGTCGGAGTTCAACACCAACAATGAACGGTTATGCTTTAGCTCCATCGACATGGACACAATTTTCTGAGCAGGAGTACAGCTATTTGACGGCCAACAAGAAGCACCCGACCGCACTCCCGCAACACCCCCAAAACTTTTAACGATGAACCTGGTCGTATACTTTCCTGAGGTCGACGAAACATGTAAATACGTGTTTGGCATGCTCCCAGGTTTTCTCGAAAATTTGCTGGAGAGTGGAAATTTGTTCTGTAGTGGTACGGGCGCGAAGAAAACCGCACTGGGTATCATCCAGCTTTGGTTGAATTATTTCTCTTTACCTTTTTTGAACGAACTTGGCATGCACTCTTCCTGCGAAGCTGAACAAAGTGATGCACCGGTAGTTGGTGCATTGAATGCTCTTGCCCTTGTTGTGTATGTGGATGATCAATTTGCCAATCCTTCGGTGCCCTTCCAAAAACACCATGACACGTGACACACACGAGTGAGCCAAACCATTCTAAGTTCCCCTAATTCGCTATCAAACTTTTAGCAATTAGGTTTAAGCTCGAATTTAGCAGCGGTGTTATAGAGCTTATTCATGCACAGTTTTACGAAAGCTTTCATCTGTTCTAAGTTAAAACATCCCGCCTGAAAAACTTTCAGCCTAGTGAGATGGCAACGTTGACACAAGGAAAGCACCACGTTGAAATTTTTTGTTTTCATATGTCGCAGTAAAAAAACGCACATTGCATCATTTTTATTTCTGACCGCTGTTTCACTGCAGCCCAAATACCCAAAATCTCACTCGTAGCTCTCACTATTGCCTCACCCGACAACCACATTTTTGCATGCGCGCTGCAACTACCGATCTTTTGTCTTCGTTGTACTTTGATGTATCGCCAGGCAAGCCAAACGCAACGATATAACATTGCAGCCGTCTGTTGCAGTAGCCACGTACAGGAAAACATGCTTTCCTCATATAGTTTTACTTCAAGGGAAGGTAAAACCATATCTTGGCTTTCAGAATTTGGGGTGCCTTTGCAAAATTTTAGGGTGTCATTTTGACGCCCAAAAACGGCTTAAAAAAACACTGATTTTACACATGGCCCATGCCGTCGCGTTCGAGACGATCAGAACGACGAAGACACGAGAACATTTGCGGAAAGTTCTTGCACAACGCAACTGCGAGTACAAGGTTACAGACAATGTAACTGCACAACGCAAGATTTCTCCTTCGAGTGTCTTCTACGATCGCCCGTACAGAAATTTATTTTAGAATGTTGAAGAGATCGCCCATTTCTCAACCGCACCTCCTTGGTCTTCGACGAAGTTGTTCCGGTGGAAAAGCAAGAAGCACCACGACTGGACTCCGACAAAGTTTGCATCCACATTGGAGTTTTTCCCTACTACAATCATTGTGCCGAGCGTTTAGCCAGAGTGGAGCAAGTTTCAATTTTTAAAGGTCTTGGTACGACCCGGCCGAGATTCGAATACGCCGAACTACGACCTACCGGACACGAAGCGAGCGCTCTAACCACATATCCGGTTATGATTTTATACTTATTATAACAATTCCCAAAGTTTAGAAATCATTTGAAACTCTGCTAACTCAGCTCTAAAATGTGCATGCTCGCTAAAAACATTAGCTCAGTGTAAAATTTTCTTAGAGGGAACACTGTCAGCAGCACTGTTTGATATGATCAACCAGCAAAAAGAAGATACAACAGCTTAGCTACAAAACGTTGACAAACGAAAAAGCGTGTCAGCAGGACATCATACAGATACTACAGTGCAACCTTGTATTATAATGCTGCACAATAATGACAAAACGGAACGAAACAGATAGGTCAACTGCAAGCAAAACCATAACACGAGAGACCACACAAACAAACCAAATCGGCGTACTTTAGGCCATGCAGGTCTGTGGACGCCGAACCCAAGCAATTTTGGATGATTTCAGCCGAAGCTAAAAACTTTTAAATGGTGGAGCCGAAGCTGGAGCCTGAATTCGGGTTCCGGTTTCATAGCCCTAGTTCTGGGGCAAGCATTTTAACTTATTGGATGACGAGCGTGGGTTGCCGTATGTGTAAATAATTTTCCTCGTTTGCTCACTCACAATCTTAGTGAAACTTTGCATTACTTGAGCAACTCAAAATTGCCATTCTTGATTTGTGGTGATATAAATATTAACTTGCTGCAGCAAGACACAGTGC
>JGI24158J21664_10013506_pt1 | contig 10770 bp, 12 predicted proteins | sample Ectturendosymbi3_FD_21664 | JGI IMG/M metagenome (IMG submission 21664)
CGTGGCTTGCCGTCCTTGGAACCAACCGACTGGAAAAGAAAAGATGTGCGTGTTTCGACCGGGACAACTTGTGACGTAACAAAGGCTTTAGGACTTCTGTAGCAAACGGACCGTGTTTGATATTATTTCATCGTCGTGATTTTTAGGTTGACCGCGCAGAGAAAAGCTCTGATGAAAGCGAGACGCTAACGAATATGTCGAGACTGCAATAAACACACACAACCGCACAGCTTTGTGCTTTATTTTCAATGAGAAACGATTGCTTTTCTGTAGTTGTGGTTGCTGAAACGGTGAACCCCGACTGAGATCAATACTCGGGATCAAAGCTACACACTGGTTTCCTAACGTGCCAGTGGCGCAGCCAGTAATTCTGTTCGGGAGGGGCAGTCAATGACGTCATCTTGAATCCGACTGTTCCTTCTGTTTATTTTTTAACAGTTGTAAATTGATATAAAGCACCAATAAAAATCTTAGCAAGTTTGCTTTGGGGGAGCCATGGCCTCTTCGGCAATGTGCACACTGCACAAGCAGGCTGCGCGTCCTTGAGCTTTCTAAATTCAAATTTTCACTCTTTCTTACATGACGAGACGACTTCGGCAAACCGACCACTTGAAACCATCGTGGAGTCACGGGCAGCGCTCACCTCTATTTTCTTCAGCACTTCGAAGCCTTCGGTCACGTGACCGAAAACCACGTGCTTGCCGTCGAGCCAATCAGTTTTCTCCGTGGTGAGGAAGAACTGCGAGCCGTTCGTGTTCGGTCCCGAGTTGGCCATGGACAAAATTCCTAACAAAGGAAATGGTTGTAGATAAAAGGAAGTAAAGTACAAGGGCCAGACAAACCAATGACCTCACATTTTTGGTGACAGCACGCTGGTCTATGGACAGTGGTTACATCGCAAATGTCTTGCGCAGCGGTGACGCGTGGAACAAAATGGCAGCTCGAAGCCCAACTCATCCAGGATCCTCACAAATCAGTAGGGACAACACTTCTCCGCTTAGATCAGCAGTGAAAGTAGCGTTTCCTATTCGGGTCGAAATTTTAAAACCCGGGTTTCGCGTTGCTGCGAAAAATACCTTTCGGGTTTTAAAATATGATTTTGCTCGATAGAAACAACGTAACTTCGAAATTACTACTGTTGTTCAATGCGTAGTTTATTAACGAATTAATAATTAAAGTAAAGCACAGTTCTTACTGACTTATAAAACTGACGCATGAATATCAAAGCATTGATGCTCTCATCATCATTCAGTCTGTTTCTAGTTTCATAACAAACAGGCTGAAAAAGCCCTCTCCGGCTCCACTGATGGGCTTGATTGTAAGTAGTGCATGGTACAGTTTTTCAAGGTTATCAGGCCTCTTTTTCGTTGCCTTAAAAAGACTCATTTCTTTTTTCACAATTTGTGATTGGATCTCTTCTTGCGCCGGAATAGTTGTGTGGTCTTCACTCTCCAAAAATGAGGCAAACTCCTCCGAAAGAGTCATATTTGTGGGCTCTTTCTCGATCTGAACATCTTCAGCATTAGATGTATGGAGTTCAACTACAGCACCACTTCCACACGATTGTAAGAACTCTGCGGATAGAGTCTTTCCAAAAGAGATGTCGCCAAAGCCGCAATTTTGGACCTTCTTATTTTGTTTCCAAAGTGGTCCTGATACTCATTCAGGTAATCCGGAGACTTCAAATACTGCAATAAGTGAAGCCAATAGCAGGTCAGCATTTTCTGTACAAAGGTACTCGACGGCCATTTCAGTTGGTGCAAGGTCTTCACAAAGCTCTTTTATCTTCTTCAATTCATCATTAGAAAACTCAAACTCTCGCTCAAGCTGCATCACTGCTACTTTTATTTCCTTGCGTACCTCATAAAAACGACGAACCATTTTGAGCAAGCTATTCACCGAGTTTTGCAATCAAGGAAAAGCTTTCTCTTTTCCAAAAGTAGCAATACTTTGAGGTTGCAGATTGTCATCGTTGCGCACTGCAGACATTGTGAAGAGCTTCACTGTCTTGCGGATCTTTGCAACTATGGTCTGAAACTCAGAATCCAAAACCACAATTGGCTGTTCATCGACTAGGTTGTCCTCAGCAGTTTCACTTTCAGCTTCATCACTCTCTTCTTCCTCAGTTTCTCTGGCAATATTGTTTTGATCATCATAATCGTTATTCTTTCGCTTCTCTGTATGATACATCACAAACACACAAATGAACTGCATGAGCTAAGCAAGCAATATGCAAAGGTCTTGTATCTCGACCGAATTTCATCACAACATTAGCCCCGTCCGCGATCGTGCTCACAATGTCCGTGTCCAAGTTAAGATTAAACTTTGAAAGTCTTTCTCGAACAAGCTCGATTGCTTTTTCAGTCTTCATGCTACCTTTAACACGAATCATACCAAGAGGCTGAATACTCTGCTCGTGATGCAGATAGAGATTCATGTATCGGCGATTCCTGACTGAAGCTGCCTCATCGAAACTGATTGAAAAATGGCATCCATTCTTCGTGATGGTGTCAACTTTTTCACTGACAATCCTGAGGGTCTTTTCAAACTCTTTGATTAAGTGATCACGGATGTTTTGGGGACTAGTGGGCAGAAAATAACCATCGTCTTTGAAAGCTCGTCTGATAAGAGAACTGTTTGCAATTTGATTGAAAGTCAAACCATCGACGGACACTAACCGAGCTGTGACTTCGCTGAGGGACTCCTTCTCATTCCTAAAGTAAGCCTCGATACGCACAACTTTCGATTTGGGTTTTGTATCCTCAGAAACTGCTTCATAGCATCTTCTCACATGGATTCTATGCTTTGATTTTAAGTGGTTAATCAAACTTTTGGTGCTAGAACCTCCTGCTTTTAATATAACGGAGCACAAGTTGCACTTTGCTGTTTCTTGAGCCCTGTTGTACAAGAAGTTGACTCCAAACTTCCGATTTTCTTCGATCACTAACGTCTTCAAACCGACTGTCTGCCATGCTTGTAAATGAACTAACTAGAACTGCAGTAGCTTATCCTATAATCTAACTATTGAAGAACTCATAGCGGTACTTACTAGGCAGCGAAAAGACTAAAAAGCTAGCTGTTAATTATGACGTAACGATAGCGTTGTGTTTATCGAACAAATAGATATCAGAATGACCAATATTTGAATGCAACAGCAATTTCAGATCTTTCAAAATATCGGGTAGTAGAAAATAGCCAAAAAAAAACCGGGTTTCGGGTAGCAGAAAATAGCCAAAACAAACCCGGATTCGGGTAGTAGAAAATAGCCAAAAAAAAACCGGATTCGGGTAGTAGAAAATAGCCAAAAACGGGTTTCGGGTTCGGGAAAACCCGGGTTGGGAACGCTAAGTGAAAGTTGTTAACGCGAAAGCAGGAGTCGGGCGACCTCGTATCCGGCCCTTTTCAGTTAACACGCTGATTTTTCTATTTAATACTACGCAGTGATTCCGAACGGTCGGCTCACGCAACTATTCTTTACAAAAAAAAGTAATGCCAGTTGTTTTTTTCTTGCTTAAGTAGTCGCTAGAATAAAGCAACGGCTCCAAATGCCGGCGTAACGAGATTTTTTTCACGAGCAGCAAGAACTAAGCCGGTGCTGACCGCCTGGCGGAAAAATATCAGAGTTGTTTCTCATTCCGTCAACCTCTTCCATGCACTCGAAACGCGTGTTCGCGCGTATCTTAGTTGCAATGCGCCAAGACTAAAACCCAGTCCCTTCGCCACGGGGGGGGGGTTGGTGGGCTTATTCCCCCAAACAAAGCTCCAAGCTCCCTCACATTGCAACATGAAACACTATAAATCAGTGGAGTTTTTGTCCATTTTTAGAATGTCAACCCCCCTACACAAACGGAAAGACCCCCTATTGAAAACTTTCTGGCGACGGTTCTACCAAAATACCCTCGCTCGCTGAATCTGGCCCCGACGTCCTGAACACAACACTCGTGAAAATGGACCACCGGAACAAACAGCGCAGATTCGCGCGCAACGACGGTTGCCATGGACGTCGGAAAGATTTTTTTCAGGGTGGGGGAGCAGTAGTGGAATTTGTAGGGGGGCGGCCAAAAACATTTTTTCCAGCGGGGAGGGCAACAGCGGTGAAATTTTATTTCACCAACTGTAACCTACGAGAAAGTATTTTTCCACCGAGAGGTTAACAGGAAAACATCAAATTTCAAAATCCAAGGAGCAAAGTCACCCCCTTTCCGACGCCCGTGATGGCGGCTGCTGGCACCCCCACTCACCGGGACCGGTGTGCTTGAGCGTGAAGTTCTCGTCGTCGAACTTTCGGCCGTAGATCGACTTTCCCCCGGTGCCGTTGTGGTTCGTGAAGTCGCCACCCTGCGCGGCAAAGCAGCTTGTCCGGCTTGCGCGCGAGTCGCGTTTCGGCGAACGGCAAGTTCCTGATCGCTGGTAACAAGCTTTTCAAGACAATACGGGCAGTAGCGTAGCCAGTCCAAAACAATGAGGGGGTCAAAAGGCTTGATTTTAGGCAAATAACGCTATTTTGTTTGGAATACCGCCTCTCAAAGCACAAAATGACTCTATGTTTTAAAAATTTTGGGGGGCATGGTCCCCTAGGCCCCCCCTGACTACGCCTATGAATCCAGGCCATGCTGGGCAAGTTCGGAAGTAACATCAACGTACCTATTGCGTAGATCGATTTTCAAAGTTAGCATGGATGTAATAAACCTGAAGTTTATGGGGGTACGAAAACTTGACTCTGACCAACGCAGCACACTTTTTACCTTAAATATGGAAATGTTTTCGCCCCAAGTCCACTTCTTTTGTTCAGGACACGATTACTTCTACAAATTTGCATGTGGTTTTGTGTTAACGCCCGAAAGACCAAAAATGCCACCAACACACCTTTCCCAATTTCGAAAAGGGCTGCTGTATTTTAATTCATCTTTCGGCCAAGTATTACTTCCGCCCCCACCCGATTGTCAGCTTTATGAAGACCTTTGCAAAATTTTGGGCCAAAACAGCGTGATTTTTAACTGTGCAGAGAGGGTGGCTGATCGCCCAGCTCCCAGGCCTGTCACGGCTACAGTACGTCTGGAGTTATTTCAGTACTTCTCAGACTAAATGTTGAGTCTCTGAAACGCTGTCATTTTGGACAACGACAAGCAGAGTTTGCAAAGTAAATGGGGAGCATCTGGCCACAGACAGATATTTGAAGCATGCAGCTTAACTCCGATCCCACAAGCTTTCCCTTGTAGATGGCCAAACAGAACGTCTTGCGAAAAGGCATATGCGCAGAACATAGCGACAGAAAGCATTGCAAGTTTAAAAGTAAACAGATATTCCAGTTTGCAAAAGAAGAAAACGACCTTGAGAGCAGGACATACTTGACACATGAACTTCGGAATGATCCGGTGGAAGGTACTTCCCCGGTACCCGTACCCTTTCTCGTGCGTGCACAAGCACCTGAAGTTTTCTGCGACGGAAAAGAAATGCGTGTAAAAATGAAAAGAGAAGCGCGTGTGAAAATCAACGTCGGTGAAAATTTACAAGCGCCCCGCTGCCGCTCGCATATTCTGGCAAAGGACAGCAGCCTGACTTGACAACGGTTTTTCACTGACGCAGCTATGACGCACACAGTACTGTGACGTACACAATACGTCGACGGAGAAGCGATCAAACTTAAGTCACAGCAAGTAACGAAACGGGCTGTTCTTATTTGTTTGCAAACAATCAAACGACACGAACGAGCTGTGCCGTCATCGCTGCACCTTCGCTTCTAAATAAACGCATTTTTCAGTAGAGGGTGGTTGGGCTCCGACTAAGTAACATAATTTCTCTAAAACACCCCCTCTCTTCAGATGAGAGGGGTGTTTTGAGAGAAATTATTGGCAAAACCGAGGCATTCTCGCCGCTGCTAAAGTTGAAAATTAGACATTGCAGGTAAAACCGCAAGCGGCCATTTTTAGACGCCATAAAGACTTTTTTGTCAAAGGATAATTTGAATTGTCATGCACAGCGCATCAAGTATACTCAAAAATCGGAATAATCTTACCGGCTGTGAGTGGCACAACGTCAGCTCTCAGTTCTATCACTACCCTGCCGGTGTACTGACTTCCAGTGCGCAAATCGAAAAATACCTGTGAAATGTTGAAAGTAAATATTAGAAAGAAACAAACACCCGCACACAAACATCGACTTTACTCCCGCTTCAGACAAACACCTGTTTTTTTCTGTCCTTAACCGAATAGTTTTTTGAAATGACCAAAAAAACATCAGTCAATTCGATCAAAAAATGTCCGAAAACCAAACACGACAGAAAGTTTAAGCTATTTTGGACAAATTACCGAAATGTCTCAGCGAAAAAAAAACAAACACCGGAAAAAAGTAAGAGCAAACATGTCGCGGACGTCCGGAGTTGAACTAGGGGTGCAGTTTATTCTGAGCTGTGAACCTCAATTGTCAGATATTTTAAGTATCAAAATTGGTGCGTATTACGTCACTTTCAGCTTTACCCGATAAATGGTCACGGGCTTATCTTAGATTTCACTTGCAGCACGTTTACGAAAAGAATGATACGATCTTATTTTCGCACCTGCCGTCAAAGGATAATTGAATTCTCAGACAAAACGGATTTATACCTCGAGTTACGTCGTTACTCCGGCTGAAAGTTGCAAACAGTTCGAGTGTTCGATATTGTCACGTCATTAAAAACGAAGACGTCATCACAACGTCAAGTGAACATTTTTTTTCATTCTTAATATCCTCAAAGATAAGACGGGAAAGAAAACGATAATTTGTTTTGTAAGTGCGATTTTCCGGGAACACAACAACCTGTTACCTAACAACCTTTTCAAACATATACTGTACATTAAGTTAGCACTGCATGTCAATGCGAAATATAAGTTTCACACTTCAGGCTAAGTCTCAATACATTGATTTATTTCCGCTGTTCAATAAATAAGTTTCTTTTGAAGAAGTTTAGGCTCGTAATGAGCATATTGCGGATCATATCTGTTGGATGCGAGGTTTGGACGTCGTTGCAAATACTAGGGCTATAAGCTGTGCATTACAAAACTTCACAAATCTTTGATTTCGTGAAAACAAATGCTAGCGAGTCTGTTACGATATAGAGCAGCAGAATCACCAACACTAATCGGCAATTCAGACTTCAAGTTCGATTAAATTTCAAGAGCACCCATTAATGTAACAACTTTTGTTGCAGCAAAACGTTTCGCTTCGCCTCACTACAAAGGAACTGTACATATGAACAAGCTCTACGACCCCACACGCTACAAGGCACACAGACCGTTGGATTTTTAGCCTTCGCGTCTTTCGAGCTGTTCCCATTCTCAACGCTATTCTTTCCGTCAGCCTCTGCGTCGTCCTCTTCTTTCATTGCGTACTTTTTCATCCAGTCCTCGTCCGCCCAGACTGATAAAGAACAGACGCGACGTAATACACGCGAGTTTTGACACAAGTTGCTTTCAGGGATGGCAGTTGTGCTTAAACGCCTTAATTCTTGAAAATGGATACGTGAACGGCAGTACTGGCTGTTGCTTGAAGCCTGCTCACTGTCGTCGCTTTGCTTGGCAGTAAGTGTCCTCAAGACAGATTTTAGCCTTCTTTTAGTGCGCCACCCCTCAAATAGCATCGTTTTGTTTCGCTGGCATCGGGTGTCTGGGCGTGTTCCATCGCATCATATATGGTGTTCTCAAGGCAACAAATAAAGCATAGTAGAACTACAACGGCAAGTGTAACTTCAGGCAATTCATTTTCGTTACTTACGAGTGTTTTAGCAAAACTTGTTAGCTTGGTCGAATGTTTAGAGATGAAAAAACCTCCACGATCATTTCATATAAAAAATCACTTCAGTTTCAAGCAATGAGCTACGCAGCTTATTTCACAAACGGTTCCATTCTTGTTCTTGCACCAATGCAAGAGACAAGACTTCAAGCAAAAGCAGGCAGAGAAATTTTAAGCTAGTTAACACTAAACACTACTGAGCCAGAGTATAATATAAGCAAATAAATTCAAACAAACTGGTCGTATCTCCATTGTCACATGCGAATAGGTAGTATTTGCCCACCTGGTCGATGCGCCAAACCTTCCTTTTTCGAATACATTGGTTTCGCGAGGTTTACTCGCAGCGTGCGTCCGAAAATCTCAGATTCGTTCTGCGCAAATACAAGCACAACCAATTAAAACATCACTTTTCATGATAGCACAGGTTCAATTAAAAGATTTTGTAACCGACTTTTTAATTGAAGGACAAAGAGAATTGACTTTAGATGTGGCAATGCAAGCTTAAAAGTGGTATTGTTTATGTTTACATGAAAACAACTGCAATGCTGCCTTGCTTATCACCTGTGACCTATCATGCAACCCATAGGAACCTTGATGAGTCATGTGACTGATGACTAGGGCAACCAATTTTTTGACCTAAAAACTTAAAATTTTGACTTTACATTTTACAAATTTTGACCTATACATTTTCTGAGTTTGCAATTGCATAATAATTCAGCCCTAGATGTTGAGGTTAACCCAGAAGCATATTCATGCACTCTATGCTTCAAAAAAAAAGAAAAATTGGTTGTTTAACTTTGGGAATGATATATTGATAAGCACATTAATAACTACAGTAGAGTCAAACCTGAGATATCACAAAGTTGAAACTCTACTGTATATGCATAATGGCTTGAGCGTGCATTTACCAAACCAAGCACTGTAAGACCACGTTTCTTGCCTTACCACGCCTATCCTACAGAACATTCAATCGTCTAGTAGTGGGCAAACCAACATTTTTATGTCAGAAATTGCAACAAACCCATTATTATAACAGAATTGCAATTAAACTTGCAAAAGCATATCAATATCTGTTGTTGTAGTTTCACTAAAATATCGATAAAGAGAAAAAAAACAGTATTGCAAGAAAAGTTCGACCCAATGATAACTTTGACTTTGTTTGACCTAATAACCTGGGATTCCCTCATGGTATGAGTGTGAAATTTGGTTTGTGGACGTTTCATAAGCTTTGAAGTAGGCAGAAAAAATTTGACTTTTGGCTGCCTTACTGATGACATTTCGCATTTTAGGGCATCAGTTTTTGCTGCTTTGATCATATTTTAGCATTGCTATAATGCTTGGTTCTCATTTTTCACCTCATTGTTGATATAAATAATTTATTGGCAAAATGCCTGAAATATCTTAATGGCATCCATTGCCTGAGTTATTGTTTTGTTATAAATGAAACAGTAGCAAAAACAGGTTGCAAATCACAGGTATACACAGTTAAATGATGCCATAGGCGCAGAGCACACTAGTTTTGTTGCACACTCAATATCGCTTGAAAATTTGCAACAACAGCCAGACACACCATGTTGTCAATTGCAGCTTTTGCATCTTCGGCTAGTTCGTACTCTGCAACAAAACATTATTTTAGCAATTACAAGCTGTTAAATGCAACATCAACACCTGTCAGCATACACTGGTGAGTTAGATATATGGGAATAAATGTTCTTGGGAAATTTTCATCAAAACTTACAAAATTTTTACTATGCATGCAACACCTGGTAAAATCAAGTTGGAATAGCGGCACAATACATATATTTAAATCAGGGGTTCCCAACCTTTTTCTTGCCATATACCCCTTCAGCATTCTGACAGATGAATATGTACCCATTCAGCATTTCACCAGATAAGCACGTACCCCTTCACCATTTCGACAGATGAACAGTACCCCTAAAATTTCTTCTGACAAAATATTTGGTCATGATTATTCACAGATATATTTAACAACTAGCAGATAATGATTTTTGAAAATAATATTCGTTGATATATGTATAAATATTTGGAAATAAATAACATAAATATGCTTTTCTCTTCTATTGCCAACCTTAAATGTGCCCCTTCAGATAGGGAAATGTACCCCTACGGGTACATGTACCCCAGGTCGGGAACCCCTGATTTAAATTAAGACTTACTTACAGCATTACATTGACAAAACACATTCATGGCACTGCTTAACAATTCTCAAATGAAATGTTTTTGAGGAATGTCTACTGAATTTAGATGAGAACAGCAGAAAAATATCGACCTTAGATGGTTAAAACACAGGATTTGACATGACTGTTAGTATTTTTTCTGCATATTGGAAGTTTTATGAAAAAAAACACATTTTGTATTCAAAGAAACAGCATTGGATTAAGAATGGAAATATGTTAACACTATAGCAAATTAAACTGGCAAAACTGATTTGTATTAGCTGTACTTGCTTAATATCGACTGACTTACCAACAAAAGCAAGCCCCTATGCTTTTCCGTTTCATAATCAAGAGGCAAATTTACATCAACAATGTCACCAAAAGGAATGAATGCAGAGTGTATATGTTTTTCTGTCACCTCTTCAGCAAGTCCACCTGTAGCAAACATGAGGAAATTGATTTAAAGTATTGTGGTGAGGTTGAGCAGGTTGACACAAACATTGATGAATAATCCAGTTGTGCAAAGAATTGCTAAGTTGCCCTGTTTTTTAACACCTTGGCTTCCGGGAAGTTTTCAGCCTAAAACCAGCAGTTTGCATGTGCTTTTGCACGGCAATATCTCCACCGATGATTGTGCTTGAGAGCTGTTCAAATCCTCAAAAGATTCGGCAAATCTTCGTGTCTGCAACCAAAAAAAAATTTTGGGTTGGGGGTTGCGAATTTTTTGTGAGTGACGTCATAAGTGGAGGATTTTTAGGCCACCTTGGCCCACTTCACCTGGCCCTGGGCCCAAACCGTTAGATGGTAATATTTCGCTAAAGTTTTT
>JGI24158J21664_10013508_pt1 | contig 10769 bp, 5 predicted proteins | sample Ectturendosymbi3_FD_21664 | JGI IMG/M metagenome (IMG submission 21664)
GTTGGTAGGCTCAATTGCTTGAGCTTTTTGTTACGGTGGTTACAGAATATTCAAATAACTTCACTTGAAAAGCCATTTGAGACGGTATCATCATGAATGCCTTGTGCGTTTTGCGACAGTGTCGCGTAGCCGATGTGTGGAGACTGCAGACCAGGAGAATGCACTTTTCCATTTTTCTTGTTTATTCAAAATCCTGCACACACAGCGTAATCAATAACAACGGTTACAAAACTCACTGGGATCTGCTTTAACCAATTATTATCGGCGTTCGGCAATGACTTTAATTGTGGCTATTTTAGACTAACAGCTAGTCAGATACTACTGACCTGTGTAAACAATCTCGGTGCAATTCACAAATGCGATCGGCTTGTCCGCAAGCGTGTCGACTAGCCAGCTGTATACATCACTGAGCGCTATTGTTTGGTCGTAATTCATAATTGACGATAATAAGGTGCTGTAAGGCGTGAGCCAGTTCAGAGAGCCTTGTTTTTCAGCGCGCTTAGCAAAGTGTTGGATGATGCATCTCAGAAAGGGTCCGGAGCCGGATCTGCTAAATTAACCACCAGCTCCGGCTCCAGCTAAATTTAAAAAATAGCTCCGGCTCCACCGAAAATGACCGGCTCCGGGTCTCCAGCTCCGCAGCCCTGGTTTTAATTCTGGTTGTTCCCCTAATACGAAAGCACCAGTTATCGCCTCTGCCGCTTGGGCAGTGAGCACTTCGAGGCCAAGTTAAGAATAGGAACTACCTCTGCATGTTTTAATTTTCCTACGTGTTTGGCTCAGACAAAAGGTCCATATTAATCTAGTGAACAGAATACAAGGGTACAGAAGTGTTGATGCGCAGGGCAGTGCATTACAGGTAAGGTGTTAGTTAGTAGGCTACGCGTAGTCCATACCGACGAAGAACAAACACTCTCTGAGTGAGAAGTGAATATTACAGAAGGTTGGTTCGCTAACTGCATTTGGTATCCTTAATCACGGACAAGAGAAGCAGCAATTAGGCATTTTGGTGGATCACGTTTTGGACCTCTACGTTCAACCAAAGCTACTCGGCAATGATGCAACTCTTGGGATCTCTTGCCTATTTTCCTTACACAAGGCCTGGAGCTGGACAGCCTTCCGATAACTGAGGAATTTCACGCTGCTATCAAAACTTCACCATCTGGCAAACTACCCAGCTTATTAGATGGTATTCCAACTGAACTACTCAAGTGTAATGATTCCTTTGTTCCAGTGCTTTGCATTATTCTTCTTGATTGGCAGAATTGTGGGGTTGCTTTTTCTGAAAGAAATGAGGCATTCCAAGATTATTGCTCTATATAAAAACAACTGCAAAAAAAGAGATTGTACCAAGGATGGAAAGGTACTTCTCTTTGTAATATTATTAGAAAGGTCATTGCTGGAGTTATCTTTATGCTACCTTGCATACAACCTCTGGAAGTGAGGCTCTACTTTTAATCGCAGTGTGCTTTTTGCTAAAAGAATAATTCTTAATCTATAGGTTACTGACATGAAAAAAAGTACAAGATAATTTTGCAAAAAATTTCATCATTTTGTGTAGCAACCATCAGCCTAAACATGAGCAACCTATGAATTATCTACCTGCTATGTTTTTATTGAAAAACTAGGCTGGTCATTATAGTTTGGACAAATTGTAACAGATTTAGCTTTTGCAATCTGGATTTTTAGGTTTAGGGTTTTAGGTTTAGGGTTTTAGGATGCTAATCTAAACCATTACATCTGTTTTCCCATCAAGTTATCTTTTCAAATGAAATTGCAGCTTCTTTCTGGGTATTGACTCTGATGCGAGATATATGTGTATGATTTGTATGATGCTTTTGAATCATTTACCTCAAACCGAGCACATTTTTTGTGTTTTTTTCTTTGTTGAACTCTTGTTTCGTGCCTCACCTGTGCTATTGAAATTTAACAGTCATTAATTATATGCTGCGCTTCTTTTAAATGACTGCTTTGGCTGTCTTTGCCCAACCTATGCTGTTTGTTAGGCTTTGTAAAAATGAAATGCGTTATTTGTTGCCTGCTTACAGTGTAAACATGACTTAACTTGCTAAGGCAAGCATGACATTTTGCATATCATTTTTGTAAAGGGACCACTTCAACGAATCGTGTTTGACGAAAGGCAAAATAGCCCCAGTAGACGTTTTGCCTCAGAAAGCAAAATAGACACTGCCTGAAAAATATTTCAAATATGAGCATACTCAAATTATTAAATTACTTTATTTTGCATATAGCCACTTAAGTTATTGGGTTGCAGTTTTAAATATGAAAAGACTTTGCAATTAAAGTTAATTAATGTAAAACAAAACATATTGCACAACATCACATTTGATACTTATGATATGCATGTGAGCTATATTTACAAATACTAGAATGTCTGAAACTGCTATATCTATCAATTAGATTGTGTCAAAATATGCACGAGTTTTATTTTGGGTTACTGCTTTCATGTTTGCTTTAATAAGATTATCTGATCTTAATAACTACTATACAAGACATATTAGCAGTGAAAATTATTTCAATATTGCAATAAATAATAATATTGGTACAAAATTCTTATTTTACAAAGGAGCAGTAATATAGGGAAAACTAAATTATAACAGTTGAAAATTTGCTTTTCAATATGTTTAAAGTAGTTAACATGAACAAGCTTGAAAACAAGCTATATATAATATTAAGTTGTGAAGTGTCTATTTTTCATCTCAGTGATAGCTGATTTTATATTAAAAAACTAGTCTTTTCTCCAAACTTTTAATTTGGGCTATCTAATACATAACCTAAGAAACTGTGTGGTATTCCAGATGTATGCTTGGAACTTTTTTGCAATTACATTGCTCCAAGATACATTCAGTAAAACAGCCTGAGCTATCTATTTGGTCCTCATTTTTTTGCTTTTCATTTGCAGGGGTTATTGAATTGGTTTAATATTCTTTGTAATTTTGGATCAATTTCATTATTTTCTTGAAGTAAACCAAAATCAGTAAATGGCATGAAACAACACCATATGCAAAACATTTTATGTTCCTTATTACTGTTAAATTTGATTTTGGAAGAGACCTAGTTGTTTTTTGCTTTGTGTATATGATATCAGTGGTAAGCAAGAACTACCCAGGATGGTGATTGGTGATGCTTTCACCCAAACAACTTTATTATATGTGCCATTTTAGAATCACTGAAATACACTGGATATCCAATCTTTTAGATCTGCATCTTAAACCAGATCAAACCTAGGTGTCAGTATATTTTGTAAATAATTACAAAATTACATTGATTTCAAATGATCTGCAAACAAGAATTATTAGAAACGTAACAATTATACCTGGTATTCCTTGTTGTTTTAACATGTGGAAAATAGGTCCTTTGAAGTTTTATACTTTCACAAGATTTTTTCAAAGTGATGAAATAAAGTCCCTATCATCATTTACCAAAAAATTGCTGACAACTAAGTTTTGCAATTAGTTTGTAGCTTACATGTGGAGTCGATTTGATACAAGAAAGCAAAAATAAACCTGTTATAAAGAAATCAACCCAAGCACTTACAGAGGAGCAAAGCACTGTAAACTAGTTTCCTTACGCAATAAACTGCGATAGATTCGCTTGGTGTGGGTCACTGATGTGGCTTTACAAACACTGCACTGTAAACTATCAACACTTGACAGTAAAAAATGATTGTTGTAAGTTTGAAAGATACGTTTGTTATTTTTACTTGTTTTACTGTTTTGTTCTGAGACATGGAACAAGATATATATAGTATGTTTGTTGTACAACTTGTTTTATGTTTTGATAAAAAATAATTTTCTCATGGTCAAAAAATTTCCTTTCTTACCTTTGTTAATGGCACTAATTTTTACTTCATACTTTCTGTGATTTATTGAAACTTGAATTGCAACTTTGCTCACTCAAGAACTGAGTCAAAAAAAAATTGTCAATGCAAATTTCATTTTCTTAAAATCCTGTTTACAGACTGTGTGTATACGTTTTTATCAAATGTATCCTAATTAGCATGTAGGATTAACTACAATCAAAGGATAAACTTCGTATTAAGCTCTGTTCATTAGACATGGTGTAACTGGGTGTTTGTTAATAATTGCTATCTTGAAAAAAAGTTATTACAAATTTTCACAAGACATCACCTCTTTAGTCTTGTTTTCAATTCTACAAAAATGATGTTCTGTGCTTTAAATTACATACCTCATGATTTCATAGAAACGAAGGCAATGAGAAGTGCAGGTGTATAATATGTACAATGTCAAAGGTGAGTACAATCTGTTAACATAGCATTTTACCTGAGTTACTGTATTGCACACCATGTTGTTAGAGAAGGGGAATATCAGACATGTTTTAGTTTTATGAAAATTTTACAAAGAACATATGAACATTTGTCAGGCATTGCTATTTGTTTCAGCAAATGTGCGAGGTACATGTGGCGGAAAGTTTGATGGAAAAGCAGGAGGCATCATTGCTAGTCCTGGATTTCCTAACGCATCTTATCCACCCAATGCCAACTGTCAATATGAAATTGTTGCACCAAAAAACAATATTATCGTTGTATGTAGACACTTCTTCTTGTAATTATTTTAAGATTTTTGGTTATGTATATGACATGAAGGTTGTATCCATCTCTTTGAAATATTTTTGAGTGCAAGAATGGTGGTAAATCTCAATCAAACTTGTGATAATTTCTTGATCAAACATTTTTCTTTGTTAACCTATTTCATAAAGTTATTGACCAAGTTTTAATGACTTATGTTTTAAAACAGGAGTTGTTTTATGATTTCCAAGTTCTAGGATACGTGTGCTTCTTTAGAAATGCTTTTTATATTTATATACTATAGTGGTGATGGTTTAATAGTTGCATTTTGGAATTTCTTTTGCAGTTCTCTTCTCTTTACATGAACCTTGAAGATCCATGTTATGATGTAATTAGTGTTTACAAAACTGGGAATTTATCAGGCATGCCAGAAAATTTTTGTGGTACACAGAAAATATATTTGAACACTACAACTTCAAACACTTTGATGTAAGTTATTCCTATAACTGGAGCCAAGATGGTCAGTTACAAATTATTCACCAGCATATAATTTGCGGTAAATAACTTTTGACAAATCAAAAGATTTTATCGATACAGATGTTTTATTTGTGGTTTGTATATGGGCAATGGACTTATTTTTGTTTCATGATTGATAATCGAATAGGATGCTCTCAGAATTTTGATTTGTTGACATATTTGTTGATTTTTTGTAGAGTTACATTCACAAGCGATGGTGGTACTGAAAAAGATGGGTTTGCTTTGTCTTGGTATGTTTTGAATCCAAAAGAATTGAACCCAGTCTTTAACTGTAATTTCGATGGTCCCCTACCTCTTTGTGCAGGTGAGTGCTGTTGAAATATTTAGGTAGTGAGAACTGAAGGAAGTTTATGAGATTTCATGCATCCCGTGTACTGTAAAGCAAATTGACACAGAAGTAAAATCACCAAATATACCACAGTTCAACATCACCTAGTGTACTGTAATTCTGCTACCAGTCATACCAAACTAAATCCTTCACACTGTTCACTCCATAAAACAAGGACACCTCTAGTGTTGTATCTCAAAGCTGTAGCCAGCACAAGTGATTGTTACACTAGGGCAGTGATTGTCCAATTATAACAAGGAAGTTATTATCTTGGGTAAGAGACATCAACATTTAGCAAAAAGTGTCAAGTAATTTTCATTCTTACCATTTTTGAAAAATGATTTACAGAACGTAGTTCAAGCATACATGAAAACAAAATCAGTCAAACTATTCAGTGTTTGGAATCCTCAGTTTGAATCAATGACTTTTGAGTGGAAAGCTGCCATATAATGAATGACGCATTTACTTTGCTGTTTTACTATATTTAATGCAAGCACTGATAAACATAAACACCTTCTCTTGTTCTTAAGCCCATAGATGTAGGAGCTGGCAAATATTTCAGGTGCAAAGAATTTTTGTCAATTCTCCCAAACTTGCTGGAAAAAATTTGACCTTCAAAAAATCTATTAAAAAAAGTTCTTCATGTTATTTTGAGTGCCATTTTTCTCAAATCAAAGCATGTTGGGTGCTATTTTTTCACAGATTTTCAGGTATTTTATGAAGGTTTTCAGAGATTTTGCCCAGATTTCCACAGATTTTAAGGGATTTTGCTCGGATTTTCACCAAATCAATCCTTTTGGGGTGTACTTCACCCCCTGTCTCCTACACCAGTGATTGAGCCCCATAAATTATATTTAACTTTTCCTTGTGTGTGTTTTTCACACGGCCTAGGTAATTGAACAATATATACTTATTTCAGGTTGGGTACAAAGTAAACAAGATGCTTTTGACTGGAGTTTTCAACGCGGTCCTACGAAATCTGCAAACACTGGTCCATCTGCTGATCATACCACTGGTACACTCGGTAAGGTTGTTGCAGCTCTGCATCAAAATTTTTTCTTCATCTAAACTTATTTGTTTTGTTGGGTTTGCGGTGTTTCTTTGAATTTAAATAGGTTTGACTAATATATCTTTGATGAAGTAACAAGAGGTGTTTTTTCAAGTTTGTGGTAAGCATACCAAAGTAATTTCACTGCAGTTTAGGAGCAGAGCCCTCAGACATTACTACAGTGGCGACTCATGACTGTGATTCGTTGGGTGCTGCATTTTATAGAGACTAAACATGATCACTTTCTCCTCAGTGGTGCGGACTTTATGATCTAAGACTGTTCTCTTTCTATGAATCAATTGTGAGACTTCTGTATACTGCTGTGCTGCAGTGACGTGCTATTGTCTCACACGCATAACATCGCCTTAACAGTCATTCAGTGAAAAAGAACGTTTATTTTGCAACACTCTGGTGGTCTAAAAAATGTCACTATTTACCAACTACAATTGTCGCAGTCGCATTGACTTAATATATTGAGAACAGAAACAACCATATCTGATCATATGACATATCCGTTCTAGGGAAAAGAGTGCCTTATCACTCTGGACCTAGGCAATTGTTATTCCTGGAAATATTTAAACCTAACACAGTTATTTGACATCACTCACTAACAGAACAATGCTGAGATCGATTACCATTTGCGTGAAGTAGCCATAGTTTAAGATTTGCTGAAACAGTAGGTGTTACTACATGTTTTAAAATGAGATCGTAGGGCAGTATTTAAGTCAGACTTAGTTTTTGGTGGTAATAGTATTTTCCAAAAGCCAGTTTGAGATTAGAACTCACGCACGAATTTGAACTTGACATTTAAAACCGGTTTCAATTCTAATACAATTCACAACTGTAGGCCTACTCCAAAATGTTATTACTGTATACAGTGTTCCCAGTTTGAGGCTGAGGAAACGTCAAGTCATGCATGTGCTCAAGGTGCGTTCTGGAATATAGCCGGTACACTTTCTAGTTCTACCAATCAATCCCATGATCACCCTGCATTAGAAATCCAGACCAACTCCACATCCAACATCACCTCAGAGGGAATTTTCAACCTAGTGCAGGGCCTGTAGCGCATTAACAGTGCCGGGCCCAAAGTTAAAAATACACTTGAACAACTGCTAAATCATAAATTCTGTTCGCATCCGTGTGAGTGTGACCAACATAACGCATACTGGATTTCGTACGTACGAAAACCTGGTCCTGAATAGCAACTGGTCAACATCATGGGCTACATATCCTTTTTACCAAAATCGTTCATACGCATCTTTTCACCAAGAAGGAATAGGTTACATTACTGTACTGCTCACAAGTAAAGTACAGAGTTGAAGTTGTTTAGAACTTCGAAAATGTGCGATGAGTAGGCCAATCTTGTAACAAACTCCTTTCTCTCTAGATCTGCTTGGAAATCGTGATTCTTCTCTCTAAAAAATTGAAGTATCTCATCCCGCAGTTCGAACAGGCGCCTTGCCGCATTACTTCGGGAGAGCCAGCGCACTTCCGTGTAGTAGAGAAGGCAGGTGTGGTTGGAGCTCAAATCTTCACATTCACGAAGTCGCTTAGACAGTCGGGTGTTTCGGGCGGACGTTTTAACGAAATTTACCAGCTTGATAACTCGGTTCAAGCGTAATAACATATTCTGAGGAAGCACATTTGCGCCAAGGACAAATCTGTGTATGACACAATGAACAATAGTGGCGTTGGGTGACACGCAGGCCCGTAACCAGGTGGGGCGAAAGCCCCCCTGGAAAAATGTCACGAACATTGTTTACAAATGCTGGACATATTTTAAATTTTCGGGCCCCTCTCAGAAAACTCTTCGCCCCCTTGGTGTCCCAAGCTGGTTACGGGCCTGGTGACACGACTTTCACATGAGCTGTAAACCCTTATTTACGTCCTAGCATAGACGGAACCCCGTCTGTTGTACAGTCAACTTTTCCCAGTCCAGTTCATTCAGTTTGAAAAACTTGTCCAAACCTTTGAAAATATCCTTTCCTTTTGTTGTTCTGGAAAGTTCCTTGATCATCAGCAACTCAGTTTTCACAGAATTACCTTCCGTATAGCGAACATAGAAAAGCAGCTGAACGTTGTTTGTTTCGTCCGTCGGTTCGTCCAGTTGAATGGAACATCCAAACTTTGAGTCTTTCACTCTCGAAATCACTTGCTCGGAAATATCGACTGGCATCTCCTCTATTCGATTCTTAACAGTGTTGTTAGAGAGGGACACACTTTCTGTTTTCGCAGCCGCATCCTCTCCAATCGCGTGCTTAACCAAGATCTTTGCTGCTGGCATTACGAGAGACTCTCCAATAATATGCGACTTCATATTTTTAGCTACCAGGAGGGCAGGAAAGCGACTGCATACGATTCTTTGCCAACATTCTTCTTTCTCTGGTAAATTGATCCGGTCTTGTCCTGGCGCTGCCGCTTGACGTTCTCGCCAAGTCGCTCTCACCTCGGTCCTTCTTGTAAGAATTTGCGTCAAGTACGACGGCCCGCTTCAGCCAGAACCGTCGCCAGAAAGTCGTCAATAGGGGGCTTTACCTCTGTGCAGAGGGGCTTGACGTTTGTGCAGGCGGGGCTTGACATTCAAATTTAACAAAAATTCCACTGATTTATAATGCTTCGTATTTTAATTTGGGGATGTTTGGAGTTGTTCGGGGAATGAGCCCACCAAAGTCCCCCTAGGCGACGGGACTGGCTTCAGCAGGCTGGGTTTCATAGCTGAATTAGCAAGGGTCTTCATGCAAATTACACACTGCGGCAGAGATTCTCCCCCGTGTTCAATAGCTATGAATCCGCACTTTATGTAAGTTGGACTGCACTTTCGCTTCGACATGTTACGAAAAGCTTATAAACTGAATATAGTTAAGTTGTCGCACTATTCTTAGCTCTGTAAAAATTAATTTCAGCATTAAACTTCAACATAATTGAAAGATCAATAAATAGGCTACACCAGTGCTCTTCAACCTTTTTTGTTACGGTGCACCCTTAAAGATATTTTGACGAACTCATGCACCCTATTTACTTTAACACTTAAACTCATGCACCCTATTTACTGACACTTCCCCCGTGTCCCCCACCTAATTGCGCCCATGCCTGTAAGTACCGGGTCTAAATAAGCAAATCCCTTAATTCAGTAACTCAGCTGCATAATTCAATTGACAATGGCTCACTGCCTGTTGCTTATAAATCACGAATAATTATCTAATTGCAATTAGCTTGATATGGTGTGATGGTTATGCACCACACTTTAGATTGTGCAAGTCTTGGTTAAATCCTGAAAGTCACTGGTTGGTTAATGGCTCATTTTTGCTAACAGAAAGTTTTTGTAAAAATTATCTGTTTATTGTGACAAGTTTGTGATGCACCTTTGTGAACCCTTTCTTAGTGGTGCACCCCACGCATATTTTGGTGCACCCTCGGGTTAGACCTACCATACGTCCCGGTTTGGCCGGGACTGCCCCGGTTTAAACGTCTGTCCCGGTGTCCCGTCCCCTCTGTTGTTACGAAAAAGCACTAGATTTAATGATAAAAAAACACTAGATTCACAAAAGAACACTAGATTCCAAAAGCCAACGTACACACAGTGAAAATGCATTGCAGTGCCAACCATAGACATTGTGCAACTCATTGGAAACCAGAGAAAAAGAAAACGGGAGATAGCAACAACACTTGTGTTTGTTTGTACAGGTCACTGAATCATTTAGCACAGCGTGGTCCAAACACTGGCATGCAGGCCGCATGCGACCCGCTGGACAGTTTTAATGCGGCCCGCGAACGCTTTCTGCATGTCGTATATTACACAAAGTCGTATATACATTGTATTAGCCACACAGCCCTTGCAAGTCACACATCATAGAAGTGCAGGTCAATATGTAACTATTAGGGGGTAACAATATATTTTTATAATTTATGACGTTGCAATAGCTGACCTCTGGGCTGAGCTAACACGGCAGTACTCTGTGACCACCAAGCATGCGTTTATTTTTTATCTTTGTTGCAAGCACAGACTCTAATTAATTTTCGAGTTAAGGCCAATCTACACTGAGGACGAGGCAGGAGTAGCCAGGCGTAATCCTTTGTTTGTTTTATTGCATCGGATAATTCTGCGCCGTGCACAGCTCGGCACGACAACTCCTGGACGCAATAAAAGATACAAAGATTTGCGCCTGGCAACTCCTGGCTCGTCCTCAGTGTAGCTTGGCCTTTAGATTAGAACAGTGGTTCTCAAACTTTTTCTGATCGCGTACCATTTGTGTGTCCCGTACTGTCATCATGTACCACCTTGTTCCAGAAAAAGTCAATGTGCCAAA
>JGI24158J21664_10013509_pt1 | contig 10769 bp, 7 predicted proteins | sample Ectturendosymbi3_FD_21664 | JGI IMG/M metagenome (IMG submission 21664)
CATGTTTAAGATTGTGCTCCGCGATAGTTCACTTTATCCGAAACAGTTGACTTTATTTTGTCTGCTATGGCTGATCAGCGCAAGCGCTAAACGCATTGGCTGCATTAGCAATTTCTGCAGCATGATAAAACTGTTGCAGGCGCTCATAAACAGCAGTTATTAACATAGAAGCATTCAGGCATTTGATAATGTCTCAGCAGGGAAAAATGAAAACTAAACGTTTGCTGGACTTCTGCAAATAGCAAAAAGTCGAATGTTATCTTGCGTACTTTATGCGCATTTTCAATTGTCTTGTGTAGTTTAACAAGATTCGATCTTTCAAACCAGGGTGTGCGCCAGCCAGTCCAGCCGCACCTTTTCTATGCTCAACTGCTCGTAGTCGACAAGACATTAGCGCAGCCTCATTTTGCAGTTATGAATACCTCTGATGCAGTGATGAGTGTGTTTCACTCCCCTATTTTAACGCGCAGTCTGATATTTTTGCAGTTATGAACTGCTGTGTCGTAGCGTTGAGTGTATTTTCCTCCGATAGCCTAACTTGGAGCGCTAATAGTTTATAGTCAGTACAATGACACATAAAATAAGGGGAGTGGATGTAGAAGAACATGCACATTACGTCAACAAACTTCGCCAAAACGTAGGTTTGGAAACATGACTATGACGTCAAATTGTGACGCCACAAACAGCGCACACCAAATAGAAATGACCACCACATGCCACTGAATGAAACCAGCCCATGAAAATTTTCTGCGTACGCCACTGCATGTTGCAGATGACCTGAATCAAAACCTAGCGTTCGTAGCAAGCGTTCTCTCGACTTCGTTCGCTCGCGCTTTGCTCGGGTTCATCCTCTAGATCCCGAGCTGCTCTCTGCAATTAGGCATCTAAGTATTTTTTAACATAATTCGTATCAGCTTAAATGTTTTTTTTGAAGCAACAGATTTGCTAGAGCAGTGGTTTTCAACCTTTGTGTACCAGTGTCAAGCGAAATTTCTGACTTCACATCATGTACGCATGCACAGAGTAATATTCTACCAAATACGTTGATAAAACTGCTTATTAGGGCTTACGAATTCGTGTTTAGGTAAGTATGTCGGGTTAGGGTACGGGTTAGGGTGAGAAAAATAAAAATAATTCAGGTCAAGGACTAAGTCCGAAAATTTTCAATGGTGGGACTTATTCCCGTGCTATAGCTTGTTGTGGGTACCTGACGTCTAACCAAAATGTTTTAATTTACACAACACACATCAAAAAACGAATTACCAGGCGTTATTTCTTTATTCTGAGAAGCAAAATAACTGAAAAACAACAACAGGTCAGAAATTTCGCAGAGGTCAGAAATTTCGCTTGACACCGGGAGTCCGCGATCCATTGTAGCAACCCACTATACCAACCAACTAAAACTCGATCAAACTAAATGTAATACAGCTGTGTGCATAAAAAATCTACTCGCGACCCCTCCAAAAATGGTTCACGACCCACCTGGACAGTGTTTCCTCAGAAAAATGTACACTAAGCATAGGTTTGCTTTAGTGCGCATGCAGTTGCGCAACCATGTAAACATATAGGCAGTGAAGCGTTTCAAGCGTTACAGAGTCTATGCGGTATATATACGATATTAAATCTGGACTGTTGCTAGTGCACGAGAATGAGATTTCACTTCACAAGTGGTCTGTTGACACTGCGCATCTGCACACCGTAGAGAGAACACTGCCTCTGGGAGTCGCGACCCTTACATTGAAAACTGCTGCCATAGAGTATTGAATGTGAATTCTAGTCCAATGAACAGCTCACATTCGCAAATAATTTCAAACGAATGATTGTCAATTCGGGAATATGAATGAACCAAGTACTGTACGCAGACATTTACTTGGGCTCATCTCATTCGTTAAAGCCCGAGATTTTGTCCTTAATTTTCTTTGCAAGTTTCAAACACATTATTGCTTTAAATTTTTCTTGGAAAGTTTTGTGGAGTTATTTCAAGCAAGCGCTTTACTGACACAGCATTATTGAACTTTGCTATGGTCAAAGGTTTGTTTTGCATCTCCTATATGTTACACAGTGTACGCAGTCTCATACTATTTTGGACATTCAAACCCAAGCGCCTATAAGCCCTGCTCGTCTGGCCGCGTACGACCTTTTAGTAATACTGTACAAGTGTTTTTCCAATCTGTTCATTGTTTCAGTGAGACCGTCTGTAGGCTACCTGCTACACCTGAAGAATACGCCCATTTGTGGTTAACTTGCTATCGTACCCAAACCCAGGTTGCCTTGTTTTCTCGTGGCTTTTGTGTGATTGATGGCTATTGCCAGCATTCTTTAATGTAGCCTAGGCTACTTACGACGTTTTGCTTGTGTTAATGTATAGTATTATACAGTAATGCAGTACCAAAACATGGAAATTGTTGGCGACCGTCGATTGTGTCTTACTTAGAATTGTATCATTGTATATCTTTCACCTCCCTTTAACCACGGCGCCGGCCACCAAGGCCGGATTTACCTATAGGCTATATACGCTTAAGCCTAGGGCCTCAAGATCCAAGGGGGCCTCCAGGAAACTGCGGTGCACATAGATTTAATTGCCGGTATATGATCAAATCGATAAATATTCGTCAAAATGTTATGTCTTTTATTCACGAAATTTAGTTTTATTCACCTAATCAGATCCCGTGTTGATAACGCCAGGGTCTTTCAACGAGTTTGCGTGAATCTCAGTACGACCGTTGGTCAAGCCCCATGCCGAGTCACCGACTATTGCGTCCAGGGCTCCCATTCAGTAATTTCTAATACACTCAGATTGTAAATGAAAAAAACATTCCTCTGCCAAAAAAACGGAAAGTTTAATTTGCAAAAGAGAACGGATGAAAATACCTGAGGTGAAACAATGAATAAAATCCTGATTTTCTTAAAGTTCTTCTTCCAAATTTTCGTCCGCAGCGTGAACATGTAAGATGCAAGCGCGTACGCAAGGCGTGGATTTTGGGGTTAAACCCCCCCCTTGAGCTTGATATTTTACAAAACCTTTATTACCTTTGCAAAGGAGATTAATTGTTTTCGCGTACTTTTTGCTTGTTAATTTGTCGACTTAATGCAAATACCACGGAATAAATTTGCATGCAAATTTCAAGGAACATTGTAAATGGACGAAAAAGTAATAACTAGGTTTTGGTGGGAATCTGGATTAACGTCCGCGTCCAGAAACCATCTCACTGCTTTTTGCAGACCTTTCATCCACTACGTATGTTTAAGATTGTGTTCTGCGATCAGGGCCGGCCTTTAGCCGATTGGACCGTTTGCTTCCAATCGGGCCCCGCGCCTAAGGGGACCCCTCCCTTCGCCTACAAACTTACTCTTTCAATCGAAAGTGTTTGTGTAGTGCCGGCGTGGGGCACACAGTATTTTAGGTGTGAGGTCCTTTGCCATCGAAAACAAAAATGAACTGCACCGTTTCGCTCTCAATCATCACAATTCGTTTTTCAATCGCAACAATGATCATTGTTTTTCGGCAATGCGTAGCCTGTTTTTCAATAGGGGCAGAGAGGATAAAGTTTTGAAGCTGTTTTCTGTTTCAATTACAAGCGTTTCGTAGTTGGCAGGTCAATTTATTTTCAATAGTTTGGTACAAGATAGGGTCAATAGCTATTGTTGTTTCAACAGTTACTGCTACTTGTCTTTTGGAGGCTAATTTTAGTTCGCAATTGCAAATGCATGCTGCTTAGTCAGTCTTATTCAATTCCATTCTCGTGGAGATCTGATATGAGACAACCTGAGGTTGGCGATAAAGTTTGGAATAACTTAGTTTTAATTATGAATGACTATTTCCGGTGTGTAAAAAATAACGGTTCTTTAAAAAGCAAAAGAAAATTTCTTTACCAAATATTACCAGTTAGGCTAAGCCATTTGCAAAGTAACAGAAGTCTCAGAATGGCCTCCTTTGGCTAAAGACAAGCGACAGTTTGGTTTAAGTTAAGGGAAGTAAGCCTTATTACGTTCTTGTGGTGTAAGAGTTGCATCATGAAATACTGCCGAAACAAGGTGTTCGAGACCATTGCTGTAACCATTATCCAAGTGTTAAGTATATAATCAAGTGATAGGCAGGTGTTATACTGGTGTTTTGTTTTTTGGTTTTAACAGTCGAATTTAGGCTAATTATTTAAGAATATATTTTTTCTGCAATCAAGACGACAAGTAACATGAGTCAAAAGCCAAGCGACATAGGTCAAAAAATTTAGTGTTAGTCAAAAGAGATCTAAAGCTATAGGTCAGGGGTTCCCAAACTGGGGTACATGTACCCCTAGGGGTACATTTGACTATCTTAAGGGGTACACTTAAGATTAGCAATAGAAGGGAGAAATATGTTTATACAATATTCATTTCAAACTATTTATACATATGAATTTGTCTGAACCGTTGTATGTTACTAATCAGGCTAGAAAAGGGGGAGTATTGAGTCCATAATTGTTTGTTGTATATTCAGATGATTTATTTCTTGAACTAAACAACATTAAAGCTGGGTGTTATATGGTTGAAATCTTATTGAACGACTTTATCTTTGCTGATGATATTTGTGTGTTTTGGCCAAGTTTACGTGGGTTGCAAAGCGGGGTTGCGGAGTCGTAAGGAGTCGGAGGGTTTTGGGTGGAGTCAGATTCCTGACAACACTGGGAGTCGTATTTTTTGTCCGACTTCCACTCCAGATGTCCGATTGGAGCATTTTTTACATCACACTCCAAAATTGAGAATTCATGTTGAAATGGTACAATTTCTTTTGAAACTTTTGTAACATGTGTCTGTAATCCTGTAGTCCTGCCACCAACGCCGTTACAAAACGTTATGTGTCTATTATATTATTAATCTGTGTTGTGCAGATAGTGTGTGCTTGTGCTCTGTGAACTTCGTGTCTGGTTCAAAGATTAAAATAAAAAATAAATATCAGTGACTATTATTTTCAAAAGTCATTACATGCTTATTAGTAAATATATTTTTGTTAGTTTCCTCAGCCTTTTTGTTATAAAACGTTTTAGGAGCATGGGCGTCGGATGGGAGGGCAAGGCCCCCCAGGATTTTGAAATTTGAAATTTTCCCATAAAATATTTTGCAAAAAAAGTTTTCTTAGTTTCGAGTGGTGAAAATGAAATTTTTCCGCTCTTGGCCCACCCTGCAAAAATATTTTTGGCCAACCTCTGGGCATAAGTGTAGGAGCAGGCAAATTTTTGGGCGTGCGAACGATTTTTACCCGAAGTCCGCCAAACTTGCCCGAATGTTTGGTGTGACTTTTGCCCAGGAATATCTGGAGTTTCTAAATATCCCTGCTTTTGCCAAAAACTTTTCTCCCATAATGAACCCTGTTTGGTGCGACCTCCGGAAAAAGGATTCGTGTGTTTTTCTGCAAACGTTGGGAACCATTTTCTGAAGTCAAACAACGTTGGGCGCCATTTTTGCCCGGATTTTCAGGGATTTTCACCGGATTTTCAGGGATTTTCCCCGGATTTCAACAAACCAAAACATTTGGGGTACGCTTTCACCCCCTGCACCACCGCTTCCTACACCACTCTCCCTGGAAAATCCACTTTTGGCCCTTACCTGGAAAAATCCTTCTGGCGCTCATGTTTAGGGGTACATGCTCATCTACCGAAATGCTGAAGGGTTACATGGCCAGAGAAAGTTTGGGAACCCCTGCTATAGGCGGAAAGGTCAAAACAGAAAAACAGAAAGATGCGTTGGACAAGTATTTTAGCAGAATTACCTCAGAAAATGCGCAACAAGCTCTAGAAGAGCCAAGCCATAGTGAAGCTGGCGACAACGCAGCTAGCCCGATGATGTTATGCCAGATAGTCAAAGTGTAAGTTTATGTACGAGAAGTGAGAAGTCATTTCGAAATATTGAGTCTCAAAAAGAAAGAAGCTGATCGGCTAGTGGACCCGATGAGGCTTGCGAGGACTAAAATTCAATATTTATAGGAACCACTGGATTAACAACCGATCCTGCTACATGCCCAGGCGTCAAGAGTTGTATAGCTATCGACTATTTAGCCCAGTTTTTTTAAAGGAAAATATTAGGTACTCGAAATGGACCTGTAGGGACCCGATTACTCTGATTCTAAGGACCTGATTTCTCTGATTCTGGGGACCCGATGATAATTTTCGCTGACTCTAGGGACCCGATTTTCAATTCTCTGGACCCGAATCGCGTCCCTAAAACACCTTAAAAAAATCCTGATTTAGCCCAAAGAGAACTACAATCACAACAGAAGTTTTCACCAGAAACGAAAATAACGAGACACGATTTTCTAATTTCGCGTGCATAGGAGTGCTGCACAAATGGTGAAGCGAGGGACTGTCAATGGCTAATATGCTCGTACCGAAAATTGAATCTCTTTCTGCTACTGAAAACGGTTTAGCTCTGGATGTGCAGTCACACTTCATTCAATGCCTCCTCTCTGAAAGTATTGAGTGCAGTAACTCATGAATGTATTGGGTGTTACGGCGTTATCCGCTGAAGTCTCTGCTGGAGAGGTGAAACTGTGGTCATGCGATTTCGATCATTATGACTTGATGTCCTATCAAAAATTTCTGCATGCGCCACTGAGTGGGGCCCCGCAAAAGTGCATCCAATCGGGCCCCACACTTGCTAAGGCCGGCCCTGTCTGCGACAGTTCGCTTTATCCGAAACAGTTGTCTTTATTTTGTCTGCAAAGGCTAATCAGCACAAGCGCTGACCGCAGTAGCTACATTACCAATTTCTGTAGCGTGATAGAATTATAGAATTGTTGCACGAGTTCGAAAACAGCAGTTTTTGACATAGAAGCATTCAGGCATTTGATAATGTCTCAGCAGGGAAAAAGGAAAACTAAACGTTTGCTGGACTTCTATACACAACAAAAATTTGAAAGTTTTCTTGCGTACTTTATGCGCATTCTCAATTCTTGTGTGGTTTAGCAACATTCGATCTTGCAAACCGGGTTGTACGCCAGCCAGTCCACCCACACATTTTCTATGCTCGACTGCTCTTATTCGACAAGACATTAGCGCAGCCTCATTTTTCCGTTGTAAATTGCTCTGATGCAGTGATGAGTGTGTTTTACTGCCCTGTGTTAACACGCATGCTGGCATTTTTGCAGTTATCAACTGCTGTGTCGTAGCGTTGATTTTATTTTCCTCCGATATCGTAACTTGGAGCGCTGATACATTATATTCAATGCAGTGACACATAAAATAAGGGGAGTGCGTGTAGTAGAATATGCTTATTATGTCAACAAAGTTTGCCAAAACGTAGGTTTGGAAACATCAATATGACGTCAAATTGTGACGTCACAAAGAGCGCACACCAAATGCAAATGACCATCATATGCCAGTGAATGAACCCATTACTCAAGACATTTTATGTAAGGGTGGTGACATATTCTATCAATGACATTTCTCAGGCTTACGTATCCAATAACCGTTTTGATGGTTGCTTCTTGACAAGGCTTGTTTTGATAACAATTTTTCTAAACAGTCTCGGTTTTAGCAAATTTGTATTTGTTTTAATATGATTAGCAAGTGAAAAGTTTGTTTCTAGTGATGCAATAGATTGGCAAAAACCATAAACCTGGTCGTTAAACCATAACATATTCCGAACTCTGGGTTATCCACGCCGTCATTGATGTTACGCTGATAATACCAGAAATCAGGCAGGGCCGGATTAAGGGGGGTGGGGCAACGGGTGCAATTACCCCGGGCCCCCCGCTGCAATGACCCCCCCGTGATAAAATTTATTTGTTTCAAATAAAATACTCGTTTGAAAGCTGTCGTTATTCAGAAGCCATACAAGAATACAACTCTATATTAGACCTATATTCCTATGTTGCGTTAAGTATCAAGGACCCCCAATAGCAACTGAATTCTCTACATGTTTGACTGTCTGCCAGTTTCAGTAATCGCTAATGAATAGCCTATAAGTATTTTCGGTTTTGTTCAAGGCAAATATATTTTATTTCGCTGGTGACTTTTCCTGATAATCTTTCTTTTGGCATGGGTATTGGATATGACTCTCTACACGTGCATCACGTCTATTGAACAAATGTCACAAAAACGTTACTATTTGCGTGCTAAATCTAGTGGTTGCTGACTTTTGTTTAGTATGAATCAATGTTGCCACTGGGGTCAGTCTTGTTAACACCAGACTGTTGCTTTCTTCAACATCAGATAAGATCAATTTTTTACGCTGCGGTTTCACATCAGCTCAGGGTTTTTTAAGAAAAATGTTAGGTACCCGGTACGGACTTGTTGGGACCCGATTTGTCTGATTCTAGGGACCTGATTGTGTCTGATTCTAGGGACCCGATTTGGGTCCCTAAGCACCTAAAAAACCCTGCATAAGCTAAATGCTTCTATTAACAAACCTAACGAAGCGCGCGTACCCTCCTTGAATGCGAAACAGAGCGAAATATCGCCATTAAACGGAGAAGTCGTTTATAATTTACGTAAAATGTTAGTCTCAACGCAGCGAAGAGATCTTCTTTAGCTTGAAACGATAACCAAACACCCATTAGGGTCAGTGGCTTAACTGACAGGAGGGAAAGGGCGACCCACCCCCTGGCAAGCTAAATGTAAAAACTGGGCCCTCTCCAGTTGACATTTTGATGTTTAGTATTCTTTAGGTTGTTGTTTTTTGCGTTTTTCGGGGTGTTTTCGCTTTTTTATCTAGCACAGATATCCACGACATCCAGAGATTAACTTTTTTTCTGAGTTTTGGCTAGTGGGCCCCCTTCAGCTAAGACTCCCCCCCTGGGTCAAACCTCTAGTTACGCCACTGATTAGAGTGAGAGATTGATGAAAGAAAGCTAAAAATCATGAATCCAACTTATTTTCGACCTAAAATGAGAGGAAATGTGAAAAAAAAACAACCCAATCAACATCAGATTTGTCGCCAAAAAATCAGACAAGAAATTTGTCTGAGAACATCACATCTGATGTCATGTTAAAATATCAAAAGTGGCAACACTGGTATCAATGATCCCGAACTTTTGGTGCAGTCTCGAGGTCGCCGCAACCGAACTGCACCATTGTATCGTCATAAAGGGTAACGTGTGATGGAAACGCACTTTTATTCCGATGGTCACTATTGTTGTGTTGCATCATGAAAACATGAAACTATTCAAGCCATTTACACCACATGCTATTGCGTGGTCCGTCAGAAGGTTTTAATCAGTCGATTCATAGAACGAAAGAGCAGAAAACGAGATTGCAGTGTTTTGCTAGCGCGATGTCGAAGCCTGTAATGCCATCAGGGGCTATGAAAAGCGCAAAGCTTCTAAGAAAAAGCGCAAGGATCTGGCAGTATAGCCAAAACGCCGTGACTGAATCGCTGTTTCTAGCAAAACTTTCAAGCGGCAACGTTGAAGCAGTGGCGTTAACCTGAGCACCTGAAAATTAAGGTGAAAATCAAGACATTAGCCTGGAAGCAAGTTGCACACTCAGCCTGGCTGGCCATTTGACATGTTCTTTTTCCGGTGTTTGTGTTTGTAATCTCTGGTTTGTGCTAATCGTTCAGAAGAATGTTGTTATTTGCCGAGTCACTCTCTAGTCTGTGAAATATTTCTTCTTAGTAAAAACACACGCTAGTATTCTTATCATAAATTCTCTTCTCGCAGCTCACTGTATGTGAATTTGAGCAAGCACATTCTAGACTTCCGGAAAAACCAAACGGGAACCTTGCGAATCAGTGAAAACATAACTTTTACAAGCGATGACGTCATGAATCACGTCATGGGGGCCCTCCAGTAAAAATTGCCCCGGGCCCCCCTACCCTTTAATCCGGCTCTGAAATGGGGTAGATTTATTGGACAACGACATGTTAAAACTATCGATGTATCCTCCAACTGTTCTTCAGGTACAAGGTGGGGAAAACGTAGGACCACATTTGCTATTGCACTTGGATCTTTTGTGAGATCTTGATCTGCAACTGAATCTAAAATATCTAAGCTGGCAATATATCTTTCTTGCAATGGAAATCGTTTTCTTCATTTTGCATGCATAGGGTAGCCAAAAAGTTTAAACATTTGTTCTTGACACATTGTTTCATCAATATTCAATTCCTTCAATTGGCATCTGAGACCATGACCTCTTACGTAGTTCACCCAACTGTAAATCTTTCAACTATTTACGTAATCGTTTGTCACTTATTCATGTTACTTTTGCTGTGCATCCAACTGCATGGCTTACTTTACTGGATCGCAAGCAACCCTCAGTATTTGTTATTGATACTGCTGTGAGGGTGCAACAGTGACTGAATATGTTTTGCTTCACCGACATGAGAACTTTTTTCACCTGACCATCGCATACGAACATTGTAGTGACAGGAAGATCTATTCGATTTACTGTAGCTAATTCCTAAATTCATATTATAAAAAAACGGATTTAACAGGATTTTTCATAATTAAACCTAGACAGTCAGATGCACTCGGAAAAACCCAAATCTGGGTGGAAAAAAACAGCAATGGGAGCTCTGATTTAGTCGATATACTGAAAACACGTTGGCTGCTTCCTCTGTTTGCTGAATCGTACCGATTGTTACGTGTGAATCAGGCGAAGAACTTGTGGCTGTTCGTGTCTGAAATGCACCTTATCGAAGCTTACGGTTGTGCTGCAGGTAAGAGCTATGTGTAGCCAAAGGCGCAGCCAGGGGGGGTCTGAAGGGGTTCAAGCCCCCCCTTAGCAATCAGAATATTGATGTTCATTTTCTTAGTTATTCACCAACATTGTAAGTCGAGATCGGGTGTATTGCAG
>JGI24158J21664_10013510_pt1 | contig 10768 bp, 9 predicted proteins | sample Ectturendosymbi3_FD_21664 | JGI IMG/M metagenome (IMG submission 21664)
TTGTGACATGCTATAGCACGAGGGTCAGACATTGTGACTGAACAAGAACGCTCGCTTGCCATATCTACAAGACCTCGTCCTTCTCAAATTTGTCTGGTTGTTCAATGTCCAATGCCTTGCAGAAAAACTAAAATCTACATGTGGCAATTTAGGAGCTGTGCACAGTTCAGATGGAGAGGGCAAGCAATTATGCGAGAAGAGTCTAGGTTACAAAATGCTGGTTTCAAGTGGTATAACTTAAAATTATCGTGTCCTGAAGTCCTCCTGACATTCTTCGAATTGCTTTGGAAATAATGCTAATGATGGCAGTTATACAGTATTTACTGCAGGCTGTGAACAATCTTTCAGTAAACTGAGTGAAACTGGTCCTTTCATACCTCCGGGCCTTATTTGTTAACAATAAGTCAGGGAAGGTTATGTGATGTAGCTTTGATGAGAACAGAAACAGAGGAAACAGATTTGCTGTACTATGATAAAATCATAGACGACTTTGCTTTGACAAAGGCATGGTAACTGTTGTTTTGTTTTAATTAACATTTTTGTGTAGTTTAACTGGAAAAGGCTGGATATGTTTATATCTCGATGGAATTTTGTTTTTTGAACAGAAGTGATACATGACTTGCATTAAATAGTTTATTGCACGATTGAGATTGAATGTTTTTTATTTCAAAAGAAACTGTCGTTTGCAGTTGCATGTTGAAGTATGTTGTAGTCATCATGGATAATTTATATTTTATTTGCTAAAAAGTTTAAAGCAAAAGTAAACACAAATATTTTCAGTTGTAAAAAAATTATTTTCTTTATGGTTTATGTTTAGTAAAAATTATGCCTACATTTAATATCTAAATTATTAAAAAGGGCGCAGATTTAAATTTTGCCGTGGGTGCCACTTTGCATAGATACGCCACTGATCTTTGGTAATGTTGCTGCAGTTTTTAATTTAACTGCCTCAGAATGAGAATGTATTCGTTTTGTCATAGGCACTAGGCATTGGCAGTAGCCATAATAACCAGTTCTATGTTGATGTTGATTAAAGTGCAAAAGAAATACAAAATTAAGTGTGGTTTGTAAGAAGTTGGTTGAGCAAAATAACACTTCAATTTAAGAGAGATTAATAGTAAAACTTATCGAAAGCAAGCATTCTGTGGCAAGCTGTATAAGGTAATTTTGTCCACCTAGCGGTGAAAATTTCAACAGGCCATAACTCAAGAACCGTATGGGATATTAAAAAATTATTTTCTTTGACCATCATTTTCAAAAGGCAATAAAATCTTTGAAAACAAGGCAAATCCAAAACATAGGGTCATACCTTCTGTTAAATTTGATATGGAAATCCAATGTTTAATTGCATGAACCAGATATTCACATAGAAATGTTGTTTCCATTGTAGATTAGTATCACTTAATCACATATTTCACAGGTAAAGTGCACAGGGCACAGTGGGCAGACAAAAGCTGCAGTGCCATTTATTAAATTAAACAACTGTCCCCATGGGAATGGCCAAAAAAAGTAGTCACTACCACAAGTTCAACCTCAAGTGGTGAATTTGCAGATTCAACTGAAACATTTAGAGGGCAGCTTTTCTAACTAATTGGCCATATGGAACAAAAAAAAAAATTAATTTTAGTGTGAGTACACTACTTTTTGTGTTCTTAAAATCACTGTCTAATCTCAAGGGCATGACACTTCTGAGACATAAATGTGTTCACAACAGCATTACACAGTCCAAAGCAAGCAGAAAAATATTGGCTACAACTGCAAGAAACATTTCATGACTGATATAGGCAATTATTACAATACCCACACAGTGCATACGTTAAAGATAGCATGCAATGCACAGCCCCACATCAATTTCTAATGTATGTTTCAATTGATGACCATTGGTTTGCTAAGGATTTCAGAATTTATAATATCAGGACCAAAGGATTTTTAGAACATCTAGAAGCACTTACATATCCCACAGTTGTAGAAGTCTCTGTGTTCAGTGTCACACTGCAAAATATCATTGGTGTCAGGTAGCAAGCGTGTGAACACAAGTAGAGTAAGGCAGTAAACTTGTGGATATTTGTCTTATACAGATAGTTGCATATTCTGGTTGAACACATAAAATGCTTGACAAATTGGCTAGGCGATCAACTGGATTCATCTGTATTTAACACTTCAGTTATATAGTTTATTCACTGGTGTTTAGAAGTGCTCTGCCATCGAGTGAACAATTTCCTTTTAAACCAACCTAGAGGCAGCTAGAAATGATTTGGCTATAACTGGTGATCCTTTAGCTGGAAATTAGATGTAAAAGCTAATTTCTAGTAAGGTGCAGGTACCACCATTGTTGCATCAGCACCATATTGCAGCCCTAGGATAGTCATAATGCACCTCGGATTACATTGTAAGTTCCTGAGAGCAATTTGAGTTTGAGACTCCTGTGTTATAGGGATACTAATTTTGTCTTATAGAAATGATCATCAATTGGGTGTTTTTGTTTTGAAATGCCATTCAGTCAAATCTACTGTGCACAAGCAGCACCCACAACTATCCGAATTAGTTACTCAAACTTTGATTTCCATTTGTAACCAACATGCTTTTGCTACAGTGGTTGTCCAGCTTTTGTTCATATGAAAAAGACACAAAATCTAAGGAAAACCAAGGATGTTATTAGATGAGTTTCTTCAAACAATCAACCATATGTTATGAAGTTGGGTAAACAGTTTTATAGTTAACCATTGCATTATGCTTGCATTTTTTGTGAAATTGAACAGTTGCTTAAAATTAAAGATTATGAAAAGCATTTATGATGTTTATTCTAAATTACAAACGAAGACAGAAAGGGTTTGCTTTATGTGAAAATGGTTAAATCAGTCAAGAACCAAAAAATGTTAGAGAATGCTGCTTTAGTGTCAGGTTATAAGTTACCAAATACCAGTTTTTTCCAAGGTAGCATGGTGGATAACTAAGCTTGAGTTAATGAGTGTTGCAAATCATTAGCACATTCGTGTTTGTTAGCTGTTCACTGCTGTTGCATCAAGAATTGTGAATAACACTTATTTCTTACTTCAGTATGGTCAGATTCTCAAGCAGCTGGTCATTGCTAAAAACAGGTAGCACAGTTTGAAATGAAAGTTGTTGGGTTGTTATAATCCTTCTGGACTCAGGCTAATGTTTTCTTTTCTGCAATGTTTGTATCGTGATGCTATGTCGTGTTATTTGTTTGTCTTTTGGAGGTTTACCTCACTAAATCGAGAATACACTGATTAAGCATTTGGCACTTTCCATTTGTGTATGGTAAGTTGCTAGACGTTTTGTGTTACTGACAAAACTAGTGCTTTATTACACTTTTTATGTGAAAAAATGCATTTGATTATATTTAAGATATTATGTTGCTAGTTATGAATTTATAAAAAAAACTATATAAATCTTTCCAGGGTACAGAATTGAAGTTTGTTGTTTTTATATGTGCAGTAAAAACTATGATTGAAGTTTATTTTTCAAATTTTTTGGTTTGATTGTAGCAGAGTGACTCTTGTTTTGAATTTCAGAGAAACCAAGAGAATGCTGCAAGCTCAAAACAAGTTGAAAACATTTCCAATGACGGTATTACATTTCATTATATAGTCTGAAAAAAGCTTTTCTGTATTTTTTTACTTTTGGCACAGTTTTGATAGTTGGCAAGTAGAATCTTTGAGCAATACATCTACGTTTTGTATCAAATATTTTGTATTCCGGAAAAAAGCTGTTGTTCATAGTTAGATATTCTAGTTGATGTGTAACTTGTATTTTATCATGGAAGCTGGGATGCTCATGTTCATAGTGAAATTATGGTTAAGATGAGAGTTGCAACATATATTGTAGATGCAATGATTTTGGATTGATTTGTTCGCATTTTTTTCTAGTTGTTTGATCTTTAAGAAACAGATCAGGGATTGGGTGGTTTTTACTTGAAAACTTACTGTCATCCACCCTTACTGCTATTCTATAATAGCAATATAATTTTATGGTTGCAAAGCATTTGACAAATATCTTTTTGTTATTGCTATTGTGCAAATCTGAAACATGTTTCGTGCATGTTGTAGGAATGTATGAAATGTTTTGGTGGGGTGCAAAAAGTGGAAGAAACTACCCAAGCTAAATATATAGCCGCCGAACTGGGCATATTGAATAAACATGGTTTTAATCAATCTGTGGTTCACAACAATGCACACTTGCATTCCTTGTTAAACAAAATATGTAGTGAAACGTTTTTAAACACTTAGTGAAAAAATGAATTTGATTTGTCAACTGCATGATGAGTAATTAAATTTATAGTCTTTGGTGGATATTTTTAATCAACTCTGACACTTTGCCTGATCAAGTAGAAACAAAACTTTGTCTTAGTGGTTTATTCAGTGTAGTTTTCTATTTTCAAAATTGATTAAAATGTAATGACATTATACCTGTGATGTCACTGCTAATGTCACAACCACAACCTATTTGTGAGGTGCTCAATTGATCATGACTGTAGCTGTGCAATAAAAGTAATCGCAAAAATTCACAAGGAACACACTAATGAAAGTAGTGTAATAAATTGTGTTACTTTCATTACCAATATTACCTTTGAATTATTTCGATTATAACCAAAAATTCCAAGATGTAAAAATTTAAGCATTGGCATTAAACATGATGGCATGTCATATGCCTTTTATGCAAGAAATCACATTTGGCAACCACAATGTAGTGAGACCATGCAATAACAGTTAACTGGTAAGATGAGTTTCCTGTGATGAGTTAAATCATACGCACTTAAATAGTCAGTTTATTGCTTCTTAATGGTCATGGTATGTTTTATTCATGCATTTTTGTGACTCAAATCTCAAAATAACATGTATGCAGCAGGAGGAAAACCAATAACATCAAAGATCACAAATTGATTTCATGTTGTTGAGAATATATAAACACTAGAAGTTTCAGGTTTCACAATTGTGTTAATGGTCGTGTTCTAACATGTTGAATCACAAAGGGTTGGGAAAAGACCACCTGGGTCAAGTTCTCAGCCAGCCCTGCTGCTAGAACAAACCAATTTTTAATTGAAGACGTTTCACAAGTGCAACTAAAAAAAGTAACAAAATGCATTAATTCAACGTCAGGTAAAACAAGCAAAAAAGGAACAACACACAGAGGGGGAAAAGCACGCTTAATGTACAGGGGTGGGGTGAGCTGAGCAACTGTAGAGGTAAATGATAAGAGGGAAAATAGGGGCATCAGCACAATATTACAGAAAGTGACAAGCATGTAAAACGAAAATCGACAGGAATTCTGGCAAGATAGCAGGACGTTTTCATATTGTTTTCGAAATGAATAAGGTGAAGAAGATGATGTTTTTCAATCTTGTGACATCAAAAACAGTTGCTGAAAATATATGTACGTTTTTTGTTTTTGATAAAGCAACATTGGTTGACCCATGTTGTATGTAGATATGCAGAAACTTACTGGACATGCTGTCTCATACTCTTACATCTTTTGCAATAGCCTACAAATTAGATGAAGAGTGTGTGACTTGGCTGGCACTATTATGTTTAGACAGCTCTGTTACTGCTTCTATTTCATATTTGTTGACTGTTGTTGCTCGTGATGTCATTGATGTGTTCTTCCTTGAAATCAGAGATGAGGTACTGAACAACTGGTTTTCAACGTGAAAAGTCTTTTTATTGCTGCACTGTACAGTCAGGTGATACGTTTAACCAAACATATACTATTCAATACAGAAGCTATATTTGATGAATTGAACAAAAGCATGGACTTGTTTGAGAGTGATGATGAATTTGAAAACTTTGTGTCATCTCTTCCAGAATCAGTGATGGATGGAAGTCAACCGCTTCCAGTGGGTGTTCAGCTGTTGCCACATCAATATTTGGTTTTATTTGTTATATGTTGATTAATATGCAATGTATCCTTGGTCGAGGATGATAACAGAGTATGAACATTGCAAAACTAAACTAGAAGTCATTTTCTGCCAATTTGCTGTTGGGTACATGCCACACTTATAAATTAGTCCAAATAGCAGTGAAACAAAACGTGTCAGGAGAAGCAAAGATGGGAACTTTTGCTGCAGTTTTTCTCATAAAACTTTTAAATTCAGCAAATGACTGTAAATAAAGTCATCACTAACTCCGTAAGCTAATTTTCACAAAAATACAATCGTTGCAGTTGCAGCACTAAACATGGAGTTGTAGGAGAACACTTGTGAATGGGACAGAACCGTCGCCAGAAAGTATTCAATAGGTGGGCTTTGTGTTTCTGCATTGGGGTTTGATACGCCTAAAAATTGATAAAATCTCAACTTATTTGTAGTGTTTCATGTTTCAATTTGGAGGGGGTTGGAGCTTTGTTTGGGGGGGGACTGGAATGGGATGGCACTATTGCAATCGGAGTGACCGAGTAGATAGCGTGGAAAGCGTCACACTGTGGCAGCAAGTAACAATAGAGATCACACGTCGTGCACACTTATTGCTTGTTCGCGCCACATGCATACAGGTAGAGCTCAACCGATGCATCGGCATGACGATATATATCGGCGGATATGGCGATGTTGCCGATGTATCATATCGGTAAAATTCCGCCGATCTATATCGACAATACCTGATCATGAAAGTCGCTATGCTATTGTTCTGCACGGAGTGTTCGGAGACAAAATTTGATACGACGTCTCTAATCGCTTAGCGCTAATTCTTGCTCCTGTTCTTTACGACGCGGGCCCTCCGACTACATCAGCAGTGCATAATAATCAGGGCGCTGCGCAATCGTCCGGATAAACCTTTCTATGACGTAACATTCACTCCCAGGTTTTTTGTGCGGTAGGCAGATGACTGCCTGAGGACAAACCAGGGTACGTTCTGTGGTGGTTGACTGTTTTAGTGACCCACGTTTGCGCAGAATTCGATGTTGTACGGTTTTTCATCGCAGTGAAGTGAAGGGTTGTTGTTTACCCACACGTGAGATCTGAGCGTAGGCATTAGGTTCCTGCGCGGGGCGGATTAACCCGCGCGGGTTGCGGGTACCTGCAGTTGCCAGGCGAGTGCGGAAACCCGTAGAGATATGCGTGCGGAGCGGGCGCGGGATAAAAAAACTCTTTGTGCAGGCTACTGAATGTTGACTCAACGCATGTGAAAGTGACATGAGCAGAAAAGAAGGTTTCGCTTTCTTATTTAATATATTTTTTAAAGACTTACGTTGGTTTTGAAATGAACCACTGCATAAATTGCCACTAGCAATAAAACACGTTACATGAGTTTTTAGCGGTTTTCTGTGACAGGTGCAGGTTTGGGACGGAAACATCGCGGGGTGGGTTAGAAATCTGCGGGGTGGGAGCGGGCAAGATTTTTCAAATTCTTGCGGGTGCAGGGCGGGTGCGGACAAAAAATTTCAACCCGCGCAGGACTCTAGTAGGCGCTGCCTACGAAAGGGCAGAGAGTGCTTTGACGCCACACAAGTTTGCCTGTTTGTGGTTTCGCTTAACTTAGAGTCAGATCATTGCGAATCGTAGAAACTGCTAAGGACTGCATTAGCCACGACGGTTGAAAACATCCCATAACAATACATGAAAACATCTTGTGAGTTGGTTATTGTCATGTAGCAATATGTGTGATGGCATAGGTGTAGGAGCAAGCAAATTTTTGGGGGTGCAAAGGATTTTTGCCCAAATTTCCGAAACTTGCCCAAAAAGTTGTCGTGCAACTTTTGCCGACCGTTTTTGTGTGCGGCCTCCAAAAATGGTCTTCACTTGTTTTTCTGCTAACCTTGGGCGCCATTTTTGGAAACCAAAGAACGTTGGGCGCCATTTTTGCCTATATTTTCAGATATTTTGTTCCGATTTTCAGGGATTTTGCCAAAATTTTCAGAGACTTTGCCAACATTTTCAGGGATTTTGCCTGGATTTTCAACAAATCAAAACTTTTGGGGGTGCATTTGCACCCCCTGCAACCCCGCCTCCTACACCACTGTGTGATGTATATAACGATACTGCTGAGACAATGTTGTGAAAAAAATTATTGGAGGTGCTCAAAATAATACCTCTATTAATAAAAAACCTGTTCTCTTTCTGTTCCGGGTTGCTATTCAAATATTGTTAACCGACATGTGGCAACTCTGTTTTATGTTCAACCTGTTGGTTTACATTTTTGAATGGATTCCATAGTCCTTGGTCTCATGCTTGTGTCATCCTTATTTGCAAGGTATTGTCTTTTTACTTCATAAGAAAAGACTGTGTTTGGTGCTATTACGCCTTTATTCAGGGGTGACCAAACTTCTTGACCCGAACGCGAACTCGCGACTGCTTGGTCGCTGGAGGACCGGATACAGTGCGATTTACGTAATCTATGCAAAAATAGGTTGTTAAAATGCATAGTAGTACAATAAGATCACACCATTTTGTTTACATTTCTATAGCGATACTTGCAGGTAAGTGTTGCTGTGGCAGACAAGTGAAACATGAGACAGGCATAAGCCAATGCTTTTGCACTGCTGTCCACAGTCGGAAACGTAATGCTTGAAAAAAATCTGCACGGTGTTTGGCGGGACAGATGCGGCCCGGGGGGCGTAATTTGGCCATCCCTGCTGCGGTTGAACACGATTGATAGAAGTTGGCACGTGGCAAGTACGATACGCAAAGAGACTAGGAGTTTAAGTTTGAGGTTTGCAGTTAAGGTTTAGTTTAAAATTCGCACAACGCAGACAAGATACTGATAACAGCTTACCAGCACTGAAATCAGGACAACACTTGTCTATCAGATTGAGCCGTTACAAACGTTACGACCAACTAAGCAAGTCATATGAGTTCCAAACTTGCCATGTGATCACTTCAACCAATTGCGTTCGGCTAAAGGCAAAATAACTGTAGCAGTGTCTATTTTGCCGCAAGAGGCAAATAATTACACTGCAATAAGTGTCAGCTGTGTTTTGAGTAATGCAAAAATATCGGCTATCGAATTGTAGGTACTATACTTAACGCACATTCCGTTCGTAGTGTATGGTGCCTTCAACGTCGCGCCAACCGAGTGCTTGCAACAGCACTACTGCCCCCCACACTGGCGAAAACCTCATGAACCAGGCCAAAACTAATTTCATTCATTTTCCGAACCAGGGAATTGTCATAGGCAGGTGCAGGAGTTTTTGCATCAGATCAAACGGAATTGCGCAAGAAACCAAGCAGTTTCGGTATGGTCGCTGAAGAGGACTCGCACAGCGGAATTAATTTTTTATTTTTATTTTTAATTCAAGACAGTACCATTGGGATTATTGTACGGTTGTGACTTGCTGCCTAGATTTGCATTAAAAGCAGTATTCACATGTTTTACAGGGTGAAAACCAGTTCAGGGGATCTGAACTACCCGACGAGATCCTTGAGGCTGTGTTTGCGACACTTCCGGTAGTTGACATGCTTTGCTCTAGTTCCCTGGTGTGCCAAAGGTGGAGAAATATTATACAAAGCAAAAAGGTATTTTAAATCAAACTCAGGATTTCACTTTGTTAAAACTGGTTTGTTTAACTGAAATTCTTGATTGGCAAAAAACGCCTGTTGCTGTGTTTGCTTTTGCCGTATGCACATGAATTCGTGGTGCTAAATCACTTTGCGTTGTGGTTTCGTGCCAGAGTTTTCAATGTGTTACCGTGGAGCACGTGATGCTATTTTTTCATCGTTCTGTTTTTTTGCAGTACATGCCGTGGAAAAAGATCTATCACAAAGTAAGACTACTTGATCAAGATATCACTAACGACATTTGTTCCAAACTGGATTCTTTCTCGCTAAAAACGCCCAATGATCATGGATCATTTTCTTTTGTGGTGATAGTCAATGTAATTAAGTAAGTTCATCTGTTCTCAAAAGGGCACATCTAGTATTGATGGAAACGAATAATGCATTGATGGAAACGAATAATGAATACTAGATTTTTGTGAACTTAAATGGCTCTGCTCCTGAGTGAGCAATTCAATTGTATTACCGCACTATCATGATGAAGTAAACATTGCGGATTGCGTTCATTTAATGCGTCAGGAAAAGCTGCACTATCAGCCGATAATTTTGCATGGCAAATTGTTCATGGAGTGTTGATGTGCACAACTTCATTCATAGTGCAGGGATTGTGTCGGTGTGACAAAAACTCAAATTCCTGACCAGCTATGTTAATACCGTGGATTGCATGCGGCACAGGCGAAGGTTTTGTGCGGCAAGTTTTCGCTGTAGTATATGTAGCCTACACACTAACAACCTGTCCTTATTTTGATAATCGTAAATTTGACATTCGTGATGCAGGTGGTCTTCAGTGCCACTTTATCACGACTGTGTACTGCGTGTTGGAGATTTTCATATGACCACTGACACCTTGGTGCAAAACTTTTTACTAGTTTTATGCTTTCTACCCTTGTTCCATTGGTACTAAACTTGCCTATGAAATCACACTTAACGGAATGGTTAATGGTGCCAAACAGTTGTTGCCATTGCAGTTAGGATTCGAGCGTCTTCAGTACAGTAGACTAAACAAGTCATTCAAAGCCGGCCCTGGTTAAGATAGCGACATAATTGTTGGCCCGGTAAGCAATTTCGGTTGGGCATAACTGTTCTAGACAAATTAGCAGTAGCAGGGGAGTTGTTGATAAACTTCGATTGCAATTTAAGTTACTTACCTGTGAGCTCAGGCACGGCCCACTTAAGATATCTTAAGTAAGTCGTGACTCGGATAATTTCTTGCAATTGTGCTTCATACACTTTTGCGATGTCTCTGTGGAAATTTTGCGTGTT
>JGI24158J21664_10013513_pt1 | contig 10767 bp, 9 predicted proteins | sample Ectturendosymbi3_FD_21664 | JGI IMG/M metagenome (IMG submission 21664)
TGGAAATATTTAGCATTATATGTAAATAAATCGCTTGAGTAAATCACTGTCGTTTAAAATGCTTGTGCATAAATGCAACTTTTTACTGCAACTTTTGCTAAAAATAAATGCATATTTCTCACGATTTTATTGCAACAAAAACTTGGCCTAGTAATGAGTTTTTAGTAGTTTTCTGACATGTGCGGGTTTGAGACCGAAAAAGTGCGGGGCGGGCGCGGGTTGGGATGGTCTGCGGAGCGGGTGCGGGCAAAATTTCTCAAACTCCTGCGGGTGCGGGGCGGGTTTAAATTTTGCGGGTGCGGACACAAAATTTCAACCCGCGCAGGACTCTAGTAGGAATGAAGAGAGCGGGAGAAAAAAGCTTGGAAAATATCAGCCACCTAAAAATTTTAGCTTTAGAAACGCGTGGCTTAAAAAAATTCCGAATGCTAGTTTCACGAATAGAGTTCCGTGAATGCAGACGTTTCTTACAAGTCATGTAAACACCAGATATGTTGACTGTAGTATGCATGGCTTCCTAGCAATTCAAGATGACACCTTTGAGTCAGCAAAGTATTAGATCAAACTTCCAGGAAAAATCAAGGTTTTGCGCTTATATTTAACTTAAATAATAATATTACGTAAGTAAATCAATCTAAAAATACCAGTAACAACAAAATTAAATAAAAAGGCTAAAAAATCACAGTGTGCGAGATTGGCACAAGCTTGAAAATCTAAAAAAGATAGAAGACAGGTATTTTCAATAACTTTACCACATTAAAAACGCAGCAAAAAGTACCAAAAAAATAGACGAAGGAGGGACATGCTACAACCAAATTGCAGACAGGAAGCACACGAGAGCGTCTAAGTGGTAGTATATGCGCTTGTAAATGAAGAAGAAAGTAACACGTCACAGCAACACAACATGGGCATGTGGCAATACGTTAATGTTAAATTATAGGAAGTAACTATTTATCCCATTCGGCAGTCGAGGAATGTGCTAAAAAATCACTACGAGAACTAATCGTGAAAATCAGGTTTTGTTATTAAAACTTGGTTTATCGATTAGGAGGGAAGAAGTTTCTTTCGCATCAAAAATGTCCCGGCTTAATTGCTTTCTTCTCTGCTATGAAATAAACGTAAGGCTGGGACGGACATTGGTTTTCATTGCATTTTTCACTCTTTGTACAGGAAAAATAAGGGTTTGCCAATTGTGAAAGTGGCTTTTTGTCAGAGTCTTGTCCGGCAAACGGCAAAATGAGGAAGTTGTGAACGAATTTCACGACAGTAGGTTGTCAACACAAATGCGTGTAGGTAAGTGTTTGAAAAAAAAACAAGAGAAAAAATAACATCCACTGGAAATCGTTCTGCACAAGGTCTTCTATTTGCAGAGACAACAATACATATTGAAAGTATACTGGGACAAACAAGCTACAGAAATAGGACAGACGGCACAACAGTCTCTTAAGTCGAAAGCAGTGCTTCTGCGAACAGTTGGTGCGATTGTAGGTGTAATCGAGAAATCGAAAGAAGTGGCAGAAAACGCAGTTAGACGGCGCTTGAATCGTCAGTGAAACAACAGGACATCAGTATGTCAGCTGCGGAGAGGGGCACGTCGCCATTTCGGGATGGTTGACCGGAGGCAGCGCAAGCTTGCGAGAGATATTCACCACTGGAAGGCGCGGTGTGTGCGACCGCAGATGGACCGGGGTGACTGGGAACAGGAAACGCAGGGTTAGATTGTTGTTGATGAAAACCAAACAGTTGCCGGTAAAAAGATCGTTTTTTGAGTGCGAGAATATAAATTGGCAGAAAAGCAAATGGAGGTAGATAGACGTCGGAAAAAAACAGGCAAAACTTTTGTTTAAAAATCACGGAACGAATGCACCGAGATGTTACAATTTAAATCAGAGAAACTTTGTTGCATGGGTCTGGGGGTGTGCAGTGGTATAATGCAAAAATCACAATGTTCTGCTACAAAGGCTTTATCTTATTTTAACAAAGTAAAACTTTCAAAATGCAAAAGAAAGTCACCTCTTGGATGAACACGAGGTGTCAAAGCTGGGACAGGGTAGGAAGGAAATCGCGGAACGGGGGAAGTCCCGCGTTCCAGTGAACCGATCTTCGAACCAACGTTTGTGGGAAGCGACAAAAACGGCTGAAAAAAAGGGTTTGCACTTTTCTCTGTGATGAAAGCGACTGTACCGACAATACAGAATTTGAACAATCTAGAATTGTACGAAAACAGCAAAAATCTGATGCTTCTTTTGAACTTGCAAAGGACATTTTCACGAAGACACATATTCTCACGTAAATAGGGAGAAGTCCTTTTTGCTTCAAGATGCTTCTGTTTCTGAGCGCGTCTTTCTTCAACTTCTTGCTGATGTTTCGAACGAGATCTCGCGCGTGCTTCAGCTTGTACGCTGTCACACCGAGGCAAAATTATTTTAGCAACAAATAAAAAATGCGTCAACAACACACTTCATTTGATTAAAGGTTTTGGGACTGAGGATGCGTTGTGTTGCGTGAAATTCATTTCCCATTAAAAATTTGCTGATGGATTCAAACTCTTCACCTGTGTCGAGACTAGTTACTTGAATAGAGACATGCAAGTTTGAATCATCGCAAGAAGATGAAAGCAGAACCCAGTCGGCTGATTCCTCGAATGCTTAGAGCAAACCTAGAGCTTGAACAGTTTCAGCAAAAACTAAACATCCTGTTCGTATTCTTTAAACCAAGAACTACGAAACCGAGATCTTGATCTGCGAATTACACAGAGCCACTCTTCCACGCATAACTCACGATTATTTTTCTTTTTTATTCCATCTCTGCACCCAGACGTGATGAGGGGCTGACAAAAGCCAAACCGTTCTCAAACTGATGGTTTATAGTTACGCGAGCGAGACGTAAACTAAAAACTTTTTTTCCAGTTACGAAACACAGAGTGGAACATCAAACGAAAAAAATTAAATTTCGCGCTGCTTTGCTGCCATCCGGAGTTTCTACCTTTCAACCTTGCGACGATGTCGGGCGAGAAGATGGCGCAGTCGATCCATTCGTCGTAGTCGTGGATGAGATCAAGGGCAGTGAACCCGCGGTTGTTTCTCCATCTCACGTCAGCTCCTGTGAGACAGAAACAAATCTACTGAAAACATGAATTTTTAATCCTGCACACTGGCGATCAGTTAACGCATGCCATGTCAGCAATATGTTTGCAAATAGGCAGGCAATCTCAAAAAAGAAACTAACAAATCACTGACTTCTTGCAGAGCAACGCGCAAAATCTGACGTTGAACGTTAACGTCGGCCGCGCAACGCTTTCGTCAAAAGTAGCGCAAAAGATCACGTGACGCAAAGCACCAATCACGTGACGCGAAGCACCTTGTCTGATGAGGACGTGGGCGGCGTCGAAGTTGTTCATTTGCATGGCGTCGAAAAGGGCGGTAGATCCCTGCTCGTTCACGCCGTCCACTTTGGCCCCGAATTCGAACAAGACCTGAAGGACGTCGGGCGGTCCCGTCATCCGCGTTGCCATGTGAACAGCTCTGCGCACAATGGTTTCAACGCATGGCGATAACCTCTGTGACGTCAATCTGAGCGGCATTGCTTTGATTTCTCACTTGTCGACGCAGAATAATAAAGTAAACCCACAGTTGCAAACCCTGGAATACTTTCGCGGGTTTATCAAACCCTAGTCAAATGCGGTGACCACGTGATACCTACGTAAGCACGCGTCGGAGCGCTTTCCACGCTTCAGTAGCTTCACTTTTATGTGTGACACCAGTGATTACTATTTTATAGTAATGGCTGATGACATGTTAAAAGGTGCGCTTGCGGTCATCCTCGCTCTTTCGGGTCCAGCATATGGTTAGTGTGAGGGGGCATGGGCAGGCTGAACCCACGTTATGGTTAGAGGGGGGCTAACGCCAGGTGGCTGTAAAAGAGCTGAAACTCACTCAGCGCATGCTTCTACGGTCGTGTTAGCAGTATACAACATTAAGACGTTCTTCAGGCCCAAAAGTTTTTTGTTACGAGTAATTCAGTTCAGACATATATGAAATCGACACTACCCCCTTTTCATCAAAAATGGTATGATATTAGAGTACAAAGTAACTTTGTGAGTGCTCAAACTGCTCAATGAGAGTTATATTTTCAGTGTAGTTTTTGTGATAAAGTTTATTTGAAGGAAAGTATATTTTTTTTATATTTGAAAACCGGGTTCATCACACCCGACGAAATGGTTAGTGTGACAAAAATTGAACCAAAGTATTCCAGGGTTAAAAAATTTATGCGATGCGGCTTTCACATAAGAGTCGTCCGTCTGTTTCTATGACGACCTTTGCGTTCAGTTCAGAGAATCTGTCCCTCGATAAAATTAATCAGGAAAATCTTGCTCGGCCATGAATTTACGTGTCGGCGCCGGCGTAACGAACGTTGACCAGGGCCCCGTTCCGGAGCAGGAACCGGGCCGCTTCGTCCCGTTCGTCCACGACAAGCTGCTGGGACAGGATCTTGTACAAGATCTTGTTGCTCTCTTCCGGCTTGAACAAGAAGCCTTCTCCAACAAGCCTGAACAAGAACAAGCTTGCGACGTTACAAGAACACATCTGCGACGTTGCATGAGCCATAGGGCTCCGTTTGTTTGTAAAGGTTTCGATGATCGACTTCGTAATTCTCTCGAAACTTCATGAATCTACTCGGCATCAAGACACCACAAGAGTGACACGGCCGAATCTGATCGCAAATATTTTTGCTAGGAAGTCCACTGTCTTTCGATGGTCGTCGGGCGGATAAGCCATTTTTATGAATGAGCGTTATCGCTCTCAAAAAATAAATAATCCATGCGATAGCAGCATTATTTTTCGAAAGAACACTCTTCAATTTGGCCAGGTTTGTCATTGCATGATGCAAAGTTTGTAACAACTGTTCTTTTGCAGGAAATGCGCCTCTTTTTCAATTTGCACGCATCAGCTTTCATTGAAAATATCCTTCCATTTGAAGGAAGTGCAAGATACGGGAAGCTTTGTTCGGTGCAATGCTTCAGTAGTCTCGTAAAAATTTTGAAAACACCTAAAAACAAGTGACCCTAAGCTGCAAATTAAAAAATAAGAAAAACAAGCCGAAATTTTGCTCGCTCAAGCAATAGGTTTCTTCAAACACTGACCACTTTGCACAGTCCAGGTGGTTTCCTGCCAGGGCCAGGTAAGGCAAGCTGGGGGGCTCGTCGTTCGCTTCTTTGTCCACTTCGGACTTGACCAGGTCGTCACTCCCACTAACTATCAGCTGAATAATGTCTGTGCGTCCCTGTGAAAGGTAGGTTGGTCAACACATGACCTTTGTGCTCATCACCTGCGCGGGACGACGTGAACAGCCCGAACCCTATTGGCATGATTTTATACGAGGAAAAATGCGGTAATTTTCAAATGCAGAGAACTTGCAAGCAGTGGCGTTAATTTATCCATGAAAATGTTGCAATGCAGTCTTAAAGAGTACGAGCTGCGTGATGTTCACACATGAGCAAACATTTTCCAATAAACAGAATAAATTTTATTTTGCATGTTATGTTTTAAGGTATATGTTACGTAACAATTAAAATTCTCCTAACCACTTAAAGAAAAAAAAACGAAAAAAACGAAAACGCAAGATGACATTAGGGCTTGCTGATACCCGCACACTACAGCGACAAAAGATATAGTTAAGTTTCAACAGCAATCCGATTAAATAAGCAACCCACTGTTCTTTACCTGCATCGCAGCACAGTGGACTGGCATGAGGCCTTTGTTGTTTCGATGGATTATATCAGCTCCCCGGGAAATCTGCGCATGAAGAACAAGTGACGTTATTTCACTTCCACAGACTCTTTCACCAAACGAATCTTCAAGTTTATTGCTTTGAATTTACAACGTCAACGCTGGACCAAAAAGGTATGACAAGATTTCACGCGTTTCTTTGCCGCAAAGACATTAAAAGAAAAAGACCAGATATAGGTTTTACTTAAGTATTCAAGAACTTATTAAAAGCGACGGAGAAAAACGGTAAATGTGAAACTGGGACGATTCATGACGTTGCAAAGCCACTAACTTGAACAGTCTACAGTGGAAAATAATCATGAAACTGACCAACAGTTTGATCCCATCCAGGAAGCTCTCCTTGCCAGATTCGCCGTATGTTCGCACATGCAACGCAACGTTACCTTCGGCGTCTGCTGCATTCACGTCAGCATTGCAGTCGAGCAAAAGCTGCGTGCATTACGCAAATAAAGAAAACAAGGTAATAATGAGACAAACAGTTGATCTTTGCGCGATAAGACAAAGGACATGACATCAAAGACAGACTAAATTGAGGTATGGCGTACCCGGACGAATAACAAAAGTAAAGCTGTTGCGAGTTGAATTTCATCATTGTTTTTGTATAAAGCGAATTGTGACGTAAAAATTACGTAACAACCACATGCACGCCATGCGTACTAACCTCTAGCGTCGGGATGGTCTTGGCACGATGCAGGGGAGAGGCTCCCTGGTAATCCCTCAGGTTTACGTCTACCCTTACTTTCAGCAGATTCTGCAAAAAAAGGTCGCATGGCTCAGCAATTCTGATCAGACGGGTTCCCAGACAAAGCACAAGAAAGACAATTGTTACGCAACATTGAAGACGCTGTCTCGCCCGCCAATCAAAACGCCGTTGATACTGGTCACAGGGACAAAATCCAGACAGAAAGAAATTTTTTACATTCGGGAAAACGCGTTTTTTTTTTAAACAAAACACGGGATCTCCACCTTGATTGACTCAAGATCTTCGAAATGAACTGAGGTGTGAAGAAGGGTGCTTCCCTGAATGCACCGCGCGCTCACGTCGGCCATCTCCCGGATGCCCAGCAAATGGTCCTTGATGATGCGTCTGATCGGGTCCAACCGGCCGCGAACGGCCTGTGGCACAGTAGACGCCCACAGCGCGCCAAGTTCTGCAAAAACGGGAAGGGGGCAATTAACAAATATGGACACATGTGGCGGTGATTGTGAAATGAGGATAGATTTTACTAATTATTGGATATAAAATGGAAGTGTAAAGATCCAATGGCTTTGATACAAGAGTTAGAAAATAAAAAAATTCAGTCGACGGAAGAAGAGTAACTCCCAAAAATCGGACTTAACGCTAACAGCAAAGACAGAACTACAGAAGGAAAAGAACTACCATAACACCTGAAAAAGATGAAATCACCTAGAAATTTCGCTCAATAACTTCTACCGTTATCGGTTAGTGATAAAGATCATGAAGGAACAAAGTTCCCTGCGCAGTAAGTTAATCGTTGTGAGAGGCTCCATACAAGCACAGTGTGCGCCGAGCGTAGCTAGGTAGCAAACGTAACTCTGTAAAGTTGGCGCTTCACGTGTCTTTTTCGCTTTTCTCCGTTCAGCCAATGTTTGAGGAAGTAGTTTTCTGGTATGGCTAGAAATCCAGTTAAAAGTTTCGATCAAGTGTTTGTACACTGACGAGGGTGCGCCCTCCAGAACTTGCCCCAGATCTCTCCCAGCATGGTTTGTTTGACCAAACGTTTTTTTTTTCAAGAGCTCGGCACAACAGTTGCTTGGAAACAAGCCAGGCTTTGGTCACTTTACGATACAAACAAAAGCAGACCCGCCACCAGGTGGGAGACCGGGCAATTATACCCCCCCGGAATTTTCAAAAACATGTTTAGATGTTAGGTACAACAAGTTACAATCATTTTCCCCCCCACAAAAAATACCAGCTGGTTGCGGTCCTGATTAAAAGTATATATCGATTTCTCTAAAATTTTAACCATCTGTCTCTTCTTCGATAATAAAGTAAACTTAAATCGATAATACAGTTACTTTAACTGGATAGAGGGTAACTGCTAACAAAACTCTTATTTTAACAACTGTTTACAGATGATAATTTAAGCGAATCAGTTTTCTCTTCGATCAGATCATAAAATATCCTGATGTTAGCTTGTTTGCCCAGTGAAGCCTAACACTTGTCGCTATAGATTAACAGCCAACTTGCACACCAAAGCAGTCGCGTGACTGGCTAGGTCTGGCCCCTTTGAAGGCCCTGTTCGCTGTTCACGCAAATCAAGCAGGTTACCCATCAGTTGCGCCTTCATATCTTCATGTCGCATCAGATCAAAAGCAGTCTGACACCTGAAGTTCTGTATCTTGACATTGCAGCCCCATTCGATCAACAGCTGCGAATAAGAAAAAAAATTCAGTAGCGGAATATTCTCTTTCAAATCAAAACAGCTCTATATTTGGCACCGATACCGGTATAAGCACGCAACGAAAAAGCTTCATGTTTTCAAGCAATTCATTTTTACTAATTACCTAAACAGACCCCAAAGGTCACAGTGCATTCGCAGCAGAGAACTTCGTTTGCAGCAATTGAACGTTTTCAACTAAGCCACCTATTCGTTGGATAAAACAATATTTGATGCCAGTCATCACTACCCAGGAAGCTAAGAAGATTTAGGTCTGAATTTGAAATTGTACGTGGGAAAGAGATTTAGCATCCTGTACAAGTCTTTAGTTTCTTTAGCATAAACCTGAGAAGACAGGTAGGCTTTATCAGTACTTATGAAGACTTGTAAAACTATTACAATTTTATTCTGAAACGCTTCGCATATCTCCCGACCAGTATAATAACAAACGAACGTATGATTAAACATTGGTTTTTATTCTCTGTTTGATGACAGATTAACGATTCAAAACGTTTCAGAATAGAAAAGGATGGTTTTACAAGAATTTTCATTAATATTGATGAAACATTTAATTGATCGTACACGAATCAGTTTCATAAACGCAGCTTCAAAGCTAGTAAAAGATTCAGCTTCGTAAACAAAGATTTATCACATTATATTTACCGAATTGCGGCATTCACAGGCGCTGCCTCCAAAAAACAAGCGTTTTAAAGCAAGTAATCACAGACACAAACTCGGTGCCATACCAGAAAGGAAAACGACGATTTTAAGCTCAACTGCTAGTCGCTTCAACAGTCCCAGTCATTCACGCACCTGGGCCACTCTCTTGTGCAGCCCTTCCGCAGCGAAAAAGAGAGGAGTCCAACCGACGGCGTTTCTCGCGTTCACGTCACATCCGTTCTCAAGCAGGAACTTGCAAATGTCCTGAAAATCCGCAGAAACTCTTTCTTGCACAAACGTAACCTCAAGTAATATCAAAGCCGCATGATGAAGATCAACGTTTTACGTTGGTTTCAAGGTTGAGCCCCAGCTACGCCGCCACAAGTTGGTCATTATGGAATGAAATAGTTGATGGATTCAAACTGTTTTTTGCTACTTATGCAACCTACATGCTGAGAACAAAGTTGCCAGTCTCAACAAAAATCACACAGCACCTATTTCTCAGAATTCTTAAATTTCGTGTAGTTTCCAACTTCATGAAGTTTATCGCAAGCGTTGCTTTTTCCACAACTTAGAATAGATTCACTCTCGGATTCAATGCGAGAGTAAATCTCTGTAACTTATCGCAGCGGTTCTCAACCTTTCATGTACCGTAGCCTCCTTACCGCCACCCACATCTGTGGCCTCCTGCCCTTCAACAAAAGCGTACATTTCTGTTTAAAGTATTTGCGTTTTATTATTTTATTTGACACACTACACAAGTACGCCGGTGGAAGCTTCTACTCGTGGCCCCTTGGCAAAGGCCACGTATTTTCTTGGGGGGTCTACCGGTCCCCGGTAGGAAAAGTACGACTTAACATGTATACTGCGAAGTCGTCGTGTTAAGAGGTCTTCAACAGACAACTATGTGACGTCGCGATTTATCCTTTGAAACTTGCGAGTGAATTTTTGTTCTAAGCCTTCTGGCAATTCTTTCAGAATTTCTTTCAACAATTTTGCTTTTCAGTTCAATTGATAGAAATTACGTTTCATTTAACACACTGCTGACAGAAGCAAAATATCAAAAGTAAACAGCGTTCGATTGCGGTCCATATCGAAGAAACAACTTCCGATTTTGAAATACGGGTCATGATTCCCAGGCAATACTGCTTTTCAATTGATTTTATTCAAAATATGGAAAAATTTTACTTGTTCCTCTGCCAAATGTAGTTTCTCAAGGCCATCGATGAAAACGTATACTCACAAAGTGCCCAAATCTCGCTCCAACGTGCAACACGGTATTGCCGCTGTTCGCTTCTCTGGAAGTGATGAAGTCCGGGTGCGAAGTTGAAAAGAAAAGGACCATTTTCTTCACGACGTCAAACTCACCATCTCGAACAGCTTTGTAGAAAAGTCTTTGCCACTGGTGAGTGTTGCCCGGAAAAACCTGATACAGGAAGCTGGTGGACAAAAAAACAGCAGCGCATGAGTTAAACGCGACCGCTGCGAGTAACACAAAATTAGACTTATTTAACTTGTTGGAATCACTGGAGTCCTTGTGTGCAAAATCATGTATCAAGTAGAAAATTTGCAACACAGCCACAGGAGGTGCGTTGGACTGGGGCAGAGAAGACAAGAACGAATCAGTTTGTTGAAGGTTTTTCTCAAAAAGTTCATTCACGATTTCTTTCAACAACTACATTCCACATGAGGACTTAGGCAGGATTCGACCTGCATAGAGCAATTGTGTAAAGGTGCGTATCAAGTCGTTTGTAAAATTATTCTTTAACAAGCGTTAAATCAAGTCATTTCCGTGCATGCTCAGCAAAACTCTGCTTCCATTAACTTTAACACGATTACGTGGCTGCGATAGCTCAGTGGTAAAGTGTCCGCTTCTCAACTGCAAGGTTGGGCGTTCAAAGCTTCACGGAGTGAAT
>JGI24158J21664_10013515_pt1 | contig 10766 bp, 5 predicted proteins | sample Ectturendosymbi3_FD_21664 | JGI IMG/M metagenome (IMG submission 21664)
TAGACTTGTTTCCTCGTAAATGTACGTATGCGAAAGTGATTGATTTACGCAATATGGTTCTGTGAAGCATTGGGTTCATTGCAAATCGATATCGCATGCCCCCCACCAAATTAGCCTGTGTCCGCTACTGGCCAGATGTCGTGTACACAACAAAAATAGCTGGCATTATTGATCGGAAAAAAATATCACTAATGCCATTGCGATCACGTATGAAGCTATGCTACAGTGATTATGTGACAAGAAATCGATTACGGTCATGATGTGCTGTGTGCAAGTAATCATGCCCATGGAGAGGTGCATTAATTGATGCAAAAACAACATATACACCACATTTTACAAAATTTCCTCAAACTTGTGAGTACATTAGCTTTCAAAATAAACGTTTTATTTGTAAAGGAGGCTTTATTGACACCCTAGAGAAGAATTTATTCAAAACCTGATTAAAATATTTTCATTGCACCCGAGACAAAGACCTCGCGATAAGCGCAGTGTACCGTTGTCAATCGGCGTGCTGTGCATAGCCGTTAGCGATCGGAGTTTAGCAGCTTTGTTAACGGGCCACTGGAGTTCTTATTTTGGCTTTATTTATTTGATTTTGCCAATTATTCTTAGCAACAGTACGTAGTTTTTCTAATATTGTTTCATTGTCAACTTTCGCATAGGACTGAAGATGTGTTTAACACGAAACTAGTTTCTTTGTGCAAATGAATTGCAACTGATTCGCTTGATGTGTGGTCACTGCTGTGACTTTACTATCATTGCACTTGTTTGCATATAAGTTTGCTTTCTTTCCTATGGGGGGAACCGTTAACTTACAGTACGTCTTATTTTGGTTGCAAAGTGTGTATGACAAACAGCTTCAAGTAATAGGTCTTCACAAATGCTACGCAGCCGGATCTATAAGCATTTTTCAAAATAGGAAATCGAATTCACGTCACTCTGCGCATCCTCAATCCTGATACCTGCCATGATAACAGGTGAAATGATGAAAGACTAAACCAAGGGAAAAGAAAGCAAGCAAAGTCAAGACTGAAAACAAAATGTCAAAACATAATAAAAATAAACTTGTGTTTGTTGATACATTCGACTACGTCGCCTTTGTGGAGACTGAGTACTTCAACGCAGATATGTGCAAGTCCGAATCATCGCATAGTCATGAAAGCATAGCCCACTCGACGGATTCCTCGAAAGGCAGCAGCAAAACTTTTCTTTTCTGATTGAGCCATAATTGTGGCAAAGTAAGGCACAGTCATACACCTGCACATTACGATCAAACATCCGTAGGATAAAGGTTGGGATGAATTACGAACTGTTAGTCCTTTAGAAGTTTGTCAAACAAGCTTTAGCAACCACTGAAGACAACTGTCCAAGTTACTACAACCAGGGTTTTTTAAAGGTGTTTTGGAGACCCGATTCCGACCCATGGAATTGAAAATCGGGTCCCTAGCATCAGAGAAATCAGGTCCCTACAGGTCCATACCGGGTACCTAACATTTTCCTTAAAAAAAACCTGCTACAACCCATAAATATGTCATTTTATGCAGCTAATTTGAAAAGTGCTCCTGGCAAAATTGTACAAACTTTGCTGTTATATTTGAAGAGACTTCGAAAACATCGAGCTTTTTATCCAGTCTTGTACGACTTGTGCGCAAAAGCCTCATAAACTTTGCGTTGCATTATTTGATCTACACATAGCACTTTGTTTCAGAACGGCCTTTTCCATTGGAGCCCATCGCAACAAGGATTAATATCGGGCTGCTATTTTTATTGTTATATTATTACTAACGTTCCAGGAGGTTGGATGGCAAAGCGATATGGATTCAAAAAGTTCCTTGGGATCACAATGTTGCTATCTTCGATTATCAGTCTTTGTATCCCGGTCACTGCCTATAACAGTTTTGAATGTTTGGTACTTTTGAGAGTTGTCCTAGGTCTTCTTCAGGTAATTTGAGTAAGCATACGTGAAATTTTCGTGTTATCTGAGAATATTTCAGCACATCACAAAAACGTCAAACTTCTGAATTAAGCATATTGTTTGATTTTTGTTTTTCATTGCATCAATCGCATTTCACAATTTGCAAACATCTGCACACGAAATACGTTGATGATAAAATGTACACGATTAAGAGAATGATATGCCATAGTAATTGTAATCACACAATTATTAAACATATTTCAAAAGCACGTGGTGGTTTAACGTGAACGTTTGCTTTATGTGCATTTAACCGTAAATCAGCAAATACAATGTGTTATTTTATTCGTCGGCAGAAGGTACAGCAAAAAGTGCAATGACATGCTGCATAATCTAATTGTCATTAACCTTAGAATTTCCTGTAAACACAGAACCAGTTTTAAGTCAAAAAAGCATTCAATCTCGTTAATAAAATTCAAAAAATAGCTTAATTTTCAATCTTTGTACTTTGCACCAATCTTGCGGCTAGTTTACTCTTGAAACCACAAATTTCTGACGCTTTTTTCAGGGAGGTACTGCACCTGCCATCGTGCAGGCAATGTCAGCTTGGGCGCCACCACTGGAACGGAGCTTTCTTATTTCTATATGTCTTTCTGGGTCAAGTTTTGGAGATTGCATTATTTTTCCCCTAGCAGGTTTTGTAGCTGAGAAACTAGGATGGGAATCTTGTTTTTACGTCAGCGGTACGTACTTGAATGTTTGCCAACTAAAATGTGTGTTAGGAAATGAGCACATAAGACATGGAATATGCATGATCTTTGAACAACATTCCGTTTATCAAACATGAAGAAGCATATCCAGTCCCGTCGCTACGGTGGGGCTTTGGTGGGCTTAGAATATCAAGCTACCCCGAAGAAACGCAAAGCCCCCCTATTGAAAACTTTCTGGCGACGGTTCTGAGCATATCCAATGACATATTGTGCTTTTCTTGGGCAATGTGGGTTTGACAAAATGAAATAAAGGCACTTTTTTTCCAAACAGAGCTTTACTTTTGTTTGTAAAGAATATAAAAATTTGCTAATTTGTTACAGGAATCAGCTTCCTTGAAATGTTTGATTACGTAAACGAGTTTGGGAGTTAGTGTTCTACAAATATGTGCATTTTTCAACCTTATAAGCAATTCATTGCGAAATTAGTTCAGCTACCGGAAAAATCAAGTTCCATCCTAATGCAGTGATGTTGTTCCTAGATCTTCATACCATTGCAGTGTAAGATCGAATTTCAAATTTTCCTAATTTTTCAAGGATTTCGCAAAATACTANCTAGCGCAGGAGNGGCCAACCCTCAGCTTGCGAGCCGCATTCGGCTCTTTGCATCGTTTCATGCGGCTCTTACGTAATTACCAGAAGTCCCACTAAATAACATGCATAACAATAAATGGCTTACAAAGTTCTGTCACAGTCGTGTTGGTGTGTGATATTTACAATAAATCTAGCTGAGCAAAGGTACGTGTTTGAGTGAGGAAGAGATGGGGTTATGTTCATACGTGTATGGTTTGGCTCTGTGCGGTATCGCAGTAAGAAATGTGGCCCTTGGTCTCTGACTGGTTGGCTACCCCTGTTAGCCATTTCAGATCAATAAAAACTCGTAATGTCTGTTCCGTAGAAAACACACGCCTGTTGATAGATATCTCTACAGTTGTAGTTTTCTGTCACATTAAAAAGTCCAATTCCTACCGGCTTAACATCCATTTAAGCTGTAGATTTTTCACACTGCCAAAAACACTGTTGAACAGAATCTCTAGGTCTTTTGCGGATGTCGTTTTAGCAGCATAATTCTTACTGATTTTTAAACAATTTAGCCAGAAAAGCCAAAGGTAGTGAAAGCATCTATCAATTTAATTAATCGAGCTTCGAGGGAGTAACCACAAGCGTTCTGAAATAGTTCACGCACAGGCGGAATGGCTGCTCTTTGGTCAATAATTTGGTTGATGATAATACACGATTCTCCGAAATCACATCCTCGAATCTCGGCACAGGAGAGAGAATATCTGGTTAGATGTCTTGAACTACACAAGCACAAAAGAGAGGTAAGAATGGCTTCAAGAAGCTACATTCAATCTATTTTATTATTTCTGACATCAACACCAACAATCAGTGCTGTGGGAAAGCTGGTGCTTCGATTTTCGCTATGGCTTATATTTCGGTGATGAGTGGTTTTGTGAGAAAAATAGTTAAATTCGTGAAAAATTTGCTCTGAAAAAGTTTTCGGATAACTGCACTATATTATGATACGTATTCATTCGATTGTAAGCCGTGGCTTATAAAGTTTTTTTTCATCATTTCATGCGGCTTATAAACAAGTGCGCCTTACAATCAAGGACGGTTTACATTTGTTATTTCTTTACTTTATCGAAAGGTATAGATCCGTGCTTGCCAACAGGGTGTATCGTACACTCCAGGGTGTACCAGAATTTTCCAGGGGTGTACCAACCTGATGGGGTGTACAGGGGTGTACCAGATGTGTGCTCTTCTAGAACAGTCACATTGTCCCACATATGTCCTTTGCTCCAGCGCAGCGTGTTAACCTTTCACAAATTTTAAAACCATCTCTATCGAGGGTGGGCGTTGTCTGTCTTTTCTCGCCTGTTTGTTTGTAATGTTGGTCAGATGACCACCACATATTCTTTTTTATCTTTAAATGCAATATTCGGGAGTATGCAGGTAAGAAATGGTTGGGAACCATTATTTTAGCTTGAATTTTTTGTAAGCTAATGTACCAACCATACTTCTCTGCAATGATTATTGTTTTTAGTAAGACATGTAACAATATTTTCAACATTACTTTTCAAGAAGTTAGCTGGAGCAAAGCGATAACTCATATCGAGAGGAAGTGAGTAATCTCTATGTTAATGTTAACTTTGCACTTTTTCAGTTGATATTTTAGGCTGTTATCTTATACTTTTGAAAGGTATTACAGTAAGTTGTTGATGCTCAAGGAAGATTGGCACGCGCAACATTTTAAGAAAAGCTTAGTAGCGAAAGGTAGTTGTAAAAAAGAGCATAGTAACTATCAAAGGAAATACATCAGTGAATCAAGTGAGAGTATGGATGTCAGCAAGTCACATGCTGAGTGCAACATAGCCCACTTTTCCGGGAGTAAGGTGGAGATTTAGCAGTGTACAGTTATAAAGAAAGTTATTCAAGAGAAAAAGGCTTGTATTGTTAAGAAGCACAAATGGTGGAGCGATGCCTGCACCGGTATGGGTTTTGTCGCAGAAAAGAAATGCTGAACCCGTATCATTCAGGGCATTTCCTTTTTTTATACAACAGTGGTAAAAGTAATTTGGCTCCAGGACATCTCAAAAACGTGTGAGGTCACAGCATTCTACTCATCAAATTAAGTCAAAGGCATCCTTTGAAGCACCTGTTTTTTGGGGATTTTTCTGTCACAGACCGAAGTTGTTTTGAAATGACAAAAAAACTTAAGTCAATTTGGTCATAATGCCATTTTCAGTCATACAAAAATGTCCCAAAATGAAAAAATGGCCGAGAATTTTTAAGTTATTTTGGAAAAATGACCGAAATGTCTCAGCGAAAATAAACCTAGGTTTCAACTCACTGCACGAGTAATTGAGAATGTGTGGTTAGAGATTAATTTCAGAATATAATCAGAGGTCAGGTATGGAGATTGTTCTTGATGATTTCAAAAAATTGAGAAATTCATCCTCTCACATTCAAAAAAACGTTTTCAGAAGTGTGCAAAGACATGATAGCAGACACAATGAGGTTATATTTCATGCTGAGGTACGCTGGTTATCCAGAGGTAAAGTGTTACTAGAGCGTGTGCTTCAACTGTGGCAAGAGTTGCTGGTTTTACTTGCTCGACAATGATACCCAATATCCACTAATTTTCAAGGCAATTTTTGGCTTTATTTGTATCTGAATTCTCTGTCATGGATCGTGCAGCCACTTACATATGAGGAAATTGACTTGGGGTTTTCGTAATATAGCTGCAACAACGCAGCAAACGGCAGGACACGACACACGTAACACTAAAGTGAAAGTCGATCTTCCTGCTCACAACATTTGTACAACACCCAGTATGAATAAAAAACGAAATCATCTCATTTACTGTGATTGCTCCCGCTGAAGTTCATCCACCAGTTGTGAAAAATGTGGTTTTAACCTTGTTTCCAGGGCGTTTTTCATAAGAGGATCAACATCCTTGATTGGGTTTGCTTTTTTTTCATTTTATTTCAACGAGAGCAGAAAATCCTTGCTCGCAAAGATAGGTTGTCGGCATGCGATCAAAAACGTAAATCGCTTATTGGGTGAGATTTCAGTATTCAGGAATGCTGAGAAGTGATACGCAAAAATCTGCTAAGAAAGCTACATTTACCGCGTAAAAATCGCTTACATTTTACACTTTTTCAGCACTAAATTTTAGTGCATGGCAAGGGTGTACATGTTATCTAGAAAATTTAAAAGTGTGTACCAATACAAAAAAGGTTGAGAACCACTGGTATAGATGACGCTCAGTCATTCTTTGGCTACGTTTTGTCAACCAAACTCTCTTTTCGCGTTCTATTCTCTTCAGCATACGTATAGATCCGTCACAGGATGGATTATGATGAGCCGAAGGCAGTTGTATTAGCATCATTACCAGGGTGCAAGCTCCCATTGCTGTTTTTTCCACCCAGATCTGCCTTTTTTTGAGTTCATCTGTGTGTCTAGGTTTAATTATGAAAAATCCAATCAAATCTGTTTTTTTTTAAGATAAAAATTCGGCATTAAGCTACAGTAAATCTATTAGTATAAAACATATCTTCCGGTCATTACAGTGTTAATATGCGATCATCAAGTGAAAAAAAGCACTTAAATCGGTGAAACAAAACGTCTTCAGTCGATTTCACACTCGGCCGTATCAATATCATTAACAAATACTGCAGGTTGCTTACCATTCAGTACAGTCAGCCATGCAGTTGCGCATACAGCAGAAGTAACATGAATGGATAAAAACAGTTGTATAAACAAGTGAAAGATTTGAATTTGGGTGAACGGTTGTTATTCCGGACGCCACCAGAAGACTTTGATGAAGCAATGGTTACGACAGAATGTTCAAATTCTTTGGTTGCCCTATTTATGCAATTTAAAAAACAACTTGCATTGGAGTAAGGATTTTCTTCCAGATTAGGGATTTTAGATTCTTTTGCAGCTCAAGATCTCACAATAGATCTTTGTTCAATAGCAAATGTGCTCCTACATTTTCTCCATCTTGTGCTTGAAGATCAGCTAGAAGCTAAGTNATTTTCGGTCAGTTTTCTGTCATATACCAAAATTGTTTTCAAATGACAAAAAAAATAAGTCAATTCGGTCATAATGTCCGAAANTATAGACCAGTGAATGCTGTTACTGCAAATTTTAATACTAATGTGAGACAAATGACCAAAATGACTCAGCAAAAAAGCTGACTGGAGGCTCTATCAATAGTTTAAACATGTGTCCTTGTCCAACAAATCTATATATCCATGATTTCTGGTATTATCTGCATAACATCAAGGATGGCGTAGGTAACTCGGAGTTTGGAATACTTTATGATTTAATCACCAGACTTGTGGTTTGCCACATCCTACTGCATCACTAGAAATAATATTTTACTCATGTTACAACAAAAACAAACTCGCCAAAACCAAGACTGTTAGGAAAAGGCAAAGCATGCATTGTCAAAAAGCCAGCAAAACCGCTATTGTACACCTAAGCCTGAAAAGTGAGAGATGTTAATAACAACGTATGTCCTCTTCAATATACATCAGCTTTATTATTAGTTTATATAAAATGTCTTGAGCAACAGAAAAATGATCCAAATGTTAATCCTAATGCTGCAGACAAAAAAAAGAGGAACTACAAGTAAATCGGTGTTTTGACCACCGTTAACCGTTTTACCTCATGTATTTGCATTCATATGTCTTTTTGCATTTCTATTTTTTTTTGTAGATAGGCTAAATGTTTTTTTTTCATGAACAATCTGGGTTTATCAGAAATTACAGGATGGGAGGCCTGGCCGGGTTGTCAATTAAACGCGAAACGTGCTAGTGCTCAAATGTATTTCAGAGGCTTAGGTAACACATGTTCAAGTGCGGCTTACGATCAAGGGCGGCTTACATTAACTTTTTAACACCATTTCGTGCGGCTTATTATCAAGGGCGGCTGCCAATCGAGTAAATACAGTATATCTAGCAATTTTGTCCCCTTTGAGATTGATTGTTGCAATTTTTATTACTTGGCTCCTCAGTATTACCTGCAATATCATATTTCTGAATGCACAAGACAAGTTTTGTGCGCGATATTTTGTAGCTGTTGCTTTCAAAGTTACGGTGCACCGATCTTTAATATCAACTTTACGATACCGAATCCGGTATCAATCAAAATTATTGACCCTGGGAAATCACACAAAGACATGTCTTTCAATTTCATTCCTGCTGTCCAATGAAAAATGCTAGATCATTCACTATAAAAAATAAACGTATATCGACTTTCGCATCTGGATGCCATTGAGCACACTAAAGATGTCAAGAGGTTGCACTCATGGTGGTTGCTATAGAGCGGCATATTATTTTTCGCTGTATATTTTGCACCGTTTTTTCCGTATTCATACATTGGTTGTTGTAGTAAATTTGTTTGGGAGAGTCAAAAGCATGCGTGGGATGAACGCGTTGGGATTTTAATGTGATTTTTAAAATCATGAACATGATTGTTATTCGACCACTTAGCATCTGCATCCGGAGCATAGGTGATCACGGAGTGCCGGAGTGGATTGCTGCAGTAGTCTACGTATCTTGCCGGAGCCATAGAAAGATTCGGAGTTGGAATTGTGAATGAACACCGGATCTGGAGCTGGTGTAAAATTTTCAGTTTTTACCGGAGGCGGATAATAGCTTTCATTAAATTTAAAATTACTCTGACATGCTAATTGTTAGATTGGTGTCAGGGCTCTCTCTCTTGGTTGTATTGTATTATGAACGATTCAGTGCAGGGTGCTGAGCATGAGAGAGGGTGGTAGACTGGCGGGCAGGGTTGCCAATTTGGCTTTTTTGAAGCCAGATTTTGAAATTCTGGCTTTTTTTAACGCACTCGGCTTTTTTGAAAATCAAAAAAAGCCAGACAAAACCTGGCCTTTTCTGGCTTTTTTTTCAGTTAGAAAGGCTTGACTCTGACAATGCATTGTCTGAACTGCATATTCATTACAAAGCTCTTCTGACGAGAGTCTATGACCATTGCAGGTTGCAAACATTGTACTGTTGACCTAAAATATAAGAAATAAATATACGCCAGTGTAATCATGGGTAAAGAAAATGCTTCTGAAGATTGGGAATTGTATGACATCGATGTTTCTGACGAGTTTTAATATCTATTTTGTGTTTGGTTATGCATGTTTTATATGTGTAATTTTTGTGACTGCTGTCTGATTTTTTCTGGCTATTTTGGGACTAGGTCTGGCTTTTTTTGGTGAAGACAAATTGGCAACCCTGCTGGCGAGCTCTGCTCTGGTGCAATGCCAATGCTCAACTGCTGTATCAGTGGAAAGTAGGTGTTTAGGCAAGACACAGATGTAGCAAAAGATGGAAATGGTAGTGATAGCACTGTAGTTGGACAAGGCACGAAATGAATGCATTTTCGTAAGATAATTATTTTTGATATCGTCAAGACTGTTGCGTAGGCTTCAATTTACTGGACACATCTGTTTGTTTTGTAGTGTGATCCTATCATTTTTGTAACATTTACTTGAACAGGGTTATAAGCAGGGCCGCAACCAGGAACGGGCAAACCGGGCAATTTCCCCCCCCCGGAAATTTTTGCAAACATGATGCCATTCACGTACTTCACATGAAAAGTTGTTTCTCGAGACTGCGTTACCTCTACGTGAACCTCTTCTCAAGACAACTTTGTCGCATACGTGCTACGTCATATTGGATAAAACTATCAACCAGTCAATGTACCATGCTTCCGAAAACTCCCAACACAGAACAGGAGACAAGCTGTGAAGCGCTAGTTGTGAAGTGAAACCAGTCTCGTCGCCACGGGGGGNTTTGGTGGGCTTATCCCCCCAAACAAACCTCCAAGCCCCCCAAATTGAAATATGAAACGTTATAAATCAATGCAANCTTTGTCAACTTTGTATGTCAATCCCCCCCGCACAAACGTAAAGCCCCCCTATTGACGACTTTCTGGCGACGGTTCTGGTGGTACTGCGCATTTTCGTAACTAAGAGGAAAATTGGTTTCAAAATTTGCCCTTTGTTGGTAGCAATGCTTCTTTTTCACTCATGTTTCTTTTCAGGCACGCCAAAACAACGGTAGGGCAGGGGAGCAGTATCAAAGTTGAGGGAAAAGGAAACTTATAAAAAACAAACAAATCGTTAACAATATTTTTGTTTCCGTTCAGCAGCAATATTGACCTAAAAAACAATAGCAGAAATGATGGAAAACCATTCTGGATTTTCTTGTTGCGCTAATAGCTGCAACAAACTCGTTTCAATACGATCTTGATAAACCATGAAATTGCCCACAATACTGTAATGAAAAAGGCACCTCCGCTCCCTCTTGAAAGAGCAGAGGGGCATGCCCTTGTCACTTTCCTGCTTTCCGGCGTCCTTGCTTCTTTTCACACAGTATAAAATTATTTGGCTTACTGCTATCAGCAGTAACTATCTCGCTGCATTACTTGCCAAACCTCCTGCGTTCAACAGTCTCAGGCGGCAAAACACCTATTGCCGCAACTTGAAGTAAACCTTTGAAGAATTGTTGTTGGCATGTTATTGTTTCGCAATAAATTCCAATAGTAGAACAATTCTT
>JGI24158J21664_10013517_pt1 | contig 10765 bp, 9 predicted proteins | sample Ectturendosymbi3_FD_21664 | JGI IMG/M metagenome (IMG submission 21664)
ACGTAATCAACTTGTTGCTTTCACCAAAAGCTGATAGGTGGAAGCAGTGCGTAGAACTAACTGCTTCCCAACACTCCCTCTGCCTTCACTTCTAATAAGAAAGAATTTATTGGAATCTGATACCATCCATCTTCATCATGACATACAGCAAACAGCAAATGAGATTAAATCTAAAGAGGCTTTTTAAGATCGAACAAGCGAGCGTTAAACTTATCGAGATTATCCCCGTTTTTTTCTGGTCGAAACTTTAAATTAGACTGTCTTAACACAGTCTGCACAGACACACAACAGCCTTCCTTTGTTTCAACTTTGCATAAACTGTCAGAAAACGATTTTAACGTTGAACTAGAAACCTAGTCTCTCTATCTGCACGCATCTACAAAGCGATTGCACAATACTCCACAGCAAATTGATTATGACGTAAATTTCCCCGAGAATTTCAACGCACAAGGGCGATGCCAGCGAAGTTAAGTGGAGAAACGTCAAGACTTCATTGACACCTGGCCTTGTTCTGACGTAACCACAACTTTACAAAAACTGCTATAGTGTCCGAACGTCGGCAATTCTTTTTCGAAATTAACGAATCATGATATTACATGTTTAATCTACCGGCTTGGCATTGAGGGCAAAAACCAGAAGAGTAAAAGTCAAGTGTAGAGTGACGGCTCCAACTTACTAATACAATATGTATTGTGGGGCCCCTAAGAATGGTCGGGGCGCCCCCCGGACGGGGGTACGGGGCTGCCTTGCCACGGCACTGAACGTATATCTAATTGGTTCTCAAATTTTTTTCACATACCCGCTCACAAACCTAAACATTGTCAACTCCTCCCCTACACCAATTACAGAAAAGACAAGAAAAAGCAAAAATTTCACACTACCTGGATATAGTTCCAGATGTCTTTTGAAGATTTATCTCAGGGTAAAATTAAAACATTGCAAACGAATAATTTTACAAAAGAGCAATTTAAAGAAATTCAAAAAAACAATTGAAAACTATTTTACCAAACAAATTTATAAACAAATTTTATGTGTTGAATAAACAAATAACAAAAACTTGAGGATTTTCATCCGCAGCTTTTCCTCCCAAAATCCTCCCTGGAACAAATATCCTCCCTTAGTGAGCCAAGCGGCACCCGTTAGAAAACCACCGGTCTAACCTTTCCTGTCCCAGTGAAGCCATCGTGACAAACGCATTGGTAAGAGTCATCCGATTCTGAACACGAAGCGTTGGAATCGCAAACATGACCGTACCTCGCGCAAAGAGAGGGAGTGCTTTGTGCGCGATGACATGCAACTTCAACTTGTGGCTTCCAAATACCTGCAAAAAATTTTTGACAGAATTTGATCCAGCCTTTGAGATTGGACATGCCATTTTGGTGCATGAAACTGCATACCTTAGGATAATTATTTTGCTTTGCTGACAACTTGTTTCCATGAACCTTTCTTAAATTGCTGCATAAACTGCATTGTATTAAAAAAAGAATTTAACTTTTTGTAATCGTATCATTTCGTTAACTTGCCTGTTGTTAGAAATGCGCAAAAACACTTGAAACCATCGCGCATCGGTCGTTGCGCGCGTGATCAGGGACTGCGTTCGGGTTTTTGACAGAAGATCCCGTTCGAAAAAATTGCGAGTCTCTTCCACCAGCTATCCACAACTGGAGGCCCGTTGTTGCGGCCGCTACGCATCTGGGGAGGCGAATGGGGCAGCGCAGAGTGCTTCTACGCTGGGAGACTTGAAAGCCACTTGTAAACGCCAATCTTGCCATAAGCTAGTGACTGGAAATCGGAACATTAAAGTGCTTCAGTTGCAGGAAAATAGCACGAACTGGTTGAGAAAGCCAAACGATATTCTCTGGATGTTACTGGCATCTCTGCGACTAAGCGTCGTGGCTTTAACAGTGTAGAGCTAAACGATTGTTTGAAATATTCTACTCCACCATTGCATCAGGCTGGAGTGGGGAAACTTATAAGTCCTCAGCTGGCAAGCAGGGTTGCGGAGTCAGAGGTAAAATCTCCAAATCCGACTCCCAGCTTCCAAAATTTCCGACTCTGGCTCCTTAACATAACGTGAATCAAGTTTGGCTGTCAACAATGGCAAAGGAGCGAGCTAAAATTATTTTAGAAATAAGCATTTTATTATTGTCTCTTGAAACTTTACGAGAAAGCGTTCTTTCTATGTTGCTGGGTTCTCCAAACTGAAGGTACCTAATTTTATAGCAACTAGCAATCAATGGAAAGTGTGGTGCACAGCAGGAATGCTCTGTTTCAATAAAAGTTTCAAAAGAAATTGTATCATTTCAACAGGCACGAGTTAGGATCCCTAAAGAGTGCGATGTAATAAATGATTCAATTGAACTCCAGGAGTGGGAATCGGATAAAAAAGTTCAACTCCGACTCTTAGTGTTCTTAGGAATCCGACTCCCGACTCCATCCAAAAGCCTTCGACGCCTTGCGACTCCGACACCCTGCTGGTAAGTTGTGTAGATGAAAGGATCTATCCAGGATGGATCGCGTGCATGCCATTGTTGAAGTGGTTAAATCGCTCCATGCGCATGAGACACGTATACGGCTCAAGCGCAGTGCACAGTACCCGGAATTTGTGGAAGAAACTAGTGATGTGCCGCAATGGCTTGGAACTAACGAATGAAACATTCTTTTGGGAGATTTCAATACATATGTTGTGAACGATGCAGGGGTTCGGAACTGAGTGATTGGCAAACATGTCAATGACGTAAATTATTGGAGAAGGCTCCACCTGCAAATCCGCTGTAACAACGCACTGTGCATAATGACGGTTTCTCCCAACACAGAGATTTGCACAAGTACACCTGCAAGAATGTTGTGGGGTGGGAACACTTACTCACATCTTTTTGCACTAGTAACGTTACTTGAAGCGCCTGGAACAGCATAAATGAATAAATGACAAGTTATCTCGTGTATAGCACCGGAGCATGGTTGTGTAATTACTGTTTGTGACATCACTGATGTCAACTGGATGTTCGTGGCAAAAGAGTGTAGAACTGTTGACCGATCACCATCTGTCTCTTTATCGTTGAGCGAGTTCTTTTAACCACTACTAGGCCGCACTAGATCTCGGGGCAGGTGTTGAGCAGCCATTCGATTGTGTCGTCATCCAGAACCGTCAGACCATGTGCTGCATGGGGAGGTCGATGGATTGGACATTGGAGGACAACATGGTCAACGGTCTGTTCCTCTGCACCACACTCACAAACCGCAGAAGGGCCATACTCCATTTGTGTAAGCAAGAGCGGAAACGTCCGACACCGGTGCGGAGGCGGTTAAGCCGGACCCACGTTGTTCTTGGCAGGACCATTGCAGGAGGGTGAGTGGCGATGTCGGGGATGAGCGTACGGAGTCTTGCAGTGTTCTCCAACCACTCCGTATTCTTCTGTGACCACCCAGAGCGCCGCACTTATGTTGTTATCGTCAAATGAATTGATGAATTGTGCGGCGGGCACAAATGGGTGTCTCAGTTGGAGACGCCGTGAATTCCCACTCGGTGAAGAGGTGAGCGCTGAGTGGAGCAGGTGCCCGGGCTCCATGGCACGGCGTGTTAGAGATAGTGTGGCTATTTTGCGACGAAGCTCAGCAGGTTGGATGCCCGCGATGATAGGAAATTTTTCGGCTGGTGTAAGATGCAGGCATCTAGTCACACTTCTCAAGGCGTTGTTGACAACACGGTCAGTGAGGCGTTGTGAACACTGCGGCACCAGGGAGGAGCGCATGTACTCTGCTGTTGAATGTCCCAGGGCTAAGTGGCTGTTCGCAACGTTGTTGCCCCAGCACCCCAGCCTGAACCAACAATCCGCCTCACGAGTACGACGCATGATGTTAGCTTTGTGCGAAGTGACTCGAGGCGTTGGCGATACGTGAGCGTCCTGTCCAGCGTTACTCCGAGGCATTTGGACGCGGGGCAAAAGGGCAGGGTTTCGTCGTTGAAGTTGACTTTCAGCTCACGTTTAGCTTCCTTGTTGTTGAGGTAGAAGACCACCGACAAGGTTTTTGTAGTGCTGAGCTAAGCCTCCTAATGCCTTCCACTAAAGTTGACATCCAGGAGGCTGAAGGCTGGGATGACTGCAGGTTGCGATGAAGTCTGACCTGAAATGTTCAAAGCTATGTATCGAGGATTTGTTGGCCTGACTCGTGTGTCAGGTAGCCTGGTGTCCTCGAAAAGCACCAAAAATTGTCAGACTTGATGATCATTCCCAATCCCATACACGATAAAGGTGACAGGAGTAAATGCAGCAACCACTGGACATCTTTTTCCTAGCTTCACTGGAAAAGTATATGTCTACTGCCTTGAAGCAAGATGCCGAGAAGTAATTAAACTATTATAAAGCTGGAGGTTACCCTGTGCAATTTTCGTCCCGCTCGTATCACGACAGACCAAATTTTCACTCATCAGAAAGCTTGATAGATCTTGTAAGCATAAGCGTCGGAAGTGGGGGGGCTTGCCCCTCTCCTGGATTTTGAAATGCTCAGCAAAAAAGGTTGTTTTTTTAGTTTTGAGTGGGAAAAAACAAATTTCACCACTTTTGCCCCCCCTGGAAAAATTTTGGAAATATGCTCTAGAGGTCCCCCTGGAAAAAATCCTTCCGACGCCCATGCTTGGAAGTATGTCAAAAATGTCTACACATGCTTTGTCGTCCTCGAGAAAGCATGTACGGCCGAATCTCTCGTGAAAAGCTTCAATGAGTGTTGCGGGAGTACAGTGTTGACGACTGCCTGTTAGTCGCCTTTGAGCCACTGTATTTTTGCCAGAGGTTTGTGTCCGTGTCGGCGAAATTAAATCACAATAGTCCACAGTCATCATATAACCAGTGGCGTGGCGAAAGCAGAAAATTTTCATGGAGGCGTTTCATTTAGTGGCATATGGTGGTCATTTGTATTTGGTGTGCGGTCTTTGTGACGTCACAATTTGACGTCATATTCATATTTCCAAACCAACGTTTTGGCAAAGTTTGTTGACATAATATGCATATTCTTCCACACGCACTCCCCTTATTTCATGCGTCATTGGAGTGAATATAAACTATTAGTGCTCCAAGTTAGGATATTGGAGGAAAATAAACTTAACGCTACGACACAGCAGTTCATACCTGCAAAAATATCAGGCTGCGCGTTAAGACAGGGGAGTAAAACACACTCATCACTGCGTCAGAGCGATTTACAACTGCAAAATGAGGCTACGCTAATGTCTCGTCGAATGCGAGCAGTCGAGCATGGAAAGTGTGCGGCTGGACTGGCTGGCGCACACCACGGTTTGTAAGATAGGATCTCGCTAAACTACACAAGAATTGAGAATGTGCATACAGTACGCAAAAAAACTTTCAGTTTTTTGTCAGGTATAGAAGTCAAGCAAACTTTTAGTTTTCCTTTTCCCTGCTGAGACATTATCAATGTCTGAATGCTTCTACGTAAAAACTGCTGTTTATGAGCTCGTGCCACAGTTCTATCATGCTACAGAAATTGGTAATATAGTCAATGCTGTAAGCGCTTGCGCTGATCAGCCATAGCAGACAAAATAAAGGCAATTGTTTCGAATAAATGAACTATCGCGAAAGGCAATCGTAGTGGACGAAAGGTCTGCAAAAAGTGGCGAGATGGTTTCTGGACGCAGACGATCCCCCAGATTCCCACCAAAACCCATAATTATTACTTTTTGGCCCATTTACAATGTTTCTTGAAATTTGCATGGAAATTTTTGCGTGTCATTTGCATTAAGCCGACAGATTAACAGGCAAAAGTATGCGAAAGCAATTGATCTCCTTTGCACAGGTAATTAGGTTTTGGTAAAATATCCCTCTCAAGGGGGTCTTTAACTCCAAAATCCCCCTTTGCGTACGCCCTTGGTTACAACCAGGGCCGCATTTATCGGTAGGCTTAGTATGCTTCAGCCTTGGGCCAGCACAGCTACAAGATCCAAAGGGACCTCCAGCAAACTGTGGTACACATAGAGGCAATTGCCGGAAGGTTAGTTCGATAAATATTCGTCAAAAATGTATGTCGTAACTATTCATGAAATTTAGTTTTATGCACCTAATCAGATTTCGTGTTGATAACGTAATGATCTTCTCTGACGGGTTTCCATGAATGTCTGTTGGTCAAGCCGCACGTAGACTGGAGTGTCATCGTCAGGGCCGGATTTTGGTGATGCGAGGCCCCTGGGGTAATCCACTTGCGATGCCCCATCCCCAGGCCGGATTTACCTATAGGCTATATAGGCTTAAGCCCAGGGCCTCAAGGTCCATCTCCCACTGTTACGAGGGCGGATTTACCTATAGGCTATATAAGATGCCCCATCTCCCACTGTTACGCGGTGGGAGCTGTTGTACGTTCTCGTCGTCCACCCTGAACAGCTTCCAAGCAGGCCAAACAACAGCAAACAACACAAGCTGAAACGATGAAAGACCTCTTATATGCGGATCAGGCGAGCTGTAGTAGCAACTCTCAGCATGCTGACAACGCGTTGCATCAACAACTGTCCTTTTCAGGACAAGAATCACACGATTCTGGCAATGACCTATTGCGATTCTTCAGATCAATGTAGAAGGATGGACTCGTCCAAAGAGCGAAATTCTTCAAAAAATTCGTGAAGACAAAAAGATCTCGGTTGTCCCGCTGTTGCGAGGGAAAAATGTAAAAGCGATGAGCCGAAAATGACGATGCTGACGCTCTAAAAGTACGGTCAACAAATAATTTGTAAACCCTTACAAGAGTGCCCCACGATCACTGCGCTTGTTTTTACTTTCGACGCAAAAATGTTCAATGACATGGAATTGTGGAAATCGTACTTGGCTGGCGGGAACACGATTATTAATTTCGACAGGTGAACCAAACACACGCGTCATGGTTAAATTTTTGACAAAACACATGGCCTACGTTAAGTTTCTCATCTCTTTTTTCTTATCTGTGCTCAACAGTAGTATCCAAAATATACAACAGTGGCTCCCAACCGGGGCGCCGCAGCACCCTAGGGTGCCATTGACGATACTCAGGGGTGCCGCTTGGTAATGCGTTTTGCAATATATACTAGTTTCAAAATGTCATAAAACTTTAAAGCAAACTGCTATGGGCTCTCCAATGGGTGCCGCAAATTCTATTTTCCGTCTGTAGGGTGCCGCAAGCCAAAAACGTTGGGAAACACTGATATACAATATCGTAAAAACCAAACACGCTACATATGTGTGGTGGCCGTGAGGACCACGGCTGTAAAATCTCGCACATACGACCAAAACAAGTCAAGTAAAATGACCCAAATGGTTGCAACTACTAGGATCACGATTCGAGTGTTTGTTACTTTTTCAGACTGCAAACAGTGGTTATGGTCATGGTTCAGTCATGCATTATTGTGACTCAAATCACCAAGTAATACGAACGCAGCAGGAGGAAAAACAATGACATCAAAGACCACAACTTAATTTCATGTTGATGAGAATATAAAAGCATCAGAACTTTCAGCTTTCGAAATTTAGTGATCGTATTCTAACATGTTGAATCACAAAGGGTTGGCGAAAGACCACCTGGGTCAAGTTCCCAACTTAGCCACGTTGCTAGCACAAAACAATTTTTAATAGAAGACGTTTCATAAGTAAAAAAGTAACAAAATGCCTCGAATCAACGTCAGGTAAAACAAGCAAAAAAACAGTGGGGGAAATCTTGCCTACGTACAGCGGGTAGGGTGAGCAACTGTAGAGGTAAATGATAGGACAGAAAAGAGGGGAATCAACACAATATTACAGAATGTGACAAGCATATAAAACGAAAATCAACAGGAATTCTAGAAAGATAGCAGGACGTTTTTATATTGTTTTCCAAATTAATAAGGTAAAAGAGATTTCAAATTTTCAGCAATATCAGACCAAATTTTGGGACCAATATACTTTAAAGAAAGCAGACCCCAGAGACGTTTTCATTCTGGATAAATAATATTTTGGAAAGAAGCAAGTCTTATTTTTGGCTGATGCAATCTCAGTACAGTAGTTATCAAAGTGATTAGGCAATCCACCATTATACAGTAAAAGGAATAAAAGAATTTGGTAACTGACAATTTGAATGAGTCTGGTATATTTAAAATTTTGTGCATAGAATAGTGTACAGATTTTTGTTTTTGTCATATTCAAGAGTTCTCAAAGCTTTATTCTGCAATCTAAATGAAAGAAGTAAAGTAGTCTTAGAATTGAACGCAACGAAACCGTCGCGCGAAAGGATGTGGGGTTTAAACTTCTTTTAAGCTGTCATTATTGAAATACGTGTTAAACAATAAAAACCTGCAATCATCGAATCAAGTAAGGCTGAAGAGAGCACAGTAAACAATTAAAAAGGTTTGATCCTGGCCTTCTTCATAGCAAAATCATCCAAGAATTCAGTAGAATTTGTTAGCCTAAGTTTGTCACATGTAATGCACCGAATGGTTAGTGTGGACAATCTGTCCTGGAACAATGTGACCCTTTAATTCAGTTTTAATTCGTTTGAATCTTGAAAACGACGTTTCTCCTGAGCAGTTACTGACCATCGAGCTAAGAAATAAGGCTCCGCATAATTAGATAAACCAACAAGGACGACTAATCTAAGGCATCAGACCCAAACGTTCTTCTGTCATTTTCTTGCTGTTTTCTTAGTCTTTGTCTCCTTGGGGTAGAGTTACGTGGTTGCCTTTTGGAAAAGTGACTTTTATTTGTTATTTAAGCTCATCAAAATCTTCTCTGATTTGCTTCGCACGGGAGCAGTACAAACTTGAGCAAGTACTCACAGCAGTCTGATTTCTGAATGACTTTAATAGAAACGCTAATAAAACTACTGTATTGCTCAAGCTCAGAAGAAGCAACCATGCTTTTATTGTAGGATAATGCTAGCGTTGCACATAAGCTCTTATCTGCAGTATAACCTTTGAGCTTTGTTCAGGTGCATATCAAATACAAGTTCTTTCGTCGATTCACACGCAACAATCAACACGATTGACCAAACGCACGCCGCAGTCAACGTGATTTGAGTAAGACGACACCATAGTTTGCATATGCACTCACAGCCAAGACAACGAGGGTTTTGCTGTTGGAAGCTGCAATATATACCATCTTTTGCAGACGACTTTGTACTGCTTGCATCTTCTCAACAGGTCTTCTACAATCTACATGCACTCGATCGGTTTTCAACTACACGCTACCAAGAGCGAATAAAAATTAGCACTAAAAAGACCGAGGCTCTATGTCTCTCCAGAAACCCAAGGCAGTGTATGCTGCGAGCGGCAATACACTGCAGCAGGTGGAGAAGTTCAAGTACTTGGAGTGATATTCACAATAGATGAAAGGGGTAACAAGGAGAATTGGTAATGTTCTACGTGAGCTTTATCATTCTGTGGTAAAAAAGGAGCTTTCAAACACTGAAAATCTATCAGTTTCTAAATGGATCTTTCTTCCGATCTCACCTACGGTCATGAATCTTGGATAATGACTGAAAAAATACTATACCCAGCGTAAGAGGCAAATGCGTGATTTTTATGAATATTTCCCTTTGTGACACTTCGCAACAAAGTACGCAGCTGTGAAATTCGTGAAAGCTCGAATACTGCACCACCTCTCCTACAAATCAAGAGATCCAAACTGTGTTGGTTCCGCCATGTGTCCAGAAAGTCCCAGGAAAGATTGGCGTGGCAAGTCCTGTTGGCTAAATCAACGTGGCCACAGGTCGTCAAGGAGCCGGTGGATTGACTACGTCTTCGACCTTGCTTGGTCCTGTCTTGGTGTGGAGCTAACAGAGCTATCAGAAATTGCTATTGACCGTGAGGTGATTCGAGTCTTCCTAGGACTGCTGCCCCGTGACCAGAGCCGGAGGAAGGGCCTCCCGAACGCCCCGGCCGGGGGGCGGCAAAAAGGAGGCCCCCAAATCTCACTGAGGACCTTTGTTACGGCGTATAGAGACACCAGAACTAAACTCACCAAGAACTGATTTCACACATTTCATCTTTCAATATTCATATTTACGTAATACGTCAAAGAAATTGATCTTGACACGACCCGTAATTTCCTGAAGCCAACCATTGCGAAATGCAATGTGAATAGCTTCGTTGTCAGCATTTGCTTTGGTAAGCTGGCTGTTGTGCAGGTAACGTCTGCTGAATCCACGTTGATTGTAAGTATTTTTAGTAGCCTATAGCCTAGTAAAAAGTTATTCAGGAAAATTAAGTTGTAGACCAGTTGCGTAGCTAGAGGTTTTGGCCATAGGGTGGGAAACGTAGCTGAAAGAGGCCCACTGGTCACCGTAGGGCCCCTTCGCCAACCTCCAGAAGAAAAATTTATAAATAAGAGTGTATCCGGATGTGGATTTCTATATACTCTACTAAAACCCAAAAAGAACAATCCAAAAACTTACGAAAAACGCATAAAACAACAACTTAATGAAAACCAAAAAGGTATGCTGCATACCGACATATAAATAAAATGGGGGTTCAATTTTTTTATTTAGCTTGTCAGAGGGAGGGTCGCACCCTTGTATCCCCGTCAGTCACAACACTGGTGTAGACTGTGTTGTATCTTTTCACTATACAAGTATAGAATAACCGGTTACAATCATATAAAATCGTATTCGTAGCCCGCGCCTGTAATATCCAGTGTATCTTGTATCAAAGTTGTCCAATGAAGACCCTTTAACGACCGCAAAAGCCAATAAATTGGCTCTAGGTTTTTTGGTTATAACTCGCCAGCCGCTATAGCTAGAGAGGTGTTCAAACCCTCTATGGATT
>JGI24158J21664_10013518_pt1 | contig 10765 bp, 5 predicted proteins | sample Ectturendosymbi3_FD_21664 | JGI IMG/M metagenome (IMG submission 21664)
TCGCCGGTTGCGAATGCCGTATGATGCAGCACTTGCGATAAATTCTACACCGTATCCTTAGCTTATCACAAAAACCAGACGAAGCTGAAAAAATAAAAAAATTGTAAAAAAGAAAAATGTAAGCCGCCCTTGAATGTAAGCCGCAAACATGATGAAAAAAAAAACTTTATAAGCCGCGGCTTACAATCGAGTAAATACGGTACTTGAGTAACCGTGAGTCAAACTTGAGTATGTTAGGCTTGAGTCACGGTTTATTCAAGATTTGATTCAATATTGAATCACTTTGATTGTATATTGAATCATAATTTTTTTAGTGTAACATAGGATTTGCGCACTGCTAAAATCACTCTCAAATTTACTGAAGCAGCGATCAGCGAGTGAACATCTTGTTATGAGGCTAAATTATGAAAAAAGTGAAGTTATCAGATAATGCAATTTTGTGATTATACTGTCGGAGTAAATTAGCTGTGAAGTATCTTCTAATTTTGAAAACATCCTATTAGTTGTCCTCGTGTTTCTTCATTTATTATTTTCTCATTGATGTGCTTAAGAATTCATGTTAATGAAACATGTGCTTCTGAATGCAGGCAAGTTTGTCAGAAGCTTAAAGCTCATGCGCTTAATACCTGGCTGTTTGAGCATCTGTGTGACGACATGGATGCAGTGCACAAATGCCTTCTCTATTACACAGAAGTAAGATGGCTCTCCCGAGGAAAATCATTGAACGAAGTGTTTGAATTACGTGAACCAATGCAAAGGTTTCTATTGGAAAAAAATTCAGATCTTGCTAACAAATTCAGTGACGAAAATGGGTTCTCAAACTTGCCTACTTGTGTGACACCTTCAATCTGCTCAACGAACTAAATTTTTCACTTCAAGGCAAAATGACAATTCTATTCAAGTTGGCAGATAAAGTGGCTGCATTTAACGACAAATTTTAATTGTGGAAGCAGCGCATAAACAAAAGGTATTTGACATGTTTCAAACATTAGCAGAGACTTTGAAAGACAGCGAGCCTGAGCAAGCGTTCTCCGACCTTGTGAGCAGTCACTTGCGTGTACATTTATGAGTTCAAGCACTACTTTCCAAGCGCTAAAGACCCTCCAACTGCAAAGAAATGGATCCGTAATCCATTCATTTCAAACCGGGTGAATCGACCTTACCTGTAAGACAAGAGGACCAACTATTGGGTACATTGAAATGATGGTAGCCTGAAATGTAATTTTCATACAAAGGCTCTACCAATGTTTTGGATGAAGGTCTTGCCAGGATACCCTAACCTTGCCATAACAGCATTACAAACTTTGTTGCCATTTCCAGCATCCTGCTTATGCGAGTATGAATTTTCTGTGATGGCAGCAACAAAGACGAAGCCGCGAAACAGACTGGACGTGAGGGACACATTGCGGGTGTCATTGAGTTCCATAATTCCTAGGTGGGAGCGTCTCGTTGCAACAAAACAAGCTGACGGTTCTCATTGAATCAAAGTTGTAATAACTTATATGAATTGTAATAAATATTCGTTGCTGAACTATTGTGATTTTGTGAAGGCCGGTCCGCGAAAAATTTTCAGTTTTAAACCGGTCCGCAGTGGAAAAAAGGTTGCCGGCCCCTGGGTTAAGATATATTAAGGAGAAACTTGGCGGTTGTAAATATTGAAGCTAATGAAGCGAACATTAAACTTTTACCAATTGAAATCGCATCAGAACAAATTCAGTGTTAAAACCAGCAAGTTTTCCAAAGTAAATCACTTTAGTTTTAAAAAAAATACAGTAGTATTCGCTTGGTAAATGCACGGATAATAAATCCAAATGGGTATTAAATCCAATTTGCTTTGAAATGATATTTTTGCTTTGAAAAATAACCGGTAAAGAAATCCAAATTTCGCTTTATAAACCTTTTTTATTCTGTAATGCAGACATGCGAAGTCTTCAACATTTGGGTTCTGGACATGACCAATCCGTATTCAAAAACTTAGGTATGTTTCATTCTGGGAAGGACAAAATGGAGAATTATATTCAGAGTGATAATTCCAGCCAAATAAACCTTGAGTCATTAGTTTTGCATTGAATAAGTCATTCAGACTGTGCAGTACATTACAGTATTTATTGAGTGAGCCAAATTACTCTGATTTCTTGCTTCTTGGCGAAATTCTTCTCATGTGATTGCTGCCGCCGAGTGGACGTAATCAAAATACTCGTGACGTGTTGCTTATTCCCCAGATCAGTGGTTTTCGACCTGGGTGTCGCAACCGTCACAGGGTCGTTTGCCGTTTTTGTATGAGTCGCGAGAACTTCTGATAAAAATATTCATAAGTACTTCTGTATTTTCTATTTCATATATGGAAACACTTTTGGTAGCCAAAATAATAGGATTACCTTGCAAAAATGATGGCCTCCTTCATTCAAAATTGTTTTAAGTGCGATTATGACCATTACAGTACTGTTGCGTTAGGCAACACACAAATAACTTTGTGACGTAAGAATGTGCTGTGTTTGTAAATTAGATATGTGAAAGCGGTAGCTTACTCCGGAGTTATTCTAGCTTTCAATGAGTTATGCTGTGGATTGATTTGCATATGGCACGGGTCTCTCTCACTAATGCTGCCATGTGCATGAATTTAATAAATGCGGCTTTGCTCAACATAGTGATGTCGCACGTTATTTTTTAGTCATTGTGATTTTCTGTTTTGGAAGCACAACTGCATTTGATATGCGTGACTGGAAATTTTCAGAAGTGGGTCGTTAGATTACATTCGTTTGCAAATGGGCCGCTGCATAAGAAAGTTGAAAACCACTACCCTAGATGAAATGCCATCAGTAGGATGACCTACATACTGCGCTATCTTTGTCGTAGTTTGAGGTAGACTTCTGAGTTCAATGCTTGATCTTGATTTCTCGTTATGCATGTTTTTTTATCTTATTTTATTTTGTATAGATACATGAAATTTAGCTGATTAAAAACAACAAAGTTGGTCAATGTTGCATTAATTTCAGAATACACACATTATTGTTTATTGCGATGGTTATAAAATCCAGAGCTTATTATACAAAGTCACTTAAGACCTGGGTGGACATATTAAGCAAGTTCTTCGGTGTTGGTCTTTTTGCTTTTGGTAACAACATACAAAAGTTGGTAGAACAACCCACAACGTTTGTTTCAGGACCATTTAGTTGAAATAAAAATATATAAATGAGTTATGTACCAATTCTACAAACCGGTAAATCTGCTTGTGTACCTTCGGACAACCGTATGCTGTTCACTCAAAGACAAGCTTGACGTTTTTAGATAAACATTGCTACTTGTGATTCCCTAGTGGGGAATTTCGATGTTGTTTAAAAAACGTAATGATCACTATATATACAGTGTGCTTGATAATATGTAGAAACCTGGTGCAGCATAAATTGATGGTTGGCGAATACAGTAGGGGGAAAAACAATCATCTTTAAGTGATAGTCTGCTTTCATAAGATGATCCTTCCCTCCGGTGATGATAAATTTCTTGTTCAGGGCCGTTTGATGAATTAGACGCAAACAATTGAAATTTCAGTGGCCAATCTGAAAAAAAATTAATAAAGTTAACAGTATTCTACATTTGGTCAAAGCAAATAAGAGACCTTTGCTTCATTTTCGCAAAAGTTTGACACGTTACCATAAATATGTGGGCAAATCCAATTTCTTACAAGAAACACTGCAGTTTTGGAACGGTTGTAAATTTTGATATGAGAACTGGTAAAAAGAAAATAAACATCTTTGCAATAGAAGTACAAACTCAACACAAAAAGATAACACTTCTGTGTTTGCTCGATACACCCCACACACACTTCTAAGTTTTATTTGCGTCTCAAAAGTCTGTTTCAGAAGCAATTTAAAAAGCTGCTAATTTATCAGGGAACCTTACATGTTCAATATCGAGTTGTTTTTGCTTTATGCACCGATTATGTCATCATTAAAAGATTCCTAACATCAATTCGTAAAGCAGCGTTAAAGCATTTTGGTAGTTGCATTGATTGTGTGTGAGCGACTTAGAAAACAATGACGCTCAGTCGGTCCTCGGGGATGACGTAGTACTGCAGCTTCTAGCCTCCGATCTCTGCTTCCTGAAGTGATTCAGCAATCAACCACGTTTTCATTTCATTAACATCCTTCATCACTGATCAATTGCATACTTCAACATGATAGAATACTTTCTCCTTACATTTTTTGCCAATGTTACATTCGGTTCTAGATTTGATTCACAAGCTTGTCAATTCCAGTTACAGCTAGGGCCATTTAAAATATTTTCCAATCGAGTTGAATGGGTTCACTGACCTTGCTCGAGATGAGCTAGGAAACCTTCACAGCAAGTCGAATCAGGGACGTGTCATTTGATGTACTCTCGAATCGAAAAAATTAGACGTAATGAAAAATTTTTAATAATAAACTGAAATTGTAACTCGATGTTATGAGCAGCAGGAGTGGCTTGATTCGACGTACAAATTTTATCAATATAACCTACACAACTCGCCAGCCGATTGAGCCAGAGCGCTCTTCAAAACCTCTGCTGATTCGACAAGTCCTCTAGTTAAGATTGAAAAAAAACATTTTTTTCGTTTTGGGTAAGGGGATTCTTGTGGTTGACGTCATAATGGGGAATTGTTTTCGCGCCTTTGTGGCTGAAGTTACGTGGCGTTGGGCGCCAAACCAATGAGCCGTTTTTTGCTGACGTTTTTTTGGAATCTAGGCTGTCATCCGTGTCTTTAGACACTTGATTGGTTTGATGTCATATCTTGATCAAAAATTATGACTCAAAAACCAAAAATTGGTGCAAATTCTACAACCACAAACCCTGACCCTGGATATATTATATCCATGGTCATAACTCGCTAGCAGATTGAGCTAGAGGGCTGTTCAAACTCTCTAAAGCTGGGAAAAGTTATGTCGTTTGCAAAAAAATTGTTTCAGTTTTGGATGTCGGGTTTTTTGTTTATGTTTGCATGACGGGAATATGTTTATGCATACCCGGTTTACATTCCGATAACGTCATTATCCTCTGCGATCCGACCAAACGATCCGATTTTGTGGCTCAAAGGTTTATTGGATTCTAGGCTATAATACGAGTTATTAGAGCCCTTGATGGACTTTCTGGCGTTTCTGGTTCCAAAATTATAGCAAAACTTCCGGAAATTAATTAGGGAAATTCCCTAAACTATTTAGGAAAATCCTGAAACATTTGGAACCAGAAGCTCTAGAAACTCAATGAAGGGTCTAAAGACTCGAATTATAGTCTAGAATCCAATAGAACTTTAAGCCACGAAATTGTCTTATTGGTCGGCGATGACGTTATCAAAAATCTGCAAAACATACCCCACTCATGACGTCATCGACCAAAAACCTCAAACCCAAAACTAAAAATTGTTTTTATTATTCTGAACTGCAGCACTTTATGAGTCTTTAGAGGACTGGAACAGCTCCCTAGCTCGATCTGCTGCCGAGCTATAGCTGGCCAAAGTAAGCCCAGAGACGACAAACTGCACTTTTCGTGAAACATTTTGATTTTTGTCAAAATTGGGATTTTGAGTCATAAATATAGCTCCAGATGTGGTATAAAATCAATCAAGAGCTCTAAAGACGCTGATCATAACCTAGTTTCCAGAAAAACTTGAGCCAATAAAATGGGTCGTCGGTTTAGCGCCCAGGACCAGCTAAACTGGGCCAAAACGGCGAAAACATGAACGCATTGTGACGTCACCCATAAAAAACCCAAAACCCAACAAGAAAAATTTTTTCTGCAGGCGTTATAAAAAAACGGAAGCAAGAATCCATGAATCAGATTTTAGGTCTTTAATTTGCTTCTTTGTTTGACACTTTCTTTTTACACCACATTTTCTTTGAAGGTTGAAGGTCACTGGGTTCCTTGCACATTGGTTTTGAAAATTGTGAGTTATATACATTGTTTTTTCTGCTTTTTATGCAAATTGAAACGTACATTTTTATAAGATTCAGTGTCTAAATGGGTCAAAATATGCCTGTGAATATTTACCTGTACAGTAAATCCTATTTCACTGAAGAACGACTGCATGAAACAAGCTTCTTCAAATTATCACGTAGGCTATAGTCTGCTTATCCCTAAGGAAGCAACATAAAATAATAGACAATTACAAGTACCAGAGAAACAATTGCGAAAATATAAACTGTCATGGGTCAAATAATCCATTTCGACTTGATGAAAGATCATCAATCAGACTCTAATCGATCCAAGTTAATTTACAGCAACTGTGACTGTGCAGTCAACGTTTAATTTTAGCAAATTCCTGCTCGATTGAAAAAGCGCTAAAAATATATGACGCAAGTCAGTTTGAGTCGAGAGATTAACAAAACCTGCTTGTAGTCAGCAGTTTGTTTCTTGAATTACGATCAAAATTTAAAAATATTTCATTAATAATAATCAAAAGCATACGTGAATCAGATAAAATTTAGTGCAAAATACGCTAGGGTTCCGAAACGCAATATAATCACAATCACAGCTCTTTTTCAAGGAAAAAAAGCAGTGATTGTGTGACTCAAGTTAAAAGCATTGGTTACTCTTCATGACAACAGACACTTTGGCAAACTTCCGGTGATATTGACGAAATCAACATTTCTGCTCTATTTACCGTGATATTAAACTGCAAAAATTTTTCAGGCAATTTAATCTCGCAGCTCTTTCATGACTTCTCATGTGAAAATATGAAGAGACTTTGAAAGATCTATCAACGCAATGTGTGCGCTGTCCTTGCTGCAACACTTCACTTAAAACTCAACTGTCAGTTATGTCATTTCCGTTTTACCGAAATAAATCATAGCGTTTTGTCAATAACAACTTTATTTTTGAAAATGTCTTGGTAGTTTTCATCGTGCAATCAGTATTTATGCAGCTAGATTTCATTGCGATGTAGTATTATCCGGTGGGCCACAGAATACAGCACCTGTTCATAAAATCTATCTTCCAGAAATCATTGAAAAAGAACTTCGGAAAAATGATTTTGTTTGTTAAAACACGATCAAACAAAACAAAGTGTCATTGGGCCACATTTTCACGTGTTGCAAGTGCATCCCAGATCCTCAGAGGCTTTAATACAAATTTAGTGCTTGAATTACCATACAAATTTTTATACACTGAGGAATGTTTTTCAATTCGTTTCTTTGAATCAACGGTGTTTATCCTTGCTGGGTTTGAAAATGCAATTGTGAGTCGAAAACACTATATTATACATTTCTTAAAATATTTCAATGATGTTGCAAAAAAAGCAAAAGGGTTACTGCTTGCTTGTATTTTTAAATTGGCATGATTCTTCTTCCGACATAATCGAAAACAAAGCGATGTGCCTGAACACAGGTTTTTACAAATCAATGCAGCAGCGGCATTTGCTCGTCAACATTTTGTAATAATTTCTTTTCAATCATGAAAAACACACCAATAAAAAACTGGAATATGCATAATCGTCTTTTTCTCCCAAAGCAGTTAACGTGCTGCGTCCTCAAATAAAGTAAAGCAAATGTCGCATTGCTCGTGATGCAACCCCCATCAATGTCCACTAGGCAAATTTGTATTCGCTCTGTTCTTATTCAGATGGTTGACGTAAGAGTGTATTGAAAGTACAGTAATTAAAAATTAAATTCCTGCATTTCCTTTTGGGCATGCACGAAACAGTCACTGCCAATCAGCTCCAAAAAGGAAACCAATAATGTCAAAAAAGTAGAGCAATGCAAAATCATTTTTAAAGTAAAGCATTTCTATTTTCAGTATGTCATCTGGCTATAACAAGAACATTATTACACATAATAGTAATGAAGATTGTGAATGTTTATGTTTACGAAAGAAGATTTGTATATTTTTTTACTTAGGTTGCTCTCTTCTTTCGTAAACATAAACAGGAGTAGGCCTACATCTTGGTCAGAACTTTGATTTAGCAAGATATTCCAGAAAAGCAGAGTTGTCTATCTCATAGATGTGGCACGGAGGTTTGAATTTGGTGCAATCATGCAGGATGTTGTGCACAGTCTGCACCTTGCCACATTCACACAAATCTGAACCTCACAGGCCCGTTAGTTTCATGTTGGCCGCAAATCAGTCCTCAGGCGGTTGAGCTGCACCCAGGCATTTCTGGGAAGGTCACAGCCTGGTGGTTGTGAGCCAAATGTGTGAATGAAGGATTGGAGAGCTGGAGGGATTGGTGTGGTTAGTTCCCCGTCAGTTGACAACAATTCCACAAAGGAGCGAAGATATTTTCTGGAGCGGAGACGTTTAGGAGAAGATTTAAGTACAGAGTTTCGTGTAGGAGATGTTTCGGATTGAGGGTTTTCGTGTACACTTACAAGCATGAAGAACTGCGCCTTGTTTCAGTTGGGGTAATGCCAAATGGAATAGGCAAGAAGGAGGTGGTTGTGTTTCGCAGACAGCCAGTGATAACGCGCATCGACTCTTTTAAAGGCACATCGATGCGCTTTGTGTGAGCGTTGCGGCACCACACTTGGGCACAATACTCTGCCGGGGCAAATGCGAATGCCAAGCAGGAGGTTCTTAGAGCTTTGAAGGAAGCTCCCCAACCGACACTGGCCAGTCGTTTGAGTGCCACTCGCCACGAGACTTTTTTCTTGAGCATGTGTAGGTGTGTCCTGAACGACAGAGAGCGATCGAAGCATATGCCGAGATATGGTGAAAGTGGATCGAATTTCACTGTTACATTGGGTTTTAATTTGATGTTCAGCTGATAGTTGGCTGAGTGGTTCTTCAGGTGGAAAACGGAGCACACAGTTTTCTCAACTGAAAGCCGGAGTCTCCACTTAGTCAGGAAAGTGTTTGCAACAGAGATATTGTGTGATAAAGTAAGTTCCGCTTCCCCCCAAAAGTAAGTTCCACTTCCCCCCCAAAATGTAGGGGCCGCGAGACGGTCAGAGCGACGTCGTCAGGGTACATTCACCGTTTGGCCGATGTTTCCGGAAAATCAGATGTGTAGATATTGTACAAACAAGGGACGAGAACAGATCCTTGTGCGACTCCGCTTTTGGTTCTGAAGAGGCGACTTGCGTATCTATCTCTGGTGAATAGAACAAAGGATCTCGAGCACAGCAGTTCCATGATGAAGTTAACGATGGGTTGGCATGCTAATACTTTTAAGAAATTCAGTTGCAGACCGAGATGGCATACAGTATCGTAAGCTGCCGTAAGGTCAAGAAAGAGAGCTCTGCAGACATTTTTGTCCTCGAACGCTTGTTCGATGTTCTGCGTAAGACAAGCAACTTGGTCCTCAGTTGAGCACCCGCTGTGAAGCCCCTCCTGCTCCCGAGGTAGGAATTTTTCAACTATAAGGTTGATTCGGTTTAGGATCAAATGTTCTGTAAGTTTGAATGTGGTGCAGAGAAGGGAGATGGGGCGATAGCTGTTCGGAGAAGTATCTAGTTTCCCTGGTTTTAGTAGGGCTATAACAGATGCTCTGCGCCACATCTGTGGAATACGATTGTTGTGGAAACGAGTGTTGATTAACAGTGTTATCCAGCTTGCAATATATTACCAAGGTTGAACAAGAATTCATTATGAATGCGGTCTGGGCCAGGGGATTTTTCAAGTTTAAGCTGATTTCGACCAAAATTCATCTTTTCAATAGTTAACTGTTTGTACAGATCAGGGTTATCGATGTTGCACAATAGTAGTGCATGCTTTACTCACGGTGTGCTTCCTTACCAGCATGGAGCAAGAGAGGTTCCTCAAAGCCAATTTATTTTTTATGGGATTTTTTACATTAGATTTTTGTATCTTCTCTCTGGAAATTACCGCCGGGTCATTTCCACCCGATCAGATGTGGAGCACTAAGTTAAAGTGCAAAGTAACTTTATTAGTGCACAAAGAACGGAATAAGAGTTACATTTCCAGTGTTGCTTTTGTAATCAACTTTAATTCTAAAAAGGTTTTGCTTTTTGTATTTTAATTAAGGGTAATATTAACCCTGGGTTACGATTCTTGAGACAAAAATGCAGGTTCAGCGTTCCAGGGTTCTAAAGTTCCATCTAGGTATGGTGGGGCTTCTGGTGAAAGAAATCAGTGGCATTGCACCAATCAATGAAGGGCGGTGCTGAGAGTGAGGAAACTGTTCGAGGACTTCTCGTTAGGATATGGTTCCTCGTGCGTGTGTTGAGAAAGTTACATCTGGGTTTGTTCCGGAGTTACATCTTGCCGATTGGAATGAGGCCGGTTGCTTCGGATCGTAAAGTTTATTAAGGTTATTGGTGCAGGACTAGTCAGGCAAAAGGTTGCCGTTTTGATTGGAGTTTGGGTAACCCCTATTTTCATGCCCACAGTTGAAATCCCCGGAGATAATGCACTGATCAGAGACACTAGGCAGCAGAGATATATTAAGAATGGCAGGTAGAGGGTGATAAACGTTTGAGATGCGGATTCCACTAATAATGATAGTTATCCATCTCGGCCGGGTCGTGCCAAGACCTTAAAAATTGGAACTGACTGTTGCCGGGAAATTCTCCAATGCGGATGCAATCTTCGTCTGAGTCCGGTCGTGTTGCCTACTGCCTTCCCATCGCAATAACCTCGTCGAAGACCAAGTGTGTGCGGTTGAGAAATGGGCGATCTTTTCAACACCCTAAACAAATCTCTGCCTGGGCGATCGTCGATGCCACTGGAAGGACATTTTCTTGTGTTGTGCAGTTACATTGTCTGTACTCGCAATTGCGTTGTATAAGAACTTTCCGCAAAATGTTCTCGTGTCTTCGTCGTTCTGATCGCCGCGAAA
>JGI24158J21664_10013523_pt1 | contig 10763 bp, 11 predicted proteins | sample Ectturendosymbi3_FD_21664 | JGI IMG/M metagenome (IMG submission 21664)
AGATATGCTAGAAAGCCAATCAAGGGCTCTAAAGACTCGTAAGATAGCCTAGTTTCGTAAAAATATTTGGGCCAAAATGTGGGCCCATTCGATGGGCGTTCAGGGCCGGGTAAGGTAGGCCATAAAAACGCGAAAATACCCCCACTTGTGACGCCCCCCAAGAGAACCCCAAACCCAAAACTGAAAAATTTTTTTTGACTCGAAACTACTAGACGTGCTGAATCCGCAGAGGGTTTGAACACCTCTCTAGCTGCAGCAGCTGGCGAGTTATAATCAAAAACGTACGCGCCAATCTATTGGATTTTGCGGTCGTTAAAGGGGTAAAGTAGCAAAGTGAACATGATGTGCGCTTTGCTGCTTCACTTTAAGTGCACTTTTGCGGCTGGTTTTTCTTGGGTGAGGTTTTGAGCCTGTGTTGTGTAGAAGTGAACGTGACTGTACTGCATTGAAGGTGGATGAAAAACTGAGTTGCGACAGTGAGGTGAGGAAAAGTAACGCGTAAACTAACTAGAACCTAGATTCCTAAAGCAGGGTCGGCGATTTTCGCTTCGGGCCGCAAGAGCTTTCAAGGTCGCCAGGATCGCGAAGTGTTCGTCTCTGCCATCAGTGTGACTTTCTTCTTGAATCAAATTTTCTAAAGCTGTCCAAACTGCACGGTTCTTGCTGTAGTCTGGACTGATTATGTCGTCGTAATCTGTTTTCGCCAAAGTACATTGCACCTGCTGCAGAGACTAGAGTCCTGCGTGAGTTGAATTTTTTTGTCCACTCCAGCACGCACCCGCAAAATAAACCCGCCCCGCACCTGCAGGAATTTGAGAATTCTTGACCGCTTCCGCCGTCCCTCCCCGCACCCGCAGACTTGCAACCCGCACCTGCCCTGCCCCGCAGGCCCTCTCAACCCGCACCCACCCCGTACTGTTCCGTCCGAAACCTGCACCAATCACTGTGTGTCGGAAAACAACTAAAAACTCATGCAGTGTGTTTCATCGCTAGTGGCAATTTATTAAATGGTTCATTTCAAAGCCAACGGAAGGTCTTGAAAAACGCTAAACATGTAAAACCTACTCAAACTTCAACGCTTCTTTCTCAAAGCACTGTTGAAAAAGAGTTTATCGTTCACCATAGGTGTAGCCAGGTGGGACAAAGGGACCATACCCCCACAATTGTTTAGAAAATATAGTCTTTTTGTGCTTTGAGAGGCGTTTTTCCATACAAAATAGCGTTATTCGCCTAAAATCAAACATTTTGGCCCCCCCAAAATTTTTGGGCTGGCTACGCCACTGTCGTTCACTGAGGAACTGTTTTAAATTTGCTCTCCTGCTATTCACGACATGATCATCTATAACATGGTTCCCAACTTTTTTAAAGCTGGCGCTCCTATCATAAAAATAAAGTAGCATTCACACCCCGTCCTTTTAAACAAGCGAAGAAATCACAAAAACAGTCCGATTTTGCAGAATCTTCATTTTTAATTACTACTCGTAACCAGGCTCGCAACCGCAGGGGAGCAACCGGGCTATTACCCCCCAAGGGTTTTATAAACATGCTCAGTTGTTACGTACAATCATTTCCACTTAGAAAATATCAGCTAGTTGCGGCCCTGCTCGTAATCTAGGCCTACTGATGACACAACAGAAAGCACTCAGCGTGCTGTGTTTTAACTTTGATGCTTAACTGCTCATTAGAACTAGCCTAGTAACATGTTTTGCTGCTTCTCTGAAATTATCCGCTCATACCTTGGTACACAATTACTCAGAGCCACGCACAAATCGTTCGAAGTCAAATTCAGACGTATTTCGACAGTAAGTCTCATTCATCACACATGAGCAGGGCCTCATAGAGAAATTTTAACAGGAGGTACAAACATCAATACCAGCCCCTCTTCGAAACTTGTTTGTATAGTAATCACAATGTATACAAAACAGCTACCATTACACGATTTAGAAATGCATTATTTATTATACTGGCACCTGGCTTACAGTTACACTATAGTAATTTTGGGCTTGATTACAGAAAAGCTCAGCATGCTTAGCGTACTTTTTTTCATCTGCCAAACCCCAGTACACTAGCTACCGGGACCGGGCAAGATGTGCCTCTTCTACCCCATCTCGTAGACCTTGCACATGAGAACAAAGGTTTCGAAACATCTGTGCCTGAAATTTCCGAGATTTTCGACAGATCAAAACTTTTTGGGGTGCGCTCCTACATCACTGCTATGGCTATTTATCTTTGGGATTCTTTGTTCACAAAAAACTGCATTCTGTAGTTTTGTTTCAATAGCGCGACCTAGAGGTTTTCAAAAATTAAATCACACTCCTATCTCGGAAGCCATCCGGCCGATTTCAAAAATGTATTAAAATGTGTTGATTTTAGAACAGGGGTGAACACAGGCCCGTAACCAGGGGAGGCGCAGGGGGGGAGAAGCCCCCCAAGAAATTTTTTCGCCCCCTGGAAAACTGTGTTGGACGTAGTTTAAAAAGTTTGGGCCTCTCTCGGAAAACTCGTCGCCCTTCCTGGAGCCCCATGCTGGTTACGGGCCTGGCTGCACAACCTTTTCCCCGTTGCCGGCCGCATTAGGTATATTGTTATGAATTACGGCCGCCAGTGAGTCCGAGCTTTTTTGCATTGTTTCTGATCTGCCTCCACACACCGAGCCCAGCCTGCTTCCAGACGTGTGGCTCTAGTACCTTCATAAGGTAGACAAAAAGTTTATATCAATGCACGGCCGTCATAAGATTATAAGTTACGTATGCACGGCTGCATGCATTTTTATCGAAGGCCACAGGTTGTGCATCCCCTGGTTTAGAAGTTTGTTTTAAAATTTCATCGAAAAATGCAAAAATCATGGATTGACTCACTCGTTGATTTATAATGCCCTGACTTCATATTCGCCTTTATTGGTACCTGTTGCACACCAGAAGTGCAAAATCTTGATGTGAAAGCTTGTATTTGGGTCCAGACGTTGAGTTTGAAATTTTCCCAAGCGGGTGAAATCCGTGACGTCACAAATAAAAAATACAACAATCGACTTGGATAAGGGAGGAATATGGGAATCATTTCGGTGGTACAAAAACAAAAAAGCGGGAAACTTGCACGAAAAAAATAACTGAGCTTGCAAAATGCACGTCAGGAAAGAAAATGCAACACATCTGGGGACATGCTGCGTACTCGACGCCCGTGTTTGGCCAGAATGGGCCTAAATCAGTTGAGAAAACCATTTTTGTGTCACGTGTAATCTTTGTATGCGTCAGTTCTGGGAATACAATCACCTACAGTCATGGGCGTCGGAAGCATTTTTCGTAAATTTTACCGGAGAGGGTGGGGGCAAAAGTGTTGAGATTTGATTTTTCCCACTCAAAACAAAGAAAACAACATTTTTTTCTGAAATTTCAAAATCCAGGGGGGCCTAAGCCTCCCCTGCCGATGCCCACAATGATTTGTTATTGAAGACGTCGAACTTTATTTCAACAGGAAAATCGGAAACAGCGTGAAGTGCACAACTGACCTTTATTCGTTGCTGGATGACAGAGCGAGTAAATATACCGTATTGAAGAAAGTACCCGTGACATTGTTGGCACTCTTTGGCGCCCGGGGCATTGTGCCCCCTTCGCTACGCCCTTGCCCTCCGTTGTTAGGAGTGTACCCATGGGCAACCCACGGTATGGTTGGGACCACCCAGGCTACAAAGAGAGAGCTGCAAGCGATTCACCCCTGAACATATGCCTCTTACAACGCAAACTTCAAACCAAGTCCCCCTGGTCAGTCAGGACGACAGCGGAATCTTCGTCTGTTGCTCGACCAAGGCTTTGCAGCAGTTCGTCAGCAAGTTATAGACTTCCTTGGCGTAGTTCAGCTGCACGTCGACGAGGGTCTGGTAATTGCTGTAGATCTGCAGAGGAACAACGCGGTTTTGTCGGGTTTCGAACCCACGACCCTTCGACCGGCAGTCCAGGGCAAGACCCCAGCGAACGAGCAACAATCGAATTCGACACCGCACCGCAGTTCATGACACGAAAGACACTTTCACTCGTTGCAGAACTGCTGTTCAGGGCTGGGAATTTTTTCGGTCAAATACCGAAATGCCGAAAAAGACTAAGTCATTTCGGTCAGAATGTCTGCAAAAATAGGCTAATTAACGGTGTTACGGTGAGTTTTAATGCAACTGTGAGACAAATGACCGAAATATCTCAGAGACCAAGATCTCTCATCAAAAATGACCAAAACGCCTCAGCGAAATAAAAACAGGTTCACTGAGTGAAGGTTTTCGTTCGGATCGGACGAAGGGATCGTAAAAGCGATTACTTCAAGGAACACGCGCAAAGGCTGATGCTCCACTGCCGTGGTTCCCAAACGGGATGCGGCAGCTCATATGCTTTTCAAAATATATTTAAAAATACATTTTCAAAATGTCATCAAACCCTTAAGCAAATTGCGCTACTGGGTTCCGCAAAATATAGGAAAACTTCTGTACAGTGCCCCAAGCCGAAAATGATCGGGAAACACTGCTCTACTGTATGTAGTCGCTCAATGCAAGGAAAGACAAGGCCAGCGTTGCAAGCGTCAGACCACAAGCAACATCATGTCAACCACTGCAGCCTGTAGTGTTTTTAGGGCGCTGTGACGGGCCGAAAACGGTCTTTCAAAATACAGTAGTAGCACCTCACTGCCTAACCGCCTAAGTACACTAAAACCTCGCTTTTTGAGGCCTGTCAAAACGTCTTTAACAGTCACGATGGTCAAACCTTTAAAAAACGCCGACTGCAGGGGTGCTGCATATGGTCGGTCGCCCATACATCTAGTGCCTCGGAACATAGGCGCACTCCAGGGGGGTACAAGCGGGCCATGCTCACCCCCAAAATTTCCAGCATATCCTGTTNTTTTGTGCTTCGAGAGGCGGTGTTCCAAACATAATACTGTTGCTCGCTTAAAGTCAAAAGATCACCCCNNAAAAATTGGGGGCTGGTTCCAGTACTGCTTCGTAAACATATTCTTATAAAGTAGGGTCGAAACAAAACACGGGCAGCNTAAAGGCGGGACGAATATTGATTTTTTCTGTGGTCCAAAGCATTACTTACCTGAGAGTCGACCTTGAAGTTGGCTGTTTTGAGTAGAGGGGCGTGTTGAAAGCTGTACAGGGTTTGGGTGATTTGGCGGTGAGCAGTCATCTGCAAAAACAAGCAGGCGGTTCAGATTGCAACGATGTAGGAGTGGTTTCAACAAAGCTGTACAAATATCAGCAATAGTTTTGACTTCTCGCATGACCAGCTTGGAAAAGCGCACCTTTATTTCAAACCTCCCAGTCTTTTCTATACTGTGCTATAGAACAACCTAGTTTTTTTCAGTCATAGACAGAAATGTTTTTTGAATGACCGAAAAAAATTAAGTCATTTCGACCAGAATATCTAAAAATATTGGCTAATGAACACTGTTACGGCGAGTTTTAACAAAACAGTGAGACGAATGACCGATATGACTCAGCAAAAAATGACCGACATGACTCAGCAAAAAATGACCGAAACGTCTCAGCGAAAAAAAAGCAGGCACCAACTATTTTGAACACAAACTTGCACGTTAAGCCTTCAATGAAAATATGCGCCAGAGTCAGCAGTTTTGTCGCCTTTGAAAGGCGACAAAATTTGCCATACAAGCGCTACCGGTGACATTGCATTCAAACAATCTTTATGATTTTCTTTAAAAAGTCAACAAAAAAACGAGTGAAAAACGCCGACGTCATCCGGCAGCGCATTAACAAGAACTTAGGCCACCTTACCAGTTGCACTTCGAGCTGGTCGCATAGGCTGAAAAAATGCTCCAAGCATTTATCGAAACGGGGAATTCCGCTTCCGTCTACAATTTTTCTATAAAAACAAGAAGACGTGATGTGAAAACGTAAGTTTTTTCCACAAACACGCATCAGATGCTCAAAATTTGCAGCAAACGATAGAAGTTTCCAATGGATATTCAATTTTCGGTGGTAGCCCCCGAAGGCAAAAAAATAGGCTTCAATCGACTGTCTACCTGGGGTCAGTACACTAACAAACACAAGTATGTGTCCTTGGAACTGCTCTACGTGGATGTAGAGCTAATGAAACAGTACTAAAAGGCCAACGAACTTACTGCATATCATCAATGGAGACACTGACGGCAAAGTTCTGACTTGCAACGGCCATTAAATTCTGTAAAAGAAAGCAAGTTAAAACAAGACAAGGTGTTAACTGTTTGAAAAAATACTTCAAATCAACTCTGAACACACTGTAACAGAGTGTTGGCTAGCATAAAACAGTTTTTATTCCAAGAAGCAGCAAAATCACGAGCTTGAACTCAGTGCTATTGAACACATAGTTGTATTTCAATACAGAGAAGTTACTCCTGAAACTTCAAATGAAACCAGAAATTCAAGTCTGTAAAAACGTCCCAAATGCTTTTCACAAACAAATTGGAACATGAAAACAAATGTAGTGGTTGCGCAATGGGGACATCATGTTTAGTTAATTCAATTAACTACACATTTAATCTATTATTCTTTCCAGATAAACATGATCATTAACAGTCAATAATTTCGTAAGTCAACATTGGGCAGCTAAAATGCAAAGTATGCCACAGCCATCCCATTCATCACTCACAACTAAAGCTTCTTTAAGATGCGGTAGAATCTCTTTTGCTCGGAGAATGGGATCCATCTGTTCTTGAGGTTGCTGAGAAGGAGCTTGCTGCTGATCAGGCGTTCTCTGTTGAAAGCTGGGTGCACCACTTTGGGGACGCACTGAAAAACAGTAAAATTTCTAATTATTGTTATTACATCATGGCTGCATTTCAGAACATTTCAGTGGCAGCCATGTCAAACATTTTACAGAATTAAGTTCTTTCATAAGTGGTGCAGCTATACGGTACTACTGAACAAACCACAGATTGTTAGTCACCACGCCATCACACTGCAGAATGCTAAGGCAATAGATATGCTGTATAGTAAGAATTTCTGACGGGAACTGATATCCGTTTTCATTTCTAGAGCTTCAGAAAAATTCTGATTGATTTTCAGGCAAAAGGTTGGAAACTGCATACTATGAGGCCAAGTAGGTCTGCCTAAAAACTGCACTGATACATGCCATGACAGCAATGCACCGACCAAATTTTGTCTCCATTAATATTATTTATTTTCAGCAGACTCCTGGTCCACATCACAAGCACAATCGCATAACACAACAGCCAAAAATGGTTAGTCATAGCGCATTATAGAGTAGGTATTAGCACATCATCAACACTGAGAGGAGCACAAAACACTCTAACAGCGCCCCAAATATAACAACATTCCTTCATCATCATACAGGGATCTGGCAGTGGGAATGAAATGAAGGCATTCTAACATCAAATTTGAGGTAAACATCCAACAGAAAAAAAGTAAAAAATAAATCAGATGAGGGTGTTTATTAGTGCACAGGGGCATGTAAATTGTTTTGATCAAGGTTTCAAATGTTTTGCAACGCATTTAATGTAACATGCATTTGAAAATGTTGAAGCGCATGCTTGAAGAACTTTTTAAGAACTCTGGCTTGACAATCAGCTTATTGACACCTTTAAAGCAAAGACTACAAGCCTCTGCTGCTGTCTGTATGTGCCGTTGTTTAAATACAAAACTTGACAAATTGGTCCACAATGCTTAACACAATGCAGTGCATACTGAAAGCAATAAAATATCAAAACATAAATCGTATTTATTCATATATAAGTTGCATTTTTGGCACCAAACATTTAACAAAACGTATGGGGCACAGAAGGCTGATTTCTGACAGTGAAGAAAAGAATTCTGAAGGTTGCTGTGGTTACATGTTGCAGTGGTGCTTTTGAAAACCAAATATGTTCACAAATTTCTGTACTTTTTCTTAAAACAGCATTTGCTTGGGTGGCATTTATACATGTATAAATACAATTTAAGAAATCTGTGAGCTTTGTCCACAATTGAAATAACAGCACAAAACCATTACCTATCACTGCTGGGTTACTGCTGCCTGATGAGACAACTGGAACAACTTGTCTATTTCCAGGAACCATTTGACCACCAACAGTAGCAACGGATGTTGAAACAGAACCAGGAAGCCTTACAGGCATCATTTTGATCTTTTCAAAGTTAAGATACCGCAGAATCAGGTTGTATTAGGTTAGCAACATAATGCTGGCATTATTTTGATAAGCTAGACCAACAAATAAAACAGATTTTAGTTTAATTTAGCACATTATAGGAATTACTGAGANAAATTGAAAATGAGACTTGGTAATATATGACAACTTCANCAAAATACTGGCGTGAACTAATGTAAATATGAAAAACTGCAAATACAAATGACACCGGTCATTACAATGTTGGCTTTTCTGCAAGATGAAAATGCTTGGNTTAGGTTGATGATACACACCCAAACGTTCAGTAAAATTAAAAATATTTGTTTTCCTCGTGTATTTATATATTCTTACGCCATGAAAAGTGACAAGCAATCAATAGATTTAAAATGAAACTCAATAATGTTTTATTCAACAGTCACGATGGTAAAAGTGGCTCAGCAAAGGACCTTGCAATCAAGAAATTGAACTTCACCCTCTCAACATCTGCTCTTGCTCTTGGCAAAGTCTATCAAAGGCTCAAAAGACTCAGACTCGAGCCTAGTTTCCAATGAAAACTTCAGCGAAACACTTTGGCCTAGCGGTTGGGCCCTAGGCCAAGCAACATGAGACAAAATGACCTAAAAACTGCTTCACTTATGACGTCAGTCGCAAAAAACCCACACCCCCCAACCAAAAAATTTTTTTTCGAGTGCAATCTACTAGATTGGCCGATCCGTTTGAGCCCTTGAACAGCTCTCTAGCGCAATCGGCAGAGGAGCTACGGTGTTGGTAAGGCAACCGAAAACTGCTGTTTTGTAGGCCAAAATCGAAGTACGAATATATCGTAGACCGGCTCTGAAAGTGTTAACGTTACAAAGATAATAAATATTTTTCTTGCACATTTCCGCTCTTTGTAAAAGCTGCAAGTCTTTTCAATGCTGCTGCGCATCGTGCCTGCAGCCCCACCCCTAGCAAAATCTCCATTGATATCCTCTTGCCAGGTGGTGAATGCATCCTTTCCATCTCCCCTTATTGACCCCTACATACATACCCATCTAGCCTACAATGTCATTTCTGCATACCCGATTGTTTGGTGCCTGTTGTCTTGCAACTTTTTTATGTGGTGCAACTTAGCTCAGTCTTTCCACAATAAATTTTTCAAGTTGAATATCAGACTTTAATGTCAAACGTTTAATTCTAAGAGTCCTACTTGTATAACGACATAAAAATAGATTTGAGATTAAACAGAAATAAAAACGCACAATGGTGGATTGGTAAAAATGTACAAGTTTCACCTGAATAACACGAAAAAAACGTCGAGCAAAACTAGGTTAGGAGGAAATACATTTTTACGGGGACAAGATTTTAGTTTTTATTATATGTTTAAAACAAATTTTTCTAGGACACAATATAATTGGGGAGCACTGCCCTCGAATACCCCCCTTGGCTATGCGCCTGCCTGTAAAGCAAAAGTTTCAAACTTGGATGAAAATATTGCTGCATTACGTTTTTGGTAAAACCCAAGTAAATCAGTTGACTTATGAACCAATGCATTCAGCACAAGCACGAAGTGTAAGAGTTCCGAAATAATATATTTTGGCTTTGTTGGTCACCATTGTCGCGACATTACAAGAAGTGAGGATAAATGTGTATTTATCTTTGATTCCTAATCAAGTCCTTATGTTTTGAGCTATAGGTCAATATATAGTAGGTAAATAGTTCTCCAACGTTTTAATTGAAATCCTATTTACTAATGGTTGAAGGCAGGCTTTTACAAAACTGCCCATCGTAAAACTAAGTCTCCACAATCGTGCTGCTTTTGTCTTCGGCAAAAGCTTTGCAGACATTTGCCTGAAAATGTAGCTTTCTAACATTATATACAGTTAGGTTTACCAGACATCCTGTTATAACCGGGACAGACTCGGTTTAAAGGCCTTGTACAGGTGTCCCGGTTGGTCAACCAAGAAGTCCTGGTTAGGCATTCAGTCAGGCAGAATAGCCCTACATGAATATTAGCATGCTGTGATTAGTCATGATCTTGTTTCCTTGTTTTAGATGTAAAGGTAATTGATACGTCTGTAACTGTTCCAGTAATGGGTTGATTGTTAGCGCATTGGCTAGTTTCGTAAAGTTGGCTAGTAGGAGGGGGTGTTCTTTTTGCAACTATAGGTTATTGAAAGGATTTATTTCGTACCAAAACTTGTTTCATTTCCTTCTGAGGCTCGTTGTTCTGAAGCATTCCGGTTTTCAATCACAAAAATATGGTATGCCTATATACACTAGCATCATTGAATTTTACGCTGTCTGTTTCTGAATACATGACAACCAACGTTGCAGCAAAACCAGATACATTTCTACGTGAACTAAATCCATGCTATATTGTGGTCTTTCACATGTACAGCTGTAAAGCTATCACTGTTTCCAGAAACTAATCTTTCTAACAGTATACTACACAGGGTGAAATGTCAGACAGAAGCAGTAAACCATCTTTCGCGGTCTCTAGAAACTTGAAAAATGCTAAATATCATTTTATTGAAGCTAAAATTGGTAAAGTAACAGAATCCAGTGATATCATTGACAGTGATGTCACACAAGTATCCAGTGATACTTGAAACTCTGTTTCATCATCAACTTGGCTATGTGTAGCATCTAACATGAAAAGCACTTCA
>JGI24158J21664_10013525_pt1 | contig 10761 bp, 7 predicted proteins | sample Ectturendosymbi3_FD_21664 | JGI IMG/M metagenome (IMG submission 21664)
AAAATATACATATTTTCCGTGGGAGGCACGCAAGGTGACTCCAATCAAAATGGCTAAATTATTTTTACAGTGCAACCGAGGTTGACTATAAGCCACCTGCGTCGACTCAGCTTAATTATCTTATCAGCGAAATCCCTCTTGGGCTGCAGTTACGAAGTTTGCTCGTCCATCAAAAATTTAGGCATTGGAGACCAGATGTTGTATAACAGCACAGCTTTTGTTATCGTACGTTAGGAAAGCACTGCCATCTTGGCAGTAACCTTTCCCCTTACTCCAAAAATAACAAGACTTATGCATATTTCGATAGGACAGCCGACAATACCCTTCGAAAAAATGAGCTGCTGAAGAATTAGGTTAATAAGTGTGTTTTAAGTCTTCGTAAAGCTTAGTTGAAAACTGAATTAGCCATATTTGTCAACCGCTTATGAGCACCGCGGTGCTGTGTTACACAGTATTGTTTTTAAGTCAGCCAACACTACCTTCCAGAATTGGTGTCACTTCTTGTACACTGGCAACGTCATCAATATCATCTCCCTGAGAGGAACAATCTGCGTTGATGATTAGGACGATTTGATCATTGCTATCTGAAGGACAAGTTGGGTTGCTGAGGTCGTTTCTGGTGCGTTGAAAGACACTGAAAGTATTGGCAAAACAAAATTTATGCAAAAAAGACGTTATTTACCACACGTTCGCAGGTAGATCCCTGCTTTAGCATAGCTTTTGTTACCTTTGTATACAGTAGTTAGCGTTAAATTACTTCAATAATAAGAAATTGGCAGGCACCGTTCGAAAATGTGGGCCATACAAAAATGCTTAACGTACCTGTGCTTTACTGCGTCACTTATTGACATTCCATTTGCCGCAAAAAGACATTATAGCTGAAAATACGCCCGAAACGCAGCGACTTTGCGCTACAGAATTTGGTCCGCGACCGGAAATTGCCAATTCTGTCACTCGAGTGTGTATACAAAATTAGACTAAATGTACATTCTGGGGGAGATGAAGGTATAAAAAGTACGCTGTAGTGTATTTCCCGGGGAATGGATGGAAATGCTTTTGAGCTGGATTAGGTATGCAAACTTTAACTGCTATAAACAAACAATATGCTCACAGTTAGACGACGTACGTTATGGCACAGCATAAATAAAACTGGGATGTGGAGAGAAACTTAACTCTGGTCGAGTAGATACGAGACACTGATTAGCCCCTTTTACAACCTAACTTTGAAAGAATTTGATGACAAAATGATGTATTCTCGACCTCGAAATTATTTTACAGACGAGATGCCAGAGCAAACAAATTTCAAAACATGACGTCACTTTCAGTGTAGTTTGAGATCTACCACTCTCTCCAGTTGAGCTTCAAAAATTTCTTCTTTTACACTCATAGCCATTCAAGAAATAACAGCAAGCTCATCATGCATACATACTTGAAAGCTTTTACGACGTTTGAACCGTTGTCTGTTGTTGTTCTTAGAACCTTGTTTTCGATTTGGAAGTCCCAATGTATCCCTTCTATTTCTTTCGCAACCACATCAAATGAATGGCATCTTTTTATCCGACGACAACCCAACACCGCTTGTTTTCTCTGAAATGAATGTTGATCGATCCAGTGGCATGTCATACCGAGGTAGGATCTGAAACAAATTTCTCAGATTAAATATAAAGGCAACAAACCAACAACCATAGTACAAAAAGCCAGTAACGAGCAAGCTCAGCTTATATAAAAGGAGAAAACGATTCTGATAAAAGACACAAATCTCGAGCTTTTGGAAACACTGTGGTGCATGCGCCATAGCACTTACTTGTTTCTGCAAGACCAAAGATTTGCAGTTGTAGCAACACAGGAAACAATATCCAAGAGTCCCTTCAACTTTTCTTTCTCAGTGTGGTAGCTATAAAACGAAAAGATAAATGGCCAAACTTACCGGAAAAATAGTGAGACAAATGTATTAATCAGACAACACTACGCTGGACACCTTTCTTCAATACGTCTGGTAAGTGTCCTTCTCGACATTGATTTTTTTTCCAGACGCACAGGTCTCTACAAAGTCACGAAAGGAATAAGAGTCCACAATGTGCAACATAAGCATATTTTCGACAAATACGGCCGTCACCTGTAAAAGTCATATTTTTCATTCATTTATCACACTCGCTTTTCCTCTGGGGAGGGTCGTGGGACAGCAGTCCTAGAAGGACTCTGAATACCTAACGATCAACAGCAATCTCAGAGAATTCTGCTGGCTCCACAGCATTGGCGTAACTGACGGAGGGCATGGGTGCAAACCGCCCCCCTGGCAATCTAAATGTAAAAACCGGGCCCCCACTTAGTTTATTTTTCATCGATGTTTTGTTTTGGTTTTCAGTAGGCTGTTGTTTTTCGCTAGTTTTTCGGAGTGTTTACCTGTGATTGTGATGCGACAATGTATATTCATGAATATGCAACTGCACTTGAGCCACACTGTTGTTGAATGTGAGAATACGTTTTTAAAATGCGGCTTGGCAGCTACAAACCACCATACGACGCCGACTTCTTGGCCAAAGAAAGAGTAACTTTGCTTTCTGGCCATCCCAATGGCGATACTCAGCTGCTTAATGTCGGAACTGTGTCTTTTACTCACGTTAAAGCGGCGCGGAATAAAGGTTTAAATGTAAAAATTAAAAAAGTATTTCTATTGAAATATCCGATTTGTGCGATTAAACCGCGCTATTTTTTTCACGTTTGAATGGTTTAACCCAGTGGTTGCCTAAGTGGGGTAAATGACCCCGGGGGTAATATGCGATGTTTTGGGGGTACCGCGGAATTAAAATGTTGTTCTGTATTATGAGCGATCACTGCGAAATATTAAGGGTAATGAGACATAATTGCTACCTTGATTAGGGTAAGGGCTNGAAAGTGTTTTGGAGCCACTGGTTTAACCGATTTGCAATTAGTCAGAATAATCTGTATTCACTCTGCGAAGTAGTGTGAGGTTGCAAAACTATGCAGAGTGGATAAAAAACAAATAATTTGCAAAGGTTCGCACAAGTCAAGAACAAACAAACGCAACACATTAAGCACAGCGCCGGATTTAGGGGGGAAAGGGGCCCGGGCACAGGGCCTCCCATCAAAAGATGCCCCTCACCATGTTCATATGTTTGGCCATGTGCGTGCAACGTAATCCTTTTTATCGAGGAAAGTTTGTTTGTAGGCGTTATTAATCAGTCAGGCAAACGGCAGTATTTCACTTAAATATTATTTGATATTGTGACAAACACTTATTGGTTTCCTGAAAGTCGGTCAGGTCAAGCAGATAAATTAGTTCTTCTGGCGATTTTTATTATTAGCCGACGTTTCGCCAGCTATTCAAGTGGGCTTCCTCCGGGAAATGTTATTTAACCACGAATAACATGCAACTTACTAATAACAAGAAACAGTCGTCTGCGTCCAGAAAGCAGCTCATCACTTTTTGGTCAGGTATCTGGATTTAGTGAATGCAAGGCCAAGCCACAGTCAGGTATCTAAATCTAGTGAATGCAAGGCCAAGCCACAGTCAGGTATCTAAATCTAGTGAATGCAAGGACAAGCCACGTAGAACACGTTAGCTTACGTCTCTACTCGTTTCTGGCAGATTTTACGTGTGTTTTACTCAGATTTGCACAGGTCGCATATGAGTAGCATTGCTAGGTATGGCTACCATACATCCGCTTTTTGAATTACATGTCCACTTTTTTCATGAGAAATGAAATATTCTCCGAACTTCCAAAGATATTCAAAAATGTCAAATGTCCTCCTTTTTGCGATTATTATTTGACATAGTTATAATCAGTGACGTATCCAGAGGTTTGAGCCAGGGTGGAAACTTAGGGGAAGGGGGACCACTGGCCAGCACTCAGAAAAAAACTTGAGAAATAATTGTGAATCTGGACGTAGATGATTATACTAAAACTCGAATTACCGGAGAATAATTCGAAAAATGCAAAAAAATAACCTACTGAAAACCAAAACAATACTAAAACCGAAATATAAGTTAAGTGGGGGCTCGTTTTTCACATTTAGCTTGCCAAGAGAGGGGAAATTCGACACTCTGCCCCCTGTCAGTTACGTCACCGGCTATGATATTTTGTATTTACATACAATAGGATAGGCTGTGCCTACTCAACTGTAACAAGATACGTGCCGGTTGCGTAGCTTAGTTTATGGGATGGCCTGCAAGGTGTCTAATCAGTCTATGTTTTGGTTGAGCTAAATATAGGCTGGAAGGGCGGGAATGCTTTAATATTAATCGTTTCATAACAGTGGTAAATCTTGTTTCACTATCTCAATGTCTTCGGCATTATGTGCGGACTGCTGACCTCATTATACTGTGCTAGCTTTGCTGAAGAACCGTAATACGGTGATCAGTGTATTGTACATAGCTTAGTGTAGTAATTCCTAGTAATTATAGCTAATCAGTAATGCTAAAAAAATGAAAAAATGCACCTGAAATATCCCTTTTTCACAAAAGAAACTGCAAAATATCCATGGGCTAAATAGGACAAGTAAATAAGGATTTTGTTTTGTGTGTTTTGACTGAAACATTGTCCACACTGTACGTCTTACTTCAATGCTCAAAACCTACCAATAGGCCAAGCCTAATTGATATTTGACTTACAGTATTACGTGTAGATAATACACTCAAGTAAGTGACAGTCGTGAATGGTTCTCCCTTTTTGCAATGAAAATACCGCAGCCCTATTGAGCTTATTAATAAATAAACATGGACGGAAGAAAGGCGGATCGTCACCTTTACAAGTGTAGACAGTTTGACAGTTTTGTTGATTTCGGCCGCAAGGCCCACAAGACATGGCCAGCGCACATATAAAACAAAATAAGACACCTGCGAACTTATCATACTCGATGCAGCTGTACAAATATACACGAGACGAAGCTATCGGCGACACGGACAGAAACAAGCAAAGTTTATGCAAGTGGTTCTAAACAAACGTAAAAAAGCAAAAGAGGCAAAAATGAGAGAGGAAGAAGTTGCAACTAAGTCAAGAAACATTCAAGTTACTATTTTGCAGTGGCAGTGAGGTACAGCGGAGACATTTCTGCGGAACCTGTAAGAGGACAGAAAATCGAAGAACATGTTGCGACAGACTTAGATCTACGTAACAATGAAAATAGACCTAGTTTAACCAGCTGTGCACTAGCAGAATAACGTCAAGAAGTACCATCGAAAAGCACGATAGATGAGATGGCTGACGCTATCACTGGAGCCAACGATATCGGTCTCTGGTCAGCCAATATATCGGAAGAAATGCAGAAATATTGGTTGAAAAGTGAAACAGGTTCTCTCTGATATTGTGATGAAAAGTTACTTTTAAGGCATGATGTTCCACAACACAGAAAAGACAGAAACTCGTCAATGGATATGCACCACATGTCTTATTCGTCGCCAGAACCACAACGGCGAAATAGTTGAAAGAAGTAGGCTTTGTTTTTCTCAATCACAAACTTGTGTGTATTGTTTCAATTGTGGTGAATGTTTCAATTGTAGACTGATATGCGCGGATACGACAAAATGTGCACATCTCCTTATTAGAAAAGGAATCTTCGACTGAAAGCACGCCCTTGAGCGCCTGAGGAGCCACGAGCATTCAATGGAACATTTAGATGCCACGATTACGCGTAGCCGCAGATGTAACTAATCACCATGAAGAATTGATGCAGAGCTAGCCAGTGAGGTCAATCAATGCGAGCAATATTGGAAATCGCTTCTGCCTGCAACGTTTGGTTTCTGTCGTAAAACTTATTGCTGAGCGAGGACTGGCGTTTAAAGATGATGAAAACGTTGGATCGTCCAGAAAGTTTTTTCAAAAAAATTTTCAAGATTTTTTCAAGAAAATTTTCAAAAAAAGATGCCATGCTTCTGGTGACCAATTTTGCAACAGTCGCTAATCATTGTCAAATATCATTTGCATCATAAGGTTTTGTTACACTTGAGTTAACAAATGTGACGTCACAAGATTATGAGTCTTTGTGTCAACGTCATAAATACTAACGATACATGGAAGTACCAGTGACTTCATCAATCATCCCCTACCTAAAGATTTTGTATCCGCACAAGGGGCCAACCACCACGCCTGGGCCCCAGGCTCCCCATCATCTAAATCCGGCGCTGATTAAGCATGCGGGCCAGAGTAGGAACATGCATATATGCAGAGGTGGGCAGTAGCGAGCTACCAAAATATCGATCTACTGTAGCGAGCTAATATTCCAAGAGCGATAGCAGGAGCGCCACCATTTTTTGAAAAAAATAACGGATGAGGTAGCAAGCTATCATCATTTTGCCGGTACCGCTATTCGCTACTTTGGCATGAGTGGTGGCCTAAGGCAGAAGTTCGTTGGAGATGTTCCGTTCGCACACAATGGTAGTAACTGCACTTCTAAATGTTTTGCGGTGATTTTCGATGGTTTGCTTGCGGTAAGCTAGCAGCAGAAAAGGTTTACCTCAGGTTGCTTTTACCCTGTTCAATCGGTTCCACGCTTGTTCGGAAACAAGTCAGCATCAACGACAGACCTACAGCAGTTGGGACTTGGAAATACGGGCTGCCAGTAAGCTGTGGTAAAGTGAGTTGAATGCTTGGAATAGATATGGCACTAGACTCAACACTTCGTTGCATGTGCAGCAACATTTTTTTCAAGTAGGCTTCATGCTAGCATGACAGTTTTTGTAACTTGGGTTGTCTTTTAATGTATCTGATTCTGTATATAACCTAAAGCGAGCTTATGTTCATGTTACTGCACTAGACATGCCTTTGTCGGCTGGACGAGAATTGCACGTATAAATACTGTCACTACATCCAAGTTATTCAAAGTTGTTTTTTTAAAGAAGCACCAACCAGCAGGTCTAGCTTACTATTCGAATGTTGGGCAGATGTTGAAGTTTTTGAAATCAAGGTGATTCTGTAGGGATTCTCAGCATTCTACTCATTGTTAGTTTTTTTTGAGAGAATAAAACGGTCTTTCATATTTTTCCAACGGTCTCTCAAAACACAGCAAAACCTTGCTTCACGACAACCAACAATGTACGCTAAAACCTCGTTTTACGACCATTTCGGTAGTTAGAAAAAATAGTTGTGGTTCCTCAAAACATCGCAGCAGTCACCAAGGTAAAACGTAAAAAAAAACCCTGATCCTATTAAATTCCAAAAATGCCTAGTCCGTATTGAGAATTCCGTAGGAGTGGGAACCTTGGGAAGAGGTCGAAAATCTGTAAAATGAATCATGAGCACAAGTTTTGTTACGTCATTAAAGCGATTCTGTAAAAGATTGCCGTGAAAGCGGTTGTTGACCAACGTGTCAGAGGTGTACGGAGTTTGAAATTTTTTACTCCGACACTGCTCCTGCTTCAACTGAATATACTCCCTCAGCTGAATATACTATATGCTCCGACTCCGAAACATTTTAAATTTTTGGACTCCGATTCCTGCTTAAACTCCAAAGTGAATTATCTGAAGGCAGTGGCTATAGATACGCCTGTGGATATTGAAATTTGAAAACTTATTCATACGCCACCTGTGACGTAACAGTAACGCACGACGAGAGTGCAGTAGGCTTGGTAGAAATAAAGTTTAAACGTAAAAGACTAACTCTAAGCCTAAGCCTAACCGTAGCTCTTACCCTCACCTGACCTAATGCAAAGCTAACCCTAACCTAACCTTAAGCTAAGGCTGACCTAACCCTCACCTAATGCCAACCTATCCCTAGCCCTAAGCTAACGCTAATCTAACCCTAACTTAACGCTAACTTAACACTAACCCGTTAAGGTAACGCATAAGCCTGAAAAAAGTAAACAAAAAAGTAAAGTCGGCATGGTGAGAGTCAAACCGAAAACCAGTCCATTGGCATAGCAGTCGTAACGCCTAACCACTACACAAGACCCACGCCGTATGAATGACACACTGACCGTTTTATTTGAATTGCGTCAGGCCAGGCGTAGGCTATCCGTAGTCACTTCCTTATCTAGACTTTTGGCAGTGTCTAAACGACCGTATCTGGTTTACGCATTAAAAAGACTAAAAAAACGTATCAAACGAACTGCTGATCACTGCAATACATATATGCCATTTGCTTCTCAAATAAAGGATTAAGGTGGCCATACATTTTTTTACCCTATAGCCTAACCATTTACCTTAAACCACAAACCCTAACCATCAACACTAAACGCTAATAAACCCTAACCTTTGACAGTAACACTGGACCCTAATCCTAAACCCTAACTTTAAACACTAACACAAAACCTTAATCCTAAATGCTAAACCTAACCCTAGTCCAAAACACTTATCTGCTTTTCGAAATGTACATCACAAGGGGCCCAAAATTTTTTACTTACAATCTTGTGTAGGTACATCAAAAGAAAAAACAAATACAACAAAGGAGTCACTTGAACTGACGATTGTCTAGTCACTTGCCACTCGACCATGTTGACAGTAGTGAGATTTCTCCAACTCAGTTTTATATCTGGCAGAAAAATGGATACGGGATACAGTACTTTTTGTNCTTCAAAACAGAGAACTGGATATGCGGGTTGTTGAGACACTACTTAACTTTTTATGTGAGCTAAGTTTCATTGGCCAACAGATTATAACGTATCACCATGAACAAGAAATAGTCCAAATCATTACACTCACGAAACTCACCAACCTAACTGACTTACATCCAAATTGTATTAAAATTTAGACTTCCGGTGAAGTACTTTGTACATTTGAAGGCTATGTTATAACATGCTTTGTAAAAACAATCAGCAATAATATAAACAAACTAACATCTCATTGAAAAACTGACTCCGGCGCGGTTCTTCCTTAGAAAAATCAACTCTGGCTCCACTCCTATTTTCGAAAATCGTTAAGACTCCGGCAGGATTCGACTCTGACACTCCGGCTCCTGTACACCACTGATCTCTTGCAGGGATGATCGGATAGTGGATTTTTACCATCTGATCCTATCCTGTTTTTGAAAAATGATATCCGTATCCGATCCGAATCCTGTTTTGGTTGGAATCAAACTATCCATATCCGAAAACTATCCGAAAGTGTATTGCGATGCACAACATATAGTTTTGTGCTGTGTCTATTTTGCCTGATGAGGCAAAATAACTGCTGGAGCTATTTTGCCTTTAGCTAAACATGATTGGTTGAAGTAGTCACACAACAAGTTTGGAACGCATGTCCTGCTTAGTTGACCATGACATTTGTAAAAGCTCAGTCCCATGCATGGATGATGTTTTTCATGGTTTCAGGGCTGACAAACAGTAAGCAGTTTCTTGTTTGCATTTTAGATTCTAGATTTTAACACCATCCATGAGTTCACATTCAAGTTTCATTTATTAATTCTACCCACTGTTGCATTTAACCAAACCTAACTACATAGCAATCCCTGTCTACAAATCAAAATAGCAATCAAAACAATACAATGGCTTAAAATTAGTCATTTATATTGAAATGACTGACTAAAAATTCAGTCTAACAAGTCAATGTCACAAAACAACAATTTGTTTTGTGACATTGACTTGTTAGACTGGCGTGAAGACTTTAAGGCTTGTTGCAGACTACAGACCACATTAAAAGAGCTAGAGTGCTCTAGCTAGTCTAGACTATAGATCACCGTAGGCCTGCACTAGCTAGACTTAGTCCAGGTGCGCAGCAAGCAACGTCCTTAATGCAGGGTTGCCAGATCTTCATTTTGCCAAGGGGCCAAATCTAGTCCAGAACAGAGTCAAAAAGGAGCCAAATTCTAGGACAAGGGACCAAAAAAATGTCCAACCATTTTTACCAAATTTATCAGCAGTTACAAAGTCATATGAACCCATATTTAGCATTTTACTAAATGACAGTGTTCCTCAATCACAATTGACAATTGTAACGCAAAACAAAACAAGCAGGCTACGTGATGAAAATCGTTAGACAAGAACTTAATTTCCATGTATAGCCATAAACTAAGATAAATTAATCATTCTCGACAAGTGCTAAAGCGATCAACAACAGTCTGAACAAAACCAATAAACACGTGCACGGTGCACCACCTGAACAACAGTTAAGTGAGGTAAAGCAACAGTTCTCACTGGTACCTCTGCAACTGCAGCAAGTAACAGGCATTCTGATAAACTTTCTTTCACATTAACTCAGAAACCCTGATGATCCTAACAAAATTTTGTAATCAAAAACTTTCAAAATATAGGAATTTGGTGTAAATCTGCAATCAATTAGTCAGAAAAGTGAAAAAATATGGTTTCTCAGATAGGATCCAGGGTGGTCGTATCTAATTCTTGCAAGTGTCCAGTCTATCCTGGAAAAGGGCCAAAAAAGAACCAAAGGGCCAAATGAAAAGCTTGGGGCCAGTAACTGTTATTTGGGAACAAATTTCCGAAATTTGGCCCCAAAAGAACCAACCTGACAACCCTGCTTTAGTGTACACTGAAAGAGCCCTATTATCTTGCCACACCACGAACAGATTCATGCTAACAAACTTGGCATAACTCTACGGTTCAGCGATTATACCATTGACGGACTCGGAGACACGGCGCAGAAGGCTGAAGAGATGCTTCTGAAGATAATAAATGAATCTGATTTTGCGATGTGCAACTTTTTCCAAGTCTAAATCCTCGAAATATTGATAAAAGCATTTCGGATACGGATCCTTATCCGGTTCCCGTTTGAAAGCAGTTTTTGGATATCCTTATCCGGTTGCAAACTCACTATCCTGCCGGATATCCAACCGGCAAACCGGATAGTGATC
>JGI24158J21664_10013527_pt1 | contig 10760 bp, 10 predicted proteins | sample Ectturendosymbi3_FD_21664 | JGI IMG/M metagenome (IMG submission 21664)
CTTGACCTAATGTAGCTGAAGTTTTGTGTCAATCTAAATAAAATTTTGGAAGTTATTCGATTTTTAGTGATGACCGTTTTTTTTGTGTCACCCTGTACATTTGTGTTGGAGCATTTGAACACAGACCAGTCCCAAGTGACCAAGTGTTTTGCACTAGCTGCATATTTTGCCTGTTGTAGTTTTGGCGATTCCAGCTAACAGCGCTGCCCGGGCAAACCATGCAAAGAGCGCAAAACACATAGTTGATTACCTCTCTCATGTGTTCTTTCTAATGTGCACACATTTGCATTAACATAATTGCAAAGATGTGTTTAAAATCCCTTGGTTATAACAGTGTGGTCCAACCACAGGCCCGTGGGCCGCATGTGGCCTGCCACAGCGTTTTCAATGGCCCGCGGAAGCATTCAGAAGAAATCTTCTAATCTGAAATTGGTTGAAAAGCGTGTAAGGTTGCATTTGTCTCACTGAATTGCTTGTGCTGGATAAAGTGCGTTTGCACAAGATCAATGAATATTACCTTTTCTGTGTACCATTTTGTTTTATTTGTTTTACGATCAAATTAGAAGGTGCGGCCCGCCGCTAACCCTCAGTTGGGGCACCTGACTAGATAACCTCTGTGTTTTCTCGGTGCCTCGATGTTCGATGTCTTGAAGAGCACATCTGGCGCAATGAACTCAGTACCAACAAATAAATCTGTCTCTATCCGCTAAACGCGGCCGTCTCAAAGTGGCCCGCGATCCAAATTAAGAGCCCATGCCTGCAAAAGATAATTTTAGTTAGAACAAACATAGCGTCTTTTAATAAAAATTTGCAATAAAAACGGTGTTCGAGACTGCAGAGAGCCTCTGAAAGTTAGTCCGCTAAATGTGTGAGAGTACATTAATTTTTTTTCTATGATGAAGCAATCAAATCCATAAACAGAAATCGAATGGGAGGCGAAACACTGTACGAGTGTCAGAGAAGCCACGGCCACAGGCATCCCACTGATAGAGATTTGTGAGAAATTGCTGTTGCTTCAATGACCCACTCACTTTCAATAACGCACTCATTTGTCTTCCCTTTTTAGTTTGAACTGTTGTGAATCTATTGTTTTATAGGCTACATCATTTTATTGGAAGTGGCCCGCGAGTCGTCGCATTTTTGTAAAATGGGCCCAAAAGTAGTTGGACCACGCTGTTATAAGAAATAGTACGACTTCTAGCACGAAAATCACCTTTGACTTTTGTAAATAGCTGAAAACTTCTGAATTCTTACCTTTTGTACTCATAATAAGCAGTGATAAATCACAAAGTGAAGCACAATTCAATCTGCAAAGCTTAGGAGAAAATGAGACTGACCACCGTGCTGAAAACAACAGATGAAAACTTCATTTGTTTACATTGGATTTTATACCCAGCTGATAATGTACTGCTATGCAAAACCATGTTAGTTCGCTACCAATTATTTATAACTTTCATGTTATGCTGCTGCTAGTAAGCGTAAAGTTTCCTAGTGAATTTGCCAGTAATCTAGTAAACCTTGCAAGTAAGCCTAATGGTTTCTAATAAAAATTCCTATTTTACAATGGCGTGCCGTGCATTTCAAGCTTAAAATCTGCAATGGTATCATATCTTATTCATACTCGCTGGTCGCTGCTAACATCCTGGTTGCACATTTGCAAAAGTTATGGTTATCGTATTATATACCTACTCGATATCGCTCAGTTGTTTCTAGATCGCTACACTACTACAGACCCGGTTCGATCATTCTGACTAGAAAGTAAGATGTTGTGATAGTTTTCCTTACTTCTGCAACAGTGGTTGTCTACCGTTTCGCTGAAGTAAGGAAAACTATCACAACGGCTTTGTGATATCACAACGGCTTTGTGATTTGAAGAGAGCCAAATCCAGACCTACAATTTTGTTAGAGAGCCGCACTAAAAAATTTTAACACAAGTCAATTGACACGTTTTGTTTTATTGCATCAACGAAGTCTTTTACGCAAAATATTAGAGGCGTTACTAAAAGACTGCGAAGAGCCGCACAAAGGATGGTTGGGAGCTGCATTCAGCTCTCAGAAGAGTGTTTCAGAACCATTGTTCTACAAGTAACACCAACCCTACTAGCTACAATGCCACAACCTTAGCAATGATTAAACCAAGGAAGCATCAAAGGCTTGCAGATCCATTGCTGCAGTCTGGTGTCGTAAAACTACCCCTCAAATGGCTATAGCTCCAGCTCCGGTCTATTTTAAACTGAGCTCCGGCTCCTTTTTTTTAATTTGCGCTCCGGCTCCAGGCAAAATGCCCACCTCCGGCTCCGCAGCCCTGCATTTACGGTCAGGGTGGTTGGTCGATTATTGCTAAAACAACATTATGCATTCGCGTGTTCATGTACTTACAAAATGTGCTATCGTGTATAATGAACAATCGCACAGGAAGCTGCTGCTTGCAAGTCTTGTGTCGGTTTAGCTTCAGGCATCAAAATCATGGCAAAATAAATAATTTTTTTACCATTAACGACAGTGCGTGCAGGAGAATAACTCAGAAAAGCCTGGTTTTCATTTACATACCGCATTGTTACCCGAGTTTCGTGTCGCCTCAGAGGATTAGACTGCCAAAGCTGGCTTTACAACGGACTTAGCATCCTCAGTCATAGATCGTCGAAAACTTATTGGAGGTTTTTAATTCCAATGGGATGGGTTACGCAAGTTGTCCTGCGCAGCTGGTTGTGTTTGCATTTAAGACATTCGCACGTCTCAAGGTATTTTGGTTTTGTGCATGTGTTATACATTACGGTTCAAATCCCGTGAAGAAATCCGAGGAAGCTGTGGTGAAAGGTCAGCTATTGAAATCCTTAGAAATTCGCCATTTGCTGCTTTTTGTTGATTCTTGAAGTTCGGCCATCTCCTTGAATGTTTATGCTTTGCAGCAAAACGAAGAAAACAAGAACAAAACCACAGTCGAAATCCGATCAAAAAAGGTCAGTGCCTCTTAAACCGGACTAGAGCCTCTTAGGACGAGAAGTTCATGCACAGCATGCGGCAGTGAAGCTTCAATTTGATTTCAGAAACAAGCAGCAACCCATGTCGCAAAGTGCTGCAGATACGCTTTTGATGTTTATTCTGTATGAATAGCCAAGATAGGCAAGTGCAGCACTTCTCAACCGGTGGCCCGCCGTCCACTGTTTGGACGCAAAGTTGTTTTAGGTGGACCGAGAAGCTGCAGGCCAAAAGGTTGCAGTGCGAAAAGTGAAAAAAATAATTTTATCAATGCGTGTTGAGTATTGTTTAGTTGCATTTTAAGCTTGAGCAATTCGAACGTAACAATGCGTTAGTGTTAGCAGATTACCCAGCAAGCGACTGTTGCAATCCCTGACAATGGGCTTCGGAAAAATTGCCGGTAAAAGTGGGCCGCGCAGTGAATGGGTTGAAGTAGAGGCTGCACTTTAATAGCTGTGACGTATCCATACAGTGAGGCAGATATGGCCAAATACTTCTTTGGGAGGCCCGAATCTTCTGTTGCCAGTCAACAGGGTATTTGTACATCCGATTGTGGGGCCAAATCGGGACCAGGGTTGATAGAAATAATGATTTTTTTTTTAATCAAAAAAATCGGATTTTTTGATTTACATCTGATTTTTTTGATTTAAATCTGATTTTTTTGATTTTCATGATTTTTTTATTTAATGTGCAGAGGGTGGCCACCTAACAAGTAATTCTTATTTTAAAAAGCTAGTTTTTATATAACTGTTTCGTGCTTTGTTTCTTCTAGTACAGCAACTAGAATTCAGCTGAACTTTCTTTCAAACTTACTTTGCACTTATGCATCACGCTTAAAGGAAATCAATTCATAACACCAGTACTGGTGTACAAAATGAAATTTTTATTGTTTCAAACCATCAGTTCATCAACTTCATTAACATTATGGCATGTTGAGAAGCTTGTACAAAAATACAAGCTTGCCAGCCTTTTTGGTGCGAAGTCCATTGCTAAAATTGATTATTGTAATGCAGCTTTCGCTAGTTCAGTTTCTGCAAAAGTATAACTTACATGCATAAAATGGTAAAAACCTCTAATATATGTGTTATCATGAATCTGAATCAAAAATATGTTCTGAAACTACTATTTCTACAGTCAACAGCATACATATTTGCTGGAATTTAGATGTAACTTACTTTGTGCCAGGCCCGTAGGCATGGGGGCATTCAGGGGCAGTGTCCATAAATTTTTTTGTGCCCCCAAAATTTTGTTGTGTCCAGAAAAGTTTGTTTGAGACATATACACCGTAATAAAAACAAAAATCTTGCCCCCCTAACAGTTTATTTTGCCCTCCAAACCTCAAAACATAGCTACAGGCCTGCTTTATGCCAGCCTACACTTTCAAACTTGTGGCATTCTGACAGTTCTAAGTCTGCAGATAATGATTTCAGTTCACATATCTTTTTTGTAGTCAGTTGACATGCAATCTGTAACCTCACAGTTGCTATGATTGATAAAACTTCAGTTGCTTTTATAACTTGTGTTGTCATAAGAAGTCTGTGCCTTTTTAATAAGTGAAACCAATTAAAATACCAATTAATGTGTCATACAAATCACAGAAAGCTTCAAAACTGCATCTGATTTTTTGCTTGTTTTTTAATTTTATCACTGATAAAATGATTCAAATCAATCAAAACTGACTAGAAATAGCTGATCTTTCATTCAAACTTTTTTGCGCTTATGCAATATCTCTTAATGCAAGTAAGTTCGTAACACCAGTTAATGAACTATTTATTGAAATGCCAATACTGAAACTGCCACTTTAGTAATTTCATTGACACTCATGGCATACATGAATAAAATATTAAAAACCTATATCATAATAATATATGATTGATAAAACTTCAAGTGATCAACGATCAAATACACTAAGACTGTGTAGGCTATGTGAAAACCTATTAAAATGCTAATTAAATGTGGCATAGACATGACACAAAGCTCTGAAACGACATAATTTTTTTGACTTTTTTTGCTTGATTTAAATCATGATTTTTGATTTAAATCAATCAACCCTGATCGGGACCAAAGAAGGTTTTGAGGTTGCTCGTCCCAGGAGCACCTCGTTGATGCTCGACTGTTCAGTAGTGTGGCCAAAATGCAATGTTATGCACAATTTTCCGAATCGCGTGTTAAATGTGATGATTTCAAATTTTAATTCAGCCATATGCATTGGTGAAAAGGCCAATTAGCTTATATTGAAGTTTGCGCTTAACGTCATGGTTGCATGCGTTGTGACCGTAAATTAAGTCGTCATTTCTTCGCTGAATAAACTTCAACCGTTGTGGCTTCCTGTGACCATGCTTGATTTGTGCTAACACAGGATTGGACGGACTGAGGAGGATCGGTTGCTTGCGAGCGGTTATGAAGTGACCGCAGTCTCTCGCCGTCAAGGCAAGAAGCAAGAGAGCCGACGAAAACCATCGGCTGATCACGTCACGTGGGTCATTGTTGTTTTGTTCATCCTTGTTTTTCCAGTCCTTGTAAATTTGTAGTTACTCAGCCGGCTGTTGTCGTTGCGCCATTGGTAACAGTAAACTCTCGTGTATCGCTTCCATAAACATGTGTGCAAATTGTGATGTGGACCGCGAATGCTGAAATAAAGGAACTTTCGTAGAACGCTGCACCAGCGTTTGAGTCAGGTTGTCTTGTTCGATGTATCTGATAATTTTTTTGTCGACTTGTAGTGTTGCCAAAGTTTGTGGTAAAGCATTACCAGTCTTTCGGTGGAGAGACCGACCCATAACTTTATTCCTTGGCTGTTTTGCGCCAGACATTAGCCACACCAGTGAGGTCGTTGCGCGCAATTCGATTTGCTCCGGAAATCTCTCGTTTATTTGTGAAGTCAGCTGATGTGTTGTTGATTGCTTTGGGCGCTGAACAAGTGATGACGTATTGAGACCCATTGTTGGTAGTCGTGGTCTCGAGACCTTTGCTCCAACGACATGGCTCGGTAAAGCTTGCGTACTGTTCAATATGTTCACTTTAGTCGAATCTGCAGGAAAGGGATTGCCGAAACACGTATAAAAATTACGAGCAATTAGACAAGCATACAGCTCGGCGGTGGAAATGACATTTTTCAAAAAAATTCCAGTAAACTTCGGTGAAACTGACGAAGTTACAAGTCTCGGTCTCGAACTTTTAAGTCTCGTCATTTTTTTGATGAAGTCGCGGTCTCGAAGATTCAATCAGGTCACGGTCTCGGAGGTCAAGCTCCCGACCACGTCACTGCTTTTCACGCTTTTTTCACCAGCGCAGAGGTCGTTTGCTCTTTATACACTGTCCGACACTCGCGACAGCAGTGTGTTTTCTTAGTTCTTTTTTGAAATCGTTGACCCATTATTCTGGAATCGTTTTTGCCGATTAGTTTGGCATCTTAAGTTCATCGTCCAGGTGTTGCAATGAAACAACATAGGCAGGGTCTCGCAGCAAGAACGATTTCAACGTTGGAACCGTTGCGGCGCTTTAAGCATTACCTTATGCCAAGCCCTGTGACGCTCCTTGCTTTCCTCAAGGAACTCAGAAGAAGACCTGGAATGGGACAACTACCACGACGCCGAATTCTTGCACTCACATCATTATGAACGCAAACTGAGAAGCGATATGATGGAGGAATTTTCGTGCGATGTAAGTTTGTGTCGTGAGGTCGCCCCATCTGCACCCCTTCGTTTTGACATGCGGTTGCTGGACTGGCTGTCATTGGTTGATTTCGCCAGATAAGGGAACTATGGTAAAGGTTTGCACACTTCTTGTTTTTGCTTCAAGCGTGAGGTGTTCTGTAAAATTGCGCCCGCTCAAAATAAAGCCGGCATCACCGTGTTGTGTTCTACAGCCGGCGAAACAAGGGATTTGCATGGCGCGGTTGCTTCAGGCAACGGTAGTCATTGCTGCGAAAACCACAAAATTCTTCGTTGTACCAGAAGCACTTAGCACTTGTGGCTGGACCACCGCAGAGATTGCACCAAAGCTTCAGTGTCGGAAATTTTTTTCGACTCCAAGCGGCTTAAAAATTTTTAACCCCCAATTGCGGGTAATTTTGAAATTATATCATACTAGAAAGCATTTTTTCCGGAAAATTTGTGAAATCGATAACATCTTTCTAAACTTTGAAGTTGCAAACCTGCAATTATGAAACTGCTGCTAAATATACGTTTACGAACACTTAAAAGTAGGTGTGAATTGAAATGGGTAATTTTTACTTTTATTTTACATTGTATACGCGAGCAGCCTGAAATAGCATACACAAAACAGCATAGCAATGGTAGCAGGGATTTTAACATGTAAACATTGTCATGCTTAAAAGCAATACTTGCGGTTACTGTACAAATACACGTATTCTTGCACTCCAGTTGAAATGTAAAAATTATACGTAGTTTTGCGCTACAGATAATTGTTATTATCAGACATTGTGGTTTAAATCCCTCGATCAAAGTTTCTTAAAGTCAAGTAACAGATTATGTGAAAATACTTGTGACCTGCTTTTTTCGGTCATAGACCGAAATATTTTTGAAACGACTAAAAATAATTAAGTTATTTCGGTCAGAATGTCTGAAAATGTAGGCTAATGAACACTGTTACGGCTAGTTTTAACACAACTGTGAGACAAATGACCGAAAAGTCTCAGTGACCAAAATGTCTCGGCAAAAAATGACAGAAATGTCTCAGCGAAAAAAGCAGCTTGTGACAGATGCAGCGAAAGAGAGAAAGCTGCGCTATGTATAAATTTTGAAATGCAGAGCAGCAGATGCAATCAGTTCGCAAATCTCTCAAGAATTAACCATTGCGTTTCTTGCACCTGGAAACTCAGAAGCTATACACGAATTTTTGAAAGACTCTATCAATTTTAAATCAATCAAAACTTAATTTCTGTTCGCAGAAATCGTGAAATCGTGAAGTAAAATGTGCAAAAAGCGACGCTCGCAAGTCTGACTTTACTACTAAGCGGAAAAGAGCCGCTCAGCGTTGATGAAGGACTAGTGATAATGGCTGTAATCTCTTGAACGATTGCAGGGTAGCGTTGTACGGCCTGGTAAAACACGTTTTTCCCGAAAGACCAATATTTACCACTTCATGCAGAGAATAGAAGATTTAAGTAATTTAAAATCTGGCAGTTGCAACAGAATATTACAATGCTTCACTGATTCGAAGCGACTGCACTTTCATTTTTCCAACTTGCTGATATCTTCTTCAATTTTGAGTTGAACATCATCGGAATTGGTTGACGATGAGGACACAAGCGAATTAAACTCATCATTTTTTCCTGGTCTTCACCAAACCCACGTATCTTGAAAGCTCTATCAGAAGGATTTTTCTGCACTGACCTGCCGACTCTTTGTTAGCATCATCCTATTCTGCGGATCGTAATAAACAGCAGCTAGCTAAATGTTATTCTTGAACAACCTTGCTTCTCTCCGCTCCATAGAGCTTGTCATACTTTCCGCCACGCTGCTGGTCTTCTGTTGTGACAGCCACCATAACAGATGTTTCCGTTCTTCAAAAAAGTGCCCTGAGCTGAATCTTCCTGCATCCTTTCAGTTGCGCATGCATACATTTTCCAGCAAGTTTTTTGGAGTGCTGGTTTCTGTATTTTTTGCCATTTCTATTACTAAACTTCTAATACAATCTTTGTGCAAAGAAATGGAAAACTTTCGTACCATCTCGTCGTTCAGACGTTCAAACTTCGAAGTGCAGTTATGGAAAAATATTTTTGTGGAACGGAGTAGTGGACAACCAAATCAATTATTCCTCGGCGAATTTTAAATGCACTCATGACAATTGCAATGTTTCACTTGAACATTCGCACCTCCTCGTTTTAAAGCGTAGAAATCACGAAAACAGTCCGATTTAGCAGTATCTTCATATTGCTAGTCGTAATGCGTAGGCGTACTGACAAAACTACAGAAAATGCTCCATCATACTGTTTATCTTTCATACCTTATTGCTCATGAGAAACAAACCTAGTGACTTTTTGTTGCTGCATCTCTGAAATTTTCCACTCATACCTTGGTACGCAATTACTCAAAGCCACGCTCAAATCGTCCGAGGGGTTCAAATGGTTCCGATACTTGTTTTTCAAATGAAGGTGAGACGAAAATCTAGTTTCGTACAAATATGTTTTTGCAAAATGTAGTAGAATAGACAAAAGCAGTAAATGACATCACCGGCCATCTTCAGCGTGCGGGGCGCTGTGTGAAGCAGAAATAACAACGCATGCATCAAGCAATTTGAAATTTAAATTAGCGACGTCAGCTGGAATTCTTTGGCTGGATAATGTTCTTTCCTGTGATAGCACTTGCAAAGTTTAAAAATCTGGGTTATTTTGAAGAAAGTACACCCAAGAGCATACAAACTCTTACTCTCGAAATTGCATTTCGAACCCCCAGGGATCAGGGAACTCCCGTTTGGGGACAGCTGGTCTACGTGTTTTCTCTTCAGATGTCACATCGAATTACTTGTTCTTGACGGTCCATGCTTACTTTGTTGATCTATAGCTAACATTGAGTCACAACTCACAAGGCTTTTTTTCCCAGCAGTTCTGCAGCGGCAAACGTAATGCTTCTCGCCGTCGCTAAGGGTAAAGTGTGGAAAAACTTCCCACATTTTGGCCTTAGCGACGATGAGAAAACAAAGTTGTTTTCCACATTTTACCCTTAGCGACGATGATTTTGTCGTTCAAGTTTTGCTTGCAAGAAGTGACAGCACAGTTTGAGGCACAGTTCTGTCATCGTCTGCGGGAAAACTCATGTATCACGGTTGTATCTGGTAGCAACGTCACAGCGTGAGCAAGACACACATCTGTGAGCGCAGTTTTACAGCCACAGCTTGTACACAATCAACAAATGCACACGGATGGAATGATACACCAAGCAAGGCACTGAATATTTAACAGTGTGAAAAACTTGTAGTCCACAAAAGTTGGGCGTGTCAGGAACATTAAGATGTCTGCATCATATTCATAATACGTGGCACATCGCAATGACCTTCGCTCGGGCAAGAGCTCCGGAGTAACGGCGGGATGCCTGGAAGCGTAGCATCGTCATTGCATTGTGACGACATCCAATGCCGCTGCATAGTCGGTTTTAAATTTGAATGCTTAACCTGCCCTGCAGGAGTAGGAGTCACTTAATTTTTTTTTGATTCCGACTCTGACTCCGAGCGACGAAAATATCCGACTCCGGGTAGCGTTGCAAAAATATTTGATTCCGGCTCCGAAGCCCTGGGATGTATATTCGCGCTATGCATGCAGGAATTAAGCGTGGTGCTGCTTTTGCATATACGAGGTTGGCACTCATGCGTGACTAAAATTTTTCTTTCGCCGTCGATTGAGTTTGTCATCGGTGTGTGCGATTGTTTTGCAGGAGCAGCGTTTTGTTGACAACGGAGATGACGAGGATTTCGCGTCGGACCCCGAGACATCGTCGTATGGGGTGAGTCGCGCGCGACGCCAACTCCGCGTCTGTGTTGCAGCCACATGTTTGGTCGTTTATATTTTGTCGGAAACAAAGAAGTTGTGGTAAAGTGATTGAATAAGACTGAGTCTCGCTAGCAGTCTGTGTTTCTGTCCATTTTCAATCGCCATCTAGTGGTAGTTCCATGCGTTTTCTGTGTTGTTGCTTGGAACACACACGTTTTGTGTTGTAGACTGTGCTGTTATGAAGTGATCCCTTGTGCTTGCCTGTTGCTCGTGCGCTGGCTGGCACAACCTGACATAAGCGCTCAGCCTGTTTGAAAACACATCTGAGTGT
>JGI24158J21664_10013528_pt1 | contig 10759 bp, 7 predicted proteins | sample Ectturendosymbi3_FD_21664 | JGI IMG/M metagenome (IMG submission 21664)
GGGGGGGGGGGGGGGGGGGGCGTCAATAAATTTCTAGAGGAGCGCGACCCCTTACGCGCCCTACAACATGGAAAGTTCGATCAGTGAATTTACCAATAAATACATTTGTTTTTACAGCTTATTTAAAGTCAGGGGGGCTTGAAACAAAGGACAATAACAGGCGTGGTAGAAAAAAGGTTAAGAACCATTGATGTAGAGTGATGAAACTTGAAACTGCATTTGCGATACGCGGCTTTAGGTCTTTGCAATCGCGGTTTATTTCGCTAAAAAAAGTATCGTCATCTGCTGACCCAGTGACAAGGTCAAACCACGGCCACCTAGATGTCAATCTAGGAGGCCTTGGCCAAACACACACCGCATAGCAAGCAACAAATTGAAACAATGACACTGGCAGACATGACTCCGATACACCGGATCTCATTTACAAATCTACGCGTGTTGATTCCATGCATGCGATACCTTCACATCGACTGGTGTTTGCGCGTTGTTCAGGTATGTCAGGAGTTGCTCGGCTGCGAACTTGGTGTCACCGGTCGGAGTGTCGGCCGTCGCGTACAAGCCCAGCATTCGCGATATCTCGCTTATCTGAAATCAAGTCCACAGTCGATCGTAGCAAAAGCGCGCTGGGCGGCTGGCTCGGAACTGGTGTACAAAGCCGCGATACTTGATCGGAGACAAAGATCGAAGTGAGACCATTTTTTGGAGTTCGCCGTTTTTCGATGCTGCATCGAAACGGCGCGCGTTGACAGTATCCAACACCGTTCCGATAAGCACAAGGGCAACGCCTTTCGCGTTGATGATTTGCGTCGGGTCTTCAAAGTGGTCGTAACCAGGGACGGCGCTGGAGATATTTTTACAGCGACCCGGTCGCACAACGGCGATGAGAATCGCCGCAGGCGTCTCTGGCAGATCGCGCGATAAACGCAAGGTAAACAAACGGCACCGCACAGGTCCGTTTTCACTGTAGATATACATATATAAAAACGGACAACATCGTGTATTATGCCGCCCGACAGCGGCGGTGGGGAAGCACTTAAGAAGCTTCACCTGGTCGTGACTGAAGACGACTGAAGGTGCAGGTGGTCGCTCCGCGGTCGGCACAACGATTGGTGCTGCTGCGGGGTTCTTGACCGGATCCTGAGCGAAACGAACGCCCTGCTTCGGGCGTTTGGGCGCGTTGGCGAGCTTGTTGCTCGCCTTTTTCGCTGATTGCGACCTGGACAAAAAAAAGGGAAAAGTTAGGACGCGCCTCTCGACAGAAAGTCTTGTGACAATCGAAATCTGATAGGGTTGCAGCACACAAGGTCATGAATTACNCTCGACCCTGCAGCACACAAGGATCTAATCGGCAGATCATGAAAAGCTTGATCGTCAAAAGAACTAAGGTTTTGCCTGACAAGCACTACATTCAGGATGCCGCTCCGGCGCTATAAAATGTTGGGGGTGAATTGCTGCTGGTGTTAACTTTACAAGCAGTATCACGGCCCAGCTACTTCAAGCTGCAGGTTTCTTTCCGCTTTTCAAGAATCCGGCAACTTTGTTCAAGAGTTAAAACAACGCAAAAAGCGAATGAACATCACAACCCGCTTTTGCCGCTCTAACAACGCCCTCAAGAGAAAATAACAAACAGCAGAACGCCGGAAATGTACTGGCAGCTCCACAGATTCGACAATATGTACCTGCTGAACTCTGAGTCCACTTCATCGGAACTTAGAGCTTGTTTTACGGGAACCAGATCAGGAGACGCTGTGGAGAAACAGCAGCAACAGTGTAATGTCAATGTGAGTGTATCGTGCGTTGCATTACAACTTAGTCGTCGGGTCGTTGCATGATTTGACAAATACTTCCATGCAGCCGGTCTGTGCGGCGATTAAGTTAAACCCCGAGGTCAGTTCAAGGACAAAAAAATAACGTTGCTTCTTTCAATAGTCACATTTTCTCAGACTGTTTTTCTGCAACTAATCGCGGGACGTTTTGTTGCGTTGCGCGTGGCAAACACACCCGAAAAAACAGCTTCTGCGGCAAAAACTGTGATTCACACCATTGGTGTAGATGCAGGCAAATTTTTGGGGGTGCGAAGGATTTTTGCCCGAAATTCCCGAAATTTGCCAGAAAAATGTTTGGGCCACTTTTTGTGCTAATATTTTCTCATGACGATCATTATTGGGATGACCGATGACCTCCGAGGTCTTCATGTGATTCTGCACATGATGGGCGCCATTTTTTCAAAGCAAAGCATGCTGGGCGCCATTTTGTCCGTATTTTCAGGGTGTTTGCCCAGATCTTCAGGGATTTTGCAAAGGTTTTCACAATTTTTGCCCTATATTTTCATCAAATCAAAACTTTTGTGTGCGCTTGCACCCCCTTCACCCCCACCTCCTACACCACTGATTCGCATGAACGCTTCGGGCCTGGCCTTATATTCGCAAGCTCACCTTTTCGCAAGTTATAGATGTATCAGAAGGAACACATCTGGGGTAAAAGATCTATATCTCTCGTAATAAATTGTACTGGCACTGGAGTATACCACAGGAAAACCAGAACGTTCAGGAAGAAATGTGTAACTGCTCAAGCATACCTGTTGCCATATGCCAGAGGTGGCCAAACCTACTCTATGTATGAGCCGCATATCGTAAAACGCAAGTGATAAAGAGCCGCACCATAAAAATCTAAATACACGAATTAATTTGCAATCTACGCTTCTGTGACATCATAATTCTTTTTGGAACGATTGCAAAAGTAATGCTATACGGCACGCTAGCTACCACAGTACCATTTTACAATATTTCAACACTTTGCAATAGAAAAAAAAACAAAAAAACAAATACACAATTTTTCGGAAAGCTCAAAGAGCCGCAGTTTGGCCACCACTGCCATATCCTATCAAATGGAAGTGCATCAGCTGATGCTACAAGGCAACAGTTAAGTTTGTGAAACCAAGGCACTCGTGAAAACAATTGATACTCATTAAGAAAACACTAGACTCAATTTTAAATTTCCCTATAATGCAACTACAATAGGAACTAAGAACGACGAACTGTTAAATGCCAGAGTAGAAAAGTTGTACATCCGGGAAAGACTTTTTCTTAGCTATAACTGTTGGTTGACCGCGACATGCTGACTTAAGGTGATCAGCCTGGACACTTCCGGCATCCATCATGTTTTAAAGCTTAGATTATTTGACTGCAACATTCCATGGTTGAACACCAAGCGCACTTGGAAGTGAAAAATTTAACATGTTTCCAGACATACAGAAACAAATTCACAAATTTATGAAACGTTTCAAAGCACTGATTCGTGCGCTTAATTTACGCGACCGAGAAGATCTCTGTTGTGTGTGCTCGACCTTTACCTACTGTAGATTACTCGTTCTTGTGCAGACAAATTTTTTTTGTAAGTTATCCACGCGCAGTGCAGAGTGACTGCGGTATGAATGGAAAACTATCGGTCCGTGGAGAGGAAGATGTGGGGTCGTTGATGATCTATTTAACTTGCAAATGTGAAGTGCGAACCCACGAGTGGCCACAACGACCTGGGACAAACATTTTTTTCGGATACCGACCTTGAACGTGTTGGTTCAGGATGTGCATGAGGGCCGCAGTGGACGGCTGGAGACTGAAGGGCGCGAGCTGCTGCTGCTGCGCGTTCTCTTTGTTCTCATCGCCGCCTCGTGTCGGGTTTTGAGATTCGCTCATCCGTGACGCGTCGAGAGGATCTCCGGGTTGTCGGTCGAGAAGCTGCGCAGAAAGACTTGACGCTGTGTCACGTGACTTGGAAGCACAAAAGAAACTAATTGCGAATAGCATCAGACGCAAAAACGGGTTCGAAGCTCGATAGAGGTGGAGGGTGACGCAATCGCAACAATGCAACCACATCCAGCGCAGAACACAATCCAAGGCATTATTTTCCGGAGTCGAGCAATCTCTGACGGAAACGTTTAAAAATATGACAGACGTTTTATTTTGAAGGCAGCTGATCACCGGCGTAGCATAAGCAGCTGATCACCGACGTTTTTTCACACCGGGTCTGTCAACAAGCAAGAAAAAGCGAAGAGAGAACAAACTGCATGAGACAGTAGGTACAAACCACGTGACCCAGCATCATACACGACAGTTCTTCCCTTTTTTATAACGCCTCCTGTTTAGTTTGCTTTATCAAGAATAGTTTTGTGGCAGGAAGCGGGGACAGATAACCGCACAATCAGTAAAAACGATTTCGTTCGAAAGAGAGAAGCGGCCATTATCGCCACCAATCGAGAAATCTGCCCATGTCTATTGTTACTTCCAGAAATGACAATACTGCATCACCTTTTCTGACCACCACGTGTCACGTGACCTGCTTAGACGCTGGCTTGTACTGTTGCATTTTGGCTGGAAGTCCTCACAGCCTTTATTTATAGTTTTCAGTTCTGTTTCGCGCATGACAGTAACGCTTTCACTGATACCGTCGGTGTTGTCCGAACGGAGGTTGGTCGGGCTTATTTGATACTTCTGCGGCAGTAGCAGACTCGGGGTGAACACCGTTGTTGGGCTGGACATTTTAAAGTATTGCCATTAACTACTTTACGTTTATAAGACTACCCTTGATTCAACCTATCCCGTGCATACAGGCCTTTACAAACTGCCAGGCGTCTCTGTCAGATGCGCAGGATGAGAGAAAACACGGAAAACAACGATATTCACCATTTGTACATAATATTGAAGCTGCTTGTCACGCGCTCCGGCAGCGCCGACCATTGACCCGCTCTTGTTCTCTGGAGAGCTGGTGGTCGACTCGCTGACAGTGGCGGCCCTGTGCATTAATAATGAGATCATTAGCTGTTCGCACAGCAGCAGCAGCAGCAGTGCTTCAGAAAATATTCGTCGCTAGTCGCTGACCTTCGGCCTCTGTCAAACCAGAGCAGCTGCGCGCAAAAATAGGCGGCGACGGTGCGCGACGCAATAATTCATGAGCTTGACATCTCCGTCAATAGCCGGGCGACACGTGCGTACGACGCCATTCGACGCTGGCAACATTTATCAAAATCAAACTTTCAGTCGCCCGCGTACATTTTAAAATGAATCAGTGATAGATCGTTTTCGTCGGCATGACTACCGCGAATTTTCGCCTCTTCATCAACAATGAAAATCATCAAACGCAGATGAAAGAATCGCTTGTTTGTTTTTTTTTTCAAAGCGGGTCGACAGGGCTTCGGCTGATTCGCTAAGTTCGACACAAGTCGAGCGTTCACGAAAACCTATCCGCGTGAGCTCCGCGCTAACGCACCGATTCGTCCATCGTTTAAGAAAAGAAGATATCGCCTCAGAGCGTTGCCGCTTGTATTTAATTAATCTTGTAAACACTCGTCGTACGCACCTGCAGCAAAATGTCACCGCTCCTATTCTTTCCACTCAGTTTTTAAGTCATTTCCAATGATAATTCGCGACGGTACATGCTGCTTGCTAATCAACAAAAAGTCACTGCCAATCCAGGCGGACCACAAGCTATTTTGAATTTCATCAATCGATTTTCAACTTCAATGACCAGAGGGAACGGCTCAAGCCAAAGCCGCCATATATTTGCACTAAAGACCTCGACGCCCGACAGCAACGCCGTGACAGCCATTGACCGGTAACAAGAGCTTAGAGTAACAGCTCACAATTGCTTGTTGCACTCGGCGACAGCTTTTATGGGATAACTGCCCGGTTGCTCCTCCGCAAATCTCGAGTTCGTCATCATTAGAGTGTTTGGTTTGACACTTCTCCCACCAGGCACGGCCGGGACGCTGGAGAACTTCGACGCGTTTTGCGTCAGGTAGTCCTTGGGCTGCACACTCGCCACAGTGCTGGAACGACAAGATCGAATCGATCCTTTAGGTCGCTTTGAAAAGCAGGCTGGTGACGTTTGAAAGATGACATTAATCACCTGGGAACTGAATGCCACGCACGTGCACTAATTGCGTCAGAAGCAAAGTGGAACAGATTTGGTGCGCGAGCAAGTTGTCACGACAAATAAAGTCGCGCTCATGTTCCCGAGCGAACATGCTCGCACTAAAAGGTCGTTGCGCGCCGCACAAAAAGCAGCAGCTTAATAATGATGGTTTTGTTGATGGGAAGTGAAAAGGACGAAGCGGCGTTACACGCGTCAGTTGAGGGCACAGCCGAGCGGTTCGATAAAAATAGATCGGAACTGGTGTCCACCGCGTGGCGCTGGAGCACCAAGCTCTGTCATCATCAAAAGCTGATGGTTTAGACGTCCGCGTAAAAATACGCCACTGATCAAGGAAAGGCGCAACGACGGGACTTGCTCACCTGTGGCTGATGCTGCTGATGAGGGAAAGATTGGGCAACGCGTCTTCCTCAATTTCTTCGTGGTTCAAATCTGAAACACATGCAAACCAGAGCCCCGATCATTTACAAGCTGCTAAATGAGGTCACATGTCCCATATCGTACCTGCCCTCGAGCAGATTTGCACTCACGCCAGCTTTCGCACGTACGTGCGATTTCGCTACGTCTTGCTACGAGATCCGACATGCACACGACAGCAATACGCGCATAGCCGGCCACCTTCTCAAAGCGGTTCGTAACGAGACGCTCGAATAGTTTTCTTCAGATGGAAATCGCCCGGGTGTAGTCTAGAAAGATCCGAAGCAGTGCCAAAGACAAAAGGAAGCACTGGGCGTAACAGGCCCTATCCAAGTTCAGAAAATATATTTTATTTTAAGTGAACACAATTTTGGTGTTAAATATCAGCATTCCTCCGTTTTCAAACGCTGAATTAAGGTTTCAAGTCTTTCAGCGAAGGCTCTTAAAATTTGAAAATTTATAATAAACTTACGTAAAAATTGAGCTGCACGATTTATTCGTTTTTACCACAAGCAATCGTAAACACCCGTGGTACAGATTTCCTTGTTCGCCGGCACAGAAAACACCATTATTACGTCTGCATTCACACAAGGTCGATATCATTACAGTCAGCAAGAACATCACATATTTTAACTTATTAATTTACAACGGCTGAAAACGGCACCTTGCCACGAAACGTAAAATCGGTTTGCATTTGAACTTGCCGCATAAACAATCACGCCTTCTTCAGAATGGCACGAAAATTCAGATAAAATGGTTGCGGTATCTCAGCTTAGCACAACATTTAAGATTCTAACTCATAGACTTTGCACATTTTTGTGACCAACAGTATGCCAAAACTCCACGCGAAATTGTTGCTTCATAAAACGCATTTCCACTATGCTGCTGCGTGGCGTTATTCGACTGTCAACCAAGGCCTCCTAGAAAGAGCAGAGTATATGCGCACTCATGCTCAGTTGTGACAGCTCGGAGAAAGAGACGTTTGTAGCGTTATTAACTGTTCATACCCAATTTATTGTCAGCCGTACATGGTTTGTATAGCTAGCATGAACGCTTTAGAAAAAAAGACATGACTGATTTTTTTACTGTAGCGGTTCCACGAGGCTAGCTAACGGCTTCACGAAACCATTAGGTTGCAAATTGTCTGGAAGTTCTGGGCGATGATGGAACCGTTTTTAACGTAAAAAGCGAATCGGACTTTTTCTGGACGTAAAGTCTCGGCGCTTTACAAGAAATTAACTCTCCTAAATACATTCATTACTTGTCATATGCGCCAATGCACACAAGGAGAAAATCATTGAAAGTATCGGCAACAAGAATCCGACACAGCGTGATAAGTTAAAGGCTTTCAGCAAAAACATTCGTTTCAAGCTTTTCTCGGTGGCCACATACAAGCTGTCAACTTTGTTGCAAGTTTGAATTTTCCGGAATTGTTTTTTTTTCCAGCGAAGAGACGTTAAGTCAACACTCAAACGGGTATTTGCAGAATTGTGATAGATTTAAAGGTTTGCGATGGAATTAAATGAACACTATACGGGTTCTGGTGGACTGAATGCACATACTGCAGTTTATTTCATGTCAGGGTGGGACACACGGCAGTTAGCCAAAGACGAAGACGTTGAAAGCTATTCGATGAATGACATTCACGATTTCTATATCCAACAACAACGTAGACACGAAAATACAGTCAACAGCTTTTTGCGTTATCAAACCTTTTTCACAGTTTGTCACAGTCTGCAGCGAAAAAAGAACAATTAGCACCGAGTAAAATTTGCGAAAAGTCGCGCTGCGGATTAAAATACATGTTTCAAAGGCTCTTTTTTCCATGCTTGTCGGAATCTGTCAGGTAATCCTGCCTTTCTTTATGAAAAAAACGCAGAAACGTTTTACGCCTACGGGATAGTTTCGACAGTTGCGTCATAGGGAGCGTAGGGGCAGGCCTGGTAAGTATGCAAGTGCAACTGCCGCTTCATCCTGCTGGTTTCTTTTCAACTGCACACAATTAGCCATCAGTTTAGATTGTGATGGTGCATCAAACGCCTTAGTTTTCGCTATTTTTTCCATTTCACCTCACGCGTGGTGCAAAGATATAAACCCGAAACTACAGTTCAAGGCAGTACAACAGAAAGGTTACAGTGGTTACAACGTAAATTGCTACCTTCTTTCAGGATCGTTACGGTTGGCTGGCTGGTCGGGGTTTGAACCGAGAATTCGAAATACTTGTTTTCTGGAACATAATCTTTAAGGGCTCATGCGACGATGACGCAAAGAGCAGATTACGCAACGGATGTCGGTACAGGTCAATAACCTGGAATGGACTTGATCTTTTGCAGTGTACAACTAGAATTCGGGAGCTTTATCGATCGCACGTAAAATACGTTTACGGGTTGGTGGGGATTACTCAGTGCACATAATTGAAATCATCTCCGTATTAACACGTTCAACTACAATTTTAAGCTCAAAAATAATAGATATAGCCAGTGCTGTATTCGTGCGAGAGCTACGCGTTCCCATATTTTCTTTAACGCTGTTCTCATACTTTTCAACGTTTTCAGAACCGCGTAATTATGGTGAAGCAAATATGAGCTGATGAGAAGGACTTCAAATTTTTGCCAACAGTCCATGCAAATTCTTTGCTCTGACAAACCACTGCCAGTCAAGTGAATACGCCGTGTGACAAACCACTGCAACTGTGCAGCAAAAAGCTGGAAATTCACAAAAAAATTTGTCGATGTTAAATAGGTTCGGCGTCGTCTGTATGGATGAGATCAAAAAGCATGGGAAGACACAGTTATGTATACTGGACGCCGTGTCGCTGTAATGATTTTAGTCTAAGTTTCAGTTTGTAACTTTAGCTACAAAAGGCGAACGTATGGTGTCTCTGTTCCACAGGTAAGAACGGATGATGGTATTTTGCCATCAGCACGTTATTAGCAGCCTGCCCTTGTACGTTGATAGTATATTTGCAGATATATCGTAAAACTTAAGTTTTGGTATTATAACGTATTATGAACTCTCCCTCTCAAATCATACTGAACAACTAGGTCAAGTGGTGGTTCAGCGTTCACCACAGCTGCGAAAAACGGTCGTTGTGCAGTGGGCAATTTACAACCTTAAACAAAAATGACCAACTTCTTTTTGCCAAATGGTATTAATTTGCACTTGCTCCATATGACAAGCATGCTAAATCACAGTCCAGCCAATGTGCAAATAATTTCGAGCTTGCGTCTGCAAATAAGTTAGTCAGTAATATTGCCATCAGGTTTTTCTTTACTACACAATGAACGCCGTATTTTTCGATGGAAATTCACGAACAAAGGGGATGGATTACATGAAACAGCAAGGAAATGCAATGGCACGAACTTCCTATCTCCAGAGATTAAAATTAGGTTGCCGATCGGTCACAATCGGCATTGGGGAGTCGCAAGATTGACGACGTCGTCTTCATTTGAATAAGATACCAGCGATTGCTGTTCAGATCGCGCAGCTTTGGAATCGTTCACTAACGCTTTGAAACACCGCTTATGACGCCACCGGAGGTTGATTAAATTTTCTCTTGCAACGCTACACTGAATACGTGAAGTGATGTTCAGATCGAGAGCAAATTCATAAAGTTGATTAAAACAAGGTGTAGGTTCGAAGCGTTGACAAGTGCAAAAAAACGTCGCCTTTTCAATTCAACACAATGAAAGCTTTTTTTTTATTGCGAACAAAACAGCCACAATAATTGAAAACATTATTTTATTCGACGTTTCGGCTTATGCATAAGTCATCATCAGGAATAAGTGGAAACAGTTAGAAAGAAAAAATAAGGATGCCATTTTAAGGCATTCGTTATGGGGCGCCGTTCGTAAAAATATTATATCAGACAGATTTAGCACAAAAACTACTATCTCTGCGCAGAGATAGCTACCTCTGCGCGCATTTACCTATCTCTGCGCAGAGATAGATAAGATAGCAGAGATAGCTAAATGCATGCAGAGATAGCTATCTCTGCGCAGAGATAGCAGTTTTTGTGCTAAATCTGTCAGATATAATATTTTTACGAACGGCGCCCCATAATTCGTACTCTATTACGTCATATACGCCATTATGTGTTGAAAAGCAGTAGGGGGGTAGATGAACCGTCGACGTTGAGATCCTGGCTGGTGTTGCTGTATTAGAAGAAACTCGAGTAGGTGAAGTTTCTTCTGACCGACGATGCTTCCCAATATTTCCGGTTGCTTGAAGTTGAAACGGTGCTTGGGATTGGCCAACAAATGTTTACAAACTTCAGAACCTTGATCAAATTTGTGTTCGTTGATTCGGGTTATTAAATTCCGGCGAGTCTGTCCAATGTAGTTTGACCCACACGTGCATGTTAGTTTGTAGACTACACTTGAGCGACGAAGATGATTTTGTTTGTCTTTGTATG
>JGI24158J21664_10013529_pt1 | contig 10758 bp, 3 predicted proteins | sample Ectturendosymbi3_FD_21664 | JGI IMG/M metagenome (IMG submission 21664)
CTGACTGAAGATGGATTAAGAATAATCCGAAACGTCTCGAAATAAAACATGTATAGTTTTTTGAAGGCTTTTTTAGTGCTGATGAAATTGTTTATTTTAGATCATAACTTTTCAACCAGAAACGCTAGAAAGTCGATCAAAGGCTCAAAAGACTCGGATTTAGTTTGCATTTTTTTAAATGGAAAGTTTGAGATTTTTGTTTTTGTGGGTAACGTCATAAGTGGGGTGGGCTTTGGCATTTATGGCTGAGGTCATCGGTCCTTGAGCCCCAACTACAAGAACCGATGTTTTGACTTAAGTTTTTAGTGGAAACTAGGCTATAATCTGAGTCTTTTGAGGCTTTGGTTAGGTTTCTAACATTTTTGGTTCAAAAGTTATGGCCAAAAAAACAAAATTTGGGTAAAAAAGTTTTTGTTTTTTTTAACCCAAATTTGTTTGGCCATAACGCACTTACAAACAAGCGCACAATATGCACATACATTTGTGGGGAAAGCGAAAGTTTTTCTTGCAACTGTGTTAGAAAAATCCACTTAGCATCATAGCACATCTTTCCAACACGGCACATAAACAAGTATACATAGTACAAAGGTTATATGCAATGCTGATCACTGATTGACCTTTGCATCTATTCCAGTCAATGTTGGATGTTAAATTTAATAAAGGATACAGAATCATGAACCAACCACCACCTGGTTGTCTGCAGATTAAATCTAGGAAATAGAACAAAGCCTACACAAATGCATAGACCTAAGGATTGCCACAAAACGAAGTGTACACTCAGTGATGAAGGTTAAAAGTACTAGGTTTTCTGTATGCTTTTGAGGAATCAGTCGACTGCACTCTGCTTTCATCTTTTTGCGATGATTCAAAATTGCACACATCTATATATTTAAGTATATACTCTCCACAATGAGGGTTATTGTGGAAAGCAAGGAATCGATCAGCAAATTTNTAGTAGGAAATTGATTTCACANATAATAAAAATTGTTTAAGGTTGCGTANTTTCATGTGAAATTGATTTTGTATTAAAATTTGCTGATCGATTCAGTGATGATGTGGCATTTGAGGAAGAAATTTGTAGACAGCATATTTTATTTGCTTTGAGAACTTACCATATGCACAGGGGTTACACAGTCCTTTGCAGAAGTACAAGACTACCCAAATCTCAAAAGTTGGATCTTACGCATCATTCATTTGGTCCAAATTATGTTATTTCATCAAAGAAATGCATTAGTACATCATAGTCGATTCTGGATACTTCCAAAGTTACTGATGTATATCTAAATTCAGTTGTAGTGCAGATTGATAAAGGACTGAAAGGTTGTTTTAAATTTTTAAATATTGGCTGTTGAACATGCATAGATAATAACTTTACACCTGGAAAGACTCTCAGAAGGACAGATTACACTATTGCTAAATAATAGCTTTTTTGTAGTCCTATGCACTATAGAGAAGTTTAGGAAGCAGGGAACTTAAGTTCAGTTCAGTTTCATTTAAACTCCACTTGATTTCTGAGTGTCATGATCATGAGTGGTTGGTGCCACCCATTTCCCCTTGCTTGCACTCTGGGCAACATGGCTGTTTTCACAGTGAATGCTGCACTGGTGTTGAGTCAATGGCAGAACTGCACGTGAAATGTTCTCTTGCATCCAGCCATCAATGCCGAACACGAGGATAGACAGGCTGCAAGTATCATTTTTCAAATCTTCGGTATGACCCAATCTGGATTCGAACCCAGTCTACCAGCTTTGGTGGTATATACTAAACCAAATAGGCCAAGGCCATTTAGTCAGTTTGGAATGATGGAAGTTATGTTGACATGTAAAAAACTGGTAGACTCCACCAAATGTCAAGAAGACCACACCATCAGACAAGCTGTCATGTGATCCCTTACAGCTCTTGTCATAAATTCATGCTAATCTGCAAAAAAATACAGATATTGCTATGGTTTCACATGGTCTAAGTAAGTGGTTGCCACTTGTTCGAGCCGTTACCCAAATCAAGGTAACTATTACGTCTTACTCCCTCAATATTTTGTGTTATAAAAAGAATGCAACCAGCATACTTGCGTCTGGAGATTGACCAATATGGCTTTTTTGGGGGCGATACCGATAACTGATATTTTCAAAATTTTTAAATCTTGTTATCTGCTTCATTGCCAAAAATCGAATGTCTAATGTGCTCTATGCCTTACCTTTTTTTCCAAAATCTTCAAAAATCAAGATGTATGAGCTAAAAATTTTCAAATTGCAAGAATGTTAATATTTTACTCTGTCTACAATGAATAGACACAGTGCCATGAATAAAAAAAGAATGTTGAAAATAACAAAACAATAAGAACAGAACTCTAAATAAAAGAACTGCTTACAGTGCTTACGACAAAAAAGCAAAAACAGTGCTTGAAAGTTGAAAGCAGGGTTTCCACACAGTATTGAATGTATTGAAAAAGTATTTAAGTTCAAAATTGGTTTTCAAGACCTTGAAAAAGTATTGAATTTTGCCAAAACGTACATNAGGTATTGAAAAAGTATGGAAATTCTAAATGGAAAAGAATTCTCAAGTATCNGAGCAGAATTTCACTAAAAGCAAAGCACTTCATTTATTTATGCAGTGTTGTGCAATGTGTAAAATTGAGTTTCACGATTAAGAATTTCGAAAAATGACGAGAAGTAATGGTATTGAACTTCTTAAATTTAGTATTGAGAAGATATTGAAAAAGTATGGAGAATGATTTTTAAAAATGCGTGGGAACCCTGTGAAAGATGGTGAACAACGAAAAGGAAGTACTAAATGGAACATCCAGTTATGCAGGTTAAAGTCAGTGCAATAATGTTCTCAATTAACTATTGCCAAAGATGAAATTTTTTCCAAAGCAGCAGTAACTCTTTTGGTTTATGATAGTATGTTTATTAGCTGGTCATGTACAACCAAGCCTAAACAAAGTTATTTATATTAAGCAGTGCTAGGCTATAACCGATTACCGCCTGTCTGCCAGAAGTAAGTTCCATAAGAACAAGTTGCAATAACAACAGCTAACATGCACATGTGCAAATTATGCATCAGATAAACACTGCTTTTGCTGGTTGTGTTTAACAAATGGACAACAGCTACAATGAATAGTGACTACTGTGCTGCCGCCGTACTAGTCGTAACATCATCGCTTCAACGCACAGTGGAAACTGCTTAATAGAGCATCGGTTTATTGAGCAAATTGCCTATTCGAGCAGTTTCAGTTGAAAAAAAAACAATCCTATCTTTTTTCTCTTATAAATTCTTCGCTTATTAGAGCAGTTAGGCATTTAGCAGCAACACGGCCTGCACGCAGTTAGCACAAAAATGAAGTAAAACAATAAAAAATCGACCAGTTCTTTTGTGCTAAAGAGGAGCAAGAGTGAACAGTGTCCACCGCAACAGCTACTGTGCAATACATTATGACAAAAATATTGCAAAAATACAGTAACTTTTCTTTCTACAACACTGTGTACAGTGCTCACAACGAGAATAAAATACAGTACCCTGATATTGATATGTGCATTGGTGAACCCCTGGTGTGAATGATACCCTAATTTTATTGCAAAAAATTGTCATCAGACAAAAGAGCAACCGTTTATTAGAGCAGGTTTTGCTGTTCCTGAGGGTGCTCTATTAAGTGGTTTCCACTGTATTTGTGAAATGCTGGAATTGCACATTGCAACAGCATGGATTGTGAGATCACAATTATCATTAATGTGCCTTGTGGAAAATGTCAATTAACACGAACAAGACATTTTAGCTTGCGTACAGCATAAAGCAGCACGCTTATAGCCTGATACATCAAGTTAAGAAAAGTAGAATCCTTTTAAGATGTTATGTGCAACTGCTTCACAGTGACAGTTGGCATCACTAATGAGTAGCGATTGCATTTGTAATCATATTCATAACACCACAAATGTTGCTTAACATAACACAACTCATTCTTCATGCAACGTTTTTAAATTAATCTGCGCTGAACTAGGCATCGATTGGACTTCTGCACTTCAAGTTACAGTAAACTTTTCGTGTTGCAAAAACTTCTCTAGAAGTACAATGGGATATTATTTGTACACAACACCTGCATGCGATAGCACAGTCTAGACAATCAGTGCCAAGCATTGCAAAACTTCACAATAATGTTTTTGTTTTGGCTGCGATGGCCGAGGTGTGCTCCATGGTTCATCTTGTCTGCTTGTTTATGAAAACGCACCTACTAGCATTGCTGCAAGATAACTGTCTTGACTTGCTTCGTTGTGCTTTCTTGCGCAAGTTGCCTCCAGGGGTGTGTTAGGAGTATAACAACATTTTGTCAACACCTACTGAAGCCATTTTGGCCGATACTGATATATCTGTAAAACCCAAATATCAGCCGATAATATCAGCCAGGCCGATTTATCGGTCTGTCTCTACTTGTGTCTGTAAGTTTATTTAATCACTGCAAAAAATCAGTAAAAGAACTCAACTGTGACAGTTCTTCAAATAAGCCTCGAGTTTAGATGGTTTCTGGCTTTTGTTTGTTTGTTACAGATAACACATTGGGGATTGTCCTGTCCTTTGTCAGGCAAGTTGACAAAATAATAAGCAATGGAAGGCTTCAGAAAAATTGCGCTTGCCCATGCTAGCCATCACAACAACTTCTCTTAAGCCTAAAACTCACTAATTCAGATGAAACTATAAAAGCACAAACAAAAATTGTAAGTTTAGACAGCACGTAGGATTTCGTTCACACTTGAGGTTAGAAACTGTAGTGCTAGTTCAGAGGCAGGTCCAGGCCATCAAAATCACTTGGGCTCATCATAGATTTTGCATAGATCACATAAATGTAAAGGCCTTATCTGTGATGCTACTTGCACAAAGCCAATCCACCTGTTCATTCCATTTCACCTTGAATTCTTGAGATCCAACATCAGTGTTCAGTGCTGGAGTCACCCTGCCTGCTCAGAGAATTTCCCATTTTCTGCTATATTTATAGTTCTAATCCTAAACACCAATTTATATTTAACACTATGTCTTTTTCCATCTATATGTTAAGAGTAGAAATAACAATCAAATTAGCATGCAGCAAAGTACTGACGTTTAGACACTAGCCACAATCACACTGACTGAGTGAATCGGAATACAACCATTGAAGACTTGTGGTGCTGAAATTTTGGTTGTGACTCATTCTCACTAGCATTTTCATTGCTCTGTTACATTGGTTATGCAACAATTGACAAGGAGCTCTCAGGAGAACTCATTCATTATTATGTAAAGCTTAAAGTCTATAGCAAATTTGACTATGGGAACTATGAGGACAGATGTGAGCTGCTTCCCAGCTAAGTTTGGTCTGTGACAAACTTTGCTTCATGTTGTTCACACACTGACATTCATAGGCCAATCCAAGCAATGCCGGAATCCTATTTGTCATTCTGCAATTTTGTGAAGTGAGGAACAACTTTAAATTGTTCAGTAATCCACAAGGCTCGTCAACAAGGAGGTGTCCGACCTGTGGAAGCATCTTTGGCCCCTTCATGCTAGGGGAGCTTCCCACCACTCTCAACCTCCTAGAGCCAAGAAAATCCCCGGCATTGGATTTTATTTTCCTGGAGTTTTACTCTGATACTCTGCAGCAAATGAGCTCTAAAATCCTGGTTCTCCAATTTCTTCACTTCCTCAACGCACCAACTCAAAATTCCCAGGATGCAGAAAAGAGCATTAATAGTTGTGATCTGTAAAGTAAATAAGACATTGGGGGACCCAAAGAGCTATCACCCTATATCTCTGACTATGTCTCACCTTCAAAATCCTTGAGAGACTCATCTACGCTTGTGTTGAACCAATCATCGACCCATTACTCCCACAGGAACAAGTGGGCTTTCAACATGGGAGGTTGATTGTAGATCAGTTCACCCTACTGACACAAGACACCAAGAATAACTTTTCGGCTAAGAAGGCTGGAGCTGTGTTGTCTTTCTTACAGGAGCCTATGTCACTGTAAGGCATCATGGCCTCACCTGCAAGCTGCCAAGACTGCTACCTGACAGGCACATGGTCTGCATGATCATGGAGCTGGTTGGCAATTGCAGCTTCACCCTTACCACCTGTAACAACAAACAGAGCAGGCTACTACACTTCAAGATTGGCATCCGACGGGGATCCATCTTGAAACTCCTCTTCAGCATCTATACCTCTGGCATACCAGCCACCGTCTCCAGAAAGTATGCATATGCCAACAACCTAGCAATCATGCATGCTGATGGAGATTGGCAGACAGTGGAAGGGGTGCTGAGCAAAGACGTTGCAACGTTAGGTGAATACTACCAGACCTGGAAATTAAGGCTCAGTACTACAAAAGCAGTGTCGGCAGTCTTCCATCTCAACAACAAGGAAGCTAAATGTGAGCTGAAAGTCAATGTTGATAACGAAACCCTGCTCTTTTGCTCTGAGTCCAAATACATCGGAGTAATGTTGGACAGGATGCTCACATGTTGCCGACACCTCGAGTAACTTCGCAAAAAGCTGACATCACACGTCACACTCTTGAGACAGCTTGCTGGCTGTGCTTGGGGGCAACAATGCTGTGAGCAGCCACCTTAGTTTTGGTGCATTCAACAACAGAGCACTGCGCTCTTGCCTGGTGCTGTAGTGCTCACCCTCACCTCCTTAACCCTGCCATCAACAATGCCTTGAGGACTGTGACTAGATGGCTGCATCCTACACCAGACAATCTTCCTATCCTTGGGGCCTCCAACTTGCTTAGTTTCAGCACACTATCTTCAGCGCGCCGTGCCATGAAGCTTGGACATCTGCTCTACTCAGCACTTACCTGTCCACCAGGTGGGATTGCATAGTATCTCAAATTGAGACATCATTTGTACCAGCCATACAACTCATCAGTTGATCTGACGATAACAGAAGTGCGGTGCTCTGGGCAGATCACCAATGGAATGCAGAGGGGTTGGAGAAAACCACAAAATTCCGTACATCATCCCCTTATGTCAGTGCCCATCCTTCTAGAATGGCCCTGCCAAGAACTGTGTGGGTCTTAATCGCCTCTGCACTGGTGTTGGACATTTCCACTCCTGCTTCCACAAATGGGGTACGGTGAGTGTGGCGCAGAACAACAGGCCGTAGACTATGTTGTCTGTCACTATCCAATCCATCGACCTCTCTATAGAGTTCATAGACTGGTGGTTCTGGATGACCAGACAATCAAATGGCTGCTCAGCATCTAGCCCTGAGATCTAGTCTGGCTTAGCAGTGGATTACAAGAACTGGCTCAAACGATGAAGAAGAAGAGTGTTCTGCCAGTCTTGTGAAGGTCACTGCCTGAAGTGCCATGCCAATTTTTTCAAAATCAAAAACTTACAACGTGTTATTTGTGTAGTTCTTCCAGTGACTTATTATGCTGTATTTCTTAACATTTCAGCTGGTCTCATTCAGTGTGGCTAGTGGAAGAAAACAAGCATGGAAAGGCATTTGTGTACATGTCACACACAAACTGATCTTTCTCTTGTAGTTCCACATTCAGTTCATTTTCATGCTTGAAAATATGTCTGTGGTAAATGCAAAGTCACACAACCAGTTCTTGTTGCTCAGTTCACCTGGGTGGGACCAGGATCCTGCAGCAGTGACTGTGATTTTGTGCAGTGGAAGTGCTTTGATATGCTGCCAAATGCTAGGAAAGCATGAAAGATTGTATTGCAAACGTTTATTTAAGTATATATATAGGCATGTTGATAAAGTTTAATTGTTTAATGCCAGTGTTAGCTGCTTTTATGGTCTCAAAAAATTCTTCCAATAAAGTCAAACTTCCTCCAAAATGATGGCGGTAGGCCCAGGCTTGTAGCAGTGGTATGTTGCCTAATCTGTTTTGGAAAGGATTTGATATGTTGGCAATTGATAGGTGTAAAGGCAACAAAACGTGTAGCATATTTTCCGCTTTAGCCTACAGGTGGAGAATGCATAGCAGTATCCACCTTCTGGTGATTTGAATGTCCTGCCAAAACCAATCGGTAGTGGTGGATATTGCCGCAAGGAATCCACCTGGTAGCAAAAGTGTTCAAAATGCACCAGTTTTTCTGTTTGATCTTACACATTTGTTCCAACACTTTCATGAAACTTACCACTGAACACATGAGTTTTGAAATAAGTCCTGATTACCTACATTGGTTTACCCTGGGAAAAATGATCTGACATTGCTGCTGGTATACGATTAACCATTTCTTTGACTATGTTGATATGGCGCCGCTGCAATACTTCAGGCTTGTTTCTTAACCTAGATTTTTCCAGCAGTTGTTTTCAGTTAAATTGGGAGATCCATCTGTTGTGACATTCACAATTTGCTCTGGTAAAAGTTAGGACCTGAACAGTAGTTTTTATGTCATTACTTTCATCCAGTGCTGAAGACTATAATTCAAAGAACTCTGCCCCTTTCTAACTCAATGGCTATGTGAGAAAATCAGTTGCAAGTAGTATGATAAACAGATATTTTGCATGATAAACTGACTTTGCCTAACTTGAATTGGGTCAGAAGATCCAAGCGACCTGCTGTCACTAATATGTGTTATATCAAAAACATGTCTTTGAAGAGAGACTAGCTGCCCTTTGCCAGTTTATTGTAGTAGTGTGGCAGAACCTCTATGAGAAAGGATGATCACTTTGAGAGGAACGGAGATGGTCAATCTCCAGTGAACCTGGGCGAAGGATTGCATGTCAGACAAATTTGGGTATATGTTCCCCAGTTGGAGGATGACATTTGAGCTGTGACAGGTCTCTTATACAATATCTCTGAAATGGAAAGGGTGGCCAACACTTCAAGTGTCTGAGATCCATTCACCATATAAAATTTTGCCAATTTGAATGCAAGCATAAAACATGGTCCTTGGTAAAAGTAAGAGACGCTTGAATTGCAGTTTGTCAGTGTAAATTTTGTTGAGCCTGTAAATTAGCTGCCAAACTCTGAACAGCAAGCTCTCATTCTTGCATGGACTGTGGCTAGAGTAGTTAATAATAGCATGCTGCCCAGCAAAATGATGGCTGATATAGCATTCTATGAAAGCTGCAACACTGATGTGCATACCAAGCATCCAGTCATTTTTTGCCTCAGTGAAAAAATTTTTCTGTCCACTCTATCAAACACTTGCCACACTCTTTGTACACTTTAATTTTCTTGATACCATTTACCTTTACTGAAGGTTTTACACATTCTTGCTTTGCCAAGTTTTTAGAAGTGTTGCAAATCAGTGTACAGTAATCTGCTGTTCAATACTGTGGCACTTCATTGCAATAATCACCCTTGTCTGGTTGAGTCCCACAAAGGCTCTTTGGTAAACCACATTCCAGGGAATGTCTTAGAAAAGATCAAAATGAAAATGTACTGCTGAACAATATCAACAATGGATTGTTTTTACTGTCTATCGAAAGGAATCCTTTCACAGCTTGGAAGACACTAAGACCTTACATACTATATATCTCGCCTACTACACAGGTATCTTCAACTATTATTCAAAAATAGAATCTTTTTGATTAGTTTTATTAATATCATTTAGACAAGTCCAGTGCACCAGATTAAAGAGAATAAAAGTTACAGTTTGGTGATGCCTGCTTTAAATTAATCTAATGTTACAAAAAGAAAGCCAGTAAACCAATATGTTATATTTCCAAAAGTGATCTGCTGACTGCAAAATAAGATCAATTTTAGAATCTACCTGAATTCATTTCAGCTGGAAGCTGAATATCTCCTTGTTTCCAACTGGAGCAGACTCTAGTGCTTATCTTCATCACTGTTGTGGCCCTCGATACCAAGTTTTGCCAAAAATAATATATTTCACTGATTTTAGTTCCTTGTTAACAACCCATGCTTCATGCATTTGCCTCATCCTGGCTTGACTTTAACTCTGATGGATACTTCAGCTTTTTTGTGTGCCCCTTTACCTTGCTGTGAAAATAATGTTCTGTCATTGGACAGGCATCAATTTGGTTTAGTTTTATGTTGAGCTTATGATGAGATTTTTGATGTGGTTACCAGTAAGCAGCAGCATGCCTTGTTTTTATGGCATTGAATCAGAGGGAAACGCTGGCTGTTAAGCACCTGCCACATTCTTGAGTTGTAAGCAGTTTTCAATCATGTTATGGGCACATTTTGTTTTCAATGTTTTGAAACTGTCTTGTATAACTGGAAGCATTTTAGCAATTGTAGGAATTACGTGTTAACTACTCAACTAAGTGAACAACACAATTTGAAGTATTAGGTCTACTCCAGGTGTTATTATCAAGAGTATGTTTAAGCCACAAGCAGCGATAAATTGTGTTATGAAGCCATTTGTGCAAAATGGTCACCTTAGATTGTAGCTTATATCTGTGATTTTTTGGTCATTTTCTGGTCATGGACTGAAATGATTTTGAAATGACTGAAAATTAAGTCATTTCGGTCAGTATGTCTGAAAGTATAGGTTAATGAACACTGCTAAGGCAAGTTTTAGTACAACTGTGCAACAAATGACCTAAATGTCTCAGCGAAAAAAAAGGCTTATATCACTACCATGATTAGTAGTGAGACTACCCAAGGTTCCCACGTGGTATTGAAAGTATTTAAAAAGTATTGAATTTCAAAATTGGTTTTCAAGGCCTTGAGAAAGTATTGAATTTGGCCCAAATGTACATTATGTATTGAAAAAGTATGGAAATTCTAAATGGAAAAGAAATCAGAAATATCTGAGCAGAATTTTACTGAAGGCAAAGTACTTCATTATTTGTGCAGTGTTA
>JGI24158J21664_10013531_pt1 | contig 10756 bp, 5 predicted proteins | sample Ectturendosymbi3_FD_21664 | JGI IMG/M metagenome (IMG submission 21664)
TTCTTTGCACAGCTCAAACACGAGTAAGCACTCGAACACGGGATAGCCACCTCATTTCTGTGTGGAAAAGAACACTGTGTTGATCCACAACTTCGTTACAAAAAACTTTGAACACGCGGTGATTCAAGGCATGGCCTCATATAAAGTTTACAGCACTCACAACAATCGAAAACACATTTTTTTAATTTTCGGGGCGTGCATGCCTGGGTTTAAATTTCAGGGCGTATATCCCAGAAAAAAATTGGTGGTTCGTACCCCTTGTTTCAGTGCTTCGTACCCCCAAGAGGTACGTGTGCCCCCGGTTAAGAACCACTGCCCTAGACTGAGACAAGACTTTTGTTTAATGTGTACTTTTAACAAGAACTTTTGGAGATGGTTGTACAGAATGTTTTAAATTTTCCAAAAGCAAGAAATCACGTTTTAACACACGATTTGGTCTATACTACAGTAACTTGCCCACTATGCCTTACTGACCTTATAGTGGACACATTAGTGCTTTTTAATGTTTTGTGCATTCTTACTGCGTAATTCCCAGTAATATTCCATTCGTGATTCAACGCGATGCACTTGTTTGCGACATTCCGGCAGTTGACACGATAGCCTGCAAACCTACATAACCGCAGTCGGTCGCTGTTTCCTGTAGCGCATTCCAACGCTCAACGCTTTTGTTCGTCGTTATTGCATTCCAGTGATTTTCAACCTGTTTCATGCAGCGACCCATTTTGCAATCCAAATTTAACCTAATGACCCCGTTCCGAAAATTTCCAGTCAGGCATAGAAATGCAGTTGTGCTTGCACAATAGAAAATCACAATGACGAAAAAATAACTTACCATATCACTCTCTTGAACAAAGACTCGCTTTTCAAATTCATGCATATGGCAGCATCAGAGAACGAAACCGTACCGTGTACAAATCACACCACAGCACAACTCATTGATAACTAAAATTACTCCCAAATTAGCTACCGCATTCATATATCTGATTTACAAACACAGCACCTTCTTACATCGTAAAGGTATTCGTGCATTGCGAAACGCAACAGTGCTATAATGGCCATAATCACAAAAACAATTTGTAATGAAAACATTTTTTAATAAAAAAGTAGGTTATCATTTTTGCCAGGTGATCATATTATTTTGGCTACGATAAAAAGTGGTTCCGTATGTATCGAAATAAAAAATCTAGAAGTAATTATGAATATTTTTATCAGAAGCCCTCACGACCCCAGAAAAATAGAAAACGAGCTCCACGGGGGTTGCGATCCCCAGGATTAAAACCACTGTTTTATTCTAATGCTGCAGCGAAACGTTTAACGTTGCGTGCTTCTGACTTCACGCTCAAGTGAATCGAAGTTTTTGTTTTGTATCTGAATGTAATCGAAAGAAGCAATCAACTTAAACCGAAAGAAGCAATGGAGTTATTAGCGGACAAAGTGGTGAGAGTCTTTTATTTCGCCTTGCTTTGGCTTGGCAACTTCAAGACGTTAGGTTGCTTAGTTGGGAGATTGACCTATGCTCCTGCAACACTAGGTTGGCTCCTCAACTAGAAGGGATTGCTGTGAAATCGTAATTAACTTACCAATCTGTACCGCAACCAGCTAAGAATCCTGCAACGCTTCTCTACACGCAGTCCCTACAAGCTCAAGAAACACTTTTCAATACAAATATTACTGACATGGCAAAATAAACCAAAAAAGAATCCAAAGCTGAAACTATAAATCAGGCAAGGTCCACTAAAACATGCAAAAATTGCGGCAGAGAAAACTCACCATATGTGGCCTGTAACAATAATAAAATATAATATGCCTGCTTGGCTCTGCTTTCATCCTTTTGCAACGATTCAAACTTGCACATATCGGTCTTTCAAAAATTGTAATCCACAGTTGTGACGTGCGCAAATGAACACATTGCGATTTATTTCACAGGGAAACACTGCAAAATCCATAAACTTTTTTGACTTGGCTAAATTAATATTAAGTTTATCACTTGAATTCAGCAAAAATCAAACCCTCCTTTATAGACCAACAGTTGGACTCGGGGTGTACAACGAAGCATGTATTCTGTTTTTTTTTAATTCTTTCACTAACCGCAGCTTTGCTTGTGGCACAGTTCATGGGTTCGAGTCTCAGGAGATTCAAGAAAAGTGAGATATGTCACAACGCTGTGTTTTCATCAATGCCCATGCTGTAGTCAGGATATCTAAAAAAGTGAGTGAAACAATAGAGAACAGGGGGACGTACAGAAAGCACAAAACATGCAGAAGACAATAAAGCTTACAGGAAACGCAAATATTCGAAAGGCAATAGCTATTCACTGAAAAGAAGCAAGTGGCGGGCAGCATCACTAGTTAATACACTGAGGATGGCTGAAATCAAATCAAACTTGCGCACAGACCAATATGCTCCTTCTGACCACAGCCAGACACAAGCGCTGGTGGAGCCAATGTCGCCCCCTGTGGTCACCTGACATATATCAACAAGTTTCGCTGCAAGGCAGCTCCAAAAAGGGGCAGTGGACGTGCCATACACACCAATGGTTGCAATTGCAACTGGTTGACAAATAATATTTGTCAAGGACGTCACTGTATTTTCGGCGTTCGTCATTCCCAGCATCAGTTGCTGCACTGCCTGGTTTAGCGGCGCTGACTACGCAGTGGCTTGGAGCAAAGTTGTCCCCAACTGTCGCGTCCCACATTAGGCTTCTGCCCTAAATTAAAGGTTGAGAGTCAGACCAACAGGCCGCCTATTCTCCGTCAAGCCAATGGGATCCAAGATAGAGGTACAATGCCTCAGTCAATAGAATGACGAAGAAACCATAGTTACCATTTCAAAACATCAGCACTTAGTATCGTTACCTGTTAAGTCGTTTGGCTGTCGCACATTCAAAAGTGGTGTTGCTCTTATACACGAAATGTATCGCACCTTCCAAATTAAATGTGGTTCAGTTAAAAGAAGATTGTCGTTCGCAGTTGCAATATGTCGTGAGATTTCTTTGCAAGATTTAAAATTTTGTCAGCCAATGCAACATATAAGCTATGTAACGTTATCATTTGAATGTTTTCATTATCTTTATAACAAAAATAAACAAGAATAAAAGTACGTTATGGTCATCATGGATGATTTACAATTTTATTTGCTGCAACCTTTGAAACAAAAGTAAGCATATATTTTCTGCTATAAAATATTCATTTACTTCATGGTTTATCATTCGAAAAAATTGTGCCCATACCTAATACTTTAATATTGAAAAGGGCGCACATTTAATCTTTGACATTGGCTCTATTTGGCATAGACGCGCTACTGGCCATGGGTCATCGAATACGGTCGCGATAAAGCCATTTGTTCGTTGCCAATATTGCAGTCAGGTTTGTTCCAATTAGTGCGGTGTGATGAACATGTCTGAGGAATTTTTTTCATGGTATGGTCGACATATAACTAATTTGGTTTACCCTGCTCTGTGACAAATTAAATCTTGCCAAGTCACTCTTGCAGAGTTCTTGTTTTTGTTTGTTTGCATGTAGCAAACCTTTCAAAGTTCAAATCCTGGAAAGGATTAAACAAAAATACCTGCAGCAGCTTATTTTATCAATCATTTTTTTCTTGTTCCCGAATCTGACAAAGGACAGGACTGCTGTTCTTCGACAACTTTTAGACTAAAGTATTTTAAATATCAGCCGAATTTCTGCTTAGCAGTGCTCTACGTATCTATTTAAAAACTGCCCAATTCCTGTAAGTTGTAGTAGTATTTGCAGTGTAACGATTCTGACTGACTCGCTTCAAAACGAGTGGAACCTCTCCTCTGAAAGCAAACAAAAGATTAACGGTCTCTGCAGCACTGATCTATTTGTAGTTGCTGAATGTCACCTAATGTAGATCTAACATCGTGAAAGCCTTGCCCTGATGCTGTTTTACGGTTAAGAGTATACCAAGTTTTTCAACTCATACCGTCAAATTTATCGGAAAGGCGATTCCTCAAATCTGTTTTTTAAATTGTGAAACTTTTAGATCAACTTACCCGCAGATCTGACATGTGCCACAAATGTTTCCCAATCTTGCAAATCATTTTGCAGTACTATAACCGAAAATCCACTTCATAGTAAAAGCAAAACATGACACTCAAGTTTTGCCTAAATTACGACTTAGAAGTTTTCAAAGTAGTTCTATTCCACCCAGTCGGATAGTGCAAAATAATTAGCCGTTTTCAGCTTTTGCATGTCGGACCAGAATCATTATGACAGATTTGAAAATCAGTATTAGAGTGATGTTCAACGTTTCAACGCTTTTGTATAACGCAAAAGGTGCAACTTATCACAACCGTGATTTATTTCACTCACTCTTTCGAAATTTCAGACACATCTTTAAAAAAATCAATGTGCTTATAGTGGACACATTAATGTTTCAATGTTTTGTGCATTCTTACTGCGGAATTCCCAGTGATATTCCATTCGTGATTCAACGCGATGTACTTGCTCTGCGAACAGTCCGACAGTTGACACGCTAGCCTGTAAACCTAACACAACCGCAGTCGGTCGCTCTTTCCTGTGGCGCATACGAACGCTCAACGCTTTTGTTCGTCGTCACTCTATTTTAATTCTACATCGAACCGTCAACGTTACGTTGTTTCGACTTCACGCTCAAGTGTATCGGAGGTTTTGTTGTATATCTGAATATAATCGAAAGAAGCAATCAACTCAGCGTACTACAGTATTGGAGAGTTTTTAGCGGACAAAGTGGTGAGAGCCTTTTATTTCGCCTTGCTTCGGCTTGGCAATGGTGATGGTTTATTGTTTCATATGACTCAGCCAACAAGCAGAAGCACCATAAAAGTCATCGCATCTAGTAAACCAACCATTAGCGAACATTAGAGCAACTGAAGAAAACTTTTTCATGGCTTGGCAACTTCAAAACGTCAGGTTGCTCAGCTGGGAGACCGACCTGTGCTCCCACAACAACTAGGTTTTCCCCTCCAGTAGTAGGGATCTCTGCGGAATCGTAGTCCACCCACCAATCGCTACCGCAACCAGCTAAAAATCCAACATTGCTTTCTACAGAAGTCCCTACATTGGTTCCCATACCCGTAATCTAAAACCCTTTACTTTTAGGCTTTCATCTTTCCTTTTGATATCTGTTCATCACCCGCAGTCACTGCTTTAACTGTGCTGATTTCATATCTTGAAATTGCAAGAATTTCTGAGTGTAATTGATATTTTAAGACGTACGAACTTGATTAAATGCGTGGCTAAGCTTTCGTAACTCGAGTTCACCGCTGTGCGGTTTCCTGCATTTTCATTACGAATTGTTTCACAGATTGGAATACGACAACCCGCTATGACTTCGTTCTCCATAGTAAAACTGTGCATGTTAACAGACTCCGTATCTCCGTTATGCCACCAAGCCAGTCGCACGGCTGAAAGCATCTACCGAACGAACTGCGTAGAACGTACGTCTGTTTATTTAAAATTGACGAATCACAACACAAGCTGCAGTGATTAACACTACAAAATACGTCGTACTCTCTCAGGTAAGTGTGTTCACGCGTTCACTGGAATTTCGCTTCAGTGAGCAAGGCAACGGATCCATTTAAGCTTGAAACAACACGCCGTATGATTCAGAACTTCTGCAGAATGCGTAAATAAAAATTGTATTGGTCAAGCTTTAGCGTGCTCATTTGAAGGCTGTGACGCATGAAACACGACGTCAGCACGTTGGTGGTAAATTTAAGTTACAATTGAAATACCTTTTGAAGTTCCATTGAACGTTATTATTGCGAAAGGCGTAATTTCGAGTTTTAAGTGTTTCAGTGGTGTTGTTCTTTATTCATTTCAGTCTTGAGGTCGTCTGTCTTCTCTGCCCTTGTTTTATGCCTTTCAACGCTTCACCTCTTAGCGTTGTTTGCAGACTTAAGACTGGTGATGCGTAGTACTAAGTGAAATCGATTTCCTATTAACAATTTGCTATAGATTCCTTGCTTGTTTCACATGTGGAGAGTAGTTGCTTGCTGCTACAAGTCAAACGTTGTCGTCATTTCAACGTTGCTGTCACGAATGTCTCTTATAACACATGCACAAGCATAAAATCGCTGTTTGCCGTTGCAAACCGTCTTGCGAATGTGCAGCAAAATCAAATGTCAACAGGAGCGATTCTGTTTGAAATCGAAAACGTAGTCGTGTTTATTTTTTTAAACCAACACGAAATCACGAAAAAGTTCTTGTAACTTACGTTGGTAATGAAAGGTCGCTTTTTTGTTACAACACACGTTCTTTTTCATATAGGCACCACAATGTGTCTTTCACACGGGCAATTAATTTGCCACTACGCTGTCTTTGTAAATGTATTTCCAGTGGTCTTATGCATTTAGATTCGAAACTCAATTTATACTAATTATACTGAAAACAAGTGCACAACTCCTCTTTTTCAAATCAAAAGACTTTAATTCCAAGAAAAAATATCGTGTTTGAGAATAGTGAGTGACAATACTTTTATCTACAGGCGACAACAGGACTGTCTGTTTTCATTGTCGTTTGTTTTTTCTTAGGTAGTTACAAAAAAGAGAACACAAATCCAGCGACAAAAATTTTGCAACCATGAAAAACAGTGTTCTCGCATCACAAAAAATTGTACACAGCAACGTTGAATGAAAAATTGAAGTTTCACTATACAATGTCAATGGTGAGCAACATAATCTTTGCCAATGCAGGTATCTACTGGTGTTTTACAAGAAACACAGTCAGTTGTTACACTAAGCGTTTTGTCTAATTCCAAATGTTTTTGATGCAATGTTTCGCTTCACCGTTTCGCTACATGTTCCTCGTGCAATAGCTTTAAAAACCTGCTGATAGCAAGCTGAGATCGGTGAGCAACGACCTCTTTATCATGTTTATTTTCTGCTACTCGTTACGCGTTCTGCCGTTGAGCAAAAACAATTACTTTCGCCAAATACCAAACGCTTTTTCTGGTACAAAATCACCTTGTGTGTGCCGCCTGTACGATGCGTTCCTTGTTTCGCAATAATTCCTCAGGGGTTTTGGTTTTCAACATCAGTGGTAACTGCTGAAATGTTCTGTTCGTATGTATAATCAGTGAAAGTTGCCAAATCACCATTCGCAATCACTTAAGAGTTTAGATTCCTGAGCATTCTATATCGCGTGTACTAACCATTGTTTCGAACGCAACCGTGCTGGGGAAAGTACAGGAAACTGTTCTCTTTTCAGGTAGCGGATGAAGCACTTCGCGTTCAATTTGTTTTTATGAGTCTGCTTGCACATAATTTGAAAGAACAAATGCTACTGATAACGCTCGTTTTTTTGACTCTCCACGCGACGTTAGCATTGATTTGTATGATCTGCATTCGTACCCATGACCGGATTTAGCTGATGCGAGGCCCTAAGCCACTGGTTTTCAACCTGGGCACGCGACCCCAGAGGGATTGTGTACCATTTTTGGAAGGGTCAAGAGTAGACATTTCATGTACACTGCTGCATTACATTTGCTTTGTTCGGGTTTTAGATGGGGGTCGTTAGGTTATAGCGGATTGCTGTGATGGGTCGCGATGCAAAAAAGATTGAAAGCCATTGCCCTACAGGCAAATCCATTTGTGAGGCTAATCCCTCTCCCATTGTTACGAGTTGGGGGAAATAAATAAATGTTGATCAATTTGCACACAGCCGAAAATGGCGATATATTGACGCTCTCCCAGTACGCTTAATAAAAAACTCTTCTAAATCCTTGCTAGAGTTCCAACGATCGCTGCGCTTTTTGCTGCCTTCGACGCAAAAGGGATCGATGACACGGAATTGATGAAGTCGTGCTTGGCTGGCGTGGAAAAAGATTTCCTTTGACGAAGCAACCGAGAACGTCACCGTTAATATTTGGTCAAACACATAGCTTACGTATTTCATATGCCACACATTTATTTTTTATTATCTGTGCTCAAGAGTAGAACCATAATACACAATTTGCTGAAAGTAAAACACGCTGCACATATGTGTGGCGGCTTAAAGGGCTAAAGCATGAATGAGTGAGGACCACGTTGCGACTCGCTTACCACGGCTGTTAAAATCTCGCACGCATGACGTAATGATAAACAAAGGTTGCTGCTCTGTGCAAAATACGTCAAGCAAAACGCAAACGCTAGATTCACGATTCGCGCATTTATTACCCTTTCAGACTGCAAAGAATCAAACGCAACGAAACCGTCGCGTGAAAGGATGTAAAGTTTAATACTTGCCTTATGCTGGCTTGTCATTATTGAAATTCGTATTAAGAAAGGAAAAGCTCCAAACTCATATATAGTAAGATTGAACACAGTTTACTAAATAATTAAAAAGGTTTTCTCTTGGCCTTCATAGTCAAATCATCTAGTTCATCAAAAATCGTTTGACTAAATTTGTTACTTTCAATGCAATGGTTGATATGTCAATCATTGATGCAAACAAGGAGTGATGGGTGTTAAGTTTTTACCGCACACCCCTTGAACCTCTTTCTCTTGTGGTAGCTAGCGCCACTTTCAAATCTTTCACTCAAATTCAGATTAGAATCTGCAAGTAGAGTCGCAACGCCACGTGTTGCATAAAATATCGTTGAGGAATTTTGCATCGCGGTATTATTCGATTGCAACATTGGTTAGCTCTTCCAGAGTCGTTCTCACAAAATGAGGCCTTTTATCGTGGTACCAAAATTGAAAATGAGGTTTTTCCTACATCATATACACTAGGATATTTTTTTGGAAGAATGGTTCTTTATTGACAATTATAGGTCCATTGAAAAATATGACGAAATCTTCTCTCAAAATCCTTCACAAAGCCAAGTTGCCTTTGCTACCATTAACCATCACGCTGTAAAATAACAAAGTTCAGTTTTATCTTACCTTAACTCAGGGTCTCAAACTCAAATTACTCCGGGGCCGTCGCCAGCCGGAGGGCCAATGGTNCCCGGCCCCACCATTTGAAATCNGTGCCCCCCATTTCACGTTTGGCCCCTTGCTTGCTACATACGTCCAATACTGTATTTAAAAATTGTGGCCCCCTCTTCTGGTTTTTGGCCCCTCCATCTGGTTTTTGGCCCCCCCGCTGCTAAATCCTGTCGACGTGCCTGAATTGCTCCGCAGAACAAATGAGGACTTTCAAAGTGACTCGAGGGCCGCATCTACCAGAGGGCCGCATTATAACGCTGACGCAACAATGGCGGTACATGAACCTTACTAGAAATAGCCTTTACATCTCATTTCCTGAGAAAGGCATCTGAAGTTAGAAACAAATCGTTACTTGCTGTCTCTGCGTTTGTTTGAAAGGAACGCGTTTACTCGCTAATCGAGCACACAGATGGATAAACCACTATATAACGTAAATAGAAGAATAAACTACTACATGACGTAAATATACGCCAACCGAGCACACCGACGAATAAACTGCTATATATGGTGTAAATGACCTGACATCAGTTAGCCTATATTTGTCAAATGAGTGGCTAGATCACATAAGTCTTGACATTTTAAGTGACACTTTACATTTTTTAGTACTAAATACTTCTCTCATTTACTAAACATATTTTGTTTTTCATGTATCCAACGCTTATTGGATTAATGTTTCTGCTAATATTACTGTAATCTGTCTATGCCCCTGTTTTCTCAATATCATTTGGTGACACTATGCGTCTGATGGTCATATTTTCATCTATGGAACTCACTCCATTGTGGTCTGTGGGAAATTGCGTTATGTCTTCACGATTTATATGTACAAACATTGTTTTCTACCCCTGAAATGTTGTGTTCTAAATGCATTGCTCTCTGCCTCACAACACTTATTGTTGTTCACTTCCTTGACCTATGTGTTTGCTTCACCTGCTCATATGTACATGCCTCAACTCTTCACCCATTGCTTGCCAACATCACCTGTGTTACGTTGATGTCTATTGTGTATGTAATATAACACAATTGTTTTATGTACCTTTTTATGTGTATTTTTCTTCGTGCCACATTTTGATTCTATTTTTATCCTAATATTGTGTATATGTTTGAACGTTTTTGTGCCCTTGCTTCCTTTTGCTACTTTTGTATTCGTATTGTTTTGTCATGCTTTCATGTTGTTTACATCATGGTTGTAAAATGTAATATCTATTCTTGTGTGGTCTTTAATCATCTTCATATGTCTATATTACGTAAATGTTAAGTACTTTGAAATTCCCAAAAAGCACCGTGGGCCGCACAAAACGCCCTCGCGGGCCGCATGTTTGAGATCCCTGCCTTAATTGATGAAAACGGCAATATATTTTGAAAAACGTGTATAGAAGAAAAAATCTGTAAAGAAATCAATGCTGGCTCAATTGACGAAACTAGGTCTCGTCTGATTTAAATACATTTCTTTCATGCATCAGCAGACATGAGCGTCGGATGAGGGGGAAGGGTGGAACCTTGACCCCCCTGGATTTTGACGATTTTAGCAAAAAAAAGGTTGTTTTCTTAGTTTCGAGTGGGAAAAAACAAATATCACCACTTTTGGCCTAAAAAAATTTGAAAAAATACACTAGATTGCCCCATGGAAAAAGATCCTTCCGACGACCATGTGAGCAGCTATACCTTCTTCCAGCCTTCTTACAGTAATTAACACACCTACCGGCATTTCGCGATTCGCAAATTTTGCTGTAATTTGAAGAAAATTAAAATTGAAGCAAATCGCAACAGCAAGTATTACTACACAAAAAAGGCAACAAAACTACTGTACTCCTCAGGCTGAGAAGAAGCACTGTAAAAGTTGGGGGT